>Ga0182024_10002633_pt1 | contig 44134 bp, 44 predicted proteins | sample P32metaG_FD_120480 | JGI IMG/M metagenome (GOLD analysis project Ga0182024, IMG submission 120480) | Permafrost microbial communities from Stordalen Mire, Sweden - P3-2 metaG (Illumina Assembly) | ecosystem: Environmental > Terrestrial > Soil > Wetlands > Permafrost | place: Sweden: Stordalen... | reverse complement strand
GTGCCGTGGCCCTTGATGACGCGCGGCCCGCGAAAACCGTAGACAATCAGGGCCTCATTGGGTCCGGCCTTGCGATACATCCTGGCCAGAATGCCCATCAGAAAGATCAGCGCCAAAACCCCTAATCCGACAATCAGAACAATTTGGTTCGTCATTTCGTTCCCGGACCCTTCAAACCGGGAGGTAGATTGGTTGATGGTTTTACTGCTTGTGGCCGGAGTTCCGGCCGTTCTTCGGAAACAACTTGGCGAGCAAACCCAGCAGGAAAATTCCTACCAGGATGGCCATGTCCGTAATCAGCACGGTCGTGTTCGTCATATCCTCTCCCCGGTCCTTTCGCCGGGCTTCGCTGTTCCTGTTGTGTTGTTGACCTCCGGCATGTCTTCCCAGCGCCGGACGCAGGCGATTCCTTTTTCGTAGCCGACGACGTAGACCTCTTCCTGTTTTTGGATCGGTTCGCCGCTCTCTGAGCGCGCCGGTACAGAGCACCGCGCGCCCAACTGCTCATAGACGACCTCACCGATGCCGCCGGCGCGTATGGCCGACGAAACGTGTCCCACTGCGCCGATGACTTCCGTCTCATCTGCAGTCAGTTCGCGCTCGTGCGGCAGCAGTACTTTGGTGAGGAAGAGAAAAATGATCGCGCCACCGGCAAAGCCGCAGATCGCAGCCAGCACCAAAACGACTAGCGCAACAAAGCTTCCATAGCGCGTCAGCAAGTACCCCGCCGCGCCAAACCAGCAGAGAAAAATCATCAGCGAGAACGCATTCCACCATGGAACGTTTGCGCCTCCGCGCGCGCTTGCCACTGAGGGATGAGAGCCAGCTCCGTGGGGCAGATGCGGCACATGTCCTGCGTGCGGCAGATGCACGTGGCCGCCGAAATGTCCCATGCCGCCGAGCAGCGAAACCGCGCTCAGCGCGAGGCCAACTAGAAAGCAAATCAGATAGAACGATTCCCAAGTCATAGCTACGCTCTCTCTTTCGTGCGTCGCCCTTTTCGCAGATTTCGGATTGCTGCCGGTGCAGCTGTTCCCTGATCCCTGTTGCCTGTTCCCTGTTTCTTCGGTCTCAGCACTTCCGTCAGCCGCGGCAGAAGTCCCGGCGTTTCCAGAATCGATTCGAGCAGCAGAAGACACTCGCGCGAGCGCTCATTCCGCGCCAGCGTCAGCAGCGCATGCTTCAACTCGGGATCGCGGCGGAATCGCTCGGCGCCCGAGACCAGCCAGAGGTCGAGCTTGTCTTCGACGTTGCGCAGCTCGCTCTGCAATTCGGGCGAGTAGCCCTCCGGGTCGTCCACCAGATAACCGGGGTGGACTTTGAAGAACCCGGCGAGCAGTTGCCGCGTGGTGTTGGTCAGATGCGGGCGGGCGCCGCTTTCAATCTGGGAGAGGTAGCTCTGGCTCAGTTTCGAGCCGGTCTCGGCATCAATGGCCCGCACCAGTTCCTGCTGGCTCATGGCGCGGTCGAGGCCTCTGAGACTGCCTTCCACCTCGCGCAGGTAACGAATTTTTTCGCCGAGCTTCATGACATGCGATGGGATTCCTTCCAGGTCGATTCAGCAGCTCATCGCAAATTGCAATAACAGTATCGCAATTTGCGATATGCGTCAAGCAAAATCGGAGGTCATCCGGTGCAGAGGCGGTGCTTACCTTCCCGAATCACTTCGGGATCGTGGCCATCCATAATCGGGCGAATTGTTCCGGGCATGCGAAGGCTCCCCATTGGAAAGGCGATGATACAATGTATCTACTTTTCGAAACGCTGGCTGGGAGGCGAACGGCATGCGCGCGCAAGTTCTGAAATGGGGCAACAGCCTCGCGGTGCGAATCCCGAAATCCATCGCGGAGGAAGCGGAGCTAAAAGCCGGCGACCCCTTGGAGATCGAGGTTGCCGATCAGGGGGCTGTCCAATTGAATCGCGTGGGAAAGATTCCCACGCTGGCCAAGCTGGTGGCGCAAATTACTCCTGAAAATCGCTTCGCGGAGATCGAAGCCGGGCCGGAGGTCGGAAGGGAAGCCGTCGAGTGGTGACGCGATATGTTCCCGAGGCCGGCGACATCGTCTTTCTCGATTTCGATCCTTTCGATTCTGAGAACGGCCGCGAACAGGCCAAGCGGCGGCCGGCCCTTGTGCTCACGGATGCTCGCTACAACCGGGCGAGTGGGTTGGCGGTGGTTTGCCCTCTGACCAGTAAGCGCAAGCCGTATCCGTTTGCTCTGCCGGTCACGGTTGGCGGGGTGGAAGGAGCGATCCTGGTGGACCAGTTGAAGAGCATGGACTGGGCGGGCCGGCACGCTGAGTTCCATTCCAAGGCTGCGCCCGCTCTGCTGACCCGCGTGCGGCAATATATAGGCGTCCTGCTTTCCATTTCCAAGTAGAGCAATGCGGAGCCGCTTTTGTAAGCGACGAGAGTGCTGGCCGTGTGATTTCGCTCTTTGGGGTTCGTGCTTTCCCACCCTTTCGCCAGGAAAAAGGCGAAAGGATGGGCACGGAGATGATACGAGAACGAGCGGTGAGAGACCTAGTACTACAGTTGCACTTGCCTCGGATCGCATAAATCCGGGCCTAAAGGCCCCAAATCTTGTGCTGGTTTTCAGGGGGATAAATCCCCCTGCTCCCTCCGGAACGACTATTTGCAACTGTAGTACTAGAGCGCGCTGGGGGTAGGCGGAAGGATCCTTCGAGAGAACACGGCCTTTTCGTTCATCTGAGCCGATTGGGCCTAGGGAATGGTCCGGAGATGCGAAGGCCCTCCGGCTTGTTGCCGAAGGGTCTTCAGGTTTACAGCTACTCCGCTGCTACGCTGTCACAGTCCGCGTAGGTTTGGAGCCCCACAGCCCGTAGTAGGCGATGAAGAGGTAACAGAAGATTGGAATGACGAAGGCATGCTGAATGCCCATTTTGTCGGCCGCCGCGCCGAGAAGTAGAGGCACGATGGCCCCGCCGACGACGGCAGTCATAATCAACCCCGATCCCTTGCTGGTCATCGGACCAAGCCCGGCGATGCCCAAGGCGAAGATGTTCGGGAACATGATGGAGTTGAAGAAGCCGCAGAGCACCACGGTCCAGATGGCCACCGGACCGCTCGAGAACATCGAGACGACGAGCAGTGCAGCGGCGATAAAGCCGAAGGCCCCGAGTAGCTTGTTTGATTTGATCTTGGTGAGTACCCACGAGCCGAGCAGGCGTCCGACGAGTGCGCCGAACCAATAGAGCGAGACCAGGAACGACGCGGTCTTGGCGCTGTCCACGCCCTGGCTCTTGAAGTAGTTCACCGCAATGGACGCGAGGCCGACTTCGACTCCAACATAAAGGAAGATGCCGACAGCGCCCAGCACCGTGTGCTTGTAGCCCCATATGCTGCGGCTCAGAATGGGGTCGCCTTCCTTTGCGGGCCGGAATGCTTGCGTGTTGGAGATATGCGGCAGGTGCATGAATGCCACGGCAATCCCCAGGATCAGCAACCCGCCGGCAATCGCGAGGTAAGGTCCACGCACTGTATCGGCGACGGCCGCTTTGCTCGCCAAGCTTGCCGGATCGGTCAGGATGTAAGCACCCGCGACGAGTGGCGCAATCGTTCCGCCGAGGGAGTTGAGGGCTTGCGCCAGGGTCAACCGCACCGGAGCGCTATGTTCAGGGCCGAGAATCGCGACATAGGGATTGGCCGCAGTCTGCAGTGCCGTCACTCCCGCGCCGACGATGAATACAGCCGTCAAAAACATGGGAAAGCTGACCAACTTTGCGGCGGGCACGAACAACAGGCAGCCCACGACCTGGATGAACAGCGAGACCACCATCGTCTTTTTGTAGCCGATGGTTTCAATCAGCTTCGAAGTGGGCGACGAGAAGACGAAATAGGCCAGGAAGAAGGCCGACTCAGCCAGCATGGCCCAGGCATAGGGCAGGTCGAAGATAGATCTGAGGTGCGGCACCAACGCCATGTTGAGGTTGGTGATGAACCCGAAGATAAAGAACAGGACGGCCACCGTAATAAATGGCCCGGTGTAGCTCGGCGTGCTTTGTGTCGCTGGCGGTGTCGATCGCGTGGACATGAGAGGTTGTTCTCCGCTTCCTGAAAAAGAGTTCTGCCCGGTAAAGGCGTGTTCGCGTTCTGGGGATTTGACGCGTCTTTTGGCAGCCAGTGGTTTCTGCCCGCCGTTTTTGCTGCACACAACACTATACGGAAAAGCGCCTGTCTGGGAAGGGCGCGTGCCGGTGGCGAAACGGCGCTAACGGAGCGGCCCTCGATTCGGGTATCCTCAATTCAAAAGCAAGGAGATAGAAGTGGCTATCGCCGCGTTAAGCAGCGCCCGGATCAAGAAAGTGTTGGCGGCCCTCGAGGGGAATTGGCTAGCCGAAATGGAGGGCTATCACACATATACAACGCTGGCCGATCGCGATTCCGACCCGGTTCGCGCCCAGATGCTCCGACATCTCGCCCAGGCCGAGCTCGAGCATGCCGCCTTGTGGGCCGGCCGCATTGAGCAACTCGGCGGCCCTGCGCCTTCCTACACCGGCCGTCCCGGCGGCGACGCGGACTCACTGGCCAGCCGTGCCGGCGGCGTCCGCATGGCTCTTCGCCGCCTCGAGATCGAAGAGAGCCGCGCCATCGCGAGCTACGGTGAGCAGCTCAAATTCCTCGGCGACGAGGACTCCATCGCCATCCTCGAGCACGTCATCGAGGATGAGAAGGAGCACTACCGCGAACTTGGTTCGCTGTTGCGCGGGCACTACGCGGCGCCGGCCGGGGCACCGAAGGTGGATGCCAAGGCAGTTCTCGACGAGATGCTGTCCAAGCGCAACGAAGGCCGCAAGCAGCCCGGCGCATGGATCGGCGACGCAATCTACGGCGTCGACGACGGCCTTGGCGCTATCTTCGGCATCGTCTCCGGCGTCTCCGGCGCCACCTCCGGCGACAGCAAATACGTTCTGCTGGCAGGACTCTCCGGCATGATTGCCTCCGCACTCTCCATGGGTTCCGGCGCCTATCTCGCTGCCAAGAGCGAACGGGAAATCTACCACGCGGAAATTGCGCGCGAACGCGAGGCAATCAAGATGAACCAGCCGGAGGCGCGCGAACTGCTCTCGCTCTACTACCAGGTCAAAGGCCTGCCCGAGGCCGACGCCATCCACATGGTCAATCACATCGCCAGCGACGCCGAGCAACTGCTGCGCGCGTTGGCGAGTGAGCGGCTGGGGACGTCGGAAGAAGCGCTGTCGAATCCCATCGTCTCGGCTACCTCCGGCGCGTTGTCCACCGCCGTCGGCGCGCTCATTCCTGTCGTTCCGTTTTTCTTTCTGCATGGAGTTCCGGCTGTTGTCGCCGCGGCCATTGTGTCGCTCGCGGCGCACTTCGCAGTCGGCGCAGCCAAGAGCCTCATCACCATCCGCTCCTGGTGGTCCTCCGGCTTCGAGATGACCGTGGTTGGCGCACTCGAAGGCGCTGTCACCTACGGCATCGGCATTCTGCTCGGAAAGGGCGGAATGTAGTGGGCGGTCTGATCCCGCTTGGCGATGCATCACGCCGGCCGCGGGGCTTTGCTGTCGTCACGACGGCGATCATTCTCCTCAACGTTTACGTCTTCCTGAAGGAATTGATGTTGGGCGACGCCTTTGTGTGGGCGTGGTCGGCGGTCCCGATACGAATCGTCCATGGCCACCACTGGCTCACGCTGCTGACCTCGATGTTTATGCATGGAAGCTGGATGCACATCATCGGGAACATGATCTATCTTTGGGCCTTCGGCCGCGAGATCGAAGATGCGATGGGCTCGGCGCGGTTCCTCTTCTTCTATCTCGCGGGCGGCATTGTGGCCATGATGGCGCAGATTCTGGGCGACCCGCTTTCCCGGGTTCCGAGCCTCGGCGCCAGCGGCGCGATTGCTGCCGTGATGGGAGCGTTCATCATCACGTTTCCGCGTGACCGGATTCGGACGATTCTCTTCTTCATCATTTTTGTCCGGGTCACGTTCATTCCAGCTGCATTCCTGATTGGGTTCTGGTTCCTGATCCAGGTATTCAATGTGGGTTCAGTAGCCCAGGTCAGGACAGGTGGCGTCGCTTACCTGGCGCACATTGGCGGTTTTCTCTTCGGCGTTGTCACGGCGCGCGTTTTTGTGAATCCGAATCGCATCGCTTACCGCCAGACCTTTTAAAATTGCAGCGTCTTTCTGTGCCAGGGCGATGGCCCATGCTTAAATACCCAATCTGGCTGAATCCTGGGAAACGCAACTCATATCGGAGAAGCCCCGTCGTTTACCACGCCGGACTGCTGCACAGATTTACCGCTCTTTCACGACGCAATATTGTTTCCCGACATAACCCGACGTTGGCGCTTGGGGTAAATAAACAAGCTTGCCGTTGAAATCCTTTGCCGCAGTGTTTGTGAATTGGATATCCACTACCCTGACGGAGCCGAGTGCGCGACGCACGACGCGCTCGGGCAGACAGTGCATTTGCATGTTTCCTTGACCACGTCCCAGCGCATCTTCAAATCTCGAACGGAGATGAAGAATGTGGCGGATTCGAGTCATGCGTGAGGACAGGTCTGGCGCCGCGAACGAATCTTGTACTCCGAACACAAGTACGCCACCTGGAGCCAGCACCCGAACGAATTCCTGCAGGTACCGCTCAGCAAAACGCGGGGGCACATGCTGGAGGACGATGTTGCTGTAGATAAACGAGAAGCTTACGTCGGCAAATGGCAAATTTGCATTGGAATGAGCCACGTAGCGGCAATGCGCATATTGGTTGAGAGATTCGGCTCTTTGAATCATCTGCTGCGAGATATCCACGCCGACACACGAGGCAAAACGTTGCGCCAGAGGTTGCGTCAGTCGTCCCACACCGCACCCGAAATCCAACGCCGCACCGTCGAAATTGGGGATGTGACCAATGCCGACCAAATGACCCATGATGATCTCAATTTCGGCAGCCCCAGTGGCCATGAACTCAGCAATATCCCACTTACCATCCGCCCGGGAGGCATCGGTAAGAATGGCCCCAAGTGCATCGCGCTCGGCGAGACCTTCCCAATCGTTCTTGAGCTTGTCGAGATTCATCGGTCTTAAGCCACAATTCTACGTGTATTCCGAAACTGCTCTAGAATGGGCTTCGACTTTCGCTCCGGGGAAATTCATGTCTAGAAAATCTCTTTGTCTTTTCGCGCTCACCCTCTGCGCTCCGATCCTTTTTGAATTCACGGCACCGCAGGGGCTCGCGCAGTCTGCGGCACCGCAAATGCTCTTCGAGCATAACGTCGCGATGAAAACCCGCGACGGCGTCACGCTCAAGGCCGACATCTACCGCCCTGCCGGCGAGGGCCCGTTTCCCGTCCTGTTGCAGCGCACCCCCTACAACAAAGATGGAGCCTTCGACTTCGCGCTCAAGGCAGTCGTGCGCGGCTTCATGGTCGTGGTGCAGGACGTGCGCGGCCGCTACACCTCCGACGGCGAGTGGTACACCTTCAAGCATGAGATGGATGACGGCTACGACACAGTCGAGTGGGCCGCCGCGCTGCCGCATTCCAACGGCAAGGTCGGCATGTTCGGCGGATCCTATGTCGGCGCCACGCAGATGCTCGCTGCTATAAGCCATCCGCCGCATCTCGCCGGCATCTGCCCCGTCGTCACGGCCTCGAATTACCACGAGAACTGGACCTACCAGGGCGGCGCATTCGAGCAATGGTTCAACGAGTCGTGGACCTCCGGCCTGGCGCAGGACACGTTCAATCGCGTGATCAAAGACGACTCAAACGCGGTGGTAGGGGATCAGGTTTTGCCCCTGACCGATTTTCCCGTGTTTAATCTCAAACCGGACGCCAGCGGCACGCAGTTGACGCACGAACTCGCGCCTTACTTCCTCGATTGGCTCGCGCATCCGACCTACGACAGCTACTGGAAGTCGTGGTCGATTGAAGAGAACTACCGGAATATTCGGGTTCCCGCGCTTACGATTGCGGCTTGGTACGACATCTTCCAGGGTGGTTCGCTGCGCAATTTTATCGGGCTGAAGGAACACGCAGGGAGTGAAACGGCACGGAGTGTCCAGCGCCTGTTGGTCACCATCGGGGGCCACGCCGGTAACGGCCGCAAGATCGGCGACGTCGAGTTCGGCCCGGCCGCAATGGACTACGACGAAAACACGATCACGCTCGATTGGTACGACTATTTGCTGCAGGGCAATCAGAACCAGTTTGCCTCACCGAATCCTGTCCGCATCTTTGTGATGGGTAAGAATGAATGGCGCGATGAGCCTGCGTGGCCTCTTGCGCGCGCAAAGAAGACCAGCTATTTTCTGCAATCTGCGGGAAAAGCGAACAGCGTTTCGGGGGATGGAGTGCTTTCGGCTGAAACGCCGCAAAAGGACGCTGCCGATCACTTCACTTACGATCCGGCCAACCCTGTCCCCACTGTTGGCGGTCCTCTTTGTTGCGATTCAGTGCATCTCGCCCCCGGTCCGCGCGACCAGAAGGATGTAGAAGCGCGGCCCGATGTACTTGTCTATTCGACGCCGCCGCTCGAGGATGATCTCGAAGTCACCGGGCCTGTGATGCTCGATCTCTTTGCCAAGTCATCAGCGGTCGACACGGACTTCACCGCCAAGCTCGTCGATGTGTGGCCGAATGGATTCGCGCAAAATCTTACGGAAGGAATTCTGCGCGCCAGTTTCCGCGACTCGACACTTGGCGAGCCAAAGCCAATCACTCCGGGGCAGGTCTACGAGTACAAGATCGATCTCTGGTCGACGAGTAATGTGTTTTTGAAGGGGCACCGGATTCGGCTTGAAGTGTCGAGCAGCAACTTCCCGCGCTTCGATCGCAATCTCAACACCGGTAAGGATGCAGCCGACGATTCGCATTTCGTCAGAGCGACGAATTCGGTCCTTCACGACAGCGCCCATCCTAGCGCGCTGATTTTGCCCTTGGTGCCGAGGTAACGGCAGAAGAGCGAAGCTCTGCGAACCGATTTTGTTCTGACTAGCTGACTGACTAACTCGCCAGCTCGCTCACGGACGTACTCGCTGAGTCGCCGACTTCCGATTGGCTCGCGAGCAGTTCTCGCGCGGCTTGACGCCCCAGGCGAATGCAATCGGGGATACCGATGCCGTCGTAGGCGTTTCCGGCTAGCCATAAATCGGGTAGCTCAGCGACCCGCGCGCGAATCCGTTCCATCTTCTCCTGGTGCCCTACGGCATATTGCGCCATGGCCCGGCGCCAGCGCGAAACCTGCGTGTGCTCGGGCATCGCACCGCGGTCGATGATCTCTTCTCCAAGAATCGAGGTCAACTCGCGCCGTACCACGGTTACAAGCTCTTCGTCGCTCTTCGCCATCAGGGCTTCGTTCTTCATGCCGCCCAGGAAAGCCCGCAGCACAACTTTTCCTGTCGGCGTCCGGCCCAGGAATTTGCGGTGCACAAAGGTGCAGGCCAGCATCGCGCGGCCTTCGCTTGCCGGGACCAGGAATCCGAATCCATCCGGCAAGTCGCCAAGCTGCTCCTCGTCATAGAGCAGGTTCACCGTGATCGACGATGAGTAGGGAATCCCCGCGAGTTCTTCGGCGAGCGTTGGGTCAACGGCGCCCAGCAGCGCGCCCGCAGCCCATGCCGGCGAAGCCAGAATCAACGCGTCATACGATTCCTGCGATCCGGGCGCAGTCACTCTCCAACCGCCTTGAATCCTTTCGAGCGCAGTGACCGGTGTGGATCGACGCACCCAACTCGGCTGCAGCCGCGCTTCCAATGCATCGACCAGCTGCTGCATTCCTCCGCGCAACGTCGTGAAGACACCGCGTGGCCTGCGCCTTCCATTGTCTGGAATCGGCGTGGAACCGGGTGCGCCTGAGGCTGACTTTTTCTGCGCCTCGGCTCGAGCGCGCATCTGGCGGTGCGCCGCGAGCATGCCGCGGGTAAGGGAACCGTACTGCGTCTCCATCTCTACCAAGCGCGGCAGCACGGTGCGAGCGCTCAACTGCGTTGCATCGCCGCCGAATATTCCCGACAGCAACGGGTCGGCTAGCCGGTCCACCGCTTCGGCGCCAAAATGACGTTCGACCAATGCCGCGACCGATTCATCCTTGTCGCTTGGGCGCGGCGGATGCAGCAGTTCCAGGCCCATCCGAATCTTTGTCGAGAGGCTGAAGAGCCGCGTAAACGCAGTCGGAATCAACTTGGTTGGCACCAGGAACATGAGCCCATCGGGCAACGGCACCAACCGGTTGCGCAGCACGACATAGGTTTTCCGTTCCGCATCATTCGAAGGCGTCAGCTGGTCGGCCAATCCCAGCTCGCGGCATAACTCTGCCGCAGCCGGCTTTTCGCTCAAGAACGAATCCGGGCCGTACTCCAGAACCGCGCCATTGACGACTTCCGATGACAGAGTTCCGCCCAGGCGTGCCTGTGCTTCGTAGAGCGTGTACTCCTCATCAGCGCCCGCGGCGCGTGCCTTCTCGAGTTCATAGGCAGCTGCCAGCCCTGCAATGCCGCCGCCAATGATCGCTGTCCGCATGATCCTTGCCTATCGAGATCGGTTTCCACTGTACGCCTGCCGGGTAGACCCGATCCAACCGCTACCGCAAACCAACCGGGCGGCTCCAGATTCAGAATTACCCCGCCGTTCCCGAATGCGGGTGATTTGAATCACTCACGATGCTTATACCATTTTCACGTGCGTCGCACCCAGCCGGGCAGGAACTTCTGGTTCCACGTTCCGGCAGTCTACAACCAACCAGTCCCATAAACCAATGAAAGGGAAACTTGCCTCGATCATAGGAACCAACGTGTATAGAAGCTCGTAGATCTTACAAGCCAACGCCCACATCCTGTTTCGATTCATGACCGGTTTGTGGACCCGCACCAGGAAGCTGCAGCGCGGCGACTCCAGGAGGGAAGACCATGGCGATAGAAGCCGCAAAGAACGGACCCACGATCGCAGTGTGGGTCCTCAGAGCGACCCTTGGGAGCCTTTTTCTGGCGATTGGCGGAGCGAAACTCGCCGGGGTCTGGCAGACGGTGCGGCTATTCGCGGCAATTGGGTGGGGACAATGGTTCCGCTACGCGACCGGCATGCTCGACGTGGCTGGAGCATTGCTGTTGTTTGTGCCACGATTGATTTCTGCGTTGGCTGCAGCAACGCTCGCGTGGCTGACGCGTCCGCATCGAGTGAGCTGAGCTGTGGTCGTTCCCGTCGACGACATCACCACGAACGGGACGAGCGCAATCCTTTTGTTTACAACGACACCAGCGTCCCGGCAAACTCCTTCGGGCTCATACAGGTGCACTCCTCATCGACAATCGGCGCCCAGTTTTTCGGTTGATAGATGCAGCAGGGTTCTTGTGCCAGCGGATCGCCCGTCAACGCGTAAGCACGCGCCCGCGAGCCCCCGCAGATTTCTTTGTATTCACAGGCGCCGCATTTGCCCTGCAGACGGCCCGTGTCGCGCAGCGCTTTGAAGATGGGCGCATTACGGTAGATATCGGCCAGTGGTTTCTCGCGGATATTGCCGGCATGAATGGGCAAAAATCCACTGGGGTAAACATTGCCCACGTGCGACACAAAGAGAAATCCCTTGCCGTCGTTCACACGCCGCGTCGCCCAACCCGCGGTGCGCGTTTGCGCGTCAGTCTGCGGCGTACCTGCCTCGTACTCGTGCGGCGCGGCATGCGGATGCCCATGCCCCATGCGCTTCTCTTCCAGGTTGTGCTGCAGCAGGTAGCGGCGATAGTGCATGGCCTCGGTTGTTTTGATCTGGAAGTTGACACGATGCGAGAGCTCGTAAATTTTGCCAAACACCTGCTCGAATTCTTCTCCGCTCAGCAGATCGCCCAACTGCCCACGGCCCACAGGCACCAGGAAGAAAACGTTCCACATCACGATCGCCAGCTTCTCAAACAGCGCGCACAGATTGTCGAGATCGTCGGCATTGTGCCGGCTGATGGTGGTGTGCACCTGGATGGGAATGCCGGCTTCGTTGGCCCACTCGATGGCCTGGATCGTGCGCGCCCAGGCCCCCGGCAGCCCACGAAACGTGTCGTGAATCTCCGGCGTCGATCCGTCGAGCGAAATTCCCAGCCGGACAAGACCGGCTTCTTTCATCTTGAAGATAGATTCCCGTGTCAGCAGCGGTGTGGCGCTCGGGGTCACGGCTACCTTCACGCCTTTGTCCGATGCGTAGCGGATCAACTCGAATACGTCGGCGCGCTTTAGCGGATCGCCGCCCGTGAACACAAAAATCGGTACGTGCAGGTCGGCAATCTGGTCGATAAGGGCTTTACCCTCTGCTGTCGTGAGCTGATCGGGATGGGCGATCGGTTGCGCCGCTGCTCGGCAATGTTTGCAGGCCAGGTCACAAGACTGTGTGACTTCCCATATTGCCAGAAAGGGCGCTTCGTCGTAGTTAAGTCCGCCGCGCGCGGGGATCTGATGCATCGGCTCCATGTGGCCTCCGTCGAAACCGTGGCGGCAGTTCGATTCAATCGGACCGTCTCGGAAAGCCACGATTCCTACTTGCTTAGGAAAGCAGTCTCGAGGATCAAAATCTGTGATTTAGGTCACCTTGCTGTAGACGATTACAACCGGTCTCATCCATGCCTCTGTCTTGATGTGTGTGACGTTGGGAACCGATCATGAGGCGCGCCTCAGGAGGCTGGCGAGTTGATGAATCGCTTTAGGAGGACGGTTCCAGAGGTGTGGCGATTGTCACTGGACAAACATCAGAAACAGGGGGACAATTGCGTTACATCAGCGTGGCCAGGGACAAAAGCACGCATTGATCCGGAACGAGCGCCCCCACTCCGACGGTCTGCAACACCGGTCAGTCCACCCTCCTTTGGTGATTCAGATCACCTGACCTTGTGCCGCCGGGCACCGACAACAGCTACTGGATTTGCCACAGTACAACCAAAAGTCAAGGAGGTTCCTATGGCCGCTACCACGAAGCCAGGATGGAACAAACCCTCCACCATCCTCTTTGCCTCCGAGATCCCCGCGAACGAAAAGGCCCTCAGCTTTGCCACGGCACAAGCCAAGGAGTTTGGCGCGAATCTCATCCTGTTTCATGCCTACGACACGATGGTCGTGGCGGCGTCCGAGACCTCGGGAATCCGCTATTATGATTACGCTGCAGCGGCTCGTGCCGAAATCGAACATCTCCAACCACTCGCCGAACACATCAGGGAACAGGGCATCTCCTGCGAAATCATCGTCCGCCCCGGCTTGGCAGCCGATCAAATCCTAGCCTTCCTCCGCGAGCGTCAGGTAGATCGCATCGTGATGGGGACCCATAGTCCCGGACCCGTCGGAAAACTCCTGGTCGGCTCCGTTGCCGAAGCCGTCCTGCGTACTGCTCATGTGCCGGTCTGCATCATCGGTCCCGACGTCGTTGACGGGAAATATCGCAACTACGCAACCAAAACCATCCTGTGTGCAGTCAGCCTCAACGAATCCAGCGAGATGGTCGCTGAATTCGCAGCCGAACTCGCGGCCCGCCATCGTGCGCGTCTCGTGCTACAGCACGTAATCAAACCACAGGAACGTGCCGAAGTTTTGGCCGGTCGCTCCATCGAGGACCTTGAAGAAGAGATGCACTCTTTCGTGCCGGAAAAGCTGCAAAGAAAGCTCTCCGTGCAAACGATTGCGGTACCCGGTGATCCGACCGAAGAACTGCTCTATCAGGCAAGGGCGCAACAGGCCGACCTTATCGTACTTGGCGCGCACGGCGCTTCGGCGTTTGCGGCCATTGCTCGAGCGGGCGTGGTCTACAAGGTGCTCGCGCATGCGCATTGCCCGGTTATCACGCTGTCTCCGGCCCTACTGGCCGATTGCGGTGTGGTCTCGACAAGGGAACGGCGCGCGGAAGTCTTTCTTGCGGGCGTCTTCTAAGTCAGCGTCTTTAATCAAGCCGGAAATTGACCGGGTGGATTTTCGTTGAGGCGAATCTTCCACCCGGTCTGTGGTTTTTGATCGCGTTCACTCCGGCATCGGCTTATTTCGCCGCTTTCGGCACGAACTTCACACTCGCCGATTTCCCGTTGCACGACTTCCCGTCACATAGCGCCCCGGTGATGCCTTTGCTTTCGGTGATCGTATAGATGCGATCGACCGCCGGCAGTTTGATCGACTCTTTTGCGCCCGACGGCCAATGAATGTCGGCTGTCCCGGCATCGGTCGCGTCTCCCAAGCCAAAGTGTGCGCGTTGATCGTTCGAAGAGATGTAGCTGCCCCCGCTCATCACGTCTTCGCGCTGGCGAATTCCGTTGGCGGTCAGATACACCGTGGCTCCGATTGCGTCGCGCGGACTTGACTTGCCATTCGCGGGATTGACGCCGCCCACCAGCTTCAATTCGACCCAATGATGGTGATCCGGATTCACGTTGCGCAGTAGAACCGGAGGACCATCGATGGGATTGATGACCACATCGATCTTGCCGTCGTTGAAGAGGTCGCCAAACGCTGCCCCCCGTCCCGACGTGAGCGTTGCGAGCCCCGACCCTTTCACAGGCGGCACATATTCGAATTTCCCATTGCGGTTGTTGTGAAAGAGCAGCGGCCTTTGCGCAAAGGTTGTTCCCCAATCGTGTTCGTCGACCTGCGGATAGACGTGACCGTTGATCATCATCACGTCTTTCCATCCGTCGTTGTCGTAATCGAGAAAACCATCGCCCCAGCCCACAAAAGGAACCGGGATCTGCGCCAGTCCCGCCTCACTGGCAATTTCTGTGAAGCTGGCCTCGCCGTCGTTGTGATAGAGAGCCTTGAAATCGTCGGAGAAATCCGTAACCAGCAAGTCGACGAGTCCGTTGTTCATGTAGTCGCCCACCGCCAGACCCATGGACGCGATCTCGCGACCCTCGTTGTTGAGCGCAAATCCTGAGATGTAACCCTGGTCTTGAAAAGTCCCGTCGCCATTGTTGATGTAAAGGAAATTGGGCTCCGAGTCGTTGGCCACTAGAAGATCCGGCTTGCCGTCGTTGTTCACGTCCACGAAGATCGCGGTAAAGCCGTAGTAGGCGTCCGGATCGGAGACCCCGGCTTTTTTGCTCACATCGGTAAAGGTTCCATCACCGTTGTTATGGAAGAGATGGTCCGGTTCGCCCGGCAACCCGCGCGGACCACACATGACTTTGAAACCGTGCAGCTGGCAATAGGCGAACGGTACTTCTCCGCTATCGGAGTCCGGCTGATGACTCAGGTCGTAGTGCACATATCCGGAGATGAAAAGATCGAGCCGTCCATCGCCGTCGTAGTCGCCCCACGTGGCGCCATCCGACCAGTTGCCCAGCACCACGCCGGCCTTTTCAGCCACGTCGGTAAATGTGCCGTCGTGGTTGTTGCGATAGAGCCGGTTTCCGCCGAAGTTGCAGACAAGAATGTCGGGCCAGCCGTCGTTGTCAAAATCGCCGATAGCGACACCGAACCCCCAGCGGTCGTTCGTTACGCCAGCTTTGGCCGCCACGTCGGTAAATGTGCCATCGCGATTGTTGTGGAAGAGCGCGGCGTGAGGTGGAGACTTTCGTCCGGCGATTGCATCGTAGGTGGATCCGTTCACAAGGTAAATGTCGAGCCAGCCGTCATTGTCGTAGTCGATAAGCCCCACACCCGAACCGTCGGTCTCAAGGATGTACTTCTTCTGCGCGGTCCCCATCACGTGACGCCACTGGGCCAGCCCGGCGGCCTTTGTCACATCCTTGAAAACCACGGTTCCTTTGTCCACGAATCCACCTGCGGTGATCGGACGTTTCTCCTGATCGTATACAGGGGCGAAGGTTCCCGCGGACGAAATGCCGCCCATGCCGCTCTGCGGCTGCTCCGTCGTCTTCACCGGCTGTTGCGCGAAAACCAGCAGACTTGAATTGCCGATGCCAAGAGCGCAAACGCAAAGTGAGCTGGCCAAGCAGAAGCTACGCGCAAGCCCGAGAAGCGGACGAGTGGCACTAGGATGCACGAACAACACTGGAACTCCTCGCAAGAGCCAAGTCTAGCGTGAGGACCCCGCGAGACGATCTGTTGCGCGCCTCACTTCGCTGCGGGCTTGGCGGCTGCGGTGCTTGGAGCCTTCGAGTTCGGGCACGGCGTACCCCCGCATTGCGCCCCGGTGACGCCTTTGCCTTCGGTGATCGTGTAGATGCGATCGACCGCCGGCAATTTGATCGACTCTTTCGCGCCCGACGGCCAATGAATCTCGGCTGTCCCTGCATCGGTCGCATTCCCCAACCCAAAGTGTGGACGGCGATCATTGGCCCCGATATAACTGCCGCTCGCCAGCACGTCCTGCCGCTGACGCATGCCGTTGGCTTTCAGAAAAACCGTGGCGCACGTTGCATCGCGAGGGCTCCGCTTGCCGTTGGCGGGGTTGACGCCCCCGATCAGTTGCATCTCCACCCAGTGATGATGATCGGGATTTACATTGCGCAGCAGCACCGGCGGCCCATCCACTGGATTGAGAATCACGTCGATTTTTCCGTCATTGAATAGATCGCCGAAGGCAGCCCCACGTCCCGGAATCACTACTGCCAGTCCCGTGTCCTTCACCGGCGGAACATATTCGAACTTCCGTTCCTTTGGACCATCCGGCACGTTGTGGAACAGCAGTGGGCGTTCGGCAAAGGTCGTGCCCCAGTCATGCTGGTCCACCTGAGGATACACGTGGCCATCCGTTTCAAATAGATCGAGCCAGCCATCGTTGTCGTAGTCGATGAACCCGTCGCCCCAGCCCACAAACGGAATTGTGGTCTGCGCGATGCCTGCTCTGTAGCTCACATCGGTGAAGCTCGTGTCGCCGTCGTTGTGAAAGAGGACCTTGTAGTCATCGCCAAAATCGGTGATATAGAAGTCGACGAGCCCATTGTTCTCGTAGTCTCCGGCGGCAATGCCCATCGAGGCAATCTCGCGTCCATCCTTGTTCAGGGCAAACCCGGAGACGTAGCTCTCATCGTCAAACGTCCCGTCTCCCTTGTTCACGTAGAGAAAATTGGGTTCTGAGTCATTGCCTACAACGAGGTCCGGCCTGCCGTCCCCCTTGAGGGACACAAAGATGGTGCTGAATCCGTAATACTTTTCCTTGTCCTCGACGCCGGCCTTCGCCGTTACATCGGTGAACGTCCCATCTCCGTTGTTGTGAAAGAGGTGATCCGGCTCGCCAGTAAGCCCGCGCGGACCGCAGTTGACCGCGGCGCCACGATAGAGACACGACGCGTAGCCTACGGCCTTTGTGCCGGCGATCGGCAAATTGTCGCGATCGAAATGCACGTACCCCGTGACGTAGAGGTCCAGCAGTCCATCGCCGTCGTAATCTCCCCACGCTGAACCCGGCGACCAGTTTCCGAGCGCCACCTTGGCCGTCTCGGCCTTGTCGGTGAAGGTTCCGTCGTGATTGTTGTGGTAGAGCCGGTTCTTTCCGTAGTTGCCGACGTAGAGATCGGGCCAACCATCATTGTCGTAGTCGGCCACCGAGCATCCGTAGCCCCAGCGGTCATTGGCCACCCCCGCCTGCTGCGTCACGTCGGTGAAAGTTCCGTCATGGTTGTTGCGGAACAGCGCTGCGTGGGGCGGCTCCTCTTTTCCATCGAGTGAGTTGAACGTCGCACCATTCACCAGGTAGATATCGAGCCAGCCGTCGTTGTTGTAGTCGATCAGGCATACGCCCGAACCGTTGGTCTCGACGATGAAGTTCTTCTCCGGCACGCCCATTTTGTGCGTCCAGCCGGAGAGGCCTGCCTTCTTGGTGATGTCTTCGAAGATCACCGGGCCTGAGTCCACAAATCCGCCCGCCGTGATCGGCCTTTGCTGCGCGTCGTAGACGGGCGCTGCCGAAACGCCCGAAGAAATGCCGCTCATCCCGCCTTGTTGCGGCGTCGGCGCTTGTTGGGCTCGCCCCCCTACATTACCGCAAAGCAGACAAATCAAGGCTCCGCAAACCACACCGCGACTGCGCAAAAGAAAATACCCCTTTTGGGTGCAGTGTATCGTACAGCGCTGGCGCTTGAGGCAACCCTTGGCCCGACTGCAAGAACAATGTGATGGGAATATGTTGCGCGGATGGCATCCAACGAGTGGAGGTCAGGCCGATGAATCGCCAGGTCAAGATACAAGTCAGCGCACAGAATCCGAGAGGAAAAGAACCAGAACTCAGGATCCCCTTCGATCACTTCGGACGCTTTGCGGGTGTTGCTTCTTTCTGGCTCGGTTCAAAGTGGGCGTTCATGCTGGCCGGCTCAGTCATCTTGGTATGGGTAGTTATGTATCCGAATAATGAAAGATGGGGCCGGTACTGGCAACTGGTCATCAATACCGGCACAACGATCGTGACGTTTCTGATGGTCTTCCTGATTCAGAACACCCAAAATCGCGATGCTCGCGCCATCAATCTCAAACTTGACGAACTGATTCGGGCCATCGACAGCGCGCGCAATCAGATGATCAATATTGAGACGCTGAGTGACATGGAACTGGATCTGCTGCACGCCCAGTATGAAAAGTTGACGGCCACGCGCAACCCTAGTCGAGAGGCAAACCACGCAGGCCACACGAATCCCAGCAGCCCCGTAACCGATTAGAGACAGCAAACGCTGAGTCGATCGAGTGAGGCAGTTTGCCTTGACTCCATCTGTTCAGCGTTTGCTCGTGCGCGAAGCGTGACTGGTCGATTCTGCTTCAAAAGACTTTCAGCAAAAGCAGGATCAGAACAATGGTGAGGATCAGGCCTAGTCCGCCGCCGCCGTAGTAGCCCCAACCCGGGCCCACGCGGTAGCCGCCATAACCAAATCCAAAGATGAGCAGCACAAGAATAATGATCAACAGCATGTCGTTCCTCCTGGGCTGCGCGAGGATTCACACATACTCGAGACCGCGCCTTGCGGACTTAGCGATTCTCCTTGCGACAACCGGTGTCAACGCTGGTGCCGAACGCACAAAGCATATTTGACTCTCGGTTGGATGCACCAACGAACGTGCATGGCTGTATTGCTGATGTTGCATTCGTCGCAGACCAGTTGCAAAGAGCAGCGGCGCTTGCTTTTAGGGATTGTTTCCGAACATACGCATTTCGGCGAACAACCTTACACATGCAGGGCGGCGTCCAAGGTTAGGTTGTTAGAAGTTTGAGAGAGTGAACGCGGGAGGTAAGGACGATGCTTTGGACAATCTTTGTAATCCTCCTGGTTTTGTGGCTGCTGGGCGTTGTGAGCAGCTATACGCTGGGTGGGTTCATTCACATCTTGCTGGTCATTGCACTGGTTGTGCTTCTCATCCAGTTGATCTCCGGGCGAAGGCCGGTGGTCTAAACACAACACGCACGAGACGGTGAGTACGCCGTCTGGAATCATGTTTCAGAACCCAAATTACGAGTTCCAAAAAGCAGCCACCAGGAGGTGGAGTTATGGATAAGGACAGAGTGAAGGGTACAGTTGACGACACGGTAGGCCGCGCGAAGCGCCAGGTCGGCGAATGGACCGGCGATACCGGCACGCAGGCTGAAGGCGCCGCCCAGCAGGTGAAGGGCAAAGCCGAAAAGGCCTGGGGCAACGTCAAGGACGCCGTCCGCGATGCGAAAACCGATGCCGACCGGGAGCACGAGAAGAATGTCCAGGCCGAGCGGGATCGCGAGTCCGAGCATGTAGGCAGCGGTCCGGCAGGCACGCAAAGCCGACGCTAATCACAAAACTTTGATTGGGGCAGCCTCCCCATCGATCCACTTGCTGAATCAAAACCCAACCCTGGCGGCACGGAGTTCCCCTCCGCGCCGCCATTCTTTTTGATCTAAGACCTGGCCGCATGAACCACTGAATTGCATACCGAGCCAGGCCAACCCGCTCAAGGATCTGCCATCGACGGCAGGTGGATTGGACATCTAATCCCCTTAGATTTGGAACTAATTTGACGGGGACGGTATACTTAGGCAGCGGGTCGGTGATTCTCACCTCCTCGCATGTGAGGTGCGTCTTCCGCAGGGACTCCGGTTCACTGACGTTCGACGTTCCGCCATCAGAGATTTCCAGATGGCGCGCAGTGGCCCGCGTGCTTCGAAGTCCCCTTGATGCTGTAGGTTGCATCATCTTTCCCGCCTCTTGCACCGTCTGCGGCTCCCTCCTGCCGCAGCTCTCCTCCGCGCCAATTTGTTCTGCTTGCTGGATGGAAATTTCCGTCTCGAGCGAACCCGCGTGTCAACGCTGCGGCGATACTCTTGACGCCCCTTCCGCCCAGCCGGCTCATTCTGGGGCCCAATTCTGCCGGGCTTGCCGCCTCTCGCCGCCCCCCTTTGTAAGGGCCGTTGCATACGGTCCCTATCAAGGCCGGATGCGCGAGCTGATTCATGCACTCAAGTACCAACGCCTGCGACCGATCGCTCCGAAACTGGGCGAGTTGCTGGCTCGCGCCATCGCACAGCTTGCGCCCGAGGCTCCGGCCGAAATGCTTGTTATTCCCGTTCCGCTTCATCGGTCAAAACATACCGATCGCGGATTCAACCAGGCGCGCCTGCTTGCTGCGGAAGCGATTGCCTGTTTACGCAAACACCACGCAGCATGGCGCCTGACACTCGCCCCCAGCACGCTGATGCGTCTGCGCGGAACCGATAGCCAGGCCGGACTCACTCCGCGCCAGCGCCGCTTGAATGTGCGTGGCGCGTTTGGTGTCTCTGATCCCGCGGCGGTTTTTGGCAAGCATGTTCTTTTGATCGACGACATCCTTACTACGGGCGCTACAGCACGCGCTGCCGCACGCGCTTTGCTGCAGGCCGGCGCAGATTCTGTTTGGGTGGCCACTTTGGCTCGCGCGCGCCGGATTGGTTTTTCCTCCGAGATCCCATCAGTTTTTCGCAAAGATTCGTCAGTTAGTTTCCTGTCAATCAACGACGCACAGGGCAACGACGCACAGGGCAACGACGCACAGGGCAACGACGCATTCTCTGTTTCGCTTCAGCACGCAATCATGAAGTCACAGAACCAACCATCGATTTGACGGGAGCCAAGGATGTCGCTGGGAAAAGCTATGATTCATGCACGCAAGCAAAAATCCGCCGCAAGAGCTGTGGCGCTGGCCGCGGAGCATCCCGCTGTGCAGCCGGCGCAGATTCTTCAAATGCCGGTGCTCGTACTCAACGCCTCCTACGAGCCCATCAACATTTGCGGAGCGCGGCGCGCGCTGGTGTTGGTGCTCAAGGGCATCGCCCGCACTGAAGAAGAGCACGGCCTCACTCTACACGCGCAGCGCAGCATTATCGCGATGCCGTCGGTGATTCGTCTGCTCGAGTATCGGCGCATTCCCCACCAGACCCGCGCCTTGTCACGGAAAAACATCCTGCTGCGCGATCGCAACTCCTGCCAGTATTGCGGCGTCGCGCTCCCGTCAGCCGAGCTTACCCTGGATCACGTTGTGCCGCGCTCGCGCGGAGGTAACTCTACCTGGGAGAATTTGGTCGCCTGCTGCCACGCATGCAATCGACGCAAAGGCAATCGCCTGCTCAACGAAATCGACGACATGGTTCTGCAGCGCGAGCCACGTCCCTTCTCGCTCCACACCAGCCGCCAGATCATGCGCATGCTTGGCCGTGGCGACGATCGCTGGCGGAAGTATCTTTTCTATTAAGGCGCGGCACGATTCTCTTTAGAGAGAAAACGCCGGCCTGTCGCTGCCGGCGCTTCCCTTGATTACGGTTTTCCTTGGCTGCATGATTTGCTGCTACGGGATATCGATCTTCACGATCTGGGCCGCTCCCGGCGGCGCTGCGCCGAAGTTTGAAACATACAGCTTTCCATCCGGTCCAAAGGTCATCCCCGTCGGCACAACCAGGCCTGTGGCGATCTGCTGAATCTGGCCGTCGCGGTTGATCCGCACCACGTCGCCGACGCCCGGCGTAGGATAACCCGCCGCCGGCGAAAGCTCCAGCACGTAGAGCAGCCCGTCGGGGCCGAAGTCGACGGCAACAACGGTTGCGAATCCGGCACGGGAACCCACGATCCCAAGGCTGGTGAAGTTATCGTGGATGCGACGGTTCGCGTGGAGGCGGGTCGTCTCCGCTCGCGTCTTCGCGACTACTACGCGGATGCTGGACGCAACGATCTACTTTTCATCGAGATCCCCCGAGGCTCGTATCGGGCTGTCTTTACGGAACGGGTTCCCGATGCTGCGCCGGGCGCGACAACCCCCACGCCGGAACCACTCCCAGTGCTTCCCGGCCAACCGCCGCTTCACGAACGACGGGTCATTTTCTGGGGAGTTGCGATTGCGGGAGTCTTGCTCGTTGTCTTCGGCGTTGGCAAATTTCTGCACGATCGCCAATCGTCGCATGCAGGCGGTTCCTCCGTGCCGGTTGTTCTTGCCGTGCTCCCGTTTTCCAACCAGACCGGCTCGGATGCAAACAACTATCTGGCAGAAGGCCTTACCGATAATCTGATCCGCCAGTTCTCCGAGCTACCTCGCCTGCGGGTAGTGTCGCGCGCAGCCGTCGATCGCGCAGACCGCAAAAACATCGTCAGCCAGCTCGGGGCGACCGTGCTTTTGACGGGAGAACTGCAGCGCAACTCCGAGGGCCACCTGCTCCTCAATGCCGAGTTGAGCAATGCCGGGGACGGGACGGTAATTCGCAGCAGCCAATACCTGCCGGACGAAGCTGACCTGCGCACGGTGCAGGCGGACATTGTGCGCGATGTGATTGGCGGCCTTGGCATGCAACTGGAAGCGCGAGAATCGGCGGGCAGCGTTGCGCCTCCTCACCTCCAGTCCGGCGGCATTTCAGGAGTTTCTGCGCGGAGATGCGGCGATGCAGAATGGCGACGAGAACAGCACGATCACGGCAATCCGCTTGTTCCAGGACGCGGTGAAAAAGGACAGCTCCTTTGCCCAGGCCTATGCCTCTATGGCGGAAGCAGAGGAGAAGATCGGCATCTATTTCGAGGCTCCGCGCACTCCTATGGAGTCGGCGCGGCAATCCGCCGAAAAAGCGATTGCTCTTGAACCCTCCAGTTCCGACGCCCACGCCGTGCTGGGACTGATTCACATGATGTATGACTGGGACCTCGCAGCGGCCCAGAGAGAGCTGTCGCAGATCGACAGCCGGCAGAACGCCATATGGCACTTCGGTTGCGCGGCGCACCTCTTTGAACGGAACGGCAACACCCGGCATGCGCAAGAAGACTTGCAACGCATGTTGGAGCTCAATCCAGAGTCGCCGGTGCTGATTGGGGAATTGGGCTGCGTGCAGTATTACGCTGGACACTATGAGGAATCGATCCGCCTTTATCGTCAGTCCCTTGCGCAGGCTCCCCAGGGTGTGCTGGCAAACTGGGGATTAGGCCGGTCGTTGGCGCGGGAAGGCAGGTTTGCCGAGGCGCTCGACGTACTGCGGCGGTTCAATGGCACTTATGGAGTGGAGCAGCCTCTCATCGATGCGGAGATCGGCTATATTCAAGCCGCTGCCGGAGACCGGAGCGGGGCCCACGCGATGATTCAGCGGCTGCAAGCGATGTCTCGCAGGCGATTTGTCGATCCCAATTTCACAGCCATTATTTACCTTGCCCTGAAGGACGAAAATCAGATCTATGCTTGGCTGGACAAAGCTTACGATATCCGGTCCCCATTTCTCATTTCGATTGCCACTGACCCCAAGTGGACGGGATCCCAGGGCGACCCGCGCTTTCAGGCGCTTTGGGATCGCATGATGCGCGTTGGTTCCACCCGTGCAACCGTGGCCTCGAACTGACCGCATCGCTTACAGTTCCGCTTACTGTTTTGGCGGCTTCGGTGTTTGCGCCTGCCCCGGTTGCTGCCCCTGCGGATTCTGCTGCGGCGTGATGTCCTGCCCCTCATAGATGATCTTCGAGGTCGAGCCGAATCGTTTGTAGTCGGTGTATTTGATGACGTCCCGAATGTGCACGTCCTGCGCCATATAACCACTGCCGCCGGCAAAGTGGAGCACGCCCTCGCCCTTGGTGTAGACCGGGAACCAATAGTGGCCGTCCACTTGTTCGCGCCACGTCATAAACGGCGGATGCAGGTCCTCTTTCCCCCTGCGCGTGTCGTCCGGCACCATCCGGCCATTGGTCACCACGATCTGCAGATCCGTCGCGTCGACCCAGATGCGCCCGTCAAGATATCGCTTGCCCTTCTCAATCTGCTTCGGATTTACCTCGAAGACGTAGCAGTCGACCTCATCCACCTTCTGCTTGCCCACATATCTGATGTTGTATTGGCCAATGTCCTGGGCGGTCAGCACAAACGGATATCCATGCTGAATGTCCTGAAAGTCCGAGGGCGACATCATCACGCGCTGCAGCGTATTCCCTGGCGCAAACACGACCTTCTCTGTCCGTCGGCCTGAAGGGTCGAAGATGACATCGTCCACTTCGTAATATTCACCGTCGACCTTGTTGTCGTCGTCCACCGTTTGTACGCGTGCGATACGCCGATAGGTGTAGTGGTTCAGCGCATCCTGGAATTCTGTCTCCTTCGCGGCAAACTTGCGGATAATCTCGTCGGGCGGCATTGTGGGGTCCGATGTATCGATGCGCCCGAATCCCGAGTCCAGCGCCATCGGCGTAAAGCTGTCCTTGTCCTGCGCCGCTGCGGCCAGCGCCAAGGCGCCGCTCGCCAGAAGAATCCACCAACGTGAAACTCGCACTCTCAAGACACCCCCAAAAGACTTCCGGCGATCCCTAAAATTCCTCGTCCTGCGGCCGCCTGCAAACGCCCTGGCGCGACCTCGTTCTACCACATTAGACGCATGTACAAGGGCAGCGTATGGTTGAACAATAAATCGTTGCCGCGCCAGGGGCGAGGTGCGCCAGTTGATTATCCCATCGCTCTATGGCCTTGCATGCCGGGGAAACCCAACGCCGGGCTTGTTTTACCGCTCTCATTCCGCGGTGCTGCTGTTTTTATTATTGCGTTCCAGAGCTCTCAAACACCCACAGCGATCAAGCGATTGATCTCATACTGTGACAGAAGGTGGTTCAAGGAGACGCCCGGCTGAATGGCCTACAGCTACCAGCTACCCGCGTTCGTTTTGACGGCGCTGCTGCTTCCGGCGTTCGCCCAGCTTTACTTACGTTCGCGCGATTCCCGAACACTGCTCTGGCTCCTTGGTTTTCTCTTCTCTTGCCTGCGCATGGTGCAGGTATACCAGATGGGCTTGTGGGATTTCTCCAGCGCCCGCGAGCATCCCTGGATTGCGGCCGCCGGACAAACCTCGGCACTCATTGGCGCCACACTCTTCCTCGCCTCCTTGTCTCCGCTCTCCTTTCGCTTTAAGGGGAGGCGCATCCTTTTCGCGGTTCCGTTCATCATTCCGCTCGCCATCTACGCCATCCTGATCGATGGCGTTTACCACGGCGAGATGCCGATTAACCTCGCGTTCTTCATCTTTCCGGCTCTCGGCGCCGCTACGCTTTTTGTGGGATGCTTCTGGGCTTTTTCCCGTGGCAGCATGCCCACCTCGCTGGGGCTCACCCTGTGCATTGCGATGGGCGCCATCAGTTTCTGGATCTGCATCTCCACCCGCGGCAGCTGGCCCCTGGTATTCGTCGAAAGCGCGCTCCATCTCACCACAGCTCTTCTCGTCTTCTACGTTTTTCGCCGCCTCACTCCAGGAACAATTCTGAGTGGGCTCGGCTTCTTTGCGTGGGCGTTCAACGTTGCCATCATTGCGTCCCATTTCTTCATCCATCCCGCGCTTCTGCTTGCTCTGCAGAACTTCTCCGTCCTCGGCAAAGTCGTGGCAGCCGTGGGCATGATCGTCCTTGCGCTCGAAGATCAACTTGCCAACGAACAGGCCGCCCAGGATCGTGAACGACGTGCGCGTACCGAGCTGGAGGCCTATACCAAGATCGTGCTCTCGCGCCGGCGGGTTGAGGACTTCGATCGCCAAGCCAACCAGATTTGCCAGACCATCACCGGTAATAGCCGGTTTGCGCAGGCTGCTCTCATCTTCCAGCAACAGTCGGGGCTGTACCGCTTGGCCGGGGCCGCTGGTTTCGACGACGCAGCCTTGAGCGCCCTTGAATCACTCACTGCACGGATTGCTGCCGTGGGCTTTCTCGCGCCCGGTTCGTCTCCGGTTGCAGCCGATCACAGCCAGTCCTTTGCCCTCAGCCTTGAGCCCTGGCTGCTGCCGGGAGACGATCTCGAACGATTGCACCTGACGGAAGTCGTGGGTGTGCCGCTCTATGGCCGCTCGGGAGCCGATGGCGCCCTGCTCCTCGCTGCCTTGCGCGATCCCGACAAACCTCTCCGCGCCGAAGATCTGCTTCCGGTCGAAGTGCTCGCCGCGCGTATCCAGGCCTCGCGCAGTCAGACCATGATGCTTGAAAAACTAATCGATGCGGAAAAGTTTGCCGGCCTCGGCCAGTTGGCCAACAACGTCACGCGCCAGCTCAATAACCCGCTCACGGTTATCCTCGGCTACGCTTCGTTGCTTGAAGTCACGCCCGCCATGAGTGCCCAGGAACGCAAAGGCATTGAAGCCATCCTCAGCGAAGCACGCAACATGCGCTCCACCCTTGAAAGCCTCTCGCGCATGTCCCGCTCGCAGAGCGACCAGTTCACTGCAATCTCGGTCACCGAGTTACTCAACGACATGGAGCAGCTGCATCGCTCGGAATTTCTGCATCGCTCCATCGATTTTCGCCTGCAGGTTGCGCCGGCGCTTCCGCGCGCCCTTGGCAATGCGCAGCAGGTGCGTCAGGCGGTCCTGTACTGTCTCCAGTTCGCGATCGAGGCGGTGGAGAACAGCGATTCCCCTGAAAAGTCAGTTCGTGTGGAAGCTACAGCCGAGAGCGACACGGTCAAAATTCTCATCGCCCACTCGGGTCCCGGCTTCCTCCATCCCGCGCGCGCGTTCGATCCCTTCATCCCCGCCCAGGCCGCGGGAGAAACGGCAGGCCTCGGCCTCAGCCTGTGCGCCACCATTCTCCGCGAAAATAATGGCCGCATCTCCGCCATGAACTTTGAGCCCCGCGGCGCCGGCATCATCCTCGAACTCCAGACCGCGTAAACAATTCTCTGCACTTCCACCAAACAACAAGACTTGTCATCCTGAGCGACCGAAGTGCAACGCAGGGAGTCGAAGGACCTGCTGTTGTTTTTCGTCGCTTCAAGCCGCACGAACCTGGGCGCCCCACGGCTCTCGGTCGATTGATTCGTCATTGCCTCCGTCCATACGAACCCTCCGTGCTCCGTCCTTTGCGCGTAGTTTGCGCAAAGGGTTGGAGACCATGAATCCCTTAACCCTGGTCCCTCAGTCCCGGTCCTTACAATCGGTGTAAACTTTCTCTTCGCGCGCGGCCAATTCTTTACTGTGCGCAACGGGGCTCTAATGCGCAAAACAACATTTGCTTTCGTCCTCGTATTCATCTGCATCGCCTCCGCATCCGCCCAATCCAAACGCCCCATGACCTTCGAGGACATGATGCAGATGAAGCGGCTCGGCGAAACTGCAGTGTCGCCCGACGGCAAGTGGCTGGCCTACTCTGTCACCACTGTCAATCTCGACCAGAACACCAAAACGGCTGAGCTTTGGATGCAGGCGATCGCAGGCTCCAATCCCGAGTCACAGGTCCCGTTCAAGCTCGCGGTGGGAAAGCCGGGCGATGCAGGGCCGCAGTTCTCGTCGGATGGCAAGCGCGTCCTGTTTCTGTCGGGGCGTGAAGGCGGCCAGCAAATCTGGCTCGCCGACTTCGATCCAGCAACCGGCGCCACAAGCAATGCGAAGAAGCTGACCAGCATTGCCACCGAGGCCGACAACGCGAAGTGGTCGCCGGACTCAAAGTCCATCATTTTCACTTCAGCGGTTTATCCGGATTGCCCAGCGATTACGGAAAGTGACCTCGCCACGGGCAACAGTTGCAACCACGATCGCGACGCTGCTCTCGCCGCCAGCAAAGTCAAAGCGCAAATCTTCACCCATCTTCTCTACCGCCACTGGAACCACTTCACCGGCGACAAGAGGTCGCATCTTTTTCTTCTTTCGGTCGACACGGGCGCGATGCGCGACCTGACGCCGAACGATCCGCACGACGTCCCGCCCGAGTATCCGACGGAGCCTCTGGGCTGTGGCTGCGCGATCTCGCCCGACTCGAAGGAACTGGCCTTCACCGAGAATTCCGATCCCGTGCCCGCCATCTCAACCAGCGCTCAGATCTATGCCCTCGACCTCACCAATCCGTCCGCGAAGCCGGTAAAGGTGTCGACCTCTGCTGGCGGCAACTTCAACCCCGCCTACTCACCGGATGGAAAATACCTGGCGTGGCGCTCGCAGGCGCGCGCGGGTTACGAGAGCGACAAGTTTCGGTTGGTGCTGTATGACCGCGCGGCGAAGACCATCAAGGATCTGCTGCCGCATTTTGATAACTGGGTGGATGAATTCATTTGGTCCCCTGATTCAACGCACATCTATTTCACATCGGGCTTTCAAGGATCAGAGCCGATTTACCGTTTGGGCTTAAATGCCGGTCGATTTTTTATCGAAACGTTGAGCAACGGCGAGTACTCGGGGTTAGCTATCTCAGGCGACGGCAGAACGCTTGTCGCATCAGGGATGCATGTTTATCAACCTTCAGAGGTTTATGGGATGCAATTCCCTCCTCAAGGTCACAGCTCTGAGTACACCGGAGAACACCAGCTCACCCATCTCAATGACGCTCTCCTTGCACAGCTTGATCTTTCAGGCGTTGAGGACTTCGAATTCACTCCTCGTGACATGATGAAAGCAAATGCATCGCGCACGGAATCGATAGCCCCTGGCGGCGTAGAAGTCGGTGTTTCGGAATCGGTCGAAGGTGTCCAGGGCTTCCTCATCAGACCCCCCGGCTTCGACCCCACCAAAAAATATCCGGTCAAATTCCTCATCCACGGCGGCCCGCAGGGCGCGTGGGGCGACTCCTGGAGCTACCGCTGGAACGCCGAGCTCTTCGCCGCCAACGGCTACGTCGTCGTGATGATCAATCCGCGCGGGTCCACCGGTTATGGCCAGGCCTTCGTCGATGGCGTCAACGGCGACTGGGGAGGCAAGCCTTTCACCGACCTGATGACCGGCCTCGACTACGCCGAGCAACACTTCCGCTTCATCGACAAGACCCGCGAGTGCGCGCTCGGCGCAAGCTACGGCGGCTACATGGCCAACTGGATTCTCGGCCACACCGACCGCTTTAAGTGCATCGTCTCCCACGACGGCATGTTCGACGCCGAGTCGGCCTTCGCCTCCACGGAAGAAGACTGGTTCAATCAATGGGAGTTCAGGGGCAATCCATGGGACTACTACGGCAAACCGGACTCTGAAAATCCATTCCGCAAGTGGTCGCCGTCGCTCTACGCAAAGAACTTCAAGACGCCCACCCTCGTGATTCACGGCCAGCTCGATTACCGCCTCGACGTGAGCGAAGGCTACCAGCTCTTCGACACGCTGCAATTGCTGAAAGTTCACAGCAAGATGCTCTACTTTCCCGATGAAGGCCATTGGGTGCTGAAGCCGCAGAACTCGCGCCTCTGGTACAAAACCGTCAACGACTGGGTCGACCAGTGGACGAAAGAGCCAGCTTCTAGCCGCTAGCTTTTAGCTGCTAGCTTGCTGATTGTGAAGATGAATGGCCTCGGCTTCGGCTAGAGGCTAGGAGCTAAAAGCTGTCTTTCTCGCGCAAATCCGGCAAGCCTCGCGCCTTCCTCAACGAAGCAGGCCTCTACGATTACGCGATTAAGGCGCTGGGCCGCCAGATGCGCACCACGGCCAATCTGCGCCGCCTCATGCACCAGCGCGTCGAGCCCGGCGAGCAAGGCGAATCCACAATCAACGCTGTCCTGGCGCGCCTCAAGGAGCACGGCTACCTTGACGATGCCGCATTCGCTGAGACCTATACCAGACTGCGCAAGGAAAATGAGAAGTTCGGCCAACGCCGTGTCCAGCAGGACCTGCGCAATAAGGGCGTGCCCACCAATCTGATCGCTCCTACCGTGGATGCAGCCTACGCCCAGACCAACGAAGAGACTCTCGCCCGCCAGCACCTCGAACGCAAACGCATGCGCAAACCGCAAAACGAAAAAGAAACCGCGCGCATCATGCGCCGCCTCGTCGGCGCCGGATTCTCAACCGGCGTGATTTACAAAATCCTCCGCCAATGGGACGTCCCCGACGAATCTCTCGCCGCGCTGGACAATCTGCGCGACGATCCGCACGAGGAATGAACTATTCATCTACTGATCTCGTAGGACTGGTATAGAGTCACCTCGTAGAACTCCCCGGAGGTTCCATGGCCTCGGCCCCGGCTGTTCCGGCTCCCGCTGCAACGTTGCCGCTCGCCATCGACGCGCTCGTGAAGCGCTTCGGCGCGCTGACTGCGGTCGCGGGCGTGTCGCTTGAAGTCCGCGCGGGGGAGTGCCTCGGTCTTCTCGGCCCCAACGGCGCGGGCAAGAGCACAGTGATTCGGGCCATCGTGGGTCGTGTCATTCCGGATGGAGGCAGCATTTCCGTCTTTGGCGCCGCAGCCGACTCCGCACAGGCGCGCGCTGCCCTGGGATGGGTGCCGCAGGAGTTGGCCGTCTACCCGCGCCTCACCTGCAAGGAAAATCTGGTCGCATTTGGCAGCTACCACGGTCTCGCCGGCGGCAAGCTGGCCGAATCAGTCGCCTGGTGTCTCGAGTGGGCCGCGCTGCAAGACCGTGCCGGCGACCTCGCCGGCAAGCTTTCCGGCGGCATGAAGCGCCGGCTCAATATGGCTGCCGGCATCATCCATCGTCCCCGTGTTGTATTGATGGATGAACCAACAGTCGGCGTCGATCCACAGTCGCGCAATCGCATCTTCGAAATGATTGAAGCCATCCGCGCCGCAGGCACCGCAATCGTCTACACCACGCACTACATGGAAGAGGCTGAGCGGCTGTGCGATCGTGTCGCGATTATCGACCACGGTCGCATCATCGCACTCGGCACCAATCAGGAACTGGTGCATGACGCCTTCGCCTCGCGCAGCCAGGTGTTGGCGCGCTTTGCCGGTGCAGTTCCGCGGATCACCGCATGGGTTGAGAGCCATGGCGGCCGCATGGTTGACTCCACTGCCGAATTCTCGATCGAACGTTCGATCGAAATTGCCGAGCTGCTGGATTCAGCTGCGACCGACGGACTCGAACTTGAAGACGTCTCGCTGCGCCGCCCCAATCTCGAGTCTGTCTTTTTGCACCTTACTGGAAGGGATCTGCGCGAATGATTCTTCCAATTATCCGTACCGCCATCGTTTCTCTGCGTCGGGATCGCGCTGCGTTGGCCCTCAGTTTTGTGTTGCCCATCGCCTTCTTCAGCATCTTCGCCGTCATCTTCGGCGGCAACCGCGATTCGACGCCGAAAGTCAGTGTAATTGTTGTGGACGAAGACCAAAGCACAGGATCACAGCAGCTCGTTCGCGGACTTCAGCGCGAGAGCTCGCTTGTCGTCACGACGCGGCCCTCCTCCAAAGACAAAACAGCAGCACCGGATTACACCGCCGCAGCAGCTGAGGCTGCTGTGAAGGCTGGTGATGCGCCGGTTGCCCTCATCATCCCCAGAGGCTTCGGCCAGAATCCCATCTCCTTCGGTCCGGTGCAGAACGGCTCTGGCCTTCAGCTGCTCAATGACTCCAGCGACGCGATTGCACCTCAAATTGTCATGGGCATGCTGCAGAAAGTCGCCATGACTTCCATGCCGGTAACAATGGCCGAACAGGGGATGAAATATACCGGGCGCTACATTGGCGGCCTCACGCCCGACCAGCAGAAACGTATGGAGACCAATCTCAACGCCCTGCGCGAAATCCAAGGCAGAAACCAGCTCAACACCGCAGCCTCAAGCAACGACGGTGCCGCCGGCGGACTCATTGCGGTCCACGCACGTACCGTCGTTGGAGAAAACAAGAAGAGTCCGATGGTCTCCTTTTATGCTGCGGCCATCGGCGTCATGTTTCTGCTCTTTACGGCCAGCGGATCGGCCGGTGTCCTGCTCGACGAAGCGGATTCCGGCACTCTCGATCGTGTGCTCAGCTCGCATGTCACCATGACCAGCCTGCTTGCGGGGAAGCTCACCTACAACACTCTGCTCGCATTCACACAGTTGACGGTCATGTTTCTGTGGGCCTGGGCTGTTTTCCACCTCGATCTATTCAGTCACATTCCGGGCTTCATCGTCATGGGGCTCAGCACGGCCGTTGCCGTCGCTGCATTTGGCATGCTGCTGGCCAGCATGTGCCACACCCGCGCGCAACTCGGGGCTGTTTCCACGCTCCTTATCCTTATTATGTCGTCGGTCGGCGGCAGTATGTTTCCCCGCTTTCTTATGCCGCCCGCGATGCAGAAGGCCGGCCTGTTCACCATCAATGCCTGGGCCATTGACGGCTTCACCAAGGTCTTTTGGCGCGATCTACCTGTCTCCGCGCTCTGGCCGCAAGTCGGGGTTCTCCTCGCCACGGGCATCGTCCTCTTTCTCGTTGCTCGCCGCATTGCGCGCCGTTGGGAGTTCGCCTGAGGCCCTTCAAAGCAGTGCTCGCGGGCTCAACGGCGATTCCGAGCTTGCCCTTCACCTGATGTTCTCGCTTCTGTAATTGCTTCGCGCACACGAGCCTGGGGCGCAGTTGACACCAATTCAATGCCGTCGCCGCTTGCACGTACGCCGAGTTCCTCCCACCGCTTCGGCAAGTCCACCGTCACGGGGGCGTCCTTCCACTCCGCATACATGCGGGTCAGCACGTGCGTGCCCGTGGCCTGATCCCCAATAGCCAATGCTTTCGGCAAATCCCATGCATGGTCGATGGTGCCGCCCTGCGCCACCACTGCGCGCAATGCATCCTGCAGGCCTTTGCGGTTGCCGGTCTCACGTCGAATCGAGACATCGGCCACCAGGCAAAACAGGGCGCCGCCCCAATAGGTCCGTCCCCATGTGTGCGTGTGGTCGAGTCCCTCGTCGCCCGGTCCCGGCTCTCCCTTCGCCATGTCGCGGAACATATCGTGCCAAATCTGCTGCGCTTTCAATTCGCCTGTCATCACGCGCGCGATGGGTTCGATGTAGGTGGCTTGCCCCTCTTCCATCCAATGCTGATCGTCAGGCAAAGAAGGGAACGCCATGTGCACCAGCTCGTGCGTCATCATCCAATCGTCAGCCAGTTCCGCCGCCGTGGTCTGCTGCCCGATGCGAATCCGCGTGAATCCCTGAAAGCCGCCCATATCGCCCCATGTCGTGCCTTGCAGAATGCCGTGTCGGTCCTCGACAGGGATCACGAGAATCCGTGCCTTAGCCACCGGAAAGCGCCCGTAGTATGTGGTCACTGCGGAGATGGCCGTCTGGATGTGCGCGATGACTAAGTCGACGGGCAGGTCCATCGCGCCATGCGCGAGATCAACCTGCACGACAGAGTCTCCAACTTTGATCTGGCGCGACTGAGCGATTTCCACGCCGCGCCCCGGCTGCGCAGCACACCTCGTTCCGCCCATGCACGCGAGAATCGGCATGAACAGCCAGAGGCACAATCCGTCGCGAGCGCGAAGACTCATGGTGGGTTGGACGGATTGGCCGAGGTGCGAGACGCCGGTGAGCTCACTTTGCCTTCGACGCGAGAATCGCGAGCTTCTCTACCTGGGGAGGTGTGGAGAACAAATCCGCTGCTTTGGCGAAGAGCGCCTTTGCGAAGTCGCCGGCAAGGTGCGCGTTTCTACCCGCCTCATCTTTGAATGTATCGAAGATGCCGAATCGGCCTTCGCCTATCTTCACCGCATACCAGGTAGTCGTAGCTGCCTCGCGCACAGCCATCGGTTGCGCGGACTTCAGGAATTCCTCGACCTCCGCCTCTTTCCCGGGCTTGGCTTGCAACAATACCAGCAACGCAAACTTGTCCACTCGACCCTCCTTGGGGAACCGCACTTCCGTTGGATGCAATGGGGCTGTGGAGGTTACCGCGGCCTACCCACCGCACCGCATCCCCACCGCCCGTTACACTAAGAGAGTCATGCAAGTTCGTACTGGAAACGAGATTCGCGAGCTGTTTTTGCGCTTTTTTGAGTCGAAGGGCCACCGCCGGGTGGCGTCCTCTTCGCTTGTGCCGCACAACGACCCAACGCTGCTGTTTGCCAACGCGGGGATGAACCAGTTCAAGGATCTGTTTTTGGGCGCGGAAAAACGCGATTACACGCGCGCCACGACATCGCAAAAGTGTGTGCGCGCCGGGGGCAAACACAACGACCTCGAGAATGTGGGTTTCACGCGCCGCCACCACACGTTCTTCGAGATGCTCGGCAACTTCAGCTTCGGCGATTACTTCAAGCGCGAAGCCATTCAGTTTGCCTGGGAGCTTGTGACAGGCGAAGAATGGTTCGGCATTCCGAAGGATCGGCTCTACGTCACGATCTTCGAGGGAGCAGACGGCGTACCGCGCGACGACGAGGCCGAGCAGTACTGGATCGAAGCCGGCGTGGCGAAGGAGCGGATTTTTCAGTACGGCGCGAAAGACAATTTCTGGCAGATGGGCGAAACCGGCCCCTGCGGCCCTTGTTCGGAGATTTTTTACGACATGGGCATCGAAGCTGCGGAGACTCCCGGCGTCGACAAACCTTTCGGCCAAGACGATGCCCGCTACGTGGAGATCTGGAACCTGGTCTTCATGCAGTTCGATCGCGCGGCGATAGTCGAGAACGGCAAAACCACCGGCTACAAGCTAACGCCGCTGCCGAAGCCCTCGATTGATACGGGGATGGGCCTGGAGCGCGTGGCTGCTGTGCTGCAAAACAAGATCAGTAATTTTGAGACGGATCTGTTTACGCCGCTGATTGCTCGTGCGGCAGAATTGACAGGGGCCAAGAACGACCTTGGAAATGCCAGCCTGCGCATCATCGCTGACCACGCCCGTGCAGCGACTTTCTTGATCAGTGACGGCGTGCTTCCTTCCAATGAAGGGCGCGGCTATGTACTGCGCAAGATTCTGCGTCGCGGGATTCGGCATGGGCGCTTGCTCGGCCAGGAGCAGCCGTTCCTGTATGAGATGGTTTTTGCTGTGCGCGATGAAATGAAGGGGGCTTATCCGGATCTCGTCGATTCCTCCCCTCGCGTCGCCAAAGTTGTCGAAGCGGAAGAGAAGCAGTTCGATCGCGTTCTCGCAAGGGGTTCGCTCGAATGGGAACATCTTCTCATCCAGCAAGTCAACGAGAATTGGAAGAGGGAACTCCAGTTTATTAGAGAGCTTCCGTTCTCGGCATCTCCTGAGATCGCGGCGGCGCTTAGAGCACGTGAAAATATTGATACCTCTGGAATGCTGGGCTTCAACTCGCCTCAAATTGAAGTGGAGGAGGCCATTACTCGCGGTTTCCCGCCATCACTAGCTGAACCGCTCATCGATAAGTGGCATAAACTGCGTAGCGCACGTCCCTCCGTATCAGGCGTAGACGCCTTCCACCTTTACGAGACCTTCGGCCTCCCACTCGACTTCATGGTCGATGCAGCCCGCGATGCAGGAATTGCCTTCGACATGGAAGGCTTCGAGCAGGCTCGTGCCGAAGAACAAGCCCGCGCTCGCGCCTCCTGGAAAGGTGGCAGCCAAAAAACCGCCAGCCCCGCCTTTCGCGATCTGCCGAAGACTGTCTTCGAGGGCTATAAGCAACTCAACTCGACCAACTGCGAAGTGCTCGCCATCGTAAAGAACGGTGCGGGTGTTCCAGCCGCCTCCGCTGGCGACGACGTCGAAGTTGTTCTCGACCACACCAGCTTCTATGCCGATTCGGGCGGTCAGATCGGCGACACAGGTTGGTTCCAATCCCCTGACGGCAACACCACCGTCGCCGAGATCATCGGCTGTGTGGCGCCCATACAGGGCGTGCGTGCGCATAAAGCTTTGCTGAAGCAGCCACTCGCCCTCGGGGATCGCGTCAACGCCGTCGTGGATGGCGCGCGTCGCGATGCGATTCGCCGCAACCACACCGGCACGCATCTGTTGCATGCCGCGCTTCGTCAGGTTCTGGGTACGCACGTCAAGCAGGCAGGCTCGGCAGTGCATCCCGACAGGCTGCGATTCGACTTCTCTCACTTTGCGCAGGTCGCCGATGAGGAGCTCGAAGAGATCGAATCCATCGTCAACCGCGAGGTGCTGAAGAACGCCACGGTCGAGACCCTCGTAGACGTGCCCATCGACGTGGCTGTGAACGAATACCACGCCATGGCTCTCTTCGGAGAGAAGTACGGCGACAAAGTCCGCGTGGTGAAACTCTCCGATGGATTCTCGACCGAGCTTTGCGGCGGCACGCACACTGCGGCCACTGGCGAGATCGGTCTGTTCAAGCTGACCGGGGAGACGTCAGTTTCCTCAGGGGTGCGCCGGATTGAAGCGATCAGCGGCATGGGGTCGCTCGACACGTTTCGTCGCGATTTTGCCGTTGCCCAGTTCGCCTCGCAGATTGTCGGGTCACCCGACGGCAACCTTTCGGACGGGCTTCGCGCCCGGTTGGCCGCACAGGAAGACGAATTGAAGCGTCTGCGCCGCGAACTCGAAGATTCGCGGATGAAGTCCGCTGCTGGTGCACTGGATGAGGCCGTCAGTCACGCTGCTGAAGTGAAGGGCGTGAAGGTCCTGACACACCGCGCTGACAATCTCGAACGCGGCCAATTACGGACATTGGTCGACAACTTGAAACAGAAGGCGGGCGAGGCCGTCGTGGTCCTGGCCTCGGCTCAGCCGGAAGGCAAGGTTGCCATCATTGCCGGTGTTACGCCGGGCCTGGTCAAGCGCATTCAGGCCGGCAAGCTCGTCGGTGCGGTCGCCAAGTTTGTGGGCGGATCTGGCGGCGGCAAGCCCGAGATTGCTGAAGCCGGGGGCAAAGACCAGTCTCAGATCGATGCGGCACTTAAAGCCGCGCCTGAAGTCGTTGCTTCGCTGCTCGGCTAGGTTGCATATCGCGTGATTTTGCACTCTTGGGTCCGCGGTTTCCCATCCTTTCGCCAGAGACCAAAAAGCAGGTCCTTCGACTCGCTTCGCTCGCTCAGGATGACAGGATGGAGCGCGGAGATCATTCCGGCCGCTCAAAAGACGAAGGGCCGCGTGATTTCGGCCCTTCAAAAAACACCAGCTGTGTTGAACACCGGTTATCTAAATCGGAAGCTCACCTAGCGTGCTCCGCTTCCACCACGAACCGGAAAACTGTACGCCACGCCGAACGAGACGATCGGATACGTCTGCAGGGGATTCAGATCGTTTTTCCACTTGGCAATCTGTGCCGCCAGATCGCTCTGAATCTGCAATGCATTCGGATCCGTGGTGCTGGCGACGTTGGTGCATTCCGTTTGTGCCTGGTCAGCGCAGGCCCAGCCCGTCAAAGTCGCATTCACTGAGGGTGCACCGGTCAGGGCAACGCCTACTTCCGCCGGGAACGACCAATGACCGCCGCTGCGAGGAATTGTATTCCCCCAGCCGCCTGTAATCGTAAAGGCCGGCTTGTTTGTATTCAGGCCCAGGAGTCCGTTGGCCGTCAGCGGCGTAGCACCCGTCGCGGAATTCACATTCGCCGAGTAGTACGTGTCGTTATTGAGCGTGAAGCTCGTGCCTGCGGCTACCAAAGAGTTGCCAGATACCTTGTTGTTGTTCACCACGAGCACGCCGGGGCTAATGCGGAAGCCGCTGCGGAATGGATAAATATCCGCTGAAATCCCAGCCGAAGCCATGTTCAGTTTCGCGTTTGCGTTAAACCCATTGGTGGTGAAATTGGTCGAGTAATGGAAGCCATTGCCGGTGGCGCGGATGTTCAGGTGCCGGTTCACGTTGGTCGTCACCTGCACTCCCGGCCCAAGGGTAACGAAGCTGGCGCCGATGGCAATCCGCGAAAATGGAGCCCAGCCCACTGAGGTGTTCTGGACGGTTGCCGCCGGACGGTAGCCCCCGCCGTCGGTGTTATTTGCGTCCTCGGCAACCAGGCTGGATGAAACGTTGGGAGATTGTGCCGCCAGCGACGCAGCGGCGAGCATAGCCCCGATCGACACCGCAACTATCTTTGCTTTCAACATAAGTGCCCCCCCCATTTTTAGATTTGGATATTGAGCTCTCGTTCGACCCGGATTCGTCTCACTCTGCGGCTGTCCCGACCCGGCTTCTTTTCGTGGATGACGAAAGTTCTGAGAAAAGTTACCATAACGTGCAGTGGATTATTACTGTGAAGCATCATAGGTTGATTACGTAAGATGTAGTTGACGGTGCTGCACGACCTTGACAGGTCTGGAACACCGGGCAATCTCTTGAAACGTTTCCAGCTTCACAATGCCGTAAACTTGCTGCCATGGTCAGGATCGACATCGAATCCGAGGCAAGGTTAAGAATCCGAAGGCAGTTGCTCGCCTGGTATGACTTGAGCCAGCGCGACTTGCCGTGGCGGCGCAATCGCGACCCCTACGCCATTTGGGTCTCGGAAATTATGCTGCAGCAGACCCGCGTCGCCGTCGTTGTTGACCGCTATCAGGCTTTTATGGCCCGGTTCCCGACCCTGGTTTCGCTCGCCCTGGCCCCGGAACAAGAGATTCTCGCCTTATGGAGCGGCCTCGGCTACTATCGTCGCGCCCGCATGCTCCACAAGGCCGCGCAATTCGTCGCAGCCAATCGAGAAGGCAACCTGCCGGCTACCGCCGCTGAGTTGCGGCTCCTCCCCGGCATCGGCAACTACACCGCCGCTGCCATTGCCAGCATCGCTCACGGCGAGGCTGTTCCCGTGGTCGATGGCAATGTCGAGCGCGTCCTCTGCCGCCTGCAAGGATGGGAAGCTGTGGGCCGTTCCGGTCAAGCCGCGCTCCGCCACAAAGTCGATTCCGTCGCCACGCAGATTCTCGATCCTCAAAGGCCCGGTGACTTCAACCAAGCATTAATGGAACTCGGCGCGACCGTGTGCACTCCGCGCAATCCGCAGTGCCTGGTGTGCCCGCTCTCGCCGGACTGCACTACGCGGGGTGAGCACAAAACGCAGACCAGGCCGCGCATGCTTAGCAAAGAGATTTCGTATGCTCTTGCGGTGCGCACCGGAAAACTGCCCGGCTTCACCAATCGCGAAGTGATGCTCGAGCAGCGCCCCGATTCGAACACCGTGATGCCGGGAATGTGGCAGCTTCCCGTTCTTCGCGAGGTTGCTATGCCCGAGTCCGAATTGCGCATGACTGTGCGTCACGCCATCATGCAGGTCAACTACTACGTGCGCATCCGCACTGTTTTTGAAGAAGACGTTGACAGCCTGACGATCCCGGAAGGCCGCCGCTGCTGGGTTCCTCTTATCAACGCTGCGGGCATGGCGCTCACCGGCCTCACACGCAAAGTTCTCAGCCGCGCCCACCTGCTGCCTGTGGCGCCCCTCGATGCATTGATCCTGCAGACCGCCGTGCAAGAGCCTAGCTGAAGAAGATTCGCGGGTGCGCATCGTGCCGTGAGCCCCTCCATCGACCCGCTAAGAAGCCGTCGCTCCCCAGAATAGAATGTGTCTGACAGCAATCCTCGATGAACTGCGTCATCCCTTCTCAATTCCCGCACTATGGAGATTGAATGCACTCGAAATACTTTCTGTTCTTCGCGACCGCGATCCTCGCCACAGCCCGTCTCGCTCACGCGCAACAAGCAGGCACAGTTCCCGAAGTTCCAGGTCTTCCGCCTGCCGCGCGTGCCGCTGCGGCTTCCATCGATCCTGAGAAAATTCGCGCGCACGTGCGCTTTCTCTCGCTCGACCTGCTTGAGGGCCGCGGACCTGGCACGCGGGGAGCGGAGTTAGCCGCTGAATATATTGCTACCCAGTTTGCGCTGGCCGGTCTCAAGCCTGCGGGCGACAACGGTACCTATTTCCAGCCTGTCCCACTCTTCGCCGTCCACACAGATGAGGACAAAACAAAATTCGCCTTTGTGCCTGCGAGCGGCCAGCCCGTGAATCTTGCCTATGGCACCGAGATTGTCGCGAAAGATCAGACGGGACAAACCACGGCGGACTTCGATGCGCCCATCGTCTTCGTGGGCTATGGCATTCATGCACCCGAGTACAACTGGGACGACTACGCAGGAGTCGACCTCAAAGGCAAAGTCGCGCTGGTCATCGTCAACGAGCCGCCCTCCGACGACGAGAAGTTTTTCAAGGGCAAGGCGCTCACCTACTACGGCCGCTGGACCTACAAATATGAGGAAGCCGCGCGCCGCGGAGCCGTCGGCGTGCTCATCATTCATCGTCGCGACCTTGCCAGCTATGGATGGGAAGTTGTTCGCAACTCGCAGGCCATCGAGAAGAGCTATCTCCAGGGCGACCCCGACGCCACCTTGCGCGCGGCCGCGTGGATTCAGCACGACGTTGCGCAGCACTTGTTTACTTTGGCGGGTCTCGGCGATCTCGATCAGGCCATCGATCGAGCAGGCAAGCGCGGTTTCCACGCAACGGAGATTCCTGTCCGTCTGCACGCCCACATTGAGAGCCGCGTGCGCCGCTACGTCAGCTCCAATGTAGTCGCGCGGGTTTCCGGCGTCAGCCCCGGCGGAAATTCAGTCCTCTACACAGCGCACTACGATCACCTAGGCATCGATCCTGACGCCAAGGGAGACAACATCTACAACGGCGCTGCCGACAATGGCACTGGCTGCGGCATTCTGCTGGAGATGGCGCGGGCCTTCGCGCAATCGATCCAGCCGCCGCCGCACGATATCTTCTTTGCCACTGTCACCGCGGAAGAGCAGGGCCTTCTCGGCTCGCAATTCCTCGGCATGCATCCCCCCGTCCCTGCACGCCAGATTGCGCTTGACCTCAACTACGACATGCTGCTGCCCATAGGCGTACCTCGCTCGGCTGACTTGAATGGAGCCGAGCGCATAGACTTCTGGCCCACCGTCGAGACCGTCGCCAAGGCATTCGACATTCAGCTGCTCCCCGATCCCACGCCCATGGCCGGGCACTACTACCGCAGCGACCACTTCTCGCTCGCGCATGTCGGCGTCCCTGCGTTTTCGGTGGACCAGGGCGAGCTGTTCGAAGGACACGATGAGGCGTGGGGCCATGCGCAGAGCGAAGACTACGTCGCGCACCATTACCACCAGCCCAGCGATGAATTTCACGCCGACTGGGATTTCCGTGGCAACGCCAAATTCGCGCGCTTCGGCTTTGTTCTCGGTTGGCTCGCCGCTGCGCAGGCGCAGCCAGTCGGATGGCTCCCGGGCGATGAATTTGAAGCTGCGCGAAAAGCAAGCGAAACTGAAAGGTAGTCATAAGCTGCCTATTTTGTGCAATCCAGAGATGAGCTTGTCGATTTCAGCGGTTAGAGGACAATCGGAGTTCAAGAGGGGTTTTGGGGAATTGTGCGAATGCGCAAATCAATTTCTGCAGCCGGAAACTCCACGAATTCACGTATGATTTAGTTGTTAGGTGGGTATATGACAAACGACATCCTTCGTCTGAGAGATGCATTGACACGCGACAGCGAGGACAGTCGGGTCCGTGAAAAACTCACCCGCGATTTGGGGACCATCCGGAATTCGCTACGGGATACGGGTGAATATCGCGTTCCGACCCCCAATGGGACGGTATTGATCCGTTCTGAGAAGAGAAACGCGTAAGTCCGTCTCCTAGGTCATCTGCATGATCGCGATTTTAGCCTCAGCCCTGCTGGGGCTTTATATTTTCCTACCCGAATTTCTCTTCACGAAGCTGGCATTCAATTTCCGACTCGTAACGAAAACGCAGAAGGGACGATTCGAAGAAATCTTTTAGGGTGCCGGTGCTTCGCTTCTCCCATTCCGGATCAGCCTCGTCACTTCTCGGATTTCCTGGACGGTGGGACATTGGCCATTTCCAGTCGACGAAACGGTCGCGGTAAAGCATCAGACTACCGAACACTAATTTCCGCCGTCCGCAGCGACCAATTCTTTCACGAACATCTCGATGCCACTTGGATTGCGTTCGACCATGTCCGTCTTCACCAATTCCGCTTTCTTTTCTGGATGTATTGTGCCCTCGCGATTGAAATCGTTGCTGTGATTTTGCTGACGTACTTCTTCGGTTCTCTTAGTCGATATGCTCTTTATCGCTGGACTTTTGGCAGAATCTTTCTTGGGAGAGCGTCGCACTGGGAAGTACTTCTCACAGGATTTGCATTTCCTAGAACATCCAAGATCCGGGTTGCTGTGGATGCCCTGACTACAGACGATCACCTGTATTCCGGTACCGTAGCAGACTACTTTCTCAAAGCAGATGGTGAATTGAGTGGACTACTACTGAAGGACTTCAAGCGTTTTAGGCATAGCCATCTTGAAGAAGACCGGAGGGCTGGCCTCAGGCCGGACTCGCGCGATTATTGGACGGAGATTCCCGGTGCCAACTTCTACCTGCCCGGAGAGAAAATAGCAAATCTCAACATAAGATACGAAACTCCTCCGGACGAATTGGTCGAAGACGTTAAGCGCTTCTTAAAGAGCATGTCCCTCGGCGACTCAATCGTGTCCATCGAGAACGACAATGAAACCAATCCTGACCCGAATAAATGATCGGGGAAATGTAGGCAGGGAATTCCAGGATTTCCAAAAGGCGTGGGCCGATCTTGTATCACCCGATGCACTTCCCGAGAATGGTCAGTCCGGCTCAGCCCAGTAGTCCGCGCAGCTCAGGTAATACCCGCAATGCGGACACACCAACTTGCAGCGATGCCCGGTCAGGTGGTGCGAACACGTGGGGCACACCTGGCAATGGTGCTCGATGGGGCGTTCATTTTCGATTGCGCAAGCGACACCGCTCTGTGAAAATTCGCGCGCAAAATCCCCGTCGAGGGCGAGGGGCCTGTGTGGGAGCATGGGTCAGAGATTAACATTACAGAGTGGGCAGCCTGCCCGCGGCATCCTGGCAGGTGCCTGAAGCATCAACTTCCTGACGTCACCAACGATTCCCTGATGGCGACGCACCAATTTCCCCACAACCCCCGGATTCCGGAACCCCAAGGAGGGTCTATGGCAAGCAAGGCAAGTGCGGTTTGGACTGGATCATTGAAAGAAGGCAAGGGCACCATTTCTACAGCGACGGGCGTGTTGAACAACGCGAATTATTCCTTCGCGACCCGCTTTGAAGGCGCCACCACCGGTACCACCCCCGAGGAACTCATCGCTGCGGCTCACGCGAGCTGTTTCTCCATGGCTCTTGGCGCGCAACTCGGCGGCGCCGGTCTCACCCCTACCAAGATTGAAACCCACGCGGCCGTCACTTTGGCCAAGGTGGGCGATGGCTTCTCCATCACCAAGATCGCCCTGACCACCACGGCCAGCGTGCCCGGCGCGACCAAGGAAGCCTTTGATACGGCAGCGGCGGGCGCCAAGGCCGGTTGCCCGATTTCGAAGCTCTTCGCCAACAACACCGAGATCACCCTCGACGCCAAGCTGGTGTAAGCGCGGCGTTGCATCGTCCGCCGCTTTCGGCCTAATCACCCCATCCTTGCCGCGAATATCAACGGCTGGATGGGGTGCGCTTTTGCGGGTGCTCGGGCCCTGACTACTTTTCAATTCGGGTATTGCGCAGGACACAGGGTTATGGGAGATTGGTTCCACTCGCCGCACCTTTTCGGCGCCTCCGCGGGACCGGCACAGCCATGAAGCAATACAAATTCAAAGCCACCATTGAAGCAGCCGGTAGCGGAGGAGCCTGCGTGCTCTTTCCCTACGATGTCGAAAAGGAGTTCGGTACCCGCGGCCAGGTACCCGTGAAAGTTGCCTTCGACGGCGTTCCCTATACCGGCACCATGGTGAAATACGGTCGCCCGCAACACATGCTCCCCTTGCTCAAGGCCATCCGCGAGCAGATCGGCAAAGGTCCCGGCGACACTGTAGCCGTTGTTCTCGAACGCGACGATTCCGAACGCACCGTTGAGGTGCCTCCCGAGTTCGCGAAGCTGCTCAAGAAGGAGCGCCTGATGGCAGTGTTCGGGAAACTCAGCTACACCCATCGCAAGGAATACTGCCGCTGGATCACAGAAGCAAAAAAGGAACAGACGCGCCAAATGCGCATGGCGAAAGCTGCTGAAATGCTGCGCTCCGGCGTGAAAACTCCCGGCTAAGTTTAATACTGTTCACTTAGTGAAAAGTGTGGCATTCTGTATGAGGCAGGGACAGGAGGCCACAGTTGGCGCGTACGGTTGCGGAACTTCCTCCGGGTGCGCGGATCACGGACTACATCAGTCTTG
>Ga0182024_10002632_pt1 | contig 44134 bp, 31 predicted proteins | sample P32metaG_FD_120480 | JGI IMG/M metagenome (GOLD analysis project Ga0182024, IMG submission 120480) | Permafrost microbial communities from Stordalen Mire, Sweden - P3-2 metaG (Illumina Assembly) | ecosystem: Environmental > Terrestrial > Soil > Wetlands > Permafrost | place: Sweden: Stordalen... | reverse complement strand
TTTCGCATATTTTGGGACATCATTACAGATAAGACCAAGTCGGCTGCTGAAACGGCGCGAGAGTGCGACGTGGCTTATGCGACTGCTTGGGACTGGACTCATAAACTGCGCATAGTGTTCGAAGGTTTTTTCACCCCTGCTGATTCATTGGAGGTGGCTTGCGACTCAATCAAGGCGGTTCTCTTCAGGCGAAGCACAGAATCTGAGCCGAAAAGAGAATTAAATGAGCCGATAGGCCTCCCTGATACCGAGAACGGCGTGCCAACGCCTCAAGCCGTACCATGGTCTGTGAGCGCCGCAGTTCACTTCATATCCAAGTCTTTTGATGGTATCAGCCGCAAATACGCCCAGCGCTATGCTGCGCAATTCTGTTTCGCCGCCCAGTCTCGGTCTCCAAACTTCGAGGTCGTTATTCGCGCCTGCATGGAATCTGGGCCAGTGACCAGAAAGATGATCGTCAGTTACAGCTCTCCGTCACTGATTAAGTTACCGCGTAGCAGTGAGTAGCAGCATGACACTTGAAAGGCAAGCGAGTTGTCAGCCTCGTGCGGTCCGGCATCACGCGTCGCAAAGTGGTCACTTTGTTTTTCGTTTTGAAGTTTCGCAAGAAATATCAAAAAAGCGGCGCTGAGTTTGGGTAATATAAAGAGCGTGAAACCTGATTATCTGTCGGCAGTTCAATCAGCTATAGAGTTCATCGAGTCGAACCTGCACGATCCAGAGCTTGTCGGGCAGTCGGTTGCTGCGCACATTGGCTTCTCGCAATATCATTTCCACCGCATTTTTAGCAGTGCTCTTGGTGAATCCGTAAAGGATTACGTAAGAAAACGGCGACTGATGCTGGGTGCAGATGCCTTGCTGGGAAGCGATAAACCGATTGTGGACATCGCATGGCACAGCGGGTTTGAGAGCCAAGAGGCATTTACTCGTGCCTTCAAAAAAATGTTCGGCACTACGCCCGGTGCTTATAGGAAGAGTGGAGTTCATACATCAGTGGTGAGAAAGCCACAGGCGACAAACGAGCTGATCAGGCACTTAACAGGAGGAATAACGATGCAACCGAAATTTGTCACACGCGGTCCGGAAGTGGCCGTAGGCATGGGCGGTAGTTTCACTCAAGGCGATACGGAGAAGATATCGGCGCTTTGGCATCGATTCGTCCAACAAATGGCGGAGATCAAAAACTCAAAACCTTACTCACTGGGAGTATGCATGTCCAGCCATCCGGATGTGCCGAAGGCTGCAGGTGACACCTTTGTCTATGTGGCTGCACTGCCCGTCAACGAAGCGAGCGAAGTTCCACCCGGAATGGTTGTTTGTCACATTCCCCAGGCTAAATACGCGCTCTTTACACACAAGGGTGCGATCTCGGATATCCGCCATACTGTTGAATACATCTGGGGAACCTGGATTCCCGAATCTGGCTGTCAATTGCTCGACGCGCCGGATTTTGAACTTTATGATGAGCGCTTCGATCCGCAGACCGGAATTGGCGAGGTCGATATCTATGTTCCGATCAAAGACGCCAGTGGCAATTGAGGACTGGTGAACTGTTGATCGATGGTTCTGAACAATCGAGCAATCGGCAAGATCCGCACAGGGAGAGAATGTTCTTGAATCGTTTGGATGCCCAGTCGTTATAACAAAGTCTCGATTTCGTTTAGCTGCTACGATGCTAAGACCATATAGCGGGATGGTTTTCGCGGATGCTATAGAAGTTTTGTCTTGATCGCGGACCGACGATCAGATGGTCTATAACTCCTACACCGAGAAGCTTGCCAGCGTCAACCAACTGTCTGGTGGTGTCTATGTCTTCCGGGCTAGGGCAGACAGACGAACCGGACGGATGATTATGGCAAACGATGATCGCGAAGCTGTTTGCCAACAAAGCAGCTTTGAAGACTTCTCGCGGATGCACCAGGCTGGCTGACAAAGTGCCATGGGAAACCTCATGTAAACCCATGATCTCGTTTTTGGCATTGAGATGGATGGCTACAAACAGCTCCTCAGCGGCATGCTGTAGCGGGCTGAGAAAACCCGCTACATCGTTTGGGCTTTTAATGCTCACTCGTTCATCTTCAATCGAGTCTTCTTCGTGCAGCAGCAACAATCTCATTTTCGGCAAAGGATATTTCAGCTTTTCTACCAGTTGAGCAGTCAGTTTCTTCTTGACCATGACAACACCTCCCGTCATTCAACCCTCTTCTTATTTACGCTCGGGCATGCCAAAAAGTTCAATCAAAGCTGAGAGTTTATTTTTCAGCGACTCACCGTGTAACGCACATCGCCAAACGCAGCCGGAACGGAAAATTCTGTAACGGTGAAGACGATCAAGAAACGGCTGAACCGAGCAATAAAAGCCGTGACGGAACCAAAAACACCGGCACTTGCCGCTAAATAAACAACGGCGGAAAGTACTCAACCAAAAACTCCTCGGACACTATCGCTAGGAAATCAAACGTTGTTTAACCATATTTGGTCAAACAACGTCGGGCAGTTTCGCACTACCGTAGTCATTGATTACTTGTTTTGCCACCAAGAGCGTGCAAGTCATCCTGCATTGTTCGCAGGATAACTTTGTGCGCCGCAGTTTGAGCATCGAACCAGTCCGTAATGGCGTCAATGGTGGCAGGGCGGATGTATTCCGTCTCAAGCAGTAAGTGCCCGTGGGCATAAAGCCATTTCATCGTTTGGTCCGACGAGTGGATGTGCTGGGCCAAGCTTGCTACTGCATGCGGTACCACACATTTGTCTTCGCTGCCTTGCAGTATCAAAACCGGCAAATCGACCTTGACTTGCCTGGCGAATTTGTTCGTTTTATCAATAAATCTGTCCGTTTTGATCAGCTCAGTCAGGGTCAATTTCTTGGGCACCAGCGGGTCTTCCATCATCTCCTTGCAAATTTCCGGATCGTTGGAGACTAGCTGTTTCATGAACACTCCCAATCTCATGTTGAACTTGGGGTCAATGAAGAATGCGAATAAACCGGAGGCGATAATTTTCGGTTGATTGAACATCATTGGATTGACGCTTTCCGCTACTCCGGAAAGCACCAGTCCGTCGACTAGCTCTGGCCGCTTAGCCGCTACTGCCAGGCAAACCGTGGCTCCCAGGCTCTCCCCCATTAAATACAATCGTGTTCCGGGGAATTTCGCGCGCATGATTTTGGCAATCTTGCACATGTCATCGACGCTTTTGTAGTAATCCACTTTCTTTTTGCAGTCTGTGCCTTCGCAGAAGTTATGCTCGTCATTGCGATTGCGTCCGAAGCCGCGCATGTCTGGTGCCACAACGTATACCGACCCCAGTGCATTCTCGGCGGCAAAGGTTCTGGAGAGAATTTCGTAACGCTTGCCGTGCAAGGTCAGTCCGTGAATTGCCAGCACCATCGCGTCAGGCGGCAACTTGTTCGGCAGCCATTCACTGGTTGGCAAATGCACCTGCTTGGAGATTTCGCCATCTTGCACGTATGTGTATCGTTGAACCGCGTTTTCTTCAGCTTTTGCAATTCCGCCTGTGCAGATGATCAAAGCGAGCGTCAATACTATTATCTGGATTCGTGGCCACATGTTTGGCTTCAATTTAGCTCCTGCAGTTGCGATGTAGTTTTCTGAGTAACTGTAGCAGACGGATGCAATTGATCCTTCACTCCTTGAATTGCAGCGGCAGACTGACTCTTTTTGAGATGAGAAAATTTTATGCACCAGTCTTTTCTATTGGCGCTCGCTTGCCGGCGAAAGCCAATATTATTGTGGTTGCGCTCGCTCGGATTGCGGCAACGTCTTGCCGATCCAGCTGGGACCCTTGAACAGGTGCCGCTCTCTGAAGTGATACCAGAGCGCTAGCAGCAGAATCAGTACCAGCATGGTCTTGCCCGCCACCATATCGTTGGCAACGCTGACGATGCAACTGATGAAGACGGTCCAAACGATAGCGAGAAAGTTGATCGTGTGACTGTATTTACCAAGGTGCCATGGACCTTTCACCAGCGGTGTCGCATAGCGCCCTCGCCAGGAAAGGTAGACCGGAATGATGTATGAGAAATATAAACTGATCACACTGATGGCGGTGACTATTGCGTAAGCACCGCTGTAAACAGCAACGAAGAACGCGGCCGCAACGGTGATCCAGATCGCTAAAATGGGCGTTTTGTGCTGTTTTGATACCTCTTTCAGTTTGTCCGAGAACGGCATGCCGCCGTCGCGGGCAAAAGCATAGACGACGCGCGAGCATCCGGTGACAGCGCCGAGGCCGCAGAACCACATGGCCATCGCCGCCAGGACGGAGACTGCCGCGCCTGCGCGATAACCGAGCGCTCGCGTCAGTATTGCCACCACAGTCGGCAGACTGTTGCCGCCCGTATCGGCGGCATTGAGAACTGTGGCTACATCGCCGATGGCCAGCGTCAGGGCCAGGAGCATGATATAACCGGCGACGCTGGACACCACCACCGCGATCACCATTCCCCATGGCGCCGCCGTTCGCGCATCGAGGGTTTCTTCAGAAACGCTGGCGGAAGAATCGTACCCCGAGAGTGTCCATTGCGCCTGCAGCAAACCTAATATAAATGCCCACCAATAGGGGATTTGTTCCTTCCCCGTATGAATCGTTTGCAATAGAAACGACACCGGTTGTTTCGGTGCAAACAAAAGCAGCGCACCAACGATAGTGGCAATGCCGATGATATGCACTGAGACGCTGATATCGTTCAACCGGGAGACCAGCCGGATTCCATAAGCGTTGATCAGCGCGTGCGATACCAGCAGCGCTGCGAAGAGACAGATCAAGTTCAACTTACTGGCCGGAAGTCCGATCATCGGCATGAGAAATTGTGCGCAACCGTAGTCGATTCCTGCCAGCCCGGTCACGTAGCCGACGATGAAGAACCAGGCTGTGAACCATCCCCAGGACCGCCCGCCCAATTCACAGGACCAATGATATTGGGCGCCGGAAGTCGGTAAAGACGACGCCAACTCCGCCATGCTTAAAACGACAAACATCGTTCCTACCGTGACGATCGGCCAGCCGATGGTCATTTCCGCCGGACCGCCCATTTTCAGACCGTAGTCATATAAAGTGATTGCGCCGGTCAAGACCGAGACGACGGAAAAGCCGATGGCGAAGTTCGAGAAGCCGCCCATTGTGCGGAACAGCTCCTGTGCGTATCCGAGTTGGTCTAGCTCTTTATCGTCCGCCATCGTTTACACGTTCGGCTGTGCCGGCTCCTAGCCGGTTTTGTTTGCTGCTGGTGAACATGGTCATAGCGATGATAGTAACGCATTGTTTAACTACGATGCCGATGCAATCTCAACGTCGTTGCTGGACGTGGTAGCGGCGCCTGCGTTACCGCGATCGCGAGAAAATGCCGGCGGACAAACCGCGGCTGCGCTCTATCGCTGCCCACGATGTTGAGGTTGCCATATCGTATAATCTCTGATGCTGCTCTGGGAGAAATAGCCGTGACTCTTGATATCGCCAAATACATCGACCACACCTTATTGAACCCTCAGGCTCGTCGCGCAGAGATTACAAAGCTGTGCGAGGAAGCAAAGGAGCACAAGTTTTTCGCTGTTTGCGTCAATCCTGTGCATGTGCGGCAAGCGGTGAAGGAACTTTCATCAAGCGATGTAGCCGTCGCCACCGTTGTCGGTTTTCCCCTGGGGGCAAACCTGACGGATATTAAGATCGCTGAGGCGCAGCGCGCTCTCTCCGAAGGAGCCGAGGAAATCGATCTGGTTATCAACGTCGGCGCTCTCAAAGACGGCGAAGTTGATTACGTCACCGACGAAATCAAGGCGATCGTCAAAGTGGCGAAGGAGCATCTGGTCAAGGTGATTATTGAATGCGATCTGCTCACCGATGACGAAAAACGCAAGGCGACGCAGGCCTGCGTCAAGGCTGGTGCCGGCATGGTGAAGACATCCACCGGGTTCGTCAAGGACGGCAAAGGCGCGACGGTCGAAGATATCCGGCTGATCAAGGAGACTCTGGGCGACGCTAAGCTCGGCATTAAAGCCAGCGCCGGTATCCGCGATCTAGAGAAGGCGCAAGCTTTGATCGAGGCGGGAGCGACTCGATTGGGAACGTCGGCCGGCGTGGCGCTGGTCAAAGGCGTCGAGCCCGCCAAGGCAGCTTATTAATTTCGGTGAGGAGGCAATGACTTTGAAGACAAGGCGTTCACGAGCGCGTACGGGGATGTATGCGTTGTCGCTGATGGTGGCAATTGGTTCTCTGTTCGCACCGCATATGGTGGCGCTGGCGCAGACCGACAGTGCGCAAACAGACAACTCCGACGAGATCGAGCCGATGCGCAAGGGAGAATCTTTATATCGGCGCGGCAATATTAAAGAAGCGATCAACCAGTTTCACGAAGCAATTCGCCAACAGCCCGACAATGCCAAAGCTCACCAGCGGCTAGGAGCCGCTCTTGCCGCTTTGGCCACTGAGCTCGAGCATGCGAACAAAGACAAGGAAGCGACCGAAAATTACGAGACCAGCATCCTGGAAGAGAAGACCGCGGCTCGACTCGATTCAAAGTATTTCTTGCCGCACGTGGTGATGGGACAGGTTTACGCCAATCAAAACAAAGTGGACCTGGCATTGGTCGAATTCAAAACAGCTGTCGCGCTGAAGCCGACCAGCTTTCGCTCGCACATGGACCTGGGTTTCGCCTTGACGCACATCGGCGCCGCTGATGAAGCGATTGCTGCTTATAAGAAAGCTTCCGAGATCAACAAAGATGATCCGACGCCGCTGTTAAACATGGGTGTTTTGTTTGCCCAGAAAGGTGATTACGCCGACGGCATCAAGTCCGAGCAGGCTGCGATCGCTTTGAATAAGGGCATTCCTGAGGCATGGATCAACCTGGGCAACATCTACGCAGATTCCGGAGAAACCGATAAGGCGATAGACTCCTTTCACAGTGCTCTAAAATTGGTGCCCAAACATCCAAATGCACTTTGTGGATTAGGCTGGATGCTGGAGAAGAAGGGCGATTTGCCCGGCGCTGCGGACCAACAACGCAAGGCGCTCAAGGCCGATCCCACTTTTGAGCCGGCCTACCGCAGACTGGCCGAGGTACAAGTCGAGCAAAACGACAACACCGGCGCCGAGGACAACTTCAAGAAAGCGCTCAAGTTGAACTCGCGAGATGTCACAGCAATGGTGCAATACGCCAGCCTTCTGGAAAAATTGAAACGCAACGACGAAGCGACAGCACAATACAAAAAAGCTATCGAAGTCAATCCCAACGACAAGACCTCACAGCAAGGACTGGACAGACTAAAGTCCGCCCACAAGTAGGCGTGCTGCTATGTTCGACCGCAACAGCTGACAAGTTGGGAGTCAGCAACGGGCGAAACCAGCCTGTCATTTCGACCGCCCGCTGTAAGCGGCACCCGCTTTAAGCGGCACCACACTGTCATCTCGACCGGAGCGCGCAGCGCGGAGCGGATCTCTCATAACGCTGCGCAGCAGCCTTAATTCAGGCACGGCAACGGTCAGAGAGATTTCTCCACTTCGTTCGCTGCGCTCACTCGGGTGCCGCTGGCAGTGTGGTGTCGCTATCTGGTTTTTGTCAGACTATTTGTCGGTGACGCGGTTCATGATCGCATTGAACCAGTTGGTTTTCCACAGCGTGTCGGTCAGCTCTTTCTTGCAGGCGCCGGCCAGCGCGCTGCGTTCGCCGAGAACTTTGCGTGCCATTGGTAGCGCTTCGCGGAAGTCTTCTTCAGCTTCTTTGTAGTTGCCTTCTTTTTCCAGCACGAGCCCCAGTCCGTAGAGTATCTTGATCAGCGCCGGATCGTCGCCGCGTGGGCTGCTGTTGCGCACCGTCTCCAGGGCCTGGCGGTAATAACGCTCGGCATAATCGAGTTTATCCTGACGGCGGTAGACATCTCCCAGACGTGCTGCCGCATGTGAGAAATCGACTGGGCGCAGCAGTTTTCGGGGTTCAATCACGCCGTAAAGTTTTTCGTATACGTCGGTTGCTTTATCCAACTCGTTCTTTTGCGAATAGATGTCGCCGAGGATATTGAGCGGAGTCAGCACTACCGGCGTGCTGTTGAGACCGGCTCGTTCAGCCTCTTCCAGCGCGTTGGTCGCTGCCACCTCTGAGTCTTGCAATTGCGATTGCATGAAGTATGCATACGCAAGTTGAGAATAAGCGGTGGGAACATCGATGGGACCTCCGACTTTCTTTGTCGTTTCAATCAACTTGTGCATGCTGAGAGCCGCATCAGACCAGTGACCGGCTTGCATGTACAGGCGCGTCAAATTGCACAAAGCGGTCGAGTATTCTCTGCAGTTTGCACCCTTCTCTTTTTCGATTGTCGAGACGTCCATCTTCGCCGCTTCTTCACGGCTGCCGAAATCTGGGATTTCTGCGGGCTGCGGGCGATTTTTCACCACCCACAATGTGTCGTTGTTGAAGGCTGGATAGTCCTGATTTTCAGAGCCAAGGAAGGAGAAGGACCAGACGCCGACGACGACAGCCAGCAAGACCGAGGCTCCGGCAAAAACCATGACTTCGAAAGAGATAATCGGGCCTTTCGACTTCTCTCTTTTCTTCGACTTCGTCGCTTTTCTCAAAGCGTAGGCATTAGCCATCCAGTCGACTTCCGTGGCTGTGGGCAAGGCTTCCAGGTCAGTCCGCAGCTGCGAGATTGACTGATAACGATCGTTGGGATCTTTCGACAAGCACTTGAAGATAATCGCTTCGAACCTGGTTAAGGCGCGCTCGCCGGGGCGATCTGCAGCGATCGGCTTAGGCGCCTCGTTCATGTGTTTGTAAGCGGTTTCCAAAACGTTCTTGCCCACAAACGGCGGTTTGCCTGTGAGCGTCTCGTACATGACGCAGCCGAGTGAATACACATCGGAGCGACCGTCGAGCTTCTTGCCCATGCATTGCTCAGGGCTCATGTACATCGGGCTGCCGAAGACTTCGCGAGTGCGGGTGATGTAGCCGCTGGTTTTAACGTCGTCGGATTCTTCGGAAAGCAGCTTGGCGATGCCGAAATCGACGAGTTTGACGTCTTGTGAAAGGCCGCCGCTCTCCAGCAAAATTATATTGCTGGGCTTGAGATCTCGGTGCAGAACGTCCTGTTCATGGGCATATTCGAGCGCTTCGCAGACCTGGATAAAGACGTCCACTGCCTGGTCAGCCGAGAGGTGACCGCTCTTGGCCAGAACGTCTTCGAGACTTTCGCCTCGCAGCTCTTCGACCACCAGAAAAACACTGCCTTCGGGCGTTAACTGCACATCCATCACTCGCCCGACCTTGTCGTGCATGAGCGACAACGTGCCTTTGGCGCGCTGTTCGAAGCGTTTCAAATTCTTGTTGTTCGCTACCAGATGCTGATGCAGCATCTTAATCACGACTCGGGTGCCGGTTTGCTGATCGCGTGACCGATAAACACCGCTCATGCTGCCTTCGCCGAGAAATTCGAGAATTTCCCAGCGACCCGACAACGTCTTGCCGACCAGTGGGTCGACGTTGCCGAACAGCGATACGTCACTCATCTTGCTCACGTGTTCTGGTAACCTTGGGCCATTGCCAGATGCCTTGTCTTTTGTATTAATTCTTACCCGGCCAATACCACTATGCCACTATTCTGGCCATTTCAAAATGGCTCTTTCCCAAACCGGCAGCTGGACCAGCGGTAGATTAAATTTCAAAGTGAGCCAAGCGCAGAGGCGCCCAGGCGTGCGCCAGTTTGGTCGATTACTTCGTTTTGCTTTCTTGATCCGTGGCGCTGAAGGTCATCGCTGCAGCGGCAATCCAATTCGATTTCCAGAGATTGTAAGCATAAGCGTGTTTAATCGCCCGAAGAAGCGCACTGCGTGGTCCTTCCGATTGCTCCGCCGCGCTCATCGCCAGGGCGAAATTCTTGTTCGCCTCTTGCGACTGGCCGTTGCGCGCACACGTCAACGCCAGCCCGAAACGAGCGCGGGCTACGTCCGAGCTTGTGCTGCCTCCGGTTTTGACCAGTTGCGGCAAGGCTTCGCGGAACATTTGCTCAGCGCCAGCATAGTCTTGCGTTCGCCGGCAGATATCAGCCAGCTGACAGCGCCAGAGCGTCGGATTGGCAGTGGAGTGCGAATGTGGGTCAGAAATCTGTTGCAACAAACGAACGCAGGCTGTCCGTGCAGCTTGAAGATTATTGGTGTCGGAGTAGGCAGTGACCAGATCTTCCAGGATTTTTGTTCTGGCGGCGTCATCGGGCATACCCGCTTGATCCAGCAGGGTGTTCGACTTTTGCAACCACTGCTGCGCCTCCTCGCTTCTGCCCATTTGCAAATCGGCGTCACCGAGCGCAAAGTCGATAGATTCCATCAGGGCTTTGTCGCGATGACCGGAGCTGGCTGCTTTGTGCGCAGTTTGCATTTCTTCTGCCGCCTGGTCCCAGCGCCCGTTGAGTAGGTAAAAGCGTCCCAGGTCAGCTAAAGCTTTTGCGTATTCGTCGACACCTTTTTTCTGGGCTGTTGCAACCGCTTGCCGGTGAGACTCTTCCTCCTGGACGAAATCTAATTGAGCATGCGGTTGTGCGGCGCGAAAATTCCACAAAGGCTCGTTGTAATAACGCTCCCCGGCGTCTTTGCTGACTGTGCGCACGGTCCACAAAGCAATGCACAGACCGAGGAGCAAGAGCACGACGAAGGCATAGACGAGTTCGGCTGGAATCAGTTTGCGAACATGGACGCGCTTGTACTGCTGCTGATTTTCTGAGGCGCGCCGATCGATCTCGCGCTCTATTGCCGACTGGTCATTGGCACGCTTAGATGGCTCTTCGTCACTCACTGAAAATTACCCGTAAAAACAGCCGTCGCGCTAGCCCGATTGCCATTATATGACTCTTTCAGGCTGCCGGCGCAGGAATTTACCGGAAGCCTGAGCGCCATTTGCGGTTATGTATGCACAATCGCCAGTGCGTGTTCGAAATCGAGCGCGCTCTCGGCCGCTGAACGGAAGGCGCTGAACACCTGGCTGTGCGTTTCTACGCTCTCGATGATGTCGATCTGTTCGTCTGATAATGACTCGAAGAGAAAGAGCAGCTCTTGCACCTGAGCCGGACTGAAGTAGCCGAAGTATGGGCAATCACTGTTGTTGCCGAGAAGCTCGTGGGGCGAATGGTTCATCGCGTTGTTCGGCAAAAGCCTGTTGCCATCGATCAGTTTGTCGATCGATTCCAAAGCATCAACAAAATCGTCTTCGGTCATCTCCACTGTCGTCTCCAGCGTACCGTTCTCCCCGACGGCGGAGACGAGCTGCTCGTACATTTCCTCGTCGTCATTGCCGACCAACTCCGTGGGCAGAAGGTCCTCATCGACGACATACAGCGTAAAAGTTTCGCTCATCCTTGCGCACCAAATGCGGTTTCGTCCAAAATTATGTACCCGATAGAATATGCCCTTTTGCCCTGAGAATTTTCTGCAGTTCCAAAAGGCAAGTGTAAGTGGGCAAGATCCATAACGTTTCTCCCGGCTGCACCATCTCCAGCGCTCGCTCCAGGGCCTTGTCCAGTTTGGGGATTGTCTGGATCAAATCAACGCTCATACCGGAGTATTTCATGCGCAGAGCCATATCTTCAGCGCGTTGCCCGCTGACGGTGATTGGCTGCCGATGCGAGGCTAGCTGCTCGAAATCAGCATCCCACAACCAGGAGATGTCTCTGCCGTCGGCCAGGTTGTCGTTGATGGCGATCAAGACTCTGGCGTGCTCGTCGCCGACTACGGCGGAAACAGCTTGGCTGGCACCGGCTGGATTTTTTATCAGCTGGATCAAAACTGATTTGCCATCGATGGTGAGTTTTTCGGAACGACCGAAGAGCGTCTTATAATGTTTCAAGCCCTGACGAATTGCTTCCAGGCTCACCCCAGATTCATGTGCGGCGGCGGCAGCGGCCAGTGCATTATAAACGTTGAACAGCCCGGGCAGCGGCACATTTACTTCGATCGTTCGGCCCTCGATTGACAGCGTGAATTTGGAGCTGGTGGCCAACACTTCTACATTTTGTGCCACCACCTTTGGTTCTGGGCGTTTGTGTTGGCATTGGCAACAGTGCCAGTGGCCCAGTTGCCCATAGAAGGAAACAGTGTACTGGATCTCCTCCCCGCAAACACTGCAATAGGACAACTCTCTATCGTTGGCGCTGATGGCACAGCGCAGATCAGGAGCGCTTGATTCGGCATTCTCTGTGGTGGCACCGGTGGTGCGGTCTGGCGCAGCGGAAGCGACAGAGGTGACCGATTCGATTCCGAAAAACGTGCGCACGCTATCAGGTGCGAGCTGGCTGACGTTGGGATCATCAGCGTTCAACACAGCTTTGGATTGATTCTTGTTGATGCCGCTGGCGATCAGCCGCGCTGTCGTGTCCAACTCGCCGAATCGATCGAGTTGATCGCGAAAGAGATTGGTGACCAGGACCATAGATAGTTTCACTTCGTTTGCGATCAGCGGCAGTGCCGCTTCGTCAATTTCAAACAGGCAATAGTCGACGTTCAGTTTGCCGTCCCAGCTGGCAGCCTCGACCAGGCTGGCGGTGATGCCGGTAACCAGGTTGGCGCCCTGGCGATTGTGCACGAGACTGAATCCGGCCATTCTCATGATCGACGAGAGCAATCCGGATGTGGTGCTTTTGCCGTTAGTGCCTGTCACCGCCAGCACTCCCAGGCGAGCCTGTTGTGCCAATTGACGCAAGACCGCGGGATCCACTTTTCGCGCCAGCCTGCCCGGCAGGTTCGATCCCAATCCTGCACCTAGGAGGCGAATCGCTTTGGCTGTAACTTTGCCGGCAAAAACCGCCATCGATGTATTCAATTCAAGCACCGAGTCTATAGAAATATGTCATTAACATCCTTTTGGATGTAAGCGAGCAAAAACTGTTTGCTTGGCTTAACAACAAGAGTATCGCCCAGACCGAACTGGTAGTCGATGTGCTGTCCGTCGATGTAGAGCGTGCCCGTGCGCATTTGCGAGACTATTTCGATCTGATCGTCGCCATTGAGGATGCCTTTGAGCAGCTGCCATTTCACGCCAGGCCGCATGCATGGCTCACGCACGATGAATTCGTAGCGATGGTCGGTGATCGGCAAGACCGTCATGCCGGCTGACCTTAGCGACCCGGTCGAGCCCGATGGAGTGCCGATCCACAGGCCTGACGAGCGCTGCTCTTCGCGCTCTGCCCTGAGGGTGATGAAATAGCGGCTGGTTGCCGCTGGATTGCTGTGAGCGACCAGGACTTCATTTAACACCAGCTCCGGCAAGTCCGAGCCGTTGATGCTGAGTTCTAATCGCAAAAGCCGTTCCGGTAAGATTTCGTCCCCTTCGATCTGGTCGAGCACCTTGCTCAAGTTGCGCTCGGTCGCCAGGCAGAAATGCCCGAAGCTCGATGAGCTGGAGGAGTTGATGCCCAATAACGGGATATCGACAACATGATGTGAAGCGTCGAGAAAAGTGCCGTCGCCGCCCACGGCAATCACCAGGTCGACACCGGTGACCTTATCGTTCAGCTCTGCCCGGGCATAGGAATTGAATTGAATTCCCCTTGCCGTCAGCTCCTTTTCCAGGTGCTCGAGGGTTTCCATGTGCTCGTTATGAGCCATCTTTACGCGCGTAACAGACTCGTGCCCTTCTTCAAGCAACTTGATGAAACGGGTTTCCCTGTGCTCAAGCGCCTGAATCTGGAACGTCGATTTCTTATGCAGAATCAAAACGTTGCGAAGCTTCACTGTGGGCCTGGCCTGCCGAGGAAATGATCAGGGTGGAAGGTTACCAGATTCGCGCCGCCATTGCCACCTCTTGCAAGATGCGCAGGCGACTTCTAGCTTCTTGACGCAGATGCCAAAGCGAAACTTTGGACATGTGTTTCGCTCGCGAAGTCAAGCAAGTCGAAACCTACATACGGATAATTTTATTGCGGTTGTCAGTTGGTGAACATTGGGGCTACAGCCCGAAACGCGCTCGGTCCGCTCAGTTCATTGAAAAAATTTGAGCAAGAATAGGCGCAGTACCGGGTTAAACTTATGCGCTGTCGAAAGAATTGTTCCTTCGGCTAATAGAGGGCATAAACATGAGCTTGCGTAGTAGCGCCTTTGGCTGGAGATCGGTTTGGTTGACGCTTGCCGCGGAGTTTGGCGGTGAGGTGGACGACCATGATGCAGGCACAAACGGTAGGCTGATGGTGCGTATTCCGTTGGGCAAGACGAACTGGCAGCTGACTTATCAGGCTTGGTCCACGTCGCAACAAGATCATCGCGCGTCGGTGTCTCTGCCGTTCAAATCCGATCGCGACTTCACATTCTCTGTCAGCAACAGAAATTGGTTGGGCGACACCCTCAAAGTTTTCGGTATGCAAGACATAATAGTTGGCGACAAAGATTTCGACCGAGACTACTATATTCAAGGCTCCGATGTCGCTTTGGTGCGGGAATTGTTCCAGTCGGAAGAATTGAAAGAACTGATCGGTGCGCAACGCTCCATGCGCCTAGAAATTCGCAAAACACCAGCAAGTGACAGTTCGCATGAAGTGCACATGCTGTATTTCGAAGTTCACGAAACGATTGAAAGCTACGAGCGTTTGCGCGCAATCCACGATTTGATCAGCTGTGCGATTGAGGAACTGTGCCATCTGAAAGTGGCATCGCGAACGGTGCCTCAGCTCTCTCAAGCGCACCGGTAATAAGAGCCGCCACACAATTTATCTGTCGAAACAGTCCACTAGCAGTGGGACGTTCTACCTATGGCAGGAGCGGCTGGATCTTTGCCTAACAGATGAATGAAGTCTTCGTCTTTGCTTACGATGACGCAATTATGATCTTTGCAGATCTTCGGGTCGCTAGCACGATCAAAGCCCGAATGGCTGCGTTGTCGGAATCCAGCCCAGCGATATGCCACGTGAAGCATGTCACTGACTTAATTGGATTTGAAATGGGTTTGAAACATAGGGCGCGGTATTGTCTGATCGATACCTCTACCCCTGACTGCTTGTGTCGGTTTGAAAAACCGGTAACGGCTTTCATCGAGTATGCGTTTCGTTTTTCTTAAAAGCCGGCTTCAGCCAAAGCCGGCGGACTGCTTTGTCGGATGAAAATTATGCTGCCCTGACGCGACCACAGCGCAGGGCAGAAGAGCATTGCGGCGGTTGGCGTTGAGCGAGAGTGAAACAATCATGCCTAGAGAAAAAACGATCGATCGAATCGATGCCGGACACTTCAAGGTTTCCATAGATTACGGCAGCCAGATGCCTGTATATAAGCAGATTTCCGACGGCATACGCCGTTCGATTCTCGAGGGCCGCATTGCCGCCGGTGATCGAGTTCCGTCAACTCGAGAATTGGCGCAGATTTTAGGCGTCAACCGTTTGACCGTGTTGAAGAGTTTTGGCGATCTGGTCAGCAAGGGTTTTGTTGAAACGATTATTGGTGCGGGAACGTTTGTCATTCATCGGTCTGGCGCGGCAACCGCCATGTCTTTCCAGCCGCCGGACCCTAACCAAAAGTATAAGGCCGTCGAGTTGTCCTCTTTTGCCCATTCATTGATGGCGCAGCCAGTCGAGGCGGGTGCACCGTATGCAGTATCGGAACTGAACTATGCTGCTCCGCCTTTTGAGGAGTTGCCTGTCGATCGCTGGCAACACTTGCTCAGTCGTGCCACTCGGGTGCTGCGCACGACACCGAGCTCAGTTGCTGTCTCACCCGGAGGCTGTTCCCGGTTGCGTGAAACGCTCGCCGATTATCTTCGCAGAGCTCGCGGTGTCGAATGTTCTGCCGATCAGATATTTTTCTTGTCTCACCCTGAGGCCGCCAATCATCTGATTTGCCGCTTGTTGCTCAACGCCGGCGACGCTGTCGCAGTGGAAGATCCAGGATGTATGGGCAGGCGAAATGCCTTGGCTTTTCACGGCGCTCGGGCCGTGCCGTTTGCCGTTGATGCACAGGGCTTAATCGTGCAGAACCTTTTGGACAGCCAGGAGGCGATCAAGCTTGCATTCGTCACCCCTTCTCACCACGATCCGACAGGAGCGGAGCTGACGCTGCCCAGACGTTTTGATTTGCTGAGATGGGCGCAGCAGCGCGGCGCCCTCATCGTTGAAGATGATTACGATGCCGAATATCGCTACGGCGATCAGACACCGCCAATGGTGCAGGCTGATGTGCACGGAAGTGTGATCTATAGATACAACTTCGGCAGAATGTTGCATCCACTCGTGCGTGCCGGCTTTTTGGTGCTGCCACTGAATTTGGTGCCGCTCTTCCAGCGGGCCATGTTGATGATGGACTTCGAAGCCTCACCGTTCGAGCAACGCGCGCTGGCAGATTTCATCGCTGAAGGGCATTACGAGCGCTATTTGAAACGGCTGCGCACTATTTACGCAGCGCGCCGGGCCTCATTTATTCAGGCGCTGACCGTCAACTTTGGCAAAGCGATCTCCATCTCCAGCGTCAAGTTCGGCCGGCAAATTCTGGTTAACTTGCACAGCGATCAATCGGATCAGTATCTTCTGGCGTGCGCGCGAAAAGCTTCGTTCCCGCTGACCAGCACCGCCTGTCACTATTCGTCAGCGGCAGTACCTGGTCAGTTCCAGGTCGACTGCTCCGCTTTATCAGAAGACGAGATTCGCCCCGCGGCAGATATTTTTGCCGCGCTGACCCGCTCATCGGAAGATCGAGTCGAGAGCCTGCCCGATTCCTGGTTTCAGTCGACTGCAACGGCGCTGGTCGAAATCCGCTGACACTTGTGCTTTGCCTGACCTTCGCGTCGGAGTCGCACGGCGCTCGCATAGCTTGATTAATCCATTTGTAAGCGCTCCGGCTGAAGCCTCCGCGCGAACCGTACGCGGTGCTGCGCACGGCCCATTCGACTCCGCTGCGCTCCGCTCAGGGCAGGCTTCCTCGCCGCGCTTGCCACTATGTTCCGATTAAAATGCAGTTCTCTGCGCTATACTGAGCCGGAGGAACATACCCACGTTCGCATGCCTGCTTGCCTCGAGCGCAGCGCAGTCGAATGGGCGAGCATCTTGGAGGCGCTTTATGCCATTGTCTGGTTCTGAAATCAGAGAAAAATTCATTTCTTACTTTCGCGACAAGCGCGGGCATCTGCATATGCCCAGCTCGAGCTTGATTCCGGACAATCCCACTTTGTTGCTCACCTCGGCCGGGATGGTTCAATTCGTGCCGATTTTCCTCGGACAATCCCCGCCGCCGCAGCCTCCGCGCGTCGTTACGGTGCAGAAGTGTGCTCGCGCCGGCGGCAAAGACTCCGATATTGAAAACGTCGGACGCACCGCCCGACATCACAGCTTTTTTGAAATGCTTGGTAACTTTAGCTTCGGCGACTACTTTAAAAAGGAAGTGATTCCCTGGGCGTGGGAGTTTGTCACGCGGGATCTGGGTTTGGAACCGGAAAAGCTTTCCGTGACCATTTTTAAAGGCGACGACCAGAATCCGCCCGATGATGAGGCCTTTGATATCTGGCACAAGGTTGTAGGTGTGCCGACTGAGCGCATATTTCGCCTGTCTCGCAAAGATAATTTCTGGGGACCTCCCGGCCCCACCGGTCCTTGCGGACCTTGCTCGGAGATCTATTATGACCGCGGCCCGCAATATGGCTGCAGCGACGATCCGCAGCGATGCGGCATCGGTTTGTGCGAGTGCGACCGCTATCTGGAATTCTGGAACCTCGTTTTCATGGAGTTGTTTAAAGACGAAAACGGCAAGTTCGCTCCGTTGGCTCGCAAGAATGTGGACACCGGCTCTGGGTTGGAACGCGTGGCGCTGGTGTTGCAAAAGAAAGACAACTCGTATGAGTCGGATTTGTTTTTCCCGATTCTGCAAGAAGTGAGCAAGATTTCGAACACGCCGTATACAGGCGGTGTTCCTAAGCCCGGCGATGAAAACTTGCCGCACGTGAAGAAGGATACATACCTCAAGATCATTACCGATCACGCACGCTGCATCACTTTCCTGATCGCCGATGGTGTGCGCAACAGCAATATCGGCCGCGGTTATGTCCTGCGTTTCATCACCCGACGAGCGGCTCGTTTTGGCCGTCTGTTGGGGGTGACTGACCCGTTCTTGTACAAACTTGTGCCGATCATTGTTCAGAATTACGGCAAGGTCTATCCGGAGCTGGCGCATAACGAGCAGACCATCGCCACCGTGATTAAGGATGAAGAGGAGCGCTTTGCCAAAACGATCGACCGGGGCACGTCGTTCCTCAACGAGTTGCTCGATATACCCGGCGATACTATCAGTGGTGCCGAAGCCTTCAATCTTTATGCCACGTATGGCTTTCCCATCGAACTGACGAACGAGATTGCCGCTGAGCGTGGCAAGACCGTCGATATGGAGAGTTTCGCCGCCGCCCGCAAGGAGCACGAGGAGAAATCATCGGTCGGCAAGTTCAACGTCAATATCGCCGGCGGTGACAACGCTTTCTCTCAAATTCTCAAAGAGCATGGCACTACGAAATTCACCGGTTACAAGCAGATCGAGGATTCTTCCGAAGTGCTCGCCGTGCTCAAGGACGGCAAACTGGTGGAACACGCCGAAGAAGGCGACGAGGTAGACATCATCCTCTATGCCACTCCGTTCTACGCGGAGTCCGGCGGGCAGGTCGGTGACAGCGGCATCATCAAAGGCAATGAGGCCACTCTGGCGGTGCTGGACACCAAAAAGCACGAAGGCTTGTTCGTGCATAAAGTGCGCGGACTTTCCGGAGTGATCCAGCCGGGGCAAAAGGTGCAAGCGCTGGTCGATAAAGAGAGGCGCACGCAAACCATGCTGCACCACAGCGCAGCGCACGTATTCCATGCGGCTGTGCGCGAGCTGTTCGGCAAGCATGTGGTGCAGGCGGGCTCGGAGGTCAGCCCTAAAGCGATGCGCTTTGATTTCACGCTCGATCGGCAGCCTAGTCAGCACGAGTTGATCAAACTCGAAGGCATGATGAATGAGTGGGTGCGTTTGAATTTGCCGGTACAAACTACGGAGATGCCGATTGACGAAGCGAAGAAAACCGGAGCCGTCGCCATGTTCGGCGAAAAATACGGTGACATTGTGCGGGTCGTGAGCATGGGCGGTTTCAGCCTGGAATTCTGTGGTGGCACTCACGTCGCCAACACCGGCGAGATCGGACCGATTAAGCTGATATCTGAAGGCAGTATCGCATCTGGTGTCAGGCGCATTGAGGCTCTGGCCGGAAACAAAGCCTGGGATTATATCGCCAGCAACATGACGGCGCTGTCGGATGCCGCCGGCATGCTGAAGGTGAAACCGATCGAGCTGGCGTCGCATGTCGAACGTTTGCAGGATCAGCTGAAGCAAAAGGAAAAACTTTTGCAGGCACGCGAAGACGAACTGGCAATATTGCGTGCGTCGACTTTGACTCCGGAGCAAGTCGACGGCGTCGAATTCATCGGCGGTGAGCTGCAAGGAGCTAGCGCGGACGGGCTCAAGACTGCCGCCGATAGGCTGCGCGGTAAAAACCAGAATACCATCGCCGTTCTCGCTTCAGCGGTGGCACCAGATAAGGTATCAGTCGCCGTCGGCATCTCCGATGCCCTGGTCAAACGTGGTTTCAACGCCGGTACGCTGGCCAAAGAGTTCGCCACTATCTGCGGTGGCGGCGGCGGCGGCAAACCGCAGCTCGCGCAAGCCGGAGGCCGAGACCCAGCCAAAATCGAGCAAGCGCTGGCGCGCGTCAAACAGGTCGTTCAGGGACACGGCAGCAACAACTAAGTTCGCAAAAGATCTTAGGGAATCTATTTAGGCGCGATCGGTTTAGGCACGATCGGTGTGGTGACGATCGGTTTAGACACGGCCGGTGTGGCATACGATTTCGGATTGAATAGCTCGGCAGGAACTCGGAAGGTTCTGTTGCCATAAACCTTTACATTGATGTTGGGCAGATTGTGGCGCCAATTTGCGATTGTCGCTTGAGATGTGTTAGTCCAGCCGATCTCGATTTCATGAAGAGAGCGCACCTGGCGAAAAGCGGCGGCATCATCCGGCTTGACACCGGTGTCAGCTATGCGCAAAGTACGCAAATTTTTCAGTAGTTTCAGATCGCTCACTGCATCTGCGTTAATCCCTGAGTTGAACGCCACATCAAGGTGGGCTAGTTCCTGCAGTTTCTTCAGATAAGCCAGTGCGGTGTTGGAAATGTTAGTTCTTTTGATGCTCAAGTTTTTCAAATTTCGCAGATTGGACAGTGCGCTGATGCAAGAGTCGTTCAGATTGTTGCTGCTGATATTGAGCTCTTGCAGTGCCGGCAACTCCTTCAATCTAGCGACTCCGGCAGGCGTGATCAAGGTGGAAGCAAGGCACAACTCATGCAAATTCTTGAGTTTCACAATGCTGCTAAAAGCAGCATCGCTTATATCCGTATTTTCCAGATTCAAAAAGTACAGATTATGCAGATGTTCGATGTTTTTCAGCCCGGCGTCTTCAATCGGCAGTTTGCTCAAGTCCAGAGCATAGATGTGATCGGGGCAGTTCAACAGCTGGTCAGGCTTTTCCGCAGTTGCATAGTTCACCCGCAGCAAAATTTTGCCGTCGCCCGCAACAGTCACTTTTCCAGCAGCTTGGTTGAATGGTTTCTTTTCGAAAAGATGAACTATAACGGCATGACCGTCAATTTGCGGTGCGTCGATTGTGAGCGTTCCTAAGGAATACCGGGGAAATTGCAAAACTGTCGATGGCGAAGAATCGCTTTTGTGCGTTTGTGATGAGACAACCGGCATGGCTGCACTCAGGGAAACAAGAAGACAAAAAGAAAGCGTCGCTTTGGCAAGCTTGATCAATTTTTAGGCGCTCCGTCGGCTTCGTCCCTCGCCTCCTCCGCGCATTTATCGCTTCGCTGCGACCGGCTCCTCGCCGCTCTTGCTTCGCTGGCTACTTTGATCAATTTGTTAGGCGCTCCGTCGGCTTCGTCCCTTCGGCTGGGCAGCTTGCTGCAGCGGGCGAGCAGCTTGCTGCACAGCCCCTCCTCGGAAAATCCACCCTCGGGCGCCTCCTCCGCGCATTTATCGCTTCGCTGCGACCGGCCCATTCGACTCCGCTGCGCTGCGCTCAGGGCAGGCTTCCTCGCCGCTCTTGCTTCGCTCAATACTTCAATCATGAGTGCATCTTCAGATTCGAGTCAAAATTTAAATATGGATTCGACATTCTAGCAAAACAAATTGAGGCTTGGGTGGTGGTTGCGCCGTCTTGCCAAGCGATGACCCGCTATTGCTGAGATATAATTGGATGCTGTTGCATACCAGGGAGAAAACTTTGCGAAAGTTTCGATTTGCGCTTGTGCCTGCATGTTTGGCCAGTTTATCAGCGGTTCTGGTCAGTTTTGCTTCACTCCTGCCCGCCTTCGGCAACGCTCCGCCCGTGCGGATTGCAGTCGTTCCCGCCGGTGGCAGCGGTATCGAGCAAGAGGCTGTCGATCGCATTTCTTCGCAGCTGCAAGACATGAAAGATGTTGTGATCAGCACCGTCAATCCCGATTGGTACGTTGTCTGCAACATTCAAGAAAACACCAATCAGATGAGCGGGCAGATCAGATACAACGGCACAGTCACGGTAAAAACTACTGATGGACAGGTAGTAAGCAATATCGCCGTGCAAAAGTACAACCAGGATTTTTCGCTCTCACCGGGTGCACCGCTGAACAAGAAACTGGTCGATGGGGCTGCCCGTGACGTAATTGGCGGCATGAGCGAGCGCGCAATCATTCCATTGCAGCAAGCGGTGCAAACCGAAATGGACACACGCGAGCATGTAATCAACGCCGGGCAGGACGCCGATGGCGACAAGTACGACGAGGCGATTGGGCTCTTGGCTCAAGTCACTCCGGACAGCACGCATTTTAAGCAGGTGCGTGGAATGATCATGCAGTTTCAAATCGAAAAGCATTGTCTGGAGTTGTGTAATTCCGCTCAGTCCAAGGCAAAGCAAGGTCGTTATGCGGAAGCGATCAGCCTGATGAGACAGGTGGATAAGCATTCCAAGCGCTACAAATTCGCACAAGGCAAGATTGGCGCCTACAGACAGGCGATCAGTCATCCGCACTAACGACGCATGCGCAGTTCGGTGAAGAAACCTTACAACTGGCCCTATGAGGCTGTTTCTCGAAATCCGGTTCCCAAGCGGTTGCTCGGGCTGCTCTGGCAAAACTCTGCCGCATTTAACGCCGTCAGGTATGTTAACGCCCCGCCCGATCAGCTAGACTTTCAACCTTAGTTGCCCCTAAAAGCACGCCCGCTCGGGTCAAACCAAAGACCACAACTTTTCACCAGGGAGAATTTCAGGATGAAAGCACACAGGATGAGTGCGTTGTTTGCAGCACTTCTTTTCGTGGCTGGCCTCATATATCCAAACTGCTCCGAAGCGGCAACTAAGCGTCGCATCGCCATCCTGCCGTTCGATTATGGGTCGGTTTCCGGACATTTGGGCACTGTCGATGTGGGCAAGGGCATTGTCAGCCTGCTGATCACCAAACTGGTCAACGACGGCACGTACTCGGTCGTCGACAGACAGATGCTCGACAGCATTCTCAAAGAGCAGAACCTTTCCGTGAGCGATCGTGCCGACCCAGCCACGGCGTGCAAAATCGGCAAAATTCTTAGCGTGGACGCGATCGTTGTAGGCACCGTGACGCAATTCGGGTTCGAGAGCCACCATACAGATGTTGGCGGCGCTGCCAGCGTAGCGAGCTCGCATATCCCTTACGTAGGCGGGTTCGGATTCGGGCACGCCGGACACAGCACCGGTAAATGCAAGGTGGCTGTAGATGCTCGCATCATTGATATCAACACCAGCGAAATCCTCGCTGCTACTCATGGAACCGGAGAATCAAAACGCAGCAGCACGTCACTGTGGGGCGGCGGAGGCGGCGGCTGGAGCGGTGGAGACGGAGGCTTTGACAGCGGTTCGAGCGAGTTCGCTACATCAATTGCCGGCGAGGCGACTTTGCAAGCAGTCGATGATATTGGCACGCAGCTCATAGCAGCGGCGGCAAAAATTCCAGATAATCAATCCATCGCTCAAATGAATGTCCAGGGTAAAGTGGCCGATGTCACCGGTTCTCAGGTTGTTGTTAACGTCGGCAAGGTGAACGGCATTGCCATCGGCGACAATCTTCAAGTTGAGCGCGTTGTGAAACAGATCAAAGATCCGGATTCCGGCAAGGTCCTGAAGTCGATCTCGAACACGGTTGCCGTCATCAACGTTTCTGAAGTCGATGCCAACTCAGCCACCGGCAATGTTGTTAAAGGTAACGGCGTTAAAGTCGGCGATGATGTTCGTAAAGTGACGACCGATGTCACAGCGGTAGTAATTCAGGCTCCGCCGTCGGCTGCATCGTCTGCAGGCTCGGGGCAGCCCGCGAAGAAACCAACCACAACTCACAAGTAAGGGACCATGATGCCAATGAGTAAGTTGGGAAAGGGACGATTCGGGTCCTCTTTCCGCTTTGGCTTTTCAAGAAGCCTGATGATATACCTGATGTTAGGTGTCCTGATCGTCGCCGGCAATTGCTCTGCCGCGCAGGCCAAGAAGGAACCGCCCAATTGGGACAAAACGCTGGAGAAGGGGAACCACCTTCTGGCGATCGGCGATTCGCAAGAAGCAGCCAATTTTTTCAGCGAAAAATTGCGCAAAAATCCCGATTGCGCTCCGTGTCACCTGGGATTGGGCCGGTCGCTCAAGCGTATGGGCAAAATCAGCGAAGCCAAAGCCGAATTCAAACTAGCGACGGCAGACAGCAACCTGGCTGATGCATTTTATGAGCTGGGAGTGGTGCACGAAAGCGACAAAGAGTATGCTCAGGCTGTGACTGCGTTTCAATCGTATCTGCAATTGAAACCGGACGCTGCGCAACGCAAGACCATTGAGGATCGGATCCTCTACGACAAGGGCCAACAGTAACGCCCGGGCGCAAATTCGATCGCGGCCGAGCCACGCATATCAGCAAGGAGACAGCGGTGACTGACACAAAAACATATGCGTACTTCAAGGGAAATTTCGTTCCCATTGAGGAAGCGAACATAAACATCATGAATCACTCGTTTATGTACGGAACGGCTGTGTTCGAAGGACTCCGCGGATATTGGAACGAGAAACAAAACGAGATCTACGTGTTTCGCATGACCGAGCACTTTGAGCGCATGCAGGACTCGATGAAGATCATGTATTTGCAGACACCGCATACGGTGCAACAGTTGTGCGATATTGTGGTCGAGTTGCTGCGCCGCAACGCTCCGAAAACAGATACGTATGTGAGACCGACGGCATACAAGACGGTGCATCGAGTCGGACCCGGTCTCGACAATAATCCCAGTGATATCTGCATATTCTCAGTTCCTTTCGGAGACTATTTCCATGGTGCCGGTGGACTGAAGGTTCAGATCTCCAGCTGGCGGCGTGTTGAAGACAACGCCATTCCCGCGCGGGCCAAGATCGTCGGTGCGTATGCAAATACGGCGCTGGCTAAGACCGATGCGCTGATGTGTGGATTCGATGACTGCATCGTTCTCAGTGAGAATGGCCATGTTTCGGAAGGCAGCGCCATGAATATTTTCATGGTCAAGCGGGGAACCCTGGTCACCACCCCGACCACGGAAAATATACTTGAAGGTATCACCCGTTCCAGCGTGATTGAAATTGCGCGGCAGGAATTCGGGCTTGCCGTCCAATCTCGTGCAATCGATCGCAGCGAGCTGCTTACAGCCGATGAGCTGTTTTTCTGCGGCACCGGTGCGCAGATTGCCCCGATTATCGAGATCGACAAACGCCCAGTCGGTACCGGGATAGCGGGTCCGATCACGGAGAAGATTCAGAAAGCCTATATTTCGATCTGCCGCGGCGAAAACCCGAAATATTCCAAGTGGCTGCAACCGGTCTTCAGCGCCAAGAAAGCTACCAACGAGAAAGAACCACCAAAGGCAGTGGCACGCTAGTTACGTATTGAGCGTCTTCATATCGCTTTCTGCTTCAATGATGCCTTGCTCTACGTAGATCGGCCGCACTTCCTTGCGAATATCGCGCAACTTGGTAGCGAAGACAGCCGCCAGGATAATGCACAAGACTCCGGAAATCACGACAGTAGTCGAAGGGCCGATTTTCTCTGCCACCGCCCCTGCCACCACGCTGCCGAATGGGGCCAGGCCAATAAAGGCCATTGTGTAAATAGCCATGACTCGCCCGCGCTTGTCTTCGTCAACAATTGTTTGTATCAATGTGTTGCATGAAGCGATCTGGACCATGCCGCCGCAACCGGCTACTGCCAGCGCCAAAAGGGTGAGAGGAAAGTAGCTGCTGAACCCGAAACCGATTAATCCCAGTCCGAAACAGGCGCAGGCTAAAACGATCCATCGCCCCAACCCCAACACACCTTTGCGGCTTCCCAGTAGAATCGCGCCTGCCAGCGAACCAACCCCCGACGCGGCAGTGAGAAACCCCAGTGTGGCTGCGTTGCCATGAAAGACATCTTTGGCAAAAGCGGGCATGAGCGTGGAGAATGGCATACCCACCAGGCTGACCAGCGCCATCAACAGAATCAGCGCCCGGATTGGCTTGAAGCCGAAGGCGTAGGTGAAACCTTCTTGCAGTCCGGCCAAGAATGTCTGGCCATCTGGCTTCTTATGAGTGGTTGCCTGCGTGCGGATAAACAACAGTGCTGCGATCACCGCAATGTAGCTGACTGCGTTGATGAGAAAGCACACGCCCTCTCCCGCTTTGGCGATCAGAATTCCCGCGACTGAAGGACCGATCAATCTAGTCAAAGTGACGATGGACGAGTTGGTTGCGATTGCATTGGGAAGCTGGCTTCTGTCGTCGAGCATGTCCACGAGAAATGCTTGTCGGCCAGGCATATCGAAGGCATTGATCAGCCCGGAAAAGATGCCGAGCACGATCAGTTGCCAGATCTCAGTGTGTCCGGTAAGAACGAGGGCCGCGAGCAGACCGGCTTGAATCATCGCGAAGATCTGGGTAACGATTACCAGTCGATGCTTATTGACTCGGTCGGCGACCATTCCGGCTATCGGAGTCATAAAAAATGATGGAGCCTGAGTGGCGAAGGCGACGATGCCGAGCATGGCGATCGAGTTGGTCAGGCGATAAATGAGCCAGCTCAAGGCCATTTGCTGCATCCAGGTGCCGATCATGGAAACGATCTGGCCGCCGAAATAAAGCCGCAAATTCGGATTTTTCCACGCCATCTGAGGCACGGGGCGAGCCGCCTGAGTGACGCCCTGTGTACTGCCCTGTGGATTAATCTGTTGCATTGAGGAAACCGCTGATCCCGCCCAAGCCCATCATTGGTGCACGCTCAGATCGACGTGGCAGATTACTGTAGTGTTCCGGGCGACCGTGGGGTCGCGGACTGGAACTCGACTGTGGGGATGACTTTATTGCGCAGTATCCTGTTTTTGTTTCTCAGCAACAAAATCTTGCTGCGGGCCACCATGCTTGTGACGCTTCGCTTCTTTCTGCATCACTTTAGCTAGTTTGGTCAGCTTGCGCGTTTCGTCACGGGCTTCAAACTGTTCGCTGTAGTCGGCGTCGTGCCGCCAGAGCAATTTCCATTCACCGATGGCGGTGGCGACCAGGTCTGGCGTCACGTGAGCGTGCGCTTTAATCTTTCTGGACAGGGCACGCGCGTAAAGGACGTGTCCGGAGGGATCTCCGGGATCGAGTTGAACCGCTTTCGCCAGTTCGTGAATGGCTACGTCGAACTTTCCGTCATCTGTATCTCGCTCGCCCTGAAAACGTAAAGCCGATGCTTCGCTCATTCGTCCGGCCACGCCCGTTCCATAATAAGCAGTGTTGGGCTTTTCGTTTGAATAGGGACGATCTGGGTCGACGGCGTGAATCTGTGGAGAGATTACATCAGCAAGTGCTGCGCCACTAAAAATGAAAGGCACTGCCACTACAAGTAGTGCGGCGTTTAGCGCTCTCATTTTTTTTGCGAACATCCAGCCTTTACTCCTTAGAGTCGGTGACGTCTTCTACATCGACATGTTGGGTGTTGGCGTTGAGATCGGCGATTTCGCTTTCAATCTCGCGTACCCGGCTGTCAATGCGCTCGATTTGGGCGATTTCGTCGCGTACCTTTTCCAGCAAAGCCTTGCCGTCAATGCCGTTATTCTCTGCGAAGAGCGCAAATGCTCTAGTACCGATGGTGGTCAAATGGCGGCTCTTTTCGGTATTCAAAGTCATGATGTTGGTTTGCAGTTTGACCTTTTTGACTTGCCGGCCAGTAGTATCGGCCGCGTGTTTGGTGACGGATTTGACTTTATTGACAAGCTTGTCAAAGTTCGGATTTGGCGACATGGAGCCTCTCGCTGCGAAACAATCGAGTTAACTATACGCCAAGAGGTGCGAAAAAGGCTTGAGATAAGAAATAAACCGCGCCTTGACAACAGGAGTTCCCAACCTGGGAGCGCCGGCTTCCAGCCGGCAACAGACATTCTCGGCAAATGCCGCCAGGAGGATGGCGGCGCTCCCAGGTAGCCAGTTTGTCAACTGGACTCTACGGGTGATGCCGGCATCGCCTGATTTAGTCGACTGCTTTGAACGGTAGCTCGAAACGTTTGTGCACTAGCTTGACGGCCTGGCGGGCGTATTGTGATGGCATTATTACGCTGACGCGCAGGTCAGAGGTTGAGACCATGTGCACGGGAATTGAGGCGCGGCTTAGCATTTCGAACAAGTTACCGACGACTTCCGGTCTGGTGCTGAGACCGCGTCCGACGACAGATATCATGGCAATCTGGGGATCGACACGCACGATCGGGTGGTCGATGGTCGACTGCAAAGATTCTAAAATTGATCGAACTTTAGCGACGCTGCGCTTGTCGACTGTAAATGACAGCTCTTGAGCCGGTTCGTCTTCTCGTGTAAGAAGCATGATTGTGCCGGTTGCAATATTCAGCTCGTCCAATCTCGCGAACAGAGAGGCAAAACCTTCCAGAGTTCGATCGTCACCGCCGGTGGTGTAGACTTTGATCGAAATGGATGCTTGTTCTTCGTCGAGAGCGACAGAGCACACCGTGTTATCCGGCACGATGAATTTGTGTGTGATTATGGTGCCGAGGTTTTCGTAGTTATTGATTGGGCGGATGCGGATCGGTACATTGTTGTCCATCGCCAGCTCGACCGCTTGCGGATGCAAATATGGCAGACCAGCAGCGGACAGTTCCAACATTTCCTCGTAACTGATAGCCGCCAATACCCTGGCTTCGGAAACGATTCTTGGATCTGCGGTGCAGATTCCATCGGTTTCTGAAAACACGTCACAGCGTTCGGCCTCTAGTGAACAGGTGAGCGCGATGGCGGCCGCGTCTACGCCGCCGTCACCAACAGTGGTGACTTCCTGGGATTCCGTAATCCCTTGAAATCCTCCAATAACCGCGATCTCTCCGCGTTCCAGGCTGTGTTCGATCTCATCGGTGCTAATTTCTCGAATCGGTGCATTGCCGTGCCGGCTTTCAGTAACTATCCCTGCCTGAGCAGCAGTAAACGATCTTGCCGGCCAACCGAGCGATTGAATCGCCATCGATAGCAATGCTACCGAGGCCTGTTCGGCGCTGGCCAACAGCATATCCAGATCTCTGGCGTTGGGGCTGCCAGCCACGCTGTCGGCGATCGCCCGCAATTGATCCGATGTCTTGCCGATGGAAGCGACGACTGCGGTGACTTCGTTCCCTTCTTCAGCGGCCCGGATCGCGATCTCGGCTGCCTTCTTGATACTGTCGATGTCGGGCAGCGCCGTGCCACCAAACTTCTGAACTAGTCGTCCCATATTTCTGGCTCGCTAAAGGGGATGATGCGGGCAGATCCGAGGATCGATAGGGCACCATATTCAGTGACCCAACCTATTATAGGCATACTATTGATCGGTATGCAACTTTTAATCTCACGCCACTTGATCTGGTGCCGCACCCTATTTGGTGCCGCACCGTTCCCGGTACCAGAAGACCCAGGCACCCGATTCGGTTCCCAATTATCTGCTAGGCTGCTAAGGCTTGTGGGGCAATGCATTCAGGCAATGGCAACCAGGCAGCGCCGAGCACCGGCACCTTATGTGGTGCCAGCTGGGAGGTTACAATTGCAGCCGAAAAGCTGGAAGCTACCGCAGGCGCTTGGCACCTTATCCGGTATCAAATAAGCAGCTGGATCCAATACCGCCAGATCTAGCGGCTCCTGAAATCAGAGGCTCTAGGCGCGGGCGTCCCGCCCGCGCCCCCAGAATCAAGCCCAGAATCAAGCTGTTCCGACCTGCTAGATCTCTGACATCGGTATGCGGATCCCGGCCTTCTTGGCGAATTCGATCGCCTCGTCGTATCCGGCGTCGACATGGCGGATAACTCCCATTCCGGGATCGGTAGTCAGCACGCGGCTCAGCCGCGCGGCCGCGTCGGCGGTGCCGTCAGCGACGATAACCTGTCCGGCGTGCAGAGAATATCCGATACCAACCCCGCCACCATGGTGCAGCGATACCCAGCTCGCTCCATTGACGGCATTGATCAAAGCATTGAGGTAAACCCAATCGGCAATAGCGTCCGAGCCATCTTTCATCGCCTCGGTCTCTCGGTTCGGTGATGCGACAGAGCCCGAGTCGAGGTGATCACGACCGATGACGATTGGAGCTTTGACCTTTTTGTCTTTGACGAGATCGTTGATTATCAGCCCCATCTTCTCTCGATCACCATAGCCGAACCAGCAAATTCTGGCCGGCAATCCTTGAAACTCGACCTTTTTAGAGGCCATTTCGATCCAGCGGCACAAGTGCTTGTCGTGGGCGAAGTGCTTGAGGATTGCCTGGTCGATCACGTTGATGTCGGCTGGATCGCCCGAAAGAGCGGCCCACCGAAACGGCCCTTTTCCTTCGCAGAATAAGGGTCTGATGTAAGCGGGCACGAACCCTGGAAAATCGAAGGCATTTTCAACGCCAAAGTCGCGCGCCACCTGGCGAATATTGTTGCCGTAGTCGAAAGTGATTGCGCCTCGTTTTTGCATTTCCAGCATCGCCCGCACATGGCGAGCGATAGACTCTGACGCTGCCTTGATGTATTTGTCAGGATCGGCTTTTCTCAGCTCGGCAGCTGCTTCCAGCGTCATTCCTTCCGGTATGTAGCCGTTCAGTGGATCGTGGGCAGAAGTCTGATCCGTGAGAACGTCGGGCGTGAATCCTCGTTCGATCAATTTTGGCAATATCTCTGCCGCATTGCCAAGGATGGCAATCGAGAGTGGTTGTCCCTTGGCTTTGGCTTCTTCCGCCAGTTTTAGAGCGTGTTCCAGATGATCGGCTTTGACGTCCAGATAACGCTTTTCCAGGCGCCGCTGGATCCTCGTGTGATCGACTTCGATGCACAGTGCCACGCCTTCGTTCATTGTCACCGCCAGCGGTTGCGCACCGCCCATGCCACCAAGCCCGGCGGTGAGAACAATCTTTCCTTTCAGCGTTCCACCAAAATGTTTTCGCGCCAGGGCGGCGAACGTTTCAAACGTTCCTTGCAAAATGCCTTGAGTGCCGATGTAAATCCAGGAGCCGGCAGTCATCTGACCGAACATGATCAAACCCTGGCGTTCCAGCTCCCGGAAATGGGTCCAGTTGGCCCAGGCGCCTACCAGGTTGGAGTTGGCGATTAGCACCCGGGGGGCATTTTCATGGGTTTTAAAGATACCGACCGGCTTACCTGATTGCACCAGCAAGGATTCGTCGCCTGCCAACGTGGTCAGAGCTTTAACTATTGCCTTGAGCGAGGGCCAATCACGCGCCGCTTTGCCTGAGCCCCCGTAAACGACGAGGTCGAGGGGTCGCTCAGCCACCTCGGGGTCAAGATTGTTGAGCAACATTCGCAATGCCGCTTCCTGCACCCAGCCTTTAGTGTTCAGCTGATCGCCGCGGGGAGCGCGAACGGTGATCGGCTTGTCGCTTTCCAGGATCGCCTTGACCAATTCCGCGCCAGTGGCAGCGGTTGTCGCTGATGTCATGACACAACTCCTCGAATTATGAAAATATTACAGCCATATATCTGTGGTGTAGACTGGCAACTGAAGATCATAACGGACTTTGCCGCATCTGTGGGCGGTACAGAATCAATGGAGTGAGCAATGGTCAAAGAATTGTCGAAGCCGAAATCCGCACAGGCTGGCGAAAAGGTGATAGAAACCATCTCCGGTGTGCCACTAAAGACCGTCTACACTGCCAAAGATTTGCCAGGCTGGAGCTACGAAAAGTCTCTGGCTGACCCGGGACAATTCCCCTACACGCGCGGCATCCATGAAGACATGTACCGCGGCAAAATCTGGACAATGCGTCAGTTTGCCGGTTTTGGCGGACCGGAGGAAACCAACGCCCGCTTCAAATATCTGTTGACCGCTGGCCAGACGGGTCTTTCCACCGCCTTTGATCTGCCGACATTAATGGGTTACGACTCTGATTCGCCCAAGTCGTCGGGCGAGGTAGGTGTTTGCGGCGTCGCCGTCGACAGCCTCGAAGACATGGAGATTCTCTACAACGAACTGCCGCTCGATCAGGTTTCCACCTCGATGACGATTAACGGTCCGGCAGTGATTGTTTTTGCTATGTTTTTGGCCAACGCGCAAAAGCGCGGTTTCGATCTGAAGAAGTTGAACGGCACTCTGCAAAACGACATCTTCAAAGAGTACATCGCGCAAAAAACCTACCTGTTGCCGCCGCGCCCGGCCGTCAGGCTGATCCAGGACATGATGGTTTTCTGCACCCGCGAGGTGCCGCGATGGAACACCATCTCTGTCAGCGGCTATCACATCCGCGAAGCCGGCGCCACAGCGGCACAGGAGCTGGCGTTCACGCTGGCTGATGGATTCGCTTACGTCGACTACGGCATCGAAGCCGGTTTGGCAATTGACGATTTTGTGCCGCGGCTGTCGTTCTTCTTCAATGCGCACATCGATTTCTTCGAGGAAATCGCTAAATATCGAGCCGCCCGCCGCATTTGGGCAAGGCGCATGCGCGACACGTACGGCGCTAAAGACGAGCGGTCGTGGAAGCTGCGGTTTCACACGCAAACCGCCGGCTGCAGCCTGACTGCCCCGCAACCAGAGAACAACATCGTGCGTACTGCGATCGAGGCGCTCGCCGGGGTACTTGGTGGCACGCAATCTTTGCATACCAACTCAATGGATGAGGTGCTCGGCTTGCCCACTGAAAAGGCTGCCCACATCGCTTTGCGCACGCAGCAGATTATTGCCTATGAAACCGGCGTGGCTAACGTCGTAGATCCGCTTGCCGGCTCGTATTACATCGAGTGGCTCACCGATGAGCTGGAACGCCAGGCTGAGGTTTACTTCAAGAAGATTGAAGATATCGGTGGCGTGATTCCGGGAATCGAGAAGGGCTTCTTCATGAAGGAAATTGCCGATGCTGCCTATCGTTTCCAGCAGAAACTCGATACGAAAGACCGGATTTTCGTGGGGCTGAACGCCTTTACCGAGGAAGCTCCTGGAGCCAAAATCGAAATCTTGAAGATCGGTCCGCAGTTCGAAAATCGACAGAAACAGCGGTTGCAAGAACTGCGGGCCAAACGTGACAACGAAAAAGTGGCCAACACGCTTGAAGCACTCAAAGACGCTTTGCGAAATGGCAAACCGACATTTACTGCCGTTCTTGAGGCAGTCAAGGCATATGCAACGCTGGGCGAGGTCTGCGACGCGATGCGCGAGGTCTGCGGCGCTTACAGAGAAACCGCAGTACTCTGACCAGAATTGGTTGCCGATGTTTCCGGCTCTGATTTAGGTCAGACGCACCGCTTCGGGTATACAATCCTTGTGGTGGCATGGAATGGCGAAATGAGCGCGCCGACGAAAATCAAGCTTTCCCCAATAGCATTGCTGATCAATGCGGCGGCACTGGCATTGGCCTTTGTGGCGCTGACGATGGATGCATCAGCTTTCGTATTCTGGGTCAGCATTGGCGTTTTCGACGGGCACTGGAACGACATCTCGTTGCAAGTACTGTTCGTCTGCATGGTGATCAGCTTCGTCTTTCTCTTGCTGGTTGCGGCAATGTTCGGACTGGCAAACAGATTGTCCGGGCTAGTTCGGGAGCGAGTCAATGTGCTGAGCGAATTGGGCGCATTGATCGATAGTGGCTGGGAAAAGGCTTTGCGCACCGGCACCACCTGCTCGCTTTTGGTTTTGTCGCTGTTGGCGATTTTGTGCCTGTCGTTTTGGCGGGATCTTCTCTGGTGGACTGAGCTCTGCCGTGGGTTGCGTGCTACCAATGAGCACCGGCTGCAAGACGCTACCGATCTGTACGAGGCATCTGCTGAAATCGCTTCGAACGATCGCAAGGCGATCTCGCTGGTGTTGGAGGCGGGAAGCTTCTTCGATCAAAAGCGATACCTGGAGGCTGAGCGCTGCTTCAATCGTTGCATCGATGCCACCAAAATGCTCCCTGATGATAATCGCGGCTTGCTCGTCACTGCCTATCAAGGTTTGGCGAGAACTTACATGAACGAAGCTAAATACGCACAGGCGGAAAAAATTCTTCGCCAGTGCGTCGAGACTTTTGGCGATGCGAAAGTGCCACTAGCCCCGGTGCAGATGAGAGTGATTGGTTCGGTGCGAGTGCCCAATCCTAACCCGCCTCCGACGCTGATGGGCACTCTGACTTTGCTGGAAGAATGTTGCGTCAAGCAGCACCGATTTGACGATGCGCAAAAAGCTTTTGCAGACAATCTTCGATCGCTGAGCGATCGACCAGATGCTGAGGCAAAATCGATCGTCGATGTGACCGACCTGTATGCGGATATGCTGGCAGATCCGTCGGTTAATCGGGTGGACTTGATCGATCGAGCTTACCAGGACGCAGACAAACTTTTGGTTGAGAAATTGGGCGAAGACAATTTAACGGTTGCCAGGCTGCAGCTGCATTACGGAGACCGGCTTAAGGCTTTGAATTTGCCTGCAAAAGCGCAAGAGCGATATTTGACCGCGCTGGCCATCTACAAGAAAAACCCTACGGACGGCGACTTCTCGACGTTGCAGACGATGAACAACCTGGCAGGAATTTATGCGATTCAGGGGCAGTTGAAGAAGGCCGAGGCGCTCTACAAAGAGGAGCTGGAATTGGTCAGTCACTGGCAAAAGCGTTCTTCTGACGTGCAGATTCAGGTGGATACTTGCCGCTCCGATTACGCCAACCTGCTGCACAAGATGAACCGCGACGACGAAGCCAAACGAATCTTGTCCTGAACACTGTCTGCAGGAACCGGCTTCGCTGGACAGGTCGTGTCCTGAAATTTTCTGCGTGGACGGGTTTTGCCGGCATGCCTTGTCCTGAACATTGTCCACAGGGACGGGCTCTATCCACATGCTTGTCCATGAACATTGCATGCCAGGGCCGGTTTTTGCAAACATGGGTTTCGTAGTTTCCCCACTGACCTCGATCATTAATCTCTTTAATATATGTGGCGTTAGCTCATCGCCACCCAATGCCTACACCTCAAACAAAACCTGATTATCCTTTGGGGAGTGTCGACGCCGAAGTCGGACATTCGATCACCGACAAACTCTTCAACGAGTGTTATGTGCTCGCTCACGGCTTGTCGGATTCGATCCCAGGCATGCAACATGCCGCTTCGGATGCATGGGACCACAAGGGCGAAACAGCGATCAAGATTGCGATTAGCACTGGACTCGGGCTGGGCATCGGTTTGTTGGCGGGGCGTACCGGAACATTGGGGCTGTTGGGTCGAGGGGTGGGTGCTGCAGCCGCTATGTCGTTTCTCATGGACGGCGCCAAGCCAATTGCCGTGGCCGGGGTGCAGGCGTGGAACGCCAAACATCAAAGCGATCTCGATCATGCGAGCGGAACTCTAGGCAATGGGCTCGGCGCCTTCGCGGTCGATACGATCATCCAAACTCCAGGCGCGATTCTCGGCGGCGCGTTGGCTACTAAATTCTCTGCCGGTCAGATGGGTTTGTGGCGTTCCTGGCGTAATTCTCGCTCCTCGATCGAAACGAAGATTGCTGATCCGGCCAGCGGACTGAACGTAGGCCCGATTGAAGCACCACATGCGGTGATTCCTGAAGTGGCACCACCTGTAGTGGGAAATCGTTCTGCTCCACGAGCGGCAGTCGTGGCTGACATAATCGGACAACAATCACTGGCGACGGGCGAATCAACCGCATTCCTCGGTCGTGACCTCCAGTTGACGCGAGCCGCCGCCGTCGCCGCTGAACTGCCGGCGCCTCCGGTGCAGGTAGGCAACCCGATACCGGTCACTACTGTCGCCGCACCTGAGTCTCGCATTGTCACTGCGGTCGCCGCACCTGAGCCTCGCATTGTCACTACTGTCGCCGCACCTGAGCCTCGCATCGCCGCCGCCGTCGCCGCACCAGAACCTCGAATCGTCACCACTACCGCCCGCCCCGAACCTCGCATCGTCACCACCAGCAGTGCCCCTGAAAGCACCACATCTGGTGGTAAAACTCTCAAATCAGGAAATGGAATACAGGAGAATGCTAATGCAACGAAGACAAGTCCCGGTACAAACGAATCTGGCGCGGATGTTCGCAACACTGACCGACGCGCTGGTCAGCCCGCCGAAAAACCGCCTGCCAAGCCGAGTTCCACTACCGGTGGCGGTGGATCTGACCGTGCGACAGACGCGCTGGATGCGACCGACCGGGTCGCAGGCACTGCCGTGCCGAAGATTCCCGATGGCGGGTTCAAGTTCGTAGAAATCAAACCGACCGACAAAGCAGCTCCTCACTTCGACCTCGGGGTCGGCATCGATGAAGCAGCAGTGCTGGGCGACAAGCCGAATTTGCGCCCCCGCAACATGAAGTCCGGTCAAAGTCTGGCGCTCAATGCGCTGTACATGCCGAAGAAAGAACTGCCTAGCCTCGGCGGTACAATTGCAATTACCGACCGAAACCCTGATTCCCTCACGGCTTTAGCGATTCTCGCTAATAGAGCGGAAAAGCGACGGGTGGACGACACTATCGTCAAGCTGCTCGCTGGAGATGGAAAAACCGGAGACGTCAGCGCCACTGCCCAGACTGGAGTGAATGCGATCCGCCACATCAGCGAGCAGGATGGCGTCAAGATTGGTGATCGTGTCCGCTACATCAGCGCTGTGTTGGATCACACTGTTACGCCGAAGGACCTGGCCGATGCTGCCGGCGCGTTTGAGAATGCCAGCCCAGTGGCGTTGCCAGAAGGCGTACTGCCCAGCCGCCCGACTGGTGTTCGCAGTCTCAATGGTCCGCTTCTGCTTGAATACGTGCAGGGCAGCGATCAGGCGCGAGGATACTTTGACTTCGCCATCGGCACCAACGATCGAAACATCATCGGCGATGCCAGAGTAATCGATCGTGAAGGCTCGTTGAACATAGTCCAACGCGTTTTGCGCATGTCAGCCGACGAATTGCCCGCTCCTGGATCCAGAGGCGTGATGGGCGAAGTCGATGTGCCACGTCTGACCGCTGCCGCCATTATCGAGAACAAACTCGAAGGCAAAGCGATGCGCAACTCTCTGATCGACCTCGTGCTTCGCGACGGCGCTTGGACCGAGCGGGTTCCAGAAGGCGAGCGGGCGAATGTGGTCGCTGCATATCAGGCGATGGAGGGTTTCGCCAACGATCCGCACATATCACCGCGGCGCAAGGTGGCTGCGATTAAAGAGCTGCTGACTGCAGATGTGCCGGCGGCTGAACTGCAGCCGATCATCGATGAGTTTCAAATCTTCAGACCTTCGCAACAGCCGTTCAAATACGTGCGCACGACTCAGTTCAAGCCGAAACCGTTCGACTTCGGTGTGGAGATCACCGATCCCGAATTGATCGGCAAACAACCCAATCTCGATCACCACGGCGAAGGCGCAACCATCCACACACCGAGCGCGGCCGAGCAGGCGCTGGCGTTGCCTGAGAGTGAGTGGCCAGCCCTCGGTGCGCGAGTTGCCATCCAGAAGCCCGATGCTGATTCACTAACGGCGGTGGCAGTGCTGGCGAACCGAAGAGCAGGCTTGCCTGTGAATGAGCGCCTGGTGGAAGCGGTAGGAAGGCGCGATCGCGGATACGATACAGATACCGAGGGCAAGCCGTTTAGCGATGTTGAAACACCATTCATAGCCCTGAGATCGTTTGCGCGAAATAGAAACGTCTTAATCGGTCAACGTATCGCCGCAATCAGAGCATTGCTTGCGGGCATGACTCGTGAATCTGAGCTCCGAGGACTGACGGAAAGATTCCATCAAAACCAGTGGTCACGAGAAGTTCATGCCGAGAAGACATCGACAATCACTGATCAAATTCCCGGCAAACTTGCATACGTCGAAACGCCGCGAGAGAATTGGTTCGAAGCGCGCGATCTCGGTTTGAAGCACGCACCAGTGGCGGTGATTGCCGCCAGAGACAGCGCTGGTGCCAATCACTTTGAAGTAGTGGCAAGAGCAGATCATCCTGCTGGTGAACAATTGGGCGGAGCATTAGCAGACCTGAGCAAGATGGAACCAGGTTGGGGCGGGCGCTCCAACATCTTCGTCTCTCCCAGCGACAGCCGATTGACACCAGAGCAAGTGCTGGCAGTCGTCAGCGCTTATATCGACAAAGCTGGACATTAGTTGCGACCAGTTTCCTTTCATAAGAGCCAGTGCCTGACCGCAGCGACCACCTATTGCAACACGCTTTGTTCGGCGTCAGTCTGAGCGCGGCTGTTTAATTTTGCCGCGCCTGTTGTTGCACTCTCTGCCGACGATAAGGTTCTGGAGATGATTTGTTGGACAGGATAGGCAGCCGCACCCGCAGGACGATCGGGCTCAGGCTTGCACCGGTGCAGCTTCCAGCTTTTTCTTGTCGATTTTGCCGGCTGCGGTTTTCGGCAGCGGTTTGGAAGCTGGTTGCAATTCCCACTCCATCGGGCGAAGCTCGCGGCGAAGATTGTCTTTGCAATATTCCTTCAGTTGACTGATCGCTTCTTGCTTGGCAGCTTTTTGTGCATCACCGGTGGTGCTGAGTTTATCGCTTAGTTCGCCTTCATTGACGACGATGATCGCTTTGACAATTTGTCCGAGCTTGCTGTGCGCCTGACCAAGCACTGCCACCTCTTTCACTATTTGGTGCTTGCGCAGGGCGTCTTCCACTTCCACCGGAAAAACCTTGAAGCCGCCGACGATGATCATCTCTTTGGTTCGACCGGCAATGTACAGACGGCCGTCTTTGAAATATCCCATATCGCCGGTGTAATAAGCCCCGTCGTGCAAGACTTTCGCTGTCATCTCGGGTTGATTGAGATAGCCTTCCATCAACATTGGTCCGGAAATGCGAATCTCACCGGTTTCACCGTTGGACAGCACTTCACCCTGCTCATTAACGATTTCAATTTTGGCTGACGGAACAATCGCGCCGACGGACTCGATCGGTCCGTCTTGATTCAAGGCCACGATTTTCGATTCAGTTGAGCCGTAGCCGTTGTTGATGCGCTTGCCGAACTTGTGCTCGAATTCTTCCGCTAGTGATACCGGTAGGGGTGCACCGCCGGAAAGCAGCAGCTTGCCGTTGCTAAGATCGAGGGACTCTTTCGGCGCCGCCACCAGCGCCGCGTACAAGGTCGGTACTCCAGCCAGAACATGCGGCTTGTGCTTACTGACGCATTGAACGAAACTTGTAGCACTGAGCTCGGTCAGCACTACCATCATGCCGCGCATTAAGGCGATGTACAGCACTTCGAGACCGAAAATATGACTGAGCGGCAAGGGCAGCACACCGCGCATTTCCTCGGTGATCCCAGACATCTCGCCCAGCTCGAGCAAATTGTTCAACAACGACGATAGGGTATGTACCGCGCCTTTCGGCATACCGGTTGTACCAGAGGTGAGAATGACGAATGCCGGGCGATCCAGATCAATCGATGCGGTGTCGATCGTGGTGGAAGCATCGCCGGCACCGTTGGCGGCGAATTGCTTCAAATCGAGCAGATGTCGATGTTCGCCGACCAGCGGACCGATTTTGCTCTTGAACTCAGGGATTACGTTGCTGGAACCCAACACGGCAGTGGCATCCAACTGTTTAACCACATTGGCCAGCTCATTGATGGTCAATCTCAAATCGACGGGCACGGCGATGACGTTGATCGCCCAACAAGCGATCATACTGGCGATTAGCTCCGGGCTGTTTTCCGAACAAAGGACGACGCGATCGCCCGGTTTAACGCCGAAACCCTTCAGCTGAGCTACCGCTGAGCCGATCAGTCCTTGCAGCTGTTCATAGGAACACTCGCGTTCTTGACCACCGGTGGCTTGAACGAGCGCCGGCCTATCCTTGGCTTCGGCAGGACGGCTGGACGCCGGGTTGAACAGTAGTTCGATCGCTCGCTCTCGACTTAGCATCATGACCCTCACTGTGAGAATGATTGAAATTTTACGACGCTTGAGCGCTCGATTGATCGATCGACCTACACATATAAAAATGTATGGCCGGTTAAAATGGGCTCGTCGAGTATGAGGGGTGGCTTGGCGCACATCGTTACTGGTGGGGCGGATTTGAAGTACGACAGCCTGGCTGTCGTGCCTCTGGGCGGGCAGAGCGAGCACGGTCAGGTTCTCTGGGCGCTTATCTATGCCGGCGAGATTCTCTTGATCGATGCCGGGGCAGCCTATCCCACCTCTGATCTTCCTGGCGTCGACCTGCTTTTGCCCAATACGAACTTTCTTGAAGCGAATCAGGACAGAATATTGGCGCTGGTTCTGACAAACGCACACGAAGAACATTGTGGCGGCGTCTCCTACCTGCTGCATCACTTGAATATCCCCCGGATCATGGGTCCGCGTTTTGTTGCCGCTTTCCTCGCCCAGTGCGCCATTGGCGGCGCACCCGACAAAGGTTTCGCCTGCCCGACAGTAGATACGATCGAGATGCGTCAGTCCTACAACATTGGACCGTTCGACGTGGAATGGATTCAGATGAACGACGCAATCGCAGATGCCTGCGCCTTGCGCATCGGCACGCCTGAAGGAACGATCGTCTACACCTCGAGTTTCAAATTCGACCAGACGCCGGTCGACCGGCGGCTGGCCGACATCGGCAGATTGGCGCAGACCGGAGACAGCGGCGTCCAACTTTTGATCAGCGACTCATCGGGTGCGGAAACGCCCGGTTACACGCCCTCGGAGCGTTCGGTCGAAGAGGGGTTGTATCGCAGCATCAAACGCGCGGATGGACGCGTGATTGTGGTTTTGCCAGGAACCAACACGCACAGGCTGCAGATCATTTTCGACATCGCCCAGCGCACCGGGCGTAAGGTCGTAGTTGTTGGTGAAACGCTGATCCGTACAACCTTGTCAGCGGCGATCACCGGCAATCTGGTTTACGATCGAAGCATCGAAGCCAGCCTGGAGAGCCTGCCGGCACTGCCGGACTGCGAGGTTTTGATCGTCGCTACCGGTTTGGAAGGCGACCCGATGGATGTATTGGGAGAGCTGGCCAGCGGGCGCAATCGAGATATGAGCGTCAAAGAAGGCGACACTGTAATCTACAGTGCTGAGATCTATCCAGGCAGACTGAGAGTGATGGCGGTGATTCTAGACCAGTTCCTCTCTCTGGGCGTGCGCACCGTCTACGGGCCCCGCGCTAATGTGCACGTCTCCAAGCATGCCAGCCGTGAAGAGCTGAAGTTGATGCTGTCGATCATCAATCCGCGCATGTTCATTCCTTCGCTGGGCGAAGGGCGCCATATCATGCACCACGCGCAGCTGGCCATTGAATGGGGCATGCCACCAGATGCGGTGTTCCCCTTGAAAAACGGCGATATTTTGCAGATCAATAATGGTGTTCCCAGCGTGATCGGATCGATAGAAGCCTCAGCTGTGCTCTTCAATCGCGACCAGGGCGAGCGCGTCACCGCCTTCTCCGTCAATGAGCGACGCAACCTCAGCACCGAAGGCATCGTTTCCATCGGGCTGGTTGTAAATCGCGACGGCAAGCTGATCAGCGGTCCGACAATTGAGGTGGGCGGGGCTGGTTTTATGCTTGCCAACGAATGGCAAACTTGCCGCCAGGATCTGCTCAAAGCCATTGTGGAAACGGTGGAGAGGGTAGCCGGTGCGGCTGATGCCGGCTATGAAAGCGCGGCGCTGCGTGCTGCGGTACGAGAGGTCTGCATCAAGATGCTGCGGTCGAAACTTCAGGCCAAGCCTACCGTGCAGGTGATCGTCAACGAATTGGCTACCACGCCCCTTCAATAAGCAGCGCGTTCTCCTCGTTCAGCACGATCTCGGCTGGCTCACCGGGGTGCACCGAGAGCGGTTCTTGCCAGTAATACGTCAAGCCGGGCACTTTGTGCGTGGCGATTACCCACCATTGACCAGGGATAAGTTTGACTACCGCTTGTCTCACGCCGTTGGGAAAGAACTTGGTGTATTTGACACCAAGGGGGACCATGCCTTTGCGCGTCGCTTCTGTTTCGGTGTCGGCGCGGGTTTCACTGTACTCAGCCTCGGCGCGTTTGAAGCGCTCCACCCGTTTTTCTTCGATCTCGTTGCTCCTCTTACATTCCTCGTGGCAGTAAGGCAGGATGTCATTGATGAACTGATAGAGGTTGACCAAAATATGCGGCTCATCCAGGCCTGAGCGCTTCAACGCTCTGGCATAGGCTGCTTGCCAGCGCCAGCCGCCGATCGGATAAGCCATTGTTTTCATTGTTTTTCTTGAATAGGCAGTTTGCAAGATCAGAGTCTTGATCCCGAAAAGCTTCGTGTCCAGCGCCCTCACTTCTTTATGAATACGCGGCAACGGCTGGGGATACGGATAGACGGCGCAATAACTGACGGTATTGTTGTTGTGGTGAGGTATGTCAAGGCTGATATAGACCGGCATCGCCGGCATCATTTTGCTAACGTTGGCGTTGATCTCGAGCGGAATCTCCAACTCGGAGGCGCTGGAGTTATTGATCTTGGCTCGCACGGGCTCGGGACCGATCGACTCGACCGGCGTCGGTTCTTCCGATTCAGTCGGGTTGGCAGGCCCAGTCACCGCGATTTGCTTCTCTCTGGCGAGCGCCTGGTTGTTGCCGAAAACCAGCCAGGGAGCCAAAGCAATCGGCACTGCCACAAAGACCATGGCCATAGCACAGACCGAAATCGAAATATGTTTGATGTTCACTCTAAACTGACGCCCACCTGTTGGAAACGCGTCACAATTCTATAGCCTTGTCAGGCAGACGTCTGGAAATCGAATTAATCGAGCGCTTGATAGTCCGAGGGCAAGCCGAAGTTGTATAAACGCTCGAACGCTTCACGCAGTCCATCTTCCTCGCGCTTAGGATTGGCGCCGCACATCAATTCGACCAGGCGCTGCCAGGTAGTGTGCTTAAAGATATCTATTTCGGCAGGAACGGCTTGTCCCCGCTCAGACTCCATGGTTTTCAGCACGCGATGCGCCGGCAATTTATAGAAAGCGTCGACGCAGGCCCCTTCGAAGTGGTTGTCTCGGCCTGAGATCATGATCTCTGAGACTTTGTCGATCGGCATGCGGTTGCGATAATGTCGTACAGACGTAAGCGCGTCGAACACGTCGGCAACGGCGATGATGCGCGAGAGAAACGGTATGTCTTCGCCTTTCAAACCGCGATAATATCCTGATCCATCTACCTTCTCGTGGTGGCAGGAGGCGACGAAAGGCACTGCCGCAAGCCGTCTTGTAAACGGCAGGTTGCTCAAAAGATCGTAGGTGTAACGCGCATGTTTCTGCACGGCGGCGTACTCTTCCGGAGTCAGCCTGCCGTTCTTCCATAAGATCGCTTCGGGAACGCCGATCTTGCCGTAGTCGTGCATCATCGCTGAATAGCGCAAAACATCGATGTCGTCATCGGGAATTTCCAGCACCTGTCCGACGAGCATGCTGTAGCTGGTGACGCGCATGGAATGTCCTGCCGTCAGTGCATCGCGCTTATCAATCGTCTGAGCCAGAGTCTCCAGCGTCTTATCGACGAATCGCTCGATCTCATCATACGCTTGTGCTTGCTCGATCAAACCTGCCGCGACTGCGGTCAAGCCCTGCAGCCAGTCTTCGTCGTCGCTGGTGAAGGGACCGCCGACTTTGTTCAGCACTTGAAAGACGCCGATCACTTCACCTGAGCGGTTGAGCATCGGCACGCACAGCACGCTTTGCGTGTGGTAGCCCGTGCTTTTGTCGACGTCGCTGTCGAAGCGCGCGTCGGAATAGGCATCGGGAATGTTGATAATTTGTGATGAGCGCGCGCATTCGCTGACGATGCTGGTGCCGTGCAATGGAATGCGGATGGTGCGGTGCCCGATCAGCCCCTGCGCCACTTGCGTCCACAACTCGCCCTTGCTCGCTTCCAGAACGAACACGCTGCATCGATCGCACTTGAGCATCATCTGCGTTTCGCGCGTGATCACATCAAGCAGCGAATCTAGCCGCCGCTCGGTTGCCATCGCCTTGACGACGCGATACAAACCGGACAATGGCCGCAGCCGGTCGAGTTCTTCTTGCAGGCGCAAAGATTTGATTTCGCGCTCGATCAACGCCACTTCGCGTTTGTTCAAATCTGTTTCGATCTGCTTGAGCGCAGCAGTTTTTTCCTCAGGTGTGCCGTCAACCGGAGTACGCACCACAGCGTCTTGGCCGCCGTTGGGCGCGCCTTCCTGTTTGCGACTGCCCTTCAAATATTTGGTTTTGCTCGCTTCTGATGAGCGCGCCTTGCCTGAGGCCATCGGCTTCTCTCCCTCTTTTGCCGGCGAATTCTCTGCCGCTTTGTTGCTGTTTTTCCCTTTGCTGTCGAGGGTGCGGTTAGTGGCGCGGGAACCCGTAGTTTTAGCCATTTTGATTCCAAACCTCGATAGTCAAGCAATCGCCTATTGACATCCCCACCTTATATACCCACAGCCTGATCGAAACCTAAAGAGGGGGCGATATTGCTCAAATATAAACCGTATAAGCTGCTATGGCGCACTTGACATCCGGGTTTAAACGAGAACATATGCGCCAAGATCTTTTGGCCGGCTGTCGATCTATTCGTCCAGGATTTGTTGATATTTGGGCGGGGTGAGGCGGCGCCAGAAGAGCAAGCAGGCTCTGCCGACCACGCGTTTCTCATCGAGGAAGCCCCAGACATGGCTGTCTTCGCTGT
>Ga0182024_10002631_pt1 | contig 44135 bp, 34 predicted proteins | sample P32metaG_FD_120480 | JGI IMG/M metagenome (GOLD analysis project Ga0182024, IMG submission 120480) | Permafrost microbial communities from Stordalen Mire, Sweden - P3-2 metaG (Illumina Assembly) | ecosystem: Environmental > Terrestrial > Soil > Wetlands > Permafrost | place: Sweden: Stordalen... | reverse complement strand
GGGTGGTTTTTCTGCCAAGAAAAAGGAGAGAGTCGCTATGAAGAAACGATACCAGATCGACCAGCAACGGGCCGTGCAGCAGTTCCGCCGGCTCGCCACCGAACGGAACCCCAACGTCCAGATGATCCTGCCGATGGCCGACATCGTCGGCTTGTTACAGGAGGGCGTGGGCAACTTGCTGCGGCACGCCGGACTGGAACTGATGCACCTGGTGATGGACGAAGAAGTGAAGTCGCTGGCAGGCGAGCGCCACCAGCAACACGAGCAACGCCGCGCGCATCGCTGGGGCAAAGAGGACGGCTACTGCGTAGTGGACGGTCAGAAGGTGCCGATCAAGCGGACGCGATTGCGCAGCGGCGACCATCGCGAACAACGCTTGGGAAGCTACGAACTGTTTCAGCGCGATGGGCCTTTGCAGCAAGGCGTGTGGGACAAGATGATGCGGGGACTCTCGACGTGCAACTACGGCGCGGTGGTGAAGGACTTTCAATCCGCTTACGGCATCGAGAAGTCGGCGGTGAGCGAGAACTTTATCGAGGCCAGCCGCGAGAAGGTGAAGCAGTTGATGGAGCGTCCGCTGGGCGAGTTGCGGTTGTGCGCCGTGCTCATCGACGGCACGCCGTTCAAGGACCGGCAGATCATTGCGGCCCTTGGGATTGGCTGCGATGGACGCAAAACTGTGCTGGGCATCCGCGAAGGCGCGACGGAAAACACCGCCGTGGTGAGTTCGCTGTTGAGTGAACTAGTGGAGCGCGGCCTGGACTTCTCGACGCCGCGTCTGTACATCCTCGACGGGGGCAAAGCCCTGCACGCGGCCGTACGGCGCCACGCCGGCGAGGCTGCCTTCATCCAACGCTGCCAGGTCCACAAGAAACGCAACGTCGTGGATCACTTGCCGGACGAACACAAAGGCGATGTCCGAAGGAAACTGCAAAACGCCTACGCGATGGCGGATTACGCCGACGCCAAGCGTGCGCTGGACCGTCTGCATCGCGAACTGATGGACCTCAATCCCAGCGCGGCGCGCAGCCTGGAAGAAGGGATGGAGGAAACGCTCACGGTCCACAAACTAAGGGTGCCGGACCAACTGCGCCGAACCCTCAGTTGCACCAACGTGATTGAGTCCGCTTTCTCCATCGTCGAAACGGTCTGCCGGAATGTCAAACGCTGGCGGACGGGCGATCAGATCGAGCGCTGGGTCGGCTCCGGGCTACTCGTCGCCGAGCGCCAGTTCCGCAAAGTGATCGGCCATCGCCAGATTCCGATGCTGCTGTCCTCGATGGCTAACGCAGTTTCTAAGAAACCGATTGCGAAAGGAGTGGCGGTCGCGTAGTCTATGAGGGTCGAGAGTCGCTAACTTTCAACGGAGTTCCGGACAATCTCATCGGTTCAGCGACGTACGCCTCCGTGAGCGCCACTATGTCGCTCACATCCCAAACGCCCCGAGTACTAATTGAGGTTCACAAACGTGCTCAAAACATTGATTTTCAGGCCGATGATGGCACGCACTGCCTCCGCGCTCTCCTTATTAATGCTCCCATCGACCGAGTACATCGGCTTTGCCAGGCGGATCGCAGCCAGTTCCGCCGTGGAGTCGCCAGCCGATGGGACGCGCGCCAGAATCTCCTCTGCGGAGTGCTCCCGGATCCAGGCCATGGCGCGCAGAACCGCTCGGGACATCCTCTTGGCCGAGTCCGGATTCGCCTCCAGCCAGGAACGCTGTGCGAGCAGGCAAGATGCTGGATAATCAGTCACTTGGAAGGCGGCTTGGAGGCCCTCCTGAGTGCGAGTATCGGCCAGAATGACTGCATCCGGCCTGCGTGCCAGGTAAGCCGTGATCGCGCTGCCAAACAGCACCGCCGCGTCGACTTGCCCATGCTCCAGCGCCGCCATGGCGGTGGCTCCCATTCCGACCGTCGCCGTGCTGACGTCCGTAACTCCCTCTTTATTAAGCAGATAGGTCAGATAGAACTGCGACGGAGACCCCACCGACGATACGCCGACCGTTTTACCGCGCAAATCCGCCCATTTATGGATACCGGGAGCGGCGATTAAGGCGAAATTCGGCGATTTCAGAAGTGACACGAATGCAACGATCGATTTTCCCTCCGCCGCCATTTGCAGGGTCTGTTCGTAAACTCCCCCTCCAACGTCGGCGCTCCCACCGACCACCGCTTCGAGAATCTTCGACGCGCCCGCGATCTGCGAAATGGAGACGTCGACGCCTTCCTCTTTATAGAAGCCCATCCAGGAGGCGAAATAGCTGGGGTAATTGTTGGTCGACGGAGGTTGCAGGACCAGGCGCACCGGGCCAGGCCGGCTGCACGAACTCAATAGACAAACCAGCACCAAGGCCCGCTTCACGACTTCCACCGCAGCAGCCATTTTTCCAGCCGATTCACCCCTAATCCGACGAGCAACACCGATGCGCTGAGCACCGCCATTCCGGCGAAGACACCGGTGGTATCGAAAACTCCTTCCGCCTGAGAAATAAGATAGCCGACGCCTCGCGACGCTCCCAGGTATTCGCCGACCACCACCGCGATCACTGCGAAGCCAATGCTGATGTGCAGACTCGAAAATACCCAGGTGAGGGCGCTGGGGATGAGAACGTGACGCGTAAGCTGCCATTCCGATGCGCCCAGCATGCGAGCGTTATCGACCACGGATTTATCCACGTCGCGGACGCCCTGATGCGTATTGAAAAACACGATGAAGAAGACCACGGTCACGCCGAGCGCGACTTTCGACCAGATTCCGAGGCCGAACCAGAGCAGGAAAATCGGCGCCAGCACGACGCGCGGGAGGGCGTTCAGGATTTTTATGAAAGGATCGGCGAGAGCGCCCAGCCGCGGCGATCGCGCCAAAGCGAATCCGCACAAAACCCCTGCTCCAGCGCCGAGGGCGAATGCGAGTGCGGCTTCCTCCAGCGTGACGAGAAGGTGCGGCCAGATGGATCCGGTTTGCAGCCAGGTCCCAATGCGAGCCGCGATGTCGCTGGGCCGGCTGAAGAAAAATTTGTCGAGTTTTCCTGTGGTTACCAGCACCTGCCACGTCGAGAGAAACGCCACGGCGATCAAAATCTGTCCGAGCAGGAGGGACACTCTAGCGCGCATAGGAAGTAAGCACCTCCTGTTTGAGCTGTGCCCAGATTTCGCGATAGAGCTCGCCGAACCGCGGATCGGTGCGGATGTCCATCAGGTCGCGCGGCCGCGGCAGGTCGATCATGTGGCGGGCAATAATCCGGCTGGCTGGTCCCGCGGAGAGCACCACCACTTCATCCGAGAGCGACAGGGCTTCCTCCAGATCGTGCGTGACGAACAAAACCGTCTTGGGCGACCCGGTCCACAGATCGAGAAGCTCCCCTTCCATGCGCATGCGAGTGTGGATATCGAGGGCGCTGAACGGCTCGTCCATTAAGAGGATGTCCGGGTCGACGATCCAGCATTGGGCCATGGCGACGCGTTTGCGCATGCCTCCGCTCAACTGCGAAGGGAATTTGTCAGCGAATGCCGCAAGCCCAACGCGGTCGACCCACTGCCGGGCTTTCGCCTCCGAAAAAGTCCCGCGAAAGCGGAGCCCGAGGCCGACATTTTCGAGCACCGTTTTCCAGGGCAGCAGAGCGTCCTGCTGAAACATGTACGCGGCTCGGGCGTTGAGGCCAGCTAGCGTTGAACCAAAGACGGAAACGGTGCCTTTCGTGGGTGAAATCAACCCCGCCGCCAAATTAAGCAGCGTCGATTTCCCGCAGCCGCTGGGGCCGACGACGGAGACAAATTTTCCAGCGCCGATTTCGAGGTCGATGCCATCGACAGCGGTGTAGCCGCCGAAGGTCCGCGAGATTTTTTCGAAAGTGATGGCGTGGGGCAAAAGGCCAGTCTAATCGAAACGGCGTGGCTGCCGCACATTTTGCGATTCAGGTCATGCAGCGGCGGTGCGGGAAGGCTTCCATTTCCTCTTCGTGCGGGGGGGACGGGCATCGAGACGAGTCTCGACGCGGCACGCACGAGTGCGTACGCCACGTCAGGCGGAGGCGGTGCGGAAGGCCTCGGTGGCCAGGTGGCGGCGGGTGCGGGACTGGATGGTCTGGGTGATTTCCTCTTTCGTAAAAACGAAGCCATCTTGCGATGGGTTGTAGGTTTCTCCTCTGGATTCGTACATTTTTATGATGTCGACTAGGTCGTCGAGCTGGCGGTTTTCCAGGTCCAGGCGGATTCTTTGGAGGTCGCGGAGTTGGGCCGCGGTCCGTTCGAACTGGCGGGAGAGGCGCTGGGTGTGGAGGCTCAAGTTCATGAGCGCTTTGGACTGGCTTTCGAGCGCGGCGGCGATGGCCATGACGTGTTGGATTTCGTCGGGGGCTTCGGTGAGAGGGTCGGTGAGGCGGGCGGCGGCCAGGGTGAGGAGATTGGCTTCGAGCGAGGCGGCTCGGTTGAGGCGCCAGGAGGTGTCGGCGAGTTGCTGGACGAGCTGGGCTTCGGTGGCGCCTTTGGGATTGTACTCGACGGTGAAAGATTTTAGATGGGACTGGTAAGCAGCGAGGTCTTCGTTTGGCATGACGACGATCTGGCCGGTGAGTCCGTGGCGGAGGGCGTTGAGGGAGCTTCTCCATTTGCCGGCTTCGGTCTTGGGTCCGGTGGAGTGCTGCGCATTGTTTCGATTAATTTCGGCTCGGTTGATTTCGGGCTGTGCTGACATGTTGGTGTCCTTCCTTCGAGTGAGGGATAGCATGAGGGTCGCGAGGGATTTGGTGGGTGAGAGTGGGATGTGGTTGATGCGTTTGGGGTTGTTGGCGGGGAAAAAGAGTTCATGCAGAGACGCGGAGGACCGAGTTTACATATGACCGGATTATCGGAAGCTGGGTTGTATACTTTATGCCATGCGGGCGACGCTTGTTCTGTTGTTTCTTGCACCCTGCCTGATCGCTGCAAATCAGCCGATCTTTACCTTCTCTTTTTTCCCTGCCAACACCACAGTCGCGGCCATGGCTGTGGACGCGGCGGGAAACACATACCTCACCGGCTCGACAAGCTCTTCGACCCTCCCTACGACCGCGGGCGTGCTGCAAACCCAGTTCAGCGGCGGTACTTGCGAGGTTCTGGCGGGCGCGGGTGGTCGGCCGCCTCTGATGTTTCCCTGCACGGATGCGTTCGTGATCAAGCTGGACCCGGCGGGGAACATCTTATTCGCGACCTACTTCGGCGGCAACGGCAACGGAACCGCTGCAAGCGCGATTTGCGTGGACGCGAGCGGAAATGTCTACCTGGGCGGCGCCACGGGTCCAAGTAGTACGGGTCTGCCGGATACGTTTCCCGTTACGGCCGGCGCCGCGTTCACCGGTTCCGCGGGCGGGTTCGTCGCTAAACTCAACTCGTCGGGAAATGCGCTGGTCTATTCGACTCTTTTTCCGGCGAATCCAGTGGCCCTGGCGATCGACCCTGCGGGCGAAGTCTATGTCGCTTCCACCACCGCCAGTGCCTTGCCATTTCCAACCACGCCCGGCGCGTTTCAGTCCACGCCGTCGTATCCAAACGGTTCGGGTGTGGTCGCCAAGCTGAATGCGTCCGGATCGGCGCTGCTCTATGCGACGTACCTGTCCGGCAATGGACTGACTGTTCCGCAAGGGATTGCGATCGACGCGGCAGGCGATGCCTTCGTCGCCGGCTACACGCAGGCGGCCGATTTTCCGGTCACGCCGGCAGCACTTCAAACCGCCTACTTTCCCAGCGCGCAGTACATGGAGTTCGTCACCAAGCTGAATCCGCAGGGAACAGGCTTGGTTTATTCCACATTTCTCGGCGCCACGCCGAGCGCAGCGTCCCAGATAAAAGTGGATGCGCAAGGCGGCGCGTACGTGTTGGCGGAAGGTGGGGAGGAGCTGACTTCCGGAGGCTATCTTTCGCACCTGAGCGCCGACGGATCGGCCCTCGTTTACTCGATATATATCCCGACTGGGACCGGATTGAGTTTAGATTTGGATTCGGCGGGGAGCGCCTTCGTTGCCAGCGCGGCGGGGATGGTGGTTCTCGCGGCATCTGCGGGAGCGTTTCAATCGGGATTCGTGGGAAACACCGGCAGCGATGTGATCGTGGCGAAATTCACCTCTAATGGACAGTTTGCCGGCGCTACCTACGCGTACGTATCGCCGACTTCGGGCGGTGGGCCACTGATCGCGGTGGCTCCCAGCGGCGCGATCATGCTGGTGGAAGGGGACCCCAATAAGACGGTCATCAGCATCGTCCCGTGGCTGACGGTGCAGAACGCGGCGAGCGGCACAGCGGGCACCGTCGCGCCAGGAGAAATCGTCACACTCCGTGGTTATGGGATTGGTCCCGCGACGGCCGCGGTCGCACCGAGTCAGGCGCCAGTGGACCAGTTGGGAGGCACTCAGGTGACGTTCGGCGGAATTGCCGCTCCGGTGTTTTCCGCGCAGTCGCAACAGGTCACGGTGCAGGTGCCCTGGGAGATCGCCGGCCAAACGTCCACCGAAGTCGTCGTCACTTACAATGGTCCGCCGGCCGTGGCTTCAGCACCTGTGGTTGTCGCGACGGCGGCGCCGGGAATTTACGCCGTCGCGAATTCCGACGGTACGCTGAATTCTCCGTCCAGTCCGGCAAAGGCGGGCGGTTTTGTGACGATCTACGGAACCGGCGGCGGTGTGACGAATCCTCTGGGAGTAACGGGGGGACTGTGGTCGATCCCTGCATCGCTTCCGACTCTGACTCTGCCGGTCTCAGTTGCGATCGGGGGAACGAATACCATGGTTCTCTACGCCGGATCGGCTCCCACGCTCGAATCCGGATACTTCCAAATTAACGTGGCTGTGCCTTCGGGCCTTCAGGCTTCGTCGGCGGTGAATCTTGTGGTAACGGTCGGAGGCTCGTCGGGCGTAGCCGTTCCGATTTATATTCAGTAGCCGGGCACTCCTTAAGCACGAGCGCGTTCTAGAAGCCAAGAAAACGGCCTCTTTTATTAGACGATAAAGTTATGTTATCGACTAGAACCCCGCGCCTAGCGTTTCTTACGCGGGCATAACTCACCGGAGGTCGACACCATAGATTTTGGACCGCTGGTTCTGCTGGTTTCCTGAGTTGGAAGTTGATTGTCCATGCCTACTGATCCTCCAGGGGACGCTGGGGCGAATTCATGAGATGCAGTCGGGGTGGTCTGGAATCGAGGCCATGGAGCGTACTTTAGTCTACCGCGTCGGCTTCAGCCGGCGTCTTCGCCTTTTGTCCGATCCAGCCGGACATCGGCTGAAGCCGATGCTGCAAGCTGAAGCTCGCGCCACCCCGAGAAAAAGGGAACAAACCGCTTCGGGAGCGAGTATGGTCTTCATGTGACTCCTCAAAAGCCGCTCCGGCTGTGGCCTGGCGTTGCTGCCGTTGCGCTCCAGTGGGTGGTCCGGTTTGGCGTCCCCCTCGTCTGGCCCGATGGGTTGATGTACTGCGTCCTCGGCGGAGTCGCGGGCGCGTTGTTGGTCGTCGTGTGGTGGCTTTTCTTCAGCCGGGCGCCCTGGGTCGACCGCTTGGGGGCCATCGCCCTGATGGTCGCCGCGATGGCGTTGACGCCGCGCATTCTCGACCGTTCGCTGGCGACGGGGGCGATGGGGTTCATTTTCTACATCCTGGCCATCCCTGTGCTCAGCCTCGCCTTTGTTATCGCCGTGGTGGCCAGCCGGCGGCTCTCCGACGGGCCTCGACGTGCGACGATCGCTGCGGCCATCCTGCTGGCGTGCGGCGCCTGGGCGCTGGTGCGGACGAACGGCATTACCGGCGATGCGGTTTCGGATCTCGCGTGGCGCTGGACGCCTACGCCCGAGGACCGGCTGGTTCATGCCAGCGACAAGCCCGCGGCGGCGGCGCCTGCTCCGGCGGCACCGAAAACACCTGAACCGGCCGCTGTCACCCCGACGCCGGTTGTGGCAAAAATCGTGAAAACCACGGCCGAGTGGCCCGGATTTCGCGGACCTCATCGCGACGACGTCATCCAAGGTGTAAAGATCGAGACCGACTGGACCAAATCGCCTCCGGTCGAGATGTGGCGAAGGCCTGTCGGACCGGGCTGGTCCTCGTTCGCGGTTCACGGCGACCTGCTCTATACCCAGGAGCAGCGCGCGAGCGACGAGGTGGTCGCCTGCTACCGGGTGTCGACCGGCGAGCCGGTGTGGACGCATCGGGATGAGGCGCGGTTTTGGGAATCGAACGCCGGCGCGGGTCCGCGCGCGACACCGACGCTCAGCAACGGGCGCGTGTACTCGTTCGGCGCGACGGGAATCGTGAACGCGCTGGACGCCGGTAGCGGCGCGGTCCTATGGTCGCGCAACGCGGGCAGCGACGCGAGTGTGAAAGTGCCGGAGTGGGGCTTCGCGAGTTCGCCGTTGGTGGAGGATGACCTCGTCGTGGTCGCCGCCGCCGGTAAGCTGGCTGCTTACGATATCGGCTCGGGCGTTCCACGCTGGTTCGGACCGGACGGACACTATGGATATAGCTCGCCACATCTGGTGACGATCGACGGAGTGAAGCAGATCGTGCTGCTGAGCGGACCGGGCGCGACCAGCTTAGGCATAGACGGCACGCGACTTTGGGAGTACGCGTTGCCGGCGGGCGCGCGCATCGTGCAGCCGGCGATCACCGCCGAGGGCGATCTTCTTGTCGGCGAGGGGGAAGCACACAATCTGCACCGCATCTCTGCGATGCGTGGAACTACCGGCTGGACGGTCGAAGAGCGCTGGAGTTCCAATGGGCTGAAGGCCTACTTCAGCGACTTTGTGGTGCACAACGGCCATGCCTACGGCTTCGACGGGAGCATCCTCGCGTGCATCGATTTGAAAGATGGCAAGCGCGCGTGGAAAGGCGGCCGCTACGGCAGCGGCCAACTGGTGCTATTGGCCGATCAGGACGTACTGCTGGTGCTGTCGGAGGAAGGCGGCCTGGCGCTGGTCTCGGCGACGCCCGACCAGTTTAAAGAGCTGGCGAAGTTCCCGGCGATCGAGGGCAAGACCTGGAACCACCCGGTTCTGGCGGGCGACGTGCTGCTGGTTCGCAACGGGCAGGAGATGGCGGCGTTTCGGCTGTCGCTCGAGCACTGAGGCATGGCAGCGCATGGCGCTGCCCCACATTGGTTGGGGCATAATGTCCACATGGCCGCCGCGACTTTAGACCGGCTTGCGAAGACCTGCCTGGCGCTGCCGGAGGCCTCGCGGTGCGACAGGGGAAGTCATTCGACTTTCTTTGTGCAAAAGCGCGTGTTCGCGTATTTTCTGAATAATCATCATGGCGACGGGATTGTTTCCATCGCGTGCAAGGCGCTGCCCGGCGACAACGGGCTTCTGGTCGCCACACAGCCGGAGCGCTTTTACCTGCCTGCGTATATCGGACCGCGAGGCTGGGTCGCGCTGCGCCTCGACCGCGGCAAAATCGATTGGGACGAAGTTCGGGAACTGGTGACGGGCAGCTACCGGATGGTCGCGCCCAAGCGTCTTCTAAAGGAGTTTTTATGATTCGACGGATTGCGATCGCGTTCCTGGTTGCGGGCGCGGTTTTTGCGCAGGATGCGGCGAGGATGGACCAAGTGGTGCAGACCTCCGTCAGCGAGAAGAAGTTCATGGGCACAGTGCTGGTGGCGCGCGGGGACCAGGTGCTGTTGAGCAAAGGCTACGGGTCGGCGAATCTCGAATGGAACATCCCGAATACGCCCGCGACCAAGTTCCGTTTGGGATCGGTGACCAAACAGTTTACGGCTGCGTCCATTCTGCTGCTTGAAGAACGCGGGAAGCTGAAGACGGACGATCCGGTGAAGAAGTGGATGCCCGACGCTCCGGCGGCGTGGGACAAGATCACTATCTTCCATCTGCTGACGCACACTTCGGGGATTCCGAACTTCACCGGCTTCCCGGACTACGCCGCACAGGAGCCGTTCGCCACCACGCCTGAAAAAGTGGTGCTACGGTTTCGCGACAAGCCTCTCGATTTTCAACCCGGCGAAAAGTGGAGCTATAGCAACTCGGGATACGTCCTGCTGGGCTACCTGATCGAGAAGGCGAGCGGCGAAACGTATGAGAAATTTCTACAGGAAAATATTTTTGGTCCGCTGGCAATGAAGGATTCGGGATACGATTCGAACTCGGCGGTCATCGCTCGACGGGCGTCTGGGTACGCGCCGGGCAAGGACGGTCCGGTGAACGCGGGCTTCATCAATATGACCGTTCCTTTTTCGGCGGGCGCGCTCTATTCGACCACCGAGGACCTGTTGCGCTGGGAACAGGGGCTGTTCGGGGGAAAGGTGCTGAGCGCCGCGTCGCTGGCCAAGATGACTACTCCATTTAAGGACGATTATGCGTTTGGCGTGGGCGTGCGCACCGTAAAAGAGCGCAAGGTGATCGACCATGGCGGAGGGATTGAAGGGTTCAATACGTTCCTCGCATATTATCCCGAGGACAAGCTGACGGTCGTCGTGCTGGCCAACCTGACGGGAGGAGCACCGCAGGAGATCGCCACGAGGCTGGCGGCGGTGGCGCACGGCGAAAAGCTGGAACTGCCTTCGGAGAGGAAAGAAATCACCCTGGCGCCGAAGACGCTGGAGCAGTATGTCGGCACCTACCAACTGGCGCCGCGGGTCGAGATGAAGATTACGCTCGACGGAGGCCAGTTGTTCACGCAGCTTTCCGGACAAGGCAAGCTCGCGTTGTTCCCGAGTTCGGAGACGATGTTTTTTCTGAAAGTGGTGGACGCGCAGGTCGAATTTGGAAAGGACGAGAAGGGGCCGTACGCCGTGCTGCACCAGGGAGGGCGCGACATGAAAGCGCCGCGCACCAGCGACAAGGTTGTCGAGCGCAAAGAGGTCGCGGTCGCGCCGAAGATTCTGGAGCAGTACGTGGGCACCTACGAAATGCGGCCGGGGTTCGACATGGCGATTACGCTGGAGGGAGGCCAGTTGATCTCGCAGGCGACAGGGCAGGGCAAGATTCCTTTATTCGCGGCATCGGAGACGAAGTTTTTTCCGAAGGTGCTGGACGCGGAGATCGAATTCGTCAAGGATGACAAGGGCGCGGTGACGCAGATGATTCTGCGGCAGGGGCCGGGCGAGATGAAGGCTTCGCGGAAGTAGAGATGGAGTTAGGCGCGAAGCAACATCGAAAAATCCTCCGCGAGCATCCTTTTCACGACCGGTGATTTCATATGACGCAGACCGTTGTCCTGGCGCTGCTGCTGGCGGCCATCTTCGCCTTGCTGGCGGCCCGGCCCCGGAGGCTTCTTGAAACGACGCTGCATCGCCAGGCGGCGTGGATCTGGACCGTCCCGCTACTGTTGACCGCGGTGTTCGCGGGAGCGGCGGCGCTCGTCGGAGTTTACAGTGCTCCTCTGACGCTGATGGTGGCGGCTTACACGGCCGCTCCGGTTTTGTGCGCATACGCACAGGGAGTTGGTCCGGCTGCGCGTCCGTCGGCGTTGGACTTCGCGACAATCCTGTTGCTTTGGCTGCCGCTGGAATTCGCGGCGGGCGCGAGCCTGATTCCCAGGCCAGCCCAGGGGTTTCTGCACAGCGTGGCGTATGGCATCGCGATCCTGCTGGGATTGGTTTTGTTCGCCGGGTTCCGGTCGTTCCCCGGCCTAAAATTCAACGTGCCGCGCAATTGGCGGGATTATTGGCTGCCGCTGGCGGGGTTCGCGATCGTCGCGCCGGTTCTGGCGGTGACAGGAGTCGCCGTCGGATTCATTCCGCCTCCGCACTCACCGCTGCAATCGGCGGGACGGATGATCGGTGCAGCGGGCATTATTTTCGCGGGGACGGCGCTGCCGGAGGAGATTCTGTTTCGCTCGCTGATTCAGAACCTGCTCGACCTGCGCTTCGGCGATAGAACGCGTACATTGCTGATCGCCGCGTTTATTTTCGGATGCGCGCATCTGGATAACGGACCGCAGCCTTTGCCCAATTGGCGCTACATGATTCTGGCCACGATCGCCGGAGTCGCATACGGAGTGGTTTTCAAGCGGTCTTCCACCGTGCTGTCTTCGGCGGCGCTGCACATGCTGGTGGATTGGACCAAACACTTTTTTTTCTGAAACGCGATGCTGGAACCGCTATTCATGTTCGGGTTGATCCTCGCGTACATCTGGAAGCTACGCTTCATTTATCCAAGCTGCTGGATCGTCATCCCCGTCCTGATGTTGTTATCGCATCTGATTCGGCGCGAGAGCCCGCGCGCGCTCGGGTTCCGGACAGATAATCTGACTGACCATTTGAAGGAGTTCGCGCTTCTATTGATCCCGATCGTGCTGGCGCTGCTTGCGGGAGGCGCGTGGTTTCACACCTTTCGCCGGATAGGCTTCGACGATATCCTTCTTTCTCTGGCAGCGTATCTTCCCTGGGGACTGGTGCAGGAATATGCGCTGAACGGATATTTCCTGAATCGCTTTGACCAAAGGCTTTCGCGGCGCGCGGCATCCGTGCTCGCGGCGCTGCTGTTTTGTGCCGCGCATGCGCCAAACTATTTCCTGATGGCCGTCACGCTGCCGCTGGCGTGGTGCGCGACCGTGGTCTACCGGAGGACACGCAACCTTTATGTGCTGGGCGTCGCGCACGCCATCATCGGACTGATGCTGTTCCTGGTGGTACCGGACTCGATCAGCCACCACTTACGAGTCGGTCCCGGATATTTACAATTCCACCACGTACACCTGCGTGGTCCCGGTGCGGTCGCTGGCGAAGGCGACCTTGGTTTCATCCGTCGACCAGGAAGGGTGAGGGTGAGTCCACTGCGGACCATAGACGGTGTCGGCGGCGGCTTCCATCCAACTTAATGTTTTTTGGCTCAATTCGTTTCTCGCGCGCGCGAAATCCTCGGCCAACGCGTAACGTGACTGCCGCCACTGCGAGCCCTGGTTGCTCGATTCACTCAGGCAGAGCTGCCGGCGCCCGCCGGTCGATACGTCGATGATCTGCAAACCCTGGTCCGGATGATTGGTGTCGCAGAGTATGCGCTGACCGCGGCGGTCCGGCGCGATATGCCAGGCGTTGTAATTCACGATCGTGCGGATTTCCCGCGTCGTCCAGTCCATGCGGCACAGAGCGCGAGGCCAAATCGTAAATACCAGGTCCCCGCTCGAGCCTAAGAAGGTCTCGTGCACCAGGAACTCATCGTTCGAGTGCTGATACAGGCATTCGAGGCCCGTACCGTCGCGGCGGACGCGGTGCATACGCGGCGCGGGGTCGCCCGAGAACTCGATCCATTCCGGTTCCAGAGGATGAAACTGCGGATGAATGACGGTGCGCGCAAACGGGATGGTATTCCAGCCCGATCCGTCAAAATGTCCTGCGACCAATCCGCACTGCGCGCCGGATTTGAACGCCGCGGTGAGCCATTCGCCATCGCGACTGATGGAGCATTCGCCCAACTGCGCGCCAGGATTCCCGGCAATGCGGCGCTCGATCAGAGTTTGACGATGGATGGCCCACAGCCCTCCGCCGCGAGTGAACACCAGCGTTTCGCCATTGGGATGCAGCGCGGCGGAGAAGGGATGGATCGCGGCGCCGCTGGTGATCTGCCGAGTCTCGCCCGAATGAAGCGACGCTTCGAACAACTGCGCCGAGCCGGTGCGGTAAGACGTAAAGAAAATCTCGCGGCCGCCGGGGAAAAACGAACTTTGCAAGAAATACGTGGGATGATTGATCGCCGGGTCTTCAGTCACCTGCCAGACTTGCGCGCCCGTGGCGCGATCGCGGAAAGAAATCATGCGAGTCCCAAGTACAGGTCACGGCCTTTGGCCAGCGCCGCGATTTTGCGGTCGGCGACCGAGCGCTTCAGCATCCAGAAGCCGCAGTCGGGATGAATCCACGTTACTCGTCCTCGGCCTAATACGGCCTCGACGCGTTCCAGCGCGGCGGCGATCTGCTCCGGTGTCTCCACCTGGTTGATTTTCACATCGACGACCCCTATGCCAAGGCGAATGCGGGGATCGACATCCTTCAGAGCCTCGAGATCGGCGGAGGAGCGATGCGCCATCTCCAGCACCAGGTGATCGACGTGCAAGCGATTCAGAAAATCGGTGAGCGCGCGCCATTCGCCTTCCTGAACCGTTTGGCCGCCGTAGTTGCCGAAACAGAGATGCACGGCGCGCATTCCGGTGAAGGAATCGAGCACGCGATTGATGGCAGCCGCGGCGATGGGGCCGTCGGAGGGATTGCCGGGGATGTTGGCTTCGTCCACCTGCAAACAGGCACACGGAAGTCCGGCCACCTGCTGGGCGAGAACGCCGGCGACGGCCATTAACAAGTCTTCGAAGCCGCCGTAATGCCGGTCGAGCAGGGTGCGCGCCAGCATATAGGGGCTGGTCACCGTGAACTTGAACGGACCACCCGCCACGCTTGCGGCCAGTTCGCAATCGGCCATCAGGTTGAGCGAACCCTCGCCGAGCGGCGCCTCGACCACGCCGGCGGCTTTGCTTCGGAACCGCATCGCGCTCATGCGTGCAAAGGCTTCATGATCGCCGCGGCCCACTTGCGCGCGAACGCCCTGCATCGGACGGATGAAGTACTCGATCATTCCGTTGGTGTCGGCATGATTCACATCGAACCGGTACATTTCGCCGTCGGTGGGCAAGTCGATCGCGGCCTGGCGCTGGATGTCGAACACCACGCGCGTGGCATCGAGGCGCGCCTGCTCGCTGGGAAGCGCTGCGAGCCAGTCGGGAATGGGGTAAGAGCCAACGGTGGTGGTTAAAATCGACGGTGAAGATGACATCGTTGCCATGCTACCAAGTCGCACTGGTGTAAAATGACTAGCCATGAATCCCGCAAGACTCGTGCTTGTTTGCGTCCTCTCTGTATCCGGCGCGTTTGCGCAGCCGGCCTATGAGACCGCACTAAAGAACCTGAAGTTCCGCAGCATTGGTCCGGCGACCATGGGCGGACGGCTGGATGACATCGCGGTGGTGGAATCAGACCCGCGCATCATTTACATTGGGGCCGCCGCTGGCGGCCTTTTTAAAACCGTGAATGGAGGGATCACGTGGCAGGCGTTGTTCGAGGATCAGCCAAACCCCTCGATCGGCGCGGTCACGATTGCGCCGTCGAATCCGTCGATCATCTATGTCGGAACCGGTGAGGCCAATAACCGCCAGAGCTCATCGTGGGGCGATGGTGTTTATAAATCGATGGATGCCGGTGTGACCTGGACGCATCTTGGATTGAAAGAGACGCACCACATCGGACGCATCGTGGTGCATCCTACCGATCCGAACATCGTGTACGTCGCCGCCAGCGGCGATTTGTGGGGACCGAATAAGGAGCGCGGAGTCTTCCGGAGCACGGACGGCGGCGCGACGTGGGCGCAGACGCTCACGATCGACCAGGACAGCGGTGTTTCCGATATCGCGATCGATCCGCAGAGCCCGAACATTCTCTACGCAGCCGCTTACCAGCATCGTAGAACTGTCTTCGGCTACAACGGCGGAGGCCCGGGCAGCGGGCTCTATCGTTCCACCGACGGCGGCGCGCACTGGACCAAACTATCGAAAGGCCTGCCCCCGACCGGCGACGTGGGACGCTGCGCCCTCAGCGTTTATCGCAAGAATCCGAACATCGTGTACGCGCTGGTGGAGCATCGGACGCTGGGCGGCGTCTATCGCTCCGAGGATAAAGGCGCGAGCTGGGCGCGCATGAGCGACACCGACCCGCGTCCGATGTATTTCAGTCAGATCCGCGTCGACCCGAACAACGATCTGAAAATCTGGCTGGGCGGCGTCAACATTTATATGTCCGAAGACGGCGGCCGGAATTTCGTGCAGACGCGATTCGCGAGAGTGCACAGCGACGTGCACGCGATTTGGATAGACCCGGCGAATTCCGATCATCTTTTATCGGGCAACGACGGTGGCATTTGGGTTACCGAGGACAGCGGGCGCAATTGGCGGCACCTGAATAACATCGCTCTGGGCCAGTTTTATGAGGTGGCGTACGATTTCCAGAAGCCCTATCACATCTGCGGTGGCGCTCAGGACAATTATTCCTGGTGCGGCCCCAGCTCGTCGACGCAGCAGCTCGGCATCGGCAATGAGGATTGGATCACGGTGCAGGGCGGCGACGGATTCTACAACCGCATCGACCCGAGCGATCCGAGTATTATTTACGCCGAATCGCAGGACGGCAATCTTTCGCGGCGCGATTTGCGGACCAGCGAATCGAAGTCGATCCGGCCGCTGGAGGATAACGACCAGTCGCCGCGTTACCGGTTTCAATGGAACTCGCCCATGATGATTTCGCCGCACGATCCGAAGACCATTTATTACGGCGGCAATCATCTTTTTAAATCGACCGATCGCGGCGACAACTGGGAACGGCTGGGAGAGGACCTGACTACTGGCGCGGATCGCAACAAGCAGATGATCCTCGGAAAGCCGGTGGCGGACCTGGAGACGTTGTCGCGCAATGACGGCGTGGCCGCGTGGCCGTGTATCACGGCGATTGCGGAATCGCCGGTGAAGGCTGGAGTGCTGTGGGTGGGAACGGACGACGGAAATGTGCAGATGTCGCGCGACGGAGGCAAGACGTGGACGAATGTCGTCGGCACCATGCAGGGCGTGTCGAAAGGTGGCTACGTCAGCCGCATCGAGCCTTCGCATAAAGAGGTTGGAACGGCGTACATCACCTTCGACAATCATCGCGGCGCCGACTACGGCATCTACATTTTGATGACCAAGAATTATGGCGATTCCTTCACGAAATTGACCAACGGCATCCCTCCGGAGGCCGGCACGGTACACGTGGTTCGCGAGGATCCGGTGAACCCAAATCTGTTGTTCGCCGGGACGGAGTTTGGATTGTTCTTGAGCTTCGACCGAGGAGCCAACTGGCATCGCCTGAAGAACGGTCTGCCGACAGTACCGGTGTTCGATCTCCAGGTCCATCCGCGCGACCACGATTTGATGCTGGCGACGCATGGACGGTCGTTCTGGATCATGGATAATATCGCGGCGCTCGAACAGATGGACGGCCAGACGCTGACCACGGATCTGAAGCTGTTCGATTCGCGGCCGGCGATTGAATGGAAGATGGCGAATTACCGGAGCTTCATCGGATCGGCGTTGTTCTTTGCGCAGAACGCGCCCACGGGACTGCTACTCGATTACTACGCGAAGTCGGCGGGTCCGGTCCAGATTACGATTGCGGATAAAGCGGGGAACCGGATACGTCAGATCAACGCCCGCGCGGAAGCGGGCGTGTTGAATCGCGCGATTTGGGATATGCGTTACGATGCTCCGGTGCCTCCAGAGGCTCCAGCAACGACAGGTGGCGGAGGTCGCGGCGGTGGGGGTCGTGGAGGTCGCGGAGGGCGCGGCGGTGCGGGCGGTGGAGCAGCCGCAGTTGCGGTTCCCCAAGCGGGCGCGGCGGCAGGCGAGCTGACCACTGAGTTCGGCGCGGAAGGCGCTGGAGGGGGAGGAGGCGGCGGCGGTCGCGGCTTCGGCGGACCCGCCCGTGGAGCGCTGGTCGATCCCGGCTCGTACGTCGTCACCGTCTCGGCCGGCGGGAAAACCGATTCGAAGACGTTCACCGTTGAAGAGGATCCGCGCGTCCAATTCACGGACGACGATCGCGCCAAGCGCCGCCGCGCGCTCGATACGCTCTCCGTCATGACTCGCGACGCGGACGCGGCCCGGCGCAAAATCGTCGGCATCAACACCGCGATCACGGCGCTCATCGATAGTTGGAAACTCCCCACCGCCCCCGCTGTCCCGGATAGCGTCAAGAAAGCCGCCGCTGACATGCTGGCCAGAGTGAAACCCGCGGTCGCGATCTTCGAAGCCGCCGGAGGAGGTGGAGGTGGAGGCGGCGGCGGAGGAGGACGCGGCGGACCTTTCGTGCCGCCGCCCGTTACCCAGAAAATCGCCCGCCTGATGACCACGATCGACGGCTATTCCTCCGCGCCCACCGCGCGCCAGATGGCCGACATCGCGGATGCCACGAAGCAGCTCGAAACCGGGCTTTTCATGGTGAAGAATCTGTGGGACGAAGTGCCTGGGTTTAATAAGGTGATGCAGGATGCGGGCGTCCCCTACTTCAAGGTGACCCTCGCCGGCCCCGCAGCGGCAGGAGGCCGTGGGGGGAATTAGCGGCGCAAGCATCGCGAGGAGTCGCGACGCGGCACGCACGAGTGCGTACGCCACAAGCTACGGAATCGCGATGGGTTTGCCGGCCATCAGCGATCCCGCGTTGTACTTCTTGAGCAGATCGTTGATCTCGGGAATCTGCTTTTCGACGAACGCGTTCACTTCGCCCATTTCTTTGATGAACTGCGCGCGCAGCTCGTTGAAATGCTCGATCTGATACGACGTGGGCGCGGCCAACACGCGGTCGATTGCGCCCAGCAGCTGACCCAGGCGGTCGACCAGCCGCGGCGCCATGCTGTAGCCGGGAATATCACCCGGCCTCGCGAGGCGCAGTTCCATGGAGGAGACCTGCTGCTTGCGTTCCCCGATCAGACCCGCGATCGCTTTCGCAGCCTGTGGGTCGAGCCCGCGAACGTTCTTCTCGGCCTGATCTAGCTCGCCCTTCCACACATCGATGGAGCGCAGGGCGTCGTTCACCGCCGAGGTCATGTCGCGCAGTTTCAAGTCCGTCTCGAATTGCGTGCGCAGAGCGCCGTCGTCAACCGTGACTGTCGGATCGAGCTTCACTTCGAGCTCTTGCGTCAGTGTTTTTCCGCCGGCCGTGAGGCGTACGGTGTACTTTCCCGGCAATACCAGGGGGCCGATGGGACGGAAGCGGAATCCTCCCCCATCGTCGTCCGCAGATTGGGTGCTCCGGACGTGCGGGCCCTGATAGCGAAGATCCCACGTCGTACGGTTCAATCCAGCGTCCTGCGGCACCGGACCGAGGTCGCGAATCACTTTGCCCCCGGCGTCGAGAATCTCGATCTTCGCCGCGCCCTTGTCTTTCAGATAGTAGGTCACCGGAGCGCCGTAGGCCGGATTCGGACCGCTGAACGGTTTGTTGCCGCCGCTGCCGAGACCCGCGCTGCCGCCTCCGCGTCCGCCACCGTCGAACCGTAGAGCCGGACGCATGCCGAACAGATGCGCGCTTTCCGAGATCACCTGCGCGTTCATTTGCTGCAAGGGCGACGCGTCGTCCAGAATCCAGAGGCTGCGGCCGTGCGTGCCGAGGATAAGGTCGTTCTCGCGCGGATGGATCACGATATCGCGCACGGCGACGGGCGGCAGATTTTTGAGATGCAGACGGGTCCATTGGGTTCCGCCAGTGAACGAAACGTGCAGCCCGAGCTCGCCGCCGACGTACAAGAGTTGCGGATTCTTCGGATCTTCTTTCACTACCCACAAATAATCGTCCTTGGGCAGATTGCCGGTGATGTTCGTGAACGTCTTGCCGAAATCGGTGGTCTTGAAAATGTACGGGTGAAAATCGTCGAACCAGTGATGTTCGAAGGCGACGTAAGCGGTGCCGGCGGCGGTGCGCGACGGCTCGATCCAGCCGATTTCGGCGAATTTCGGCACGCCGGGCGCGTTGCCGGTGACGTTCGACCAGTGCTTGCCGCCATCGGTGGTCACTTGCAGATTGCCGTCGTCGGTGCCGACCCAGATCACGCCGGCCTGCTTGGGCGATTCGGCGATACGAACGATGGTGCAGTGATATTCGGCGGTGGTGTTCTCGGTCCACATGGTGCCGACGCTCTTCTGCTTTTCCGGATCGTTGGTGGTCAGGTCGGGACTGATTTCCTGCCACGTCTTGCCGAAATTCGTGGTTTTGAACAGGATGTTGCTGCCGAAATAAACGGTGTTCTTGTCGTGCGGCGAAGGCACAATCGGCGCGTTCCAGTTGAAGCGGTATTTCAGCTCGCCAACCGGACCGCCGTCGTTGCGCTTGGGCTGCGGACTGACGTCCTGCTGCTCGCGGGTGCGCCAGTCTGTGCGGACGACGCCTCCGCCCTGGTTTTCCGAGAGGAACAGATCGGGATCGTCGGGATGACTGACGACATGAAAACCGTCGCCACCGCTGATGTTGCGCCAGTCGTCGTTGAGAATGCCGGCGGTCTTGGTGCGGCTGGGCCCGCTCCAAGTGCCGTTGTCTTGCAGGCCTCCGTGGATGTAGTAAAACGGCCACCGATTGTCGGCGAAAATCTGATAAAACTGTCCTGCCGCGAAATTGAGGACGCCCTCCCATGTTTCGGCGCGATCGTAGGAGACGGCGATGCCTCCGTCCTCGCCGATCCAGATGCGAGCTGGATTTCTCGGATCCACCCAGACGGTGTGGAAGTCGCCATGAATGCCTCCGGCGATGCGCCGCCAGGCGTGGCCGCCGTCAATGCTGGTCATCAGCTGCATGCCGATCGAATAGACGCGGTTCTCATCGGTGGGATCGATGGTGATGTGGGCGTAGTAGACTCCGCGGCCGACCACGGCCGGATTCTTGGTGGTCATGTGGAAGTGATCGCCCCGATCGTCCGATCGGAACAGCGTGCCGTCGTTCGATTCCGCGACCACGTAGACGACGTTCGAATTGCTGGGCGCGACGCGCACGCCGATGCGGCCCAGGCCTTTCGGGAGGCCGTTGGTCAACTGCGTCCAGGTGCGGCCCGCGTCCAGGGAACGGAACACGCCGGTCTTTTCGTCACCGGATATAAAAGTCCACGGTTTGCGCTCGAAGCGCCACATGGTGGCGTAGAGGATATTCGGATTGTTGACGTCGATGTCGAGGTCGGCGCAACCATGGCCGGCGTCGATGTAGAGGACTTTCTTCCACGTCTCGCCTCCGTCGACGGTCATGTAGACGCCGCGATCCTCATTCGGACCGGTGTTGTGCCCCAGCGCGCCCACGTAGACGATATTGCTGTTCAGCGGATTCACGACTACGCGCGAAATGTGATGCGTATCGGCGAGCCCCATGTTGCGCCACGTCTTTCCGCCATCGAGCGTGCGATACACACCGTCGCCGAAGCTGACGCTGTTGCGCGCGTTGGCCTCGCCCGCGCCCAGCCAGACCACGTCCCGATTGTGGGGGTCCACCGCGATATCGCCAATCGAAATGGTGCTCTGGTGGTCGAAAATCGGCGTCCAGGTGGTTCCTGCGTTTACGGTCTTGAAGAGGCCGCCCGAAGCTGTGGCGACGTAGACCAGCGCCGGGTCGCCAGGAATGCCGCGGATCGCGGTAATGCGGCCTCCCATGGATGCCGGACCGATGTTTCGCCATTCCAGGCGTTCGAACAGTTCAGAGTTCAGGTCCGCGGCAAGAATCGTCCCCGCGGTGAGTGAAAGGGCAAGAAGGCGATGCAACATGATTAGTTGTGATCCTACAAGAGCAGCCGCGAGATCGCAAGCGGCGGCGCTTGAGGACCACCAGCGAAAGGCCGCAGCCCCCCATCAGCACGGACCACGGCTCCGGCACCGCGATGCCGTCGATTTGAAACGCCTGCTGTTCCGATCCGCTGACGGTGATCGGGACGCTGGGCGCCGCCAGCGGATTGGAACTGGGGCTCTGCAACGCCATGTACGTTCCGTTGTCGGCGGCGTTGTCCCACCAGACGGTGATCGTGCCGTTGTCGTCGGTCAGGCTGACGCCGCCGTGCAGCTCCAGCCAATAGGTTCCGGCGGAGAGGCTCAAGTCAGGGAGCGCGATCTGCGCGAAAAAGGTGTTGTCGGTGGAATCGTAGGATGTCGCCGGCGTAACTGTGCCGGTATATTGAAGCGCGCCCAGTGCGCCTGCGTTGTTGGAATAAATCGCGTAGGTCACAGAAGACAGGTCGGTCTGAAACTGCGCGGAATACCAGAAATTAACACCGTCCACGAGCGTGGCGCTCGAGAGTGTAAAGTCGTCCGCGAGCCGGGAATTCACGAAGTCGGTGGCATTGTCGTTCGGCGGACTCTGGTCGAATAAAATTGAGCCGCGGACATCGCAGCACGCCCACAAGAAGAGTCCAATCGCGAGAGGTCTCATGTTCGTTCCGCTCACTTCAGCGAAGTGGTCAGCGTCGGCGCGCCGTCGACGCCATTCCCTGCGAATACGTTGTTCCGGAACGAGATCGCGACGCCAGTGCTGTTGTTAAAGACACCGGTCGCGTTTCCGGAAAACGCGGAATTCGATATTCGCACCGTTGCACCCGCCCCCACCGTCAATCCAAATTGCAAATTCTTGAAGCTGCACGTATCCACCAGAATCGAGGATGAAAACTGCGGCTGCAGAGAGAGGCCGGTAGAACCGGGGGCGCTGGTGGTCCGGAAATTCGAGTTGCGGACGGCTCCGTACCCGTCCAGGATCAACATCCCGGTACCCGTGACGTCGGTCGAAACATTGTCCGCGGTGACCTGGGTGCTGGAATTCGTCTGCAAGAAGAGCCCGTCTCCTATTCCGTCCACTCTTACCCCATCGAGGTGGATGACGGAGGTGCCACTGCCCCCCGAATTGGAGATGAACATGCCCTGAGTGGACGAGCCGCCCTGGAGCAACACGGTAACGTTCTCCATCGTGATGGTCCCACCCTGGTTCAGATAGATGGCGACGCCTTGGCTGCCCGCGCCGGCCGGCGCGACAAGAGTTACATTTCGCAGAACGAAATTCGAGTAGGCAATGCCTTGAAAGTTGACCGCGGCGCCCTCGGCGATGCCTGTCATGAATGCCCCGTGCGCTCCTCCATCGATGGTTACGCTGTTAATAAAAAAAGTGGGCGCCGACTGCTGATCATTAAAGTCCACACCGTCCAGAGCGAGGATGGTGTCGCCCGCATTCACCGTGATCACGCCCTGTGCTATCGCGTTGAACGATTTGCACGGCTTGGCATACGTGCAAGGATTCGTATCGAGCCCGGTCGTCGCGAAGTATATGATTTTCGCCGGCAGCGGCAGCGCCGCGGCCATCAGGCACAGGGAAAGAATGGTCGATTGTTGGTTGAACATAAATGTCCTCCGAGAAGATCTCCTATACAAACATGCGGAACGGAGGGGAAAAGTTAGCACTTGAGTTTTGGAGTGATAATAAAAATCTTGCCGGCATCGATCAGCAGACGGACCTTACTTACGGGGGCGGCGGCGGCGCTCGCCCGCGGGCAATCCGGGCGCAAGCCGAATTTTCTATTCGTCATTGCAGACGATCATGCAGGCTATGTGATGGGTTGCGACGGCAATGCGCTCGCGCGGACTCCGAATCTGGACCGCTTCGCCGCTGAGGGAGTGCGCTTCGCGGCGCATCATTGCAATTCGCCGGTGTGCACGCCGTCGCGGCAGTCGTTCCTCACCGGCCAGCTGCCGCACGCCGCGGGAGTGACCGTGCTTTCTACTCCACTAGCTCCAGACAAACCCACGCTGGCGAAGCAATTTCAGAAGGCCGGGTACAGGACGGCCGTTTTCGGCAAGATGCACTTCAACCGTCCCGCCGAGCCCGGGCTCCACGGTTTCGACGTCATGATGACCGAGGACGAAATCACCAGGGCGTGGACACGCGACGTGAAGCCCCGTCCGCTCCCGGAGAATCTTCGCGCCAAGCCAGCCCAATGGAGGCCGTTTCGCGACCCGGCCCGAATCTGGCTGAATGCCGACAAACTGCCTCTGGCGCAATTCGACGAGGAAGCCCGCGGCACCTACATCGCGCGACAGGCGATCCAGTATCTGGAGGAGAATCGCGAAAAACCCTTCGCGCTCTGGACCAGTTTCCAGGAGCCTCATTCGCCTTTCGATTTCCCGGCCGAGGACCGCGGTCTTTTTGACGCCAGCCGTTTCGCAGTTCCCGGCGTCGGTCCGGAAGACGCGTGGCAGATCCCGAAAATTTTCCGCGATCTCAATGATGACGACAAACGCGGCATCGCCGCCGCCTATTACACCTCGGTGGCCTTTCTCGACCGCAACGTCGGCCGGGTGCTCGACGCTCTGCGCCGCCTGCACCTCGACGAGGATACGTTCGTCGTCTATATGGCCGATCACGGGTACAACCTGGGCCAGCATGGACGGTTCGAAAAGCACTGTGGCTATGAACCCGCGCTGCGCGTGCCCCTGATCATCCGCGATCCCCGGGGGACGCGGTCCGGTGTGGTACGGGACCTGACCGAACACATTGACGTCCCGGCGACCATCGTGGACATGATGAATCTCGAGCCGCTTCCCGTCACGCACGGACAAAGCCTGCGCCCCTACCTGGAAGGCCGTCGACCGCAGCATCCGCGCGACCACATCTTCAGCGAATATCTGGAAAACGAAGAAGCGTACATCAAGACGGCCGATTGGAAATACATTCTGTGCTCGGGCAAGCGTGCGCGCAAGGACGGCTACGAAATTGATAACCCTACGCCCGGCCGCTATCGCCGCCTGTACGATCTGCGCAGCGATCCAGGCGAGTTCACCGACGTTGCCGCGAAGCACCCCGATCTTGTCGACAAGTTCGAGACGCTGATGCTCGATCGGTTCCGCGTGACGCATCCCGAGCGCGAAGCGGAGCCGCAGCGCCTCAGCCGGACGGAATCCATCGAATTTTACCTTCGCCCGCGGGACGGCTAACAACCTGCGGCCTCCGCTTCCTACGGTCGCGGCTCGGCAAGTAGTGGGCTGTTTCGGCGATATCGTTACCGAGGTTTTTGCGTTTGTCCGCATGCTGACGCATGGCGGTTCAGCTTGGTGCAAGCAATGAACCGCGACCGTCAGGGAGCGGACAGACGCTGGGCTGGGGAACGGGTTCCTCGCTAGAAAGTATAGGAAAATACGCATAAGTGTTATAGGAGGTCGCGCGTTGCCGAATCCGCTGCCAGGCGAACTTTGGACACAAATCGAAACCCTGTTCCTGGAAGCCACCGAACTGCCGGCTTCGCACCGGGAATCGTTCGTCCAAAGCCGCTGCGGCGACGACTCTCGCATCCGCGACGAGGTGCTGTCTCTTCTCGGGTTCTGCGACAAGGATTCGCCGGAGTTGCTGGCCGCCATCTCCGCGGGCGCGGCCACGTTCATTAAGGACGATCCCTTGACCGGCCTGGCCCTGGGCCCCTACCGGATCGAGCGCGAACTGGGCTGTGGCGGCATGGCGGTGGTCTACCTCGCTTCGCGGACCGACGGCCAGTTTCAGAAGCACGTCGCCATCAAGCTGATTAAGCGCGGAATGGACTCCGCCGCCGTGATCGAGCGCCTGCGCCGCGAGCGCAGCATCCTGGCCCAGCTCGATCATCCGAATATCGGTCGCCTGCTCGATGGAGGCACCACACCCGATGGCTTGCCGTACATCATCATGGAGTACGTCGAGGGCCTCCCTGTGGACCGCTACTGCGCCGAGCGCGGACTGGGAATCGAACAGCGCTGCGCCCTCATGTCCAAGGTCTTCGACGCCGTTTCCTATGCCCATCGCAAGCTCGTCGTCCATCGCGATCTTAAGCCGTCCAACATCCTGGTGACCAGCGACGGCACGCCCAAGCTGCTCGATTTCGGTCTCGCCAAAATTCTCGATGCCGATTCCGATGGCGGCGTCACGGCAACCGAGCGTGGTTATCCGCTCACTCCGAACTACGCCAGCCCCGAGCAGCTCCGCGGACTGGAACTCTCGACAGCCACTGACATTTATTCGCTGGGCGTCATTCTGCACGAACTCCTGACCGGGCAGGTCCCGCATCCACATCCGTCCTCCGGCCGCGCCGAATGGGAGAAAACCGTCTGCGAGTCCGAAGTCGCGCGGCCCAGTTCCCTGGCAACTCCATGGAAAAAGCCCTTGCCGGGCGATCTGGACACTATCCTCATGAAGGCCCTCTCGAAGGAGCCCGACCGCCGCTACGCTTCCGTCGACCAGTTTGCCGCCGACGTCGGCCGCTATCTCGAATTCCGCCCGATTCTGGCGCGCACGGACTCTTTCTGGTATCGCGCGCGAAAATTCATCCGCCGCCGCAGGTATCCTTTGCTCGCCGCCACAATCGCGGTCGCGAGTCTATTATTCGGAGTCGTCATCGCTTTCACGCAGGCCCGTAAAGCGGAGGCGGCAAGGCGACGCGCCGAAGACCAGCTCGCGCTGATGGTGAACCTTTCCAACCGCTCCTTGTCCGACGTCCACGCCATGATGGAACGGCTCCCGGGAGCCACTGCCGCGCGGCGCGAGCTGATTCGCACATCCCTCGATTTCCTCGAACAGTTATCGAAGGAAGCCAGTGCGAATCCGGCGCTGCGGCTGGCGATGGCGAAGGCGTATTTGAAGCTCGGCGATCTGCTGCACGTCCAGGATGCCGACGAAAAGGGAGCCATGCGAAGCTATCGCGTCGCGGCCGCGCTGCTCGATAGCGTCCCCGAGGGAATGGGCGGACGAGACCGTTTGTTAGACTGGCTCGATCTGCAAATGAAAACGGCCTCGCTGCTGCGCAGTTCACCCGAAGGGATCGCGCTGCTCAATCGGGCTCTCGCTGTCAGCGCGAAATGGCCTCCGTCGCAAATGGCGGATAAAGAGATCGCGCGAAACCATGCGGGCTTGTACCTTTACATGGCGCGTGCCCATCTAGGGGACTACCGCGAAGCGGTCATCTATGCGACGCAATACCTGGACGCAATCACCGATCTTGTTAAGCGGTATCCCGGCGACCGGGAGCTGCAATACGACCTTTCCGTCGCCGATACCGCCAAGGGATGGGCGCTGAAGTATCTGGGCGATCTGGATTCCACCGCGGAATACTACCTGGCAACGATCCGAATTCGTGAACAGTTGGTTAAAGATCATCCGGACGACGTCGTCTATCAGGCGGTCCTGATGCTCGCCTACGAGCACTACGCCGATCTGGTGGGCGGAACCCTCACCACCAGCCTTGGAAAATGGGACCAGGCGCGGATCTACTACAAGAAAGCTCAGACTTTCGCCGAAGCGGGAATGCGGGATCCAACGTATACGGCGGGCGCGGTGGGCTTCGCCGGGCTTCTGATGCGATCCTCGCGCGTGGACGTTAGCGGCGGGGAGCTGTCGGAGTCGCTGCGGAACCTGAGGCGCGCGGCGGAGATCTTTGAAAAGGTATCGGCTACTGCCGGCGGTCCCATCAACGATCGGGCCAGAGCCCGCGCGCACATCCAAATCGGGCGATGTCTCATCGGACTCGCGAAGCAGCAGGAGGCTGTTGCGGAATTTACCCGGGCTGCCGGCCTGGTCGATCGCATCCTCGCTACGAATGCCAAGGATCCCGAAGCGCTCCGGGAAAGGATGGACCTGGAGGAGGGATTCACGCGCGCTTTCTCCTCGACCGGCAGTCGGGCCGCCGCGCTGCAACACGTCGCGAAGATGATGCAGGCGGCGCAGAACATCGGCGACCACGAGGCGGATCAGGGCGTGCTGGTGTCGCGCGTCGCGCAAGTCTGGCTGACGCTGGCTACGGTTCATCACCGATTCGCGGAAAGAAGCGCTTCGCGAGAGGCTGCCCTGCACGCCGTCGAACTCGTGCGTCCTCTGTTGAACGGGCGCGAATGGGATCCCAACCTGCACACTCTGCGGGAAGCAGAGAAACTGCTGGCGGGATCTATGTAATATTTGTTATCGAATGCGCAACCACCTTCTCGTGCTAGCCCTCGCGGCCACGTTCGCCGGCGCGATCAAAATCATCCTCGAAGCCTCCGGCCGCTTCAACGTTACTATCAGCACATAGTGTCCCTCTCGCGCCGCGGTTTCTTCACATCCGCCGCTTTGATGCTTCGTGGGGAGCCGCCGCTGAAAATCATTTTCACCGGAGGCCATCCGGGCGACCCTGAATGCGGCTGCGCGGGAACCATCGCCCGCTATACAGACCTGGGGCACCAGGTGGTTGTCCTCTACCTCAACCGCGGCGAAGGCTACTGCGGCAGTTCGCCACTCGACCGCTGCGCGAACATCCGCACCGCCGAGGCGCAGAAAGCCTGCCAGATCCTGAAAGCCCGTCCGATGTTCACCGACCAGATCGACGGCCAAGCCATCGTCGATAACGCGCACTACGAATCTTTCGCCCGCCTGCTCACAGCCGAAGCTCCCGACATCGTGTTCACCCAGTGGCCCATCGACCGTCACCGCGATCATCGAGCCGTCTCCGCCCTCACGCTCGACGCATTTTTTCAATCGAAGAAGACATTCGCGCTCTATTATTACGAGGTCGCCGAAGACACTTCGATGTTCACGCCGTCCGACTATGTCGACATCTCCCTGGTAGAATCACGCCGCCGCGCAGCGTGTTACGCACATGTCTCCCAGCAGCCGGGCAAGTGGTATCCGAAACAGGTGGAAATCACGAAAGTTCGCGGCAGCGAAAGCGGCTCTGCGCAGGCCGAAGCCTTTTTGCGCCACAAGGAAAGCAAGCGCGCCGTGCTTCCGTAGCCCCATGCATGGGGCTAAAGACCCGCAATGTAGGGGGGCCAATCTTGGTTGCCAGCCTGCTTTCAGCAGGCTCGTTGCTAATGGGCAAGAGCCGCCTCGAAAGGCGGCTGCAGCCAGAATTGGCCGCCCTACCCGGATTACACTATTCAGGAAACAGCTCTAAACCGTATACTTTCCTGCATCGATCATCCGCGCCGCGATTTTTTTGCGCAGGGCGATGGTGTTCACAGGCTCGTATTTCGCGAACCGTTTCAGGATGGCGAGGTTGCCGCGCAGCGTATCGCCTTCGCCGCACGCGGTTAGAACCGTTTTCGACGCCGATTCGATGATGTCCATCGCTTCGCGCGCGAACACTGCGGCCATATCTTTGGCGTTATCCGCGTTTTTGCCGCTCCGCGCGATCTTCTCAGCCCGCAGCATCGCCGATTCCATGGCGTAGGCGTTCATGAGGATGTCGGTGATGTTGGCCACCACCTCCTGCTGCTCTTCGAGCGCGCCCATGTACTTCTGGACCGCCATGCCCATGGTGAACAATCCGATCTTCTTGGCGTTGGCGACCATGTCGATCTCGCCGCCGAGTTGCGGCCCGGCGAGAATTTCGGCGTGCAGTTTCTTGCCGGCTTCCATCAGCGGCAACAAACCCTTCTGCGCGCGCTTCAGAATCATGCCGGTGGCAAGCAAGCGGTTGATTTCGTTGGTGCCTTCGAAAATCCGGTTGATGCGCGAATCGCGATAGGCGTGCTCGCACGAATATTCCTGCGAGAAGCCGTAGCCGCCGTGGATCTGCACGCACTCATCGACCACGTAATCGAGTGTCTCCGACGCGAACACTTTAATGAAAGAGCATTCGGTGGCGAACTCTTCCACCGCTTTGAGCTGCTGATGGCCAGCGTCAGGCGCATCCCAGGAGAAGCCTGCGAGCTGCGCTTCGATCGCGCCGACCACGCGATAGGTCATGCTTTCGCTGGCGAACATGCGTAGGGCCATTTCGGCGATTTTGTGCTGAATCATGCCGAATTCGCTGATCGATTTGCCGAACGCTTTGCGTTCCTTGGCGTACTGGATGGCATCGGCAAGGTCGGCGCGGCAGCCGCCTTGGGCGAACGGGCCGAGCTTCAGACGGCCGATGTTCAGAATGTTGAACGCGATGATGTGGCCGCGTCCGATTTCGCCCAGGACATTCTCGACGGGCACTTTCACGTTGTCTAAGAACACTGCGGTGGTCGAGCTTCCCTTGATGCCCATCTTCTTTTCTTCAGCGCCGGGCTTCACGCCGGGCCACGCGCGCTCGACTAAGAACGCCGTGAATTTTTCGCCGCCGACCTTGGCGAAAACGGTGTAGAGATCCGCAAAACCGCCGTTGGTGATCCACATCTTCTGACCGTTCAAAATATAGTGCTTGCCGTCTTCAGACAGATCGGCGCGGGTGCGCGCGGCCAGCGCATCGGAGCCGGCCTGCGGCTCACTCAGACAATACGCGGCGATCATTTCCGCGGTCGCCAGCTTCGGCAAATACTTGGCTTTCTGCGCTTCCGTCCCAAACAGCAGCAGAGGCAGCGTGCCGATCCCGGTGTGCGCGCCGTGCCATGCCGAATAGGAGCCTTCGCGGGCGAGACCCTCCGCGACCACCATCATCGACGTCAGGTCCATTTCCATGCCGCCGAATTTCTCGGGCAGCACGACGGCCGTCAGTCCCAGTTCGCCGGATTTTTTTAGGATTTTCGCGCAGAGGGCGTGGTCCTGATGACGAATGGCGTCGATGTTCGGAGTCACTTCTTTCTGCCAGAACTCGTCCGTCGTCTTGGCGATGGCGCGATGCTCGTCGGTAAAGTCTTCGGGTGTAAAAATTTCTTCGGGAGTGCTGTTTTCAATCAGAAACGCGCCGCCCTTGGTCTTTGGAATCGCAACTGTCGTGGTCGCCATGATTTACCTCTAATTCAGATTTTCAAAAATTCCCGCGGCGCCCTGCCCGCCGCCGATGCACATTGTCACCATGCCGTATTTTACGCCGCGCCGCTTCATTTCGCGCAAGATAGTCGCGGTCAATTTCGCGCCGGTGCAGCCGAGGGGATGCCCCAGGGCGATTGCGCCGCCGTTGACGTTCAGCGTCTCGAGGTTGAGTCCAACCTCGCGCGCGACGGCCAGAGCCTGTACGGCGAAGGCTTCATTCAGTTCCACTAAACCAATATCGCTGAGGCTCAACCCAGCCAATTTAAGGGCTTTCGGAATGGCCACAATCGGACCGATTCCCATGATTTCCGGAGGCACTCCGCCAACGGCGAAGCTGACAAAGCGGGCCATCGGTTTCAGGCCGAGTTCGCGGGCTTTTTTCTCGCTCATCACGATGGCCGCGGCCGCACCGTCGCTGGTTTGCGACGAGTTTCCGGCCGTCACCGTGCCGGCCGCGTGAAAGACAGGACGCAATTTAGCCAACGCTTCGAGCGACGTATCGGCACGCGGGCCCTCGTCCTTCTTGAATGTGCCTTTCTTGGTGCCGCTGGGCGTGGTGTGATCGACTTCGAGGGGGACGATCTCGTCGTCAAAACGGCCTTCGGCTTGCGCTTTCAAGGCGTTTTGATGGCTGCGATAGGAGAACTGGTCCTGATCCTCCCGGCTGACGTTGTATTTCCGGTACACTTCTTCGGCCGTAAGGCCCATGCCCATGTAGATTTGCGGGATGTGATCTACCATCCATGGGTTGGGCGCGAATTTGTGGCCGGACATCGGTAGCAGGCTCATCGATTCGCTGCCACCAGCGATGATAATTTCAGCGCCGCCCGAGCGGATTTTTTCGGCGGCCATGGCGATGGCTTGCAATCCCGAGGAGCAGAAACGGTTGATCGTGACGCCGGGGACGGTATCGGGAAATCCTGCGCGGAGGGCCGCGACGCGGGCCATATTCATGCCAGATTCCGCTTCGGGATTCGCGCAGCCCAGGATGACGTCGTCGATTGCGGACTTGTTTACTTGGGGATGGCGGCGCAGCAGGTCGTCGAACACGGCGGCGGCCATGTCGTCCGGACGGGTGTTTTTGAGCGTTCCGCGACCGGACTTTCCGACGGCTGTGCGGATGCAATCGATAATAACGGCTTCGTGCATGACAACTCCTCGTATCCCCTGGCTGACGCCAGGGGTTATAACCCCGTCCCGTTAGGGCGGGGATTCGTTAATTCCTCAAGGGCTTCCCCGTTTTCAGCATGAATTGCATGCGCTCCTGCGTTTTGGGGTTGCCGCACAGGCTCAGGAAAGCTTCCCGTTCCAGATCGAGCAGATACTGCTCGCTGACGGTCTGCTCGCCGGTCAGTCGGCCGCCGCTCAGGACGTTGGCCAGTTTTTCGGCGACAACCACGTCGTAATCGGAGATATAGCCGCCCTGGCGCATGGTCCAGGCTCCTAACTTCAACATGGCAAAGGCGCTTTCGCCGCCGACTTTGACGTCGGTGCGAGGGGCGCCGGGGCGATAGTCTTTCACCAGGGACAAGGCAAGATCCTTGGCATCCTCAATTAATCGGTTTGGATTCATGGAGATGCGGTCGGAGTCGGTCAGGAAGCCGAGCTGCCTTGCTTCTTCGGCGCTGGATGATACTTTGGCCAATCCGATCAGCTCGAACGCTTTGCGCGCATCCTGAAGGCGAAGGATCATTTCCTTGGTGCCGCCGGCTCCCGGAATCAGGCCGACGCCGACTTCTACGAGGCCCATATAGGTCTCGGCCGATGCTTGTATCCTGCTGCAATGAATGGGGATTTCGCATCCGCCGCCGAGTGCGCGGGAGAACGGCGCGGCTACCACTGGCTTGGGGGCGTACTTGAGGGCCATGGTTGCCTGCTGAAAGCGATGGATGGCGGCGTTCAGCTCGTCCCATTCCTGTTCCTGGACGGCAAGCAGCACCAGCATCAGATTGGCGCCTACCGAGAAGTTTTCGCCCTGATTGGCGATGACCATAGCCTCGAAATTAGTCTGTAATTCGTTGAGGCCGCTATAGATCATCCCGATCTGATCTTCGCCCAGGGAGTTCATCTTGCTGTGGAATTCGCAGCAAATGACGCCGTCGCCCAAGTCGATCAACGATGCGCCCGAGTTCGATTTGACGACGTTGCCGGCGCGCTTCAACTCGATCAAAGAGGGGCGGTCAGCGAAGGACTTATACTCCGAATCGATGAAATCGAAGTATTTTTTGTGTACTTGACTCGCCTGAAAGACTGTTTTGTACATCGAATCCGCGCCGTTTTTGCGCATGATCTGCACGTTTTCGGGGATGTTGCGTTCATCGTGTTCCAGGCGTTTGCAGACGTCTTCGAAGTCCAGAGCGTCCCACAACTCAAATGGCCCGAGTTTGTTGGCGTAGCCCCAGCGCATGGCGCGGTCGATCTGGAAAATCTCGTCGGCGATTTCGGGGACTCGTTCGGCGGAGTATAAGAAGAGATCGCTATAGAGCTTCCATAGGAATGTTCCGACGCGATCGGTTCCGGCGACCAGTGTCCTCAGGCGAGGGCCGAGGTCTTCGATGTTTTTCGCGGCTTCGGCGGAGGGGAATTTTACCTTCAATGCCGGGTGATATTCGAAGGTGTGCAAGTCGATGGCGTGGATTTCTTTTTCCTTGCCGACGCGCTTGTAAAAACCCTGGCCGGATTTTTCGCCTAGCCAGCCGCGCTCGGTCATTTTCGTGTGGAACTCCGGCATCAGGAAGCGGTCGCGCCAGGGATCGTCGGGGACGGCGTGATAGAGATTCGTTCCGACGTTGGACCAGACGTCCAAACCGACAATATCGAGCAGGCGGAAGCTGCCGCTGTTGGGAAGGCCGATTAATGGGCCGGTGATGAGGTCGACTTCCTCAACGGTGTAATCGCCTTCGATGGTGATTTTCTGGACCGTCGCACCGAAGAAGCTGCCGATGCGGTTGGCGATGAAGTTCGGCGTGTCCTTACAGGGCACGACGCCTTTACCCAGGCGGCGATCGCAGAAACCGGAGACGAACTCCACGACTTCATTCGAGGTATCGGGCAGGGGGATGAGTTCGACCAGATGCATGTAGCGAGGCGGATTGAAGAAGTGCGTGCCCAGGAAATGATGGCGGAAATTTTCGGAAAATCCGTGGGCAATTTTGTGGAGAGGGATGCCGCTGGTGTTCGTCGATACGATGGCGTTCGGTTTGCGGAGCTTCTCGACTTTGCCCCACAGGCCACGCTTGATTTCGAGATTCTCGGCGACGGCTTCGATGATCCAGTCGCAATCGGCGATCTTCGCGAGGTCGTCTTCAAAGTTGCCGGGGGTGATGAGCGAAGCGTTCTCGTTGACGAAAAATCCGCCGGGGCGGAGTTTGATGACGCTCTCAAGTCCCTTCAGCGCGGCGGCGTTGCGGTTGGGTTGATCGGGAAGAACAATATCGAGGAGGACGGATGGGATGCCTGCGTTGGCGAAGTGGGCGGCAATCCGGGCGCCCATGGTGCCGGCTCCGAGGACGGCTACTTTCTGAATGGTTCGCATCTAACTGGAGTTTATCGTAACCCGTGGGGTGGAGCGTCTAAGTAGCCAGCAGCCAGGAGCCAGGAGCCAGAATAAAACCTATTTTCTTCGCCAGGGCTTTAGGACTCGGTATTCGGGGGTGCTGGTTACCGTTGGTTTTGTGGCGCGGATCAGTTTGCGGCGGGTGAGGATGCGGATGGCGCTTTGGACTGCGCTTTTCGAGAGGCCTGTATATTCGGCCATGCGCTGGTGGCTGAGCGAGGCGGTTTCGAGGCCTCGGCCTTCGGTCTGACTCCAGATGTGGAGATAGATGAGGAAGGCGGAGGGGGATTTGTCGTGGCCGACCAGGTCGCGCATGAGGACGTCGAGGACGTATTCGTCTAGTTCTGCCACGAAGGACAGTATACGCGGGCGATGGCGGCTCATAAGAGTACGCCGACACGAATGTCGACGCGGCACGCCTGGAGGCGCGCGCCACAAACGGTGAATTTCACCTGGAGCTGAGGACGAACTGGTTGCCATCCAGATCCTTGAAGATGGCCGAAGTGCCCCAGGATTCGATTTTCGGGGGTGCGACGAATTCAACGCCGCGGGATTTTAGTTGTTCGTAGGTTTGGGGAACGTCGTCGCACAAAAAGGAGAGGCCGGTGAAGGAGCCGATGCGGGACTCATGGCCGTCCGGATTGAAGAGCACGATGCCGGTCTGCGCGCCGGGGATGCCGACTTCGATCCAGCGCTGTTTGTCATTGGACTGGCTTGGGAAGGGCTGGTCCGTGAGGACGATGAATCCGAGCTTCTTGGTGTAGAAATCGAGCGCGGCGTCCTGGTTGCGGACGGAAATCGAGGTGAATTTGATGGATTTGATCATGGCCGCAGTATGCTGGAAAAGGCCGGGGATCGCAATGTGGTTTTCACTACTATGTTAATAAACACCACAGCTCGCCTGAAATCGATTTTGATGGCGATGGTGCTCTTCGCGATTAATGTGTACGTCTGCCGCGAGTTGTTTCAGGTCGAGTATCTGCGGCACATGGGATCGATTGAGGGGGCGTACATCGGCATCGCCCGGTATGCGATGGCGCATTGGAGAGACTTGAGCTGGTTTCCCTTATGGTACGGCGGCATTCCGTATCAGAATACGTATCCGCCGCTGCTGCATTGGGGAGTGGCGCTGGTTGCGTGGATGCGGGGATTCACGCCGGCGCACGCCTACCATTGGACGACGGCGCTGGCCTATTGCCTGGGACCGGTGACCCTGTTCGCGCTGGTGCGGCGGCTGAGCGGGTCGCGATGGGCGGGATTCACGGCGGGGCTGCTGTATACGGTGCTCTCGCCTTCGGCGTGGCTGATTGCGGACATCGCGAACGACCTGGGCGGAGCGTTTCATCCGCGGCGCTTGCAGACCCTGGTGGTTTACGGGGAAGGTCCGCACATAGCGGCGCTGACCCTGCTGCCGCTGGCGATTCTGATGGTGGATCTGGCGCTCGCGAAGCGCCAGGGAATTTACTTTTCGGGCGCGGTGATGGCGCTGGCGGCCGTCGCGTTGACGAACTGGCTGGGGGCGCTCGCGCTGGCGCTGGGGATTGCCGCGTACCTGCTGGCGAGGCTGGGGACGCGGCGGGATTTCCTGTTACTAGCGGCGATGGGCGCGGCGGCGTACGCGCTGGCGATGCCCTGGCTTCCTCCGTCGACCATCGCGGTGACGCAGTTCAATGCGCGAGTGTTTGTGGGGGATTATCACGCGGTCTACCAGACACTGCCGCAATGGCTGGCGGTGATGACGGCCGGGCTGGCGGTGTTGAAACTGGCGGCGCGCAAGCTTCCGGTGGGGTTGCAATTCGCGTTGTTTTTCGGGGGGCTGACCTGTTTGATCACGCTGAGCAACGCGTGGTACGGCGCGGCGATTGTGCCCCAGCCGGCGCGGTATCACCTGGAAATGGAGATGGCGCTGGCGGCGCTGGCGGCGGTGGTTGGTTATGAAGCGTTGAAACGGTGGCCGCGTGCGGCGATGGTCGCAGGAGTTGTGTTGGCGATCCTGCTGCTTCCGGCGCTGAAGACGGCGAGGCGCAGCGCGCGTGGGCTGATCACAACGATTGACATCACGAAAACCAGCGAGTGGAAGACGGCGGAGTGGCTGAATAAGAACTGGCCGGGAGAGCGTGTGACGGTGCCGGGATCGACGTCGTTCTGGCTGACGGCGTTCAGCGACGTGCCGGAACTGGACGGCGGTTTCGACCAGGGCATTACGGATCGCGAGATTCCGGTGGCGAAGTATGGGCTGACGGCGATGGCGGGGCCCGGCTGGGCGGAAAACGCAGTGCTGTGGTTGAAGGCTCTAGGCGTTCAGGCGGTGGGCGTGACGGGCGAGGGCAGCACAGAGGTTTATAAACTGTTCAAAGATCCGAAGAAATTCGAGGGCGTGCTGGAGGTGTTGTGGAGGGACGGCGGGGATGTGTTGTATCGCGTAGGAAAACCTCATTTGTCGCTCGCGCGGGTGGTGCCGCGCAGTTGCTTAGTGGCGCGGACGCCGGTCGACGGAGGGGATGTGGATCCGTTGCGAGAGTATGTGACGGCGCTGGAGGATCCGGCGATGCCGGAGGCTCGATTCGAGTGGACTTCGGCGCATACGGCCAGGATCGTGACGGAGATGAAAGAGGGGCAAGTGATTTCGTGGCAGGAGGCGTGGCATGCGGGCTGGCATGCGAGCGCCGGGGGGAAAGAGATTCCGATTGCGCGCGATGCGCTGGGGTTGATGACGATTTATCCGCCGGCGGGTCGATCGACGATTGATTTGTCGTACGACGGCGGGGTGGAGATGCGGATCGCGCACTGGTTGAGCGCGATCACGGCTGTCATTTTGTTGCTGCTGGCCGGTCGTGGTATTCTGAAAAAGTCTTGGTAGAGGAGCGGGGGTCATCAGTACCCTGGCGCGTGATTCCGGCGAATTCCGGAGCGCTTGGAGAACGGGGCAACCTCGCCGAAATCGCAAAGCCGGGTTCGCGGTGACGCGGTTGGGGGGCAAAGGTTAAGACCTGCCCACTGTCATCTGTTTCGATTGGGAAATGGATGGAGCGCTATCGAGGAATCCTTGCTGCATTCGCAGCCGCTCCATCCTTAACATCTTATGAATGTATTTGAACTGACGCGGGCGTTGGTGGATATCGATTCCGTGACTCCGAATGAAGAAGAGGTCGGCGTTTATCTGGCGGCGTATCTGCGCGAGCTGGCGGAGAAGACCGGCGGTCACGTGGAAACGATGGTCGTGGAGCCGCATCGATTTAATGTGTTCGCGTATTGGGGCGAGCCGGTGGTCACGCTCTCGACGCACATGGACACGGTGCCTCCGTTTTACGCGTCGCGCGAGGATGAGGAGTTTATCTGGGGGCGAGGGGCGTGCGATACCAAGGGCATTATCGCGTCGATGATCAAGGCGGTGGAGGCGATGCTCGCGGCGGGCGAGAGCAATGTCGGGCTCTTGTTCGTGGTAGGCGAGGAGCGGAACAGCGCGGGCGCGTATTTCGCGGCGCAGCATCCCCGAGGGAGCCGTTACATTATCAACGGCGAGCCGACGGAGAATAAACTCGCGCTGGGGTCGAAAGGCGCGCTGCGGTTTGAGATTATCGCGAGCGGGAAGATGGCGCATTCGGCGTATCCGGAACTGGGCGAATCGGCGATTGAAAAATTGCTGGACGCGCTCAACCGGATTCGCAAAATCGCGCTGCCGGTGGATCCGATCCTGGGAGCGAGCACGCTGAATATCGGCACGATAACCGGTGGTCGCGCGCCGAACGTGATTCCCGATCATGCGATGGCGGAGATTTTCATCCGGCTGGTGGATGACGGAGATTCAACGAGAGCGGCGATGGCGGGGGCGGTGAAGGGACTCGCCGAGGCTCGCGAAATTCTGTCTATTCCGGCTTTGCATCTGGAATCGCTGGCAGGATTCGAGACGTCGGTGGTTTCGTATACCACGGACATTCCGGCGTTCGGCACGGCGTGGGGTCGGCCGCTGTTGTTTGGGCCGGGAAGCATCCACTTCGCGCATACCGATGCGGAGCGGGTGCCGAAGAGCGAGTTATTGGAAGCGGTGGAGATTTATCAGAAAATCGTGAGGCAATTGAGAAACAAATGAGCGAACGGATTCCGGTTGGTGTTTTAGGTGCGACGGGCATGGTGGGGCAGGAGTTTGTGAGTTTCCTGCGCGACCATCCGTGGTTCGATTTGACGTTCTTGGGCGCGAGCGACCGCTCGGCTGGCAAGCGGTATCACGAGGCGACTACCTGGAGACTGGGCGGCGAGACGCCTGCCTATGTGCGGGATATCATCGTGTCCGATTCGGTGCCGAAGGGCGCGCCGAAGCTGATGTTTTCTGCGATGGACGCGTCCGTGGCGACGGAGATTGAACAAGCCTTCGCGGCTGCGGGGCATTTCATTGTTTCGAATTCGCGGAATCACCGGATGGATGCGGACGTTCCGCTGCTGGTGCCAGAGGCGAACGCGGACCACCTTGAGCTGCTGCCTGCGCAGCGGAAGGCGCGTGGCTGGGCTGGGGGGATCGTCACGAATCCGAACTGCTCGACCATTGTGCTGGTGATGTCGCTGGCGCCGCTGAAGCAGTTCGGGATTAAGAAAGTGATCGTGACGACGATGCAGGCCGTCTCGGGCGCGGGGTATCCGGGCGTGGCATCGCTGGATATTCTGGGCAACGTGGTGCCGTTCATCGGCGGCGAGGAGCCGAAGATGGAATCGGAGACGCAGAAGATTTTGGGCACATTCGCCGGGACGAAGATCGAGCCGCTGGACGCGAAGGTCAGCGCGTCGTGCAACCGGGTTCCGGTGGTAAATGGACACACCATTTGCGTGTCGGTGGAGTTTGCCGCAAAGCCGTCGGAGGCCGAAATTATCGCGGCACTGAATGGGTTTCGCGGGGCGCCTCAGTTGAAGGATCTGCCGAGCGCTCCGAAGCAGCCGGTGATTTATATGGAGCAGGCGGATCGGCCGCAGCCGCGAAGGGATGTCGAACGGGAGAACGGGATGGCGGTGTTTGTCGGACGATTGCGGAAGTGCCCGGTGCTGGATTATAAATTTGTCGCGATGGGTCACAACACGGTGCGGGGAGCGGCGGGAGCGGCGGTGCTGAACGCGGAGTTGATGAAGGTGCAGGGGCTGCTGTAATGATCGTGATGAAATTCGGCGGGACTTCCGTCGAGTCGGCCGAAGCGATTGGACGGGTAGCGGAAATTGTAAGGACGAGGCTCGACCGGCATCCGGTGGTTGTCGTCTCGGCGATGGGAAAGACGACGAATAAACTGCTGGCGATTGGGTCGGCGGCGGTTTCAGGGCGTCGCGAAGAGGCGCTGGGATCGTTGGCGGCAATGCGGGTATTTCATTTGGCGGAAGCCGATGGGTTGGGAGTGAATGCCGAGGTCGAAGCCCATTTTCACGAGCTGGCGGAGCTTGTAAAAGGGCTCGCGGTGATGGGCGAGTTGACGGCGCGCGCGACGGACGCGATTTCGTCTTATGGCGAGCGTATTTCGAGCGTGATCGTCGCGGCGTTTTTTAGGCATGTGGAAATCCCGGCGGTGCACGTCGATTCGCGCAGCGTGATTGTGACGGATGGAAGGCACATGCAGGCGGCTCCTTTGTTTCCGGAGTCGAATGCGAAGCTGGAGGCGGTGATTCCTCCGATGGCACGGAAGCAAGTCGTCGTGATGGGAGGATTCATCGGGGCGACCGAGGATGGAATCACGACGACCCTGGGGCGCGGAGGGTCGGATTACACGGCGTCGATTGTGGGGGCGGGGATTGGCGCGAAAGAGATTCAGATCTGGACCGACGTTGACGGAATGCTGACGGCCGATCCGACGATTTTGCCGGGAGGGTATCGCGTGGAAACGTGTTCGTTCGCGGAGGCGGCGGAGCTGGCTTATTTCGGCGCGAAAGTACTGCATCCGGCGACGGTGCTGCCGGCGATTGAGAAAAACATTCCGGTGCGGATTCTAAATTCGCGGAGGCCAGAGGTAGAAGGGACTCTCATCGTGGCCGAGGCGCCGCCTAGTTCGGTCCCCATTCGCTCCATCGCGTGCAAGAAAAACATCACGCTGGTGAATATCGTTTCCACTCGAATGCTGATGGCACATGGGTTTTTGCGGCGGATCTTCGAGATTTTCGACCGTTTCGAGACGCCTGTGGACATGCTGGCGACATCCGAGGTGAGCGTGTCGTTGACGGTGGACAATACGGGCGCACTCGGGGCAATTCGCGACGAGATTCAGGAGTTCGCCGAAGTAACGATCGAAGATCACCACGCGATTGTGTGCCTGGTGGGCGAAAATATCCGCAAAATTCCAGGGACGGTCGCGCGGGTGTTCACGGCGTTGAAGGATATCAATGTGAGGATGGTTTCGCAGGGCGCGTCGCTGCTGAACATCAGCCTGGTGGTGGCCGCCAGCGACCTTCCTCGCGCGGTAGAATCGCTGCACCGGGAATTTTTCGATGCATAAACTCGCTATTGTCGGGTACGGAAAGATGGGGCGCATGATCGAGGCGCTGGCGCCGGAGTATGGATTCTCGGTTCATGCGCGGATCGACCTCAAGGATGATATATCGCTTGCGCGGGGCGCGGATGTGGCGATTGAGTTTTCGATGCCGGAGGCCGCGGTCGGGAACGTCGAAAAGCTGGCGGCATTGGGTGTGCCAGTGGTGGTAGGGACTACGGGATGGCTTCAGGAGATGGATCGCGTGAAGGCGGCGATTGCAGCGTACGATGGCGCGTTGGTGTGGAGTCCGAATTTCTCGATCGGCGTGAATGTGTTTTCACGACTAGTGAAGGAAGCGGCGAAGCTGCTCGCCGGTGAGCCCCAGTACGGCGCATGGGCGTGGGAGATTCATCACTCGACGAAGAAGGACGCGCCTTCGGGGACTCTCATTAAGCTGGTAAACGATATGAAGAGTGCGGGGTACGAGCGTGGGATCGACGTAAGTTCCAATCGCGCGGGGGCGCATCCGGGAACGCATGAGATCGGGTTCGATTCGGCGGCCGATACCATCACCCTGCGCCACGCGGCGCGCAGCCGCGAGGGATTTGCGCGAGGGGCGCTGAAGGCGGCGCAGTGGATTGTGGGGAAGAAGGGCGTTTTTGAATTTAGCGACATTCTGTTTGCGAAGTGAAGCCTGCATCGACACAGTGTCGACGCGGCACGCCTGGGGGCGTGCGCCACAATGAAGTTGCGGCGGTTTTGTGAAATAGAGAGGCAATTATGTTTACTGGATGCGGCACTGCTCTGATTACTCCTTTCTCCGCGGATGGCTCGGTCGATGAAGCCGCCCTGCGGAGACTGGTGAAGAGACAAATTGATGCGGGAATCAATTTTCTGGTTCCCTGCGGGACGACGGGCGAGAGTCCGACGCTGGCGCGTCGCGAACATTTGCGGGTGGTTGAGATCACGCTCGAAGAAGCCAAGGGCAAAGTTCCGGTGCTGGGCGGAGCGGGCGGCTATAACACTGCCGAAGTGATCAAGCTGGCGGGAGAGCTGCGGCATCTGGGCGTCGACGGGATTCTTTCGGTGACGCCCTATTACAACAAGCCGACGCAGGAGGGCCTCTATCAACACTTCAAGGCGATCGCGACCGCGGTGCCGGTGCCGATGGTGGTTTATAGCGTGCAGGGACGCACGGCGGTGAACGTCGAGCCGGCAACGCTGAAGAGGCTGGCGGAGATTGAAAATATTGTCGGCGTGAAGGAAGCGTCGGGAAACATCGGGCAGATGGCTTCGGTGGTTCACCAGGTTCCGGAAAGTTTCAACGTGTTGAGCGGCGACGATTCGATTACTATTCCGCTGGTGGCGTTGGGCGGGCGGGGAATTATCTCGGTGGTCTCGAATGAAATTCCGGGCGAGATGAGCAGGCTGACGCAACTGGCGATGGCGGGCGATTTCGCGGGCGCGAGGGCGATGCAGCGCCAGTGGCTGCCGCTGATGGATGTGAATTTCGTGGAATCGAATCCGATTCCGGTGAAGGCGGCGATGGCTCTCATGGGATTGTGCGAGCCGGTTTGGCGGTTGCCGATGGTTCCTCCGTCACATCAGAATCAGGCAAAGATCGAGTCGGTTTTGAAAGCGGCGGGTTTACTTGGTTCGCGGAGCACGCATGCGGATTGAGATCGAAGCTCTGTTCGATGAGAAGCCGTCGACTTACATGGAAGAACATTTCGCTTTATTCCAGAGATTCAAACAGGCGCTGAATTCGGGCACGATTCGTTCCGCGGAGCCCGACTCGTCGGCTCGAAGCGGATGGCGGGCGAATGCGTGGGTGAAAAAAGGAGTGCTGCTGGGATTCCGGATGGGCGCGGTGGTGGATATGTCGGTGGACGCGGCGCGGCAGCCGTTTCTCGATAAGGCCACGTTCCCGGTGAAGCAGTTTTCCGCGAGCGACGGGGTGCGGATTGTGCCCGGAGGGTCCAGCATTCGGGACGGCTGCTTTGTCGGACGTGGCGTGACCTGCATGCCTCCGATGTACATCAACGTCGGCTCCTGGGTCGGTGATGGGACGATGATCGATTCTCATGCGCTGGTGGGGAGCTGCGCGCAGATCGGGAAGAATTGCCACATTTCGGCGGCGGCACAGATTGGAGGCGTGCTGGAGCCTGTAGGCGCGCTGCCGGTGATTATCGAGGACGATGTTCTGGTCGGCGGTAATTGCGGAGTTTACGAAGGCACGGTAGTGAAGCGGCGCGCGGTGTTGGGTAGTGGGACGATTTTGACGCGCTCGACTCCGGTGTACGATATCGTGTGCGGCGAAGTTTATTCGGCCACCGACGACGAGCCGCTGATGATTCCCGAAGACGCCGTGGTGGTGGCGGGCTCGCGCGCCATCACGCATGGGCCGGGGAAAGAGTGGGGCGTTTCGCTCTACACGCCGGTGATTGTGAAATATCGCGACAGCAAGACGGACGCGAAGATTCAGCTGGAAGATTTGTTGCGATAATGGCGCTTATCCGCTCCCTGACGGTCGCGGTTCGGTATCAAGATGGCCTCCCAGCTGACGTTTCCTTCCGCCTTGCACGGGGCTCGCCTGCTGAGCGCGCCGCTGTGGAATAAAGGGACCGCTTTTACTCTGGAGGAACGAACGCGGTTCGGGTTGCACGGCCTGTTACCGCCTTACGTCGAAACTCTGGAAGAACAGATCGAGCGAGCCTACAAGTCATATCTTGCCTACGACAAGGAGATGAACCGGCACATTTATCTGCGCCAGTTGCAGGACAACAACGAAGTGCTGTTTTACCGTCTGCTGCTGGATCATATCGAGGAGATGACGCCGATTGTGTACACGCCCGTGGTGGCCGAGGCGTGCCGCAATTTCAGCCATATTTACCGCCGCCCGCGCGGACTTTTTATTTCCTATCCGCTGCGCGATTCCATCCCGACGCTTCTCGGAAACCGGCAGAATGAAGAGATCGACGTCATCGTGGTTACCGACGGCGAACGCATTCTCGGAATCGGCGACCAGGGCGTGGGAGGGTTGGGGATCCCCATCGGCAAGTTATCGCTGTACAGCCTGATCGGCGGGATTCATCCTTCGCGCACGCTGCCGATCGTGCTGGACGTGGGGACTAACAACGAGGAGTGCCTGCACGATCCGGCGTATCTCGGCTGGCGGCACGAACGCATTCGCGGCGCCGCTTACGAGGACTTTATCGACCAGTTCGCGCAGGCGGTAAAGCAGGAGCTTCCCGATGCCTGCCTGCAATGGGAGGATTTCGCGACGCCGCATGCCCGGCCGATTCTGGAGCGCTATCGCGACCAGTTGCTGACGTTTAACGACGATATTCAGGGGACGGCGGCGACGGCGCTGAGCGCGGTGCTGGCGGCGGTGAAGGTCGCCGGGAAAACTCTGCGCGAGCAGCAGATCGTATTTCTAGGCGCGGGATCGGCCAGCATCGGCGTGGCGGATTATTTGCGCGACGCGATGGTTGCCGATGGGCTTTCGGACGCCGAGGCGCTCGATTGTTTCTGGATCGTCGATAAGGACGGGCTGTTGAGCAAGGATCGCACGGACCTGACACCAGAGCAGCGCGTGTACGCCAAGGCTCCTCACAAAAACCACGGTCCACATTGGGGGCTGGCGGAAGTCATCAACGCGGTGGAGGCGACGATTCTCATCGGCCTGTCGACGGCACGCGGAGCGTTTACGGAACCAATTGTGCGGGAGATGGCGCGCAAGACGGCGCGTCCGATTATTTTCCCGCTCTCGAATCCTACGGAGCGCAGCGAGGCGACCGCGGCGGATTTAATTCACTGGACCGAGGGGAGGGCGCTGGTGGCCAGCGGATCGCCCTTCGATCCGGTGCCGTTCGAAGGGCGCGCGATTCCGATTGCGCAGTGCAACAATGTTT
>Ga0182024_10002630_pt1 | contig 44136 bp, 32 predicted proteins | sample P32metaG_FD_120480 | JGI IMG/M metagenome (GOLD analysis project Ga0182024, IMG submission 120480) | Permafrost microbial communities from Stordalen Mire, Sweden - P3-2 metaG (Illumina Assembly) | ecosystem: Environmental > Terrestrial > Soil > Wetlands > Permafrost | place: Sweden: Stordalen... | reverse complement strand
TGCGATGTGGCGGGGGTTGGAAACGGGTTCACGGTTCGGCTATTGAGGCACTCCCAGAGGAAACGGGGAGCAACAGCTAGGCTGGACCTTCGGAATATCGCGCCAGTCCCCGACCCTACCAGGGAATTGGGGCTAAGGTCTCGGGAATAGGGAGTAGGGCGGTTGGCGCGAAGGTTTGGTTTTGAGGATTGTGCGGGTTTTGGGTATTTATTTAGATTCTGAATCGCACAAGAGCGACCGCATGAACTGGAAGTATCTTGTTGGTAATCTGTCCTGCAATGTTCATTCCCAACAATTTATTAGCAAGCGGCCCTAGTTTCGCGGGTTGCTTGGCGGCTGCGGCGGCGGTTGCTGCTGCTGTTGCTGCATCTGCTGCTGGCGCTGTTGCATTTCCTGCATGATCTGCTGGGGTGAGCGGGGCGGGAAGCCGGGGTGGATGATGGGCGCTTGCTCCTGGGGCGGTGGCTGATCGTCGGCGTCGTCATCTTCGCTATTGTTGTTGGTCGGGGTGCTTTTGGCGATCGATTGCGTGTTCGTGCTCTCGCGGACACTGAGCAGAACCTGCCGCGGGATCCCTCTGCCTTGATCGCCGATCATGATGACGTTATATCCGGAACCCTGCAGCAACTGGGAGAGGACATCGCGCGCGCGGCCGGGACCGTATGCGCCGAAAACACGCTGATCGGAGCTCAGGCCTTCCACCTTTGCTCCGGTGGCGGTGGAGACGGCAGTGAGGATCTGCTCCAGGCTGGAGTTTGAGGCATCGATGCGGAGGCCCTGACCGTTCCATACGACTGACGCCGGAACGGGTTGGTCAAGAGCGGGCCATTTGGGAGTTTCCGGTGCGGGCGGTGCAGCGGGATCGGCGACCACTGGAGCGAGCACAACGGCCGGTCGGGCTGCGCTGGGCCGTTTGTGAGTTTGGATTGGGCTCTGCGTTGAGGCGTTCTGAAGTGCTGGAGCTGGAGGTGGCGCTGCAGGCATTTGAGCCCCAAGCAGCGCTCCGGACGCAATCAGCGCCAAAGAAGCGGCCAGGATCGCACACGAATAAAGTGGGAGGGGGCATATGGAGTTGGGCACGGCGGGGACTGCCGCAGCGAAGGCTTGAGGACGGGGGGCTTGAGGACTGGGGGCCTGAGGCCGGGAGGTCTGGGCCGGGGCGGCCTGGATGGACGCGGTCTGTGTTTGGGGCAAAACGTTGGTGCGCATGGCAATCAACTCTGGCGGCGGTTGTCGGGCCCGGCAAGCGTGCGCGGGAATGCCCGACGTGGCAAACTCATTGCCGCTCTACTGTACTAGACTAACAATGGCCCGAAAACGCTCGTTCAGAGTTTCGCGGTGCGGAGAGGATGTCCAATAAAATGCATCCCTGCTGGAGGATTTGGAATTGCGCTGCGACGATTTTGGCGCTGGTGGCGTGGCCATCGCAAAGCCGGGCGACGAGTTGCACCACGCAAGGGGAGTTGCAGCCTCAGGATCGAGATGCGCTGACCTCAATAGGCGGACGGCTGGCGACGGCGGCTGCCGGGCAGGATTATGGGACGCTGCAGGCGGCACTGCTGCCGGCCGAGGCTGCGGAGTGGTCAGGGATTCACGACTCTGTGGAGCTGGGCGGGCCGCTGATGAAGGGTGGCCGTGTGCGGCTTCGAAATATCTATCTCCTTGACTCAAGCACACTTGCGGCGCCTGGGGATACGCAGTTTTTCTGCTCCAATGCGAGCGGATCGCTGACGGTAACGATGAACATGCGGGCGCTGCCGCCGGGGCGGTATGCGGTGGTGCTGGCGGATGCGGCGGGAGCCGAGCTGGCGGGGCAACTGGGAATCGTGCTGGCCTGGGACGCAACCGGCGCGCCGCCGGCCTGGAAGCTGGCCGGACTTTCGGTGCGGCAGGGGAGTTTCGATGGGCACGACGGCGTGTGGTACTGGTCGCGGGCTCGTGAGCTTATGAAGGCGGACCAGCCGGTAACCAACAACTGGCCCGCGTGGTTCAGCTATGAGGCGGCACGCTATCTGCTGCTGCCGTTTGATTTTATTTCCTCGCCAAACCTGGAAAAGCTGAGCCAGGAGCAGGCGCAGATCAAGAACTCCCCGCAGGACGCGTTCCCGTACACGCTGCAGGATGGCGACCGGACCTGGAAGATCGATGCGGTGAGGCTGGATGCAAGCCTGCGGCAGGCGGATCTGGCTGTGGTCTATGAGTCGACGGGCGTGACAGATTCAGCGGCGGTGCGGACGGAAGCGGGCGCGGTGCTGAGCGCTCTGCTGAAGGCGCAGCCGGGACTGCGGTCGAGCTTTCACGGGCTATGGGCAGTGGCCATGAAGGATGGCAAGCGGACGCCGGAGATCGAGCTCCCGATGGCGCAGATACCGTAAGAGCTGGGTTCAGGGCTCAGGGGTCAGGGATCAAGAACGCGGCTAGTCAGCCAACGAGGAACGGGACATTGGTGGGGATGATCGATCTGCGGTCGGATACGGTGACGCGGCCTTCAGGTGCTATGCGGGCGGCGATGGCGTCGGCGGAGGTGGGGGACGACGTATACGGCGAGGACCCTACAGTAAATCTGCTGGAGCGGCGTGCGGCTGAGGTGTTTGGGCGCGAGGCGGCGCTTTTTGTGCCGACGGGAACGATGGGCAATCAGGTTGCCATCCGGCTGCATACGCAACCGGGGCAAGAGGTAATTGCCGAATCGCGGGCGCACATTCTGGATTGGGAGATGGCGACGACGGCTGTATTCTCCGGCTGCCTGGTGAGGGCAATCGAGGCCCAGCGGGGAATTCTGACCTGGAAGCATATTGAACCGGTAATCTACGCGCGGGGAGCGTTTCGCGCGGCGACGGGGTTGATTGAGATTGAGAATACTGCCAACCTGGCCGGCGGAGGCTGCACACCGGTTGCGGTGTTGGAGGAGATTTGGGCGGGCGCAAAAGAGCGCAAGCTGCCGACACACCTGGATGGGGCGCGAATATTTAACGCCGCAATCGCGCTGGGCGTGGATGTAAAGGCACTGACGCGCGGGTTCGATACGGTGATGTTCTGCCTGTCGAAAGGACTGGGCGCGCCGGTGGGGTCGATGTTGACCGGGTCGGCAGAGTTGATGGACCGGGCTCGGCTTTTCCGCAAGGCACTGGGTGGCGGAATGCGACAGGCGGGCGTGCTTGCTGCCGCTGGATTGATGGCCCTGGAGCAAGGGCCGAAGCGGCTGCACGAAGATCATGCGCATGCCCGGCTATTGGCCGAGACATTGGCACACATCGAGAGCGTGGAGATTGACCTGGATGCGGTGGAAACCAATATTGTGATTTTTAAACTGACAGGCGGCCGAAGCGCATCGGATCTTACGGCGCGGTTGAAGGCGCGGGGGATTCTGATGACTGACGTAGGGCCGAGTTCTGTAAGGCTGGTGACTCATCTGGATGTGGATCGCAAGGCGTGCGTGACGGCCGCGGAGGCGCTAACGGAGGAGATTGAGGCGGCGTGAAGAATCGGCTGTTGGGTTGGGTTCGTGGTCTCCCACCCTAGCCGCAAAAACAAGAACGCGGCGAGGATGGGGCACCCAATCGGCTTGGGCTGGCGAAGAGTGGACGCGTTGAGGTTCATCGTCTCCCAGGTCTCAACGGCGAGACCTGGGGCACCCATCGTTCTTGGGAGAGCGAACCTAGGGCATCCTCCTGGAGTTGCACGGCGCACAACCACCAAATAGACTCATCCGCAGCGAATTGCGGGCGTACTCAAAGAGAGGGTGCAGCACACTTCGATTGAACTAAAGGAAGACCCATGCGAGTCGGGTTGTTTACACGCGAATACTCTCCGCTTGTCTACGGTGGAGCTGGAGTTCATGTCGATTATCTGAGCCGGGAACTGGCCAAGGAGATCGAAGTCGAGGTTCATTGCTGGGGGCCGCAGCACTCTGATGAAGGCAACCTGCACGTGCGCGGCGCGGAGCCCTGGGCTGAAATCAGCAATGGGACCGAGGGCAAGTTCAAGGGGGCTCTGGAGGCCTTCAGCCTGAACCTGACGCAGGTGAAGGCCCTCGACGGAATCGATTTGGTGCACACGCATACGTGGTATGTGTCTATGGCTGGCTACCTGGCGAAGAAGCTTTACGGCGTGCCCTTTGTGTTGACGACTCACTCATTGGAACCACTGCGCGCCTGGAAGGCCGAGCAACTGGGTAGCGGGTATTCCATGAGCTCATGGATGGAACACACTGCGATTCTGGACGCGGATGCAATTATTGCGGTTTCCCAGGGCACCAAGACAGACATTCAAGCGGCTTATCCGGACGTGGATCCCAAACGCATTCACGTCATCTACAACGGCATCGATCTGACCGAATATCAGAAGACCGATGAGACCACGGCCCTGACGGATTACGGCGTGGACCCGGCTGTGCCGTATGTACTATTTGTGGGCCGCATCACGCGACAGAAGGGCGTGACCCATCTGGTGGATGCGGTCAACTATTTGCCGCCGGATACGCAGGTTGTGCTTTGCGCGGGAGCGCCGGACACCCCGGAGATTGCGGCCGAGCTGCGAGAGAAAGTGGAGGCCGCAAGGACGCGCCATCCGCGCATTGTGTGGATTGAGAAGATGGTCTCGAAGCAGGAGGTTATCCAGCTCTACAGCAATTGCCGCGTCTTCTGCTGTCCATCGGTGTACGAGCCATTCGGCATCATCAACCTTGAAGCCATGGCTTGCCGTGCGCCGGTAGTTGCCAGCGCTATCGGAGGCATCAAAGAGGTGGTGGTGGATGGGGAAACAGGCTACCTGGCGCCCTTCGATCAGGATCCGGTGACTAGTTTTCCGCGCGATCCTGAGAAGTTTGCGCGCGATCTTGCTGTGCGCATCCAGGTAATGCTGAATCATCCGGATCGGTGCCAGCGATTTGGCGATGCGGGGCGGAAGCGCGTGGAAGATGTGTTCAGCTGGACTTCGATTGCAAAGCAGACGATTCATCTTTATCGACAACTGATCGAGAAGCGGAAATCGGGCGCGCAGCCCTGATGGGATAGTGCCTGCAGAGGGCGCTCCGACGGATGCATTGCGCCAGCATCGCGGCAAAAAGCATTGAAGAAGGTACGACGATGACATTGATTCAAGGCGAAGGACGCAAGCGCGTCATCATTGAAGGAATCTTTCCAGCGGTCGACGATGGGCGATTTCCGGTGAAGCGCACCGTGGGCGATCAGGTGCGGGTGGAAGCCGACATTTTTACCGATGGCCACGACGCTATCGCCGCTTCGTTGCTGGCGCATCGCGAAGGTCATGACGAATGGGTCGAGATTCCGATGCGCGCGCTGGGCAATGGCACCGACCGCTGGACTGCGACATTCCGCGTTGGAGAGCTGGGCCGTTACGGGTTCAAGGTGCAGGGCTGGGTAGATCACTTCGAGACCTGGCATCGCGACTTGTTGAAACGCATCAAGGCGGAGAGCGATGCGGCAGTCGACTACCTGATCGGCGCCGATATTGTGGCTGATGCAGCGGAGCGCGCGATTGGCGCGGATGAAATTTGGCTGCGAGGACGGGCGGAGGTTCTGCGTTCGGCCAAGGAGCTAAGCAAACTGCGCATCCATGCCACCGATGCCAAGCTCTATGAGCTGGTGCTGCGCTATCCGGACAAGCGCTTTACGACGGAGTCGGAGCGAGAGTACGTCGTTGTCGTCGATCCGGCAATTGCACGGTTCAGCGCGTGGTATGAGTTCTTTCCACGTTCGACGGCAGAGGACACGGGCAAGCACGGGACTTTCGCGGATTGCGAGAAGCGGCTGCCGTATATCGCTGACCTGGGATTCAATGTGGTGTATCTGCCGCCCATTCATCCCATCGGCGTGGACTTCCGCAAGGGACGCAACAACAACCCCGAGAGCCAGCAGGGCGATTGCGGCAGTCCCTGGGCGATCGGTTCGGCGCAGGGCGGGCACAAGGCGATCCATTCCGAGCTCGGCACGCTCCAGGATTTCCGGCGTTTTGTAAAGAAAGCCAAGCAACTGGATCTGTCGATCGCACTGGACATTGCGTTCCAGGTTGCGCCGGACCATCCGTATGTGCGCGAGCACGAGAACTGGTTTCGCAAGCGGCCCGATGGAACCATCCAATACGCCGAAAACCCTCCCAAGAAATACCAGGACATTTATCCTTTCGATTTTGAATGCGAAGACTGGAAGGGAATGTGGGAGGAATTGAAGAGCGTCTTCGATTACTGGATTGGTCAGGGCGTGACGATCTTCCGCGTGGATAACCCGCATACCAAAGCGTTTCCATTCTGGGAATGGGTCATAGGCGAGATCAAGCGCGATCACCCGGAGGTGTTGTTTTTGGCGGAGGCATTTACGCGCCCCAAGATTATGTACCGGCTGGCCAAGCTGGGCTTCAACCAGTCTTACACTTACTTTCCGTGGCGCAACGCGAAGGGCGAGACGACGGCCTACCTGACCGAACTTGCGCAGACGCCGGTGCGCGAATTCTTCAGGCCCAACCAATGGCCGAATACGCCCGACATTCTTACCGAGTTCCTGCAGATTGGCGGGCGCGCGGTGTTCGGGATTCGTTTTCTTCTGGCTGCGACGCTGGGCGCGAACTACGGCATCTACGGGCCCGCATTCGAGTTGATGGAGCACGTTCCCGTACGGCGCGGAAGCGAAGAATATCTCGACTCTGAGAAGTATGAGATCCGGCACTGGGACCTGGAGGGAGCCGATAGCTTGCGGCCCTTGATTGGGCGCGTGAACGCTATTCGCAAAGAGAATACGGCCCTGCAGAGGGATTGGTCGCTGAAGTTCCACTTCACGGAGAATGACCAGTTGATCGGTTACACGAAAGAATCTGAGGACCGAGCTAATTTGATTTTGACGGTGGTCAATCTCGATCCGCATCACACGCAGAGCGGATTCGTCACACTGCCTCTGGAGGAGTTGGAAATTCCGCGGGATCGCGGATACGAGGCGGAAGACTTGCTGACTGGTGCGCGGTATCTGTGGAACGGGCCGCGAAATTACGTGGAGTTGAATCCGTCAAAGCTGCCGGGGCACATCCTCAGGATTCACAGGCGAATGAAGATCGAAACGGATTTCGATTATTTCTTATGAGCTGGCATATGGAGGCTTTTGGTGGGTGTGAGCAATTTGGAACATATCTCGATCGAACAGGGTGGTAAAAAGTGGTTGAGTGCGGTTGGTGAAGGGCGCAACTATTTCCGCCGCACAGAGTTTGAACGGTCAACTAGCCGGAACGAAGAAATGAGACTGGCAAAGCACCCCTGGAGGAATCGAGTCATGGTAAGGAAGATTGCACTGGCAGTTCTGTTGTCTCTTGCACTGAGTCCTGCGGCTTCGTTTGCGCAGGTTGTCGTTCGCATTGCCCCACCGGCGCCGATTGTGGAAGTTCGGGGCGAGCCGCCGGAGCGGGGATTCGTGTGGATCGATGGCTATCACCGTTGGGACGGAGGTCGCTACGTGTGGGTGCCTGGCCGCTGGGATCGTCCGCCGCATCCAGGGCAGCGCTGGGTGGCGCACCGCTGGGTTCACCACGGCGACCACTGGGAAATGAGGGAAGGTCACTGGCGGTAGTCCTTCAACATCCTCAACAAGAAGGGAGCGCGGCGGGGGCCTCGCTCTCTTTTTGTTTGTCGACGATGTTGACTGGCGCGGAATCAGAAGTTCTTGCGATAGACAATGAAACCGGATTTCTCGGCGACCTTGTCATATAACTTCATGGCCGTTTCATTTGTTTCGTGTGTCAGCCAGTAAACGCGGCCGGAGCCCGCTTGCTGGGCGAGTTTGTAAACCTGTTCAATGAGGGCGCGCCCCACGCCTCTGCCTCGTGCCGAATCCTGCGTGAAAAGATCTTGCAGATAGCAGGTTGGCGCAATCGAGATGGTGCTGCGATGGAAGATGCAATGCACCAGGCCGAGGAGTTGGCCTGTTTGCTCGGCGACGAACGCGCGCATGGGCTCTTGGGCATCGAAGAAGCGCGACCATGTAACATGCGTGGTTGCGTCAGACAATGCGGTTGAGCCCTCTCGGCCGTAGAAGGCGTTGTAGCCATCCCAGAGTGACTTCCATTGCGGGAAGTCGGCTTGCTGAATGGGGCGAATCAAGAATTCATCGTTCAATTCATCCTCGCTTCGAAAGGGCACGGCTTCAGCCGTGCCGTACGAAGTCCAATTATGGCTGCGGCTCTAGCCGCCTAGGAAATGCACGTTGTTGAAGAGACGTTCCCTCAGGGGCTAAAGCCCGAACCTTCGCTCGCGCTGCAGGCGGCACGGCACCCAGAGGGTACCCGGCCATGCCCTTTCAAAGCAAACTCGCGTCGGCATCGGTGTTGCGCATGCCTAACTGATTTCGATTACGTCGGTGGCGCTGGCTGCGGCGGCTTCGGCGCGGAGCATCAGCTTTTCTGCGATGCCGTAAAACTCCGCGGCTTGCGGACTTTTGGGTCCGGCGAGAGCGACGGGGAGTCCGCGGTCTCCGCCTTCGCGAATGGCAGGAACAAGTTCGATGGAGCCCAAGAACGGAATGTTGAATTGCTTCGCAGTGCGCTCAGCGCCGCCTCGGGAGAAGATGTCGATCTCCTGGTGGCAATGGGGGCAGGTGAAGTGGCTCATGTTCTCAACGATGCCGAGCACTTCAACGTTGACCTGGGCAAACATTTCGAGGGCCTTGCGAGCGTCCTGCAGGCTGACGTCGCTGGGCGTGGAGACGACGACGGCGCCAGTGAGCGGGACGGTCTGGACGAGGGAGATGACCACGTCGCCTGTGCCGGGCGGCAGATCGACAACAAGGTAATCGAGCTCACCCCAATCGACCTGCTGCAAAAACTGGCGGATGATCTGGTGCAGCATGGGGCCTCGCATCACCAGCGGCTTGTCTCCAGGAGAGATGTAACCGATGGAGATGGTTTTGATTCCGTGCGTCAGGTTGGGAATGATCTGATTGCCGGGGCCGACGGCGGGTTGCTGCGCAGAACCCATCATGATCGGGACGTTGGGGCCGTAGATGTCAGCATCGATAAGGCCGACGCGCTGGCCGAGCCTTGAGAGCGCGATGGCCAGGTTGACGGCGACGGTGGTTTTGCCGACGCCGCCTTTGCCGGAACCGATGGCTACAATTTTGGAAACGCCGGGCAGGGCGACGGGGGAAGGCATGTTTGGGGCGTGGGCCATGGGTTTCTGTTGCTCCTTAAAAACGAATGCGGCTGCAAGCAAAGCGAATGAGGCTGCAAGTGTGGACCGGGTTGATTCCGTTGGATGTACTCCCAAGATACTGGATGAGGCTGCAAGGTCTCAGGATTCTTCCTCGGTTTCAGTAGCTAGCTTGGCCTGTTTGCGGCGGTCGGACTCGGCTTCGCGATGCTCGCGGCGGCGGAGAGCGCCTTCAAAGCGGCGCAGTTCGTCGGGGGTTTCCGGCGCTGCTTCAGGAATGCGCACGCGGTGTCCCTCGTTGTCGATGGCGACAAAGACCAGGTAGGCGCTGGCCACGTGGACAATCGAACCGGTGCGGGTGTTTTCCGCCCACACTTTGACGCCGACCTCCATGGAAGTGGAAAAGGCTCGGTTGACGCTGGACTTGAGGGTGAGCAGGTCGCCGAGATGGACGGGGCGAATAAAATCGATGTGGTCCATGGCGGCTGTAACGACGTTGGTGCGGGAGTGGCGATAGGCGGCCATGGCGCCGGTGAGGTCGATGAAGTGCATAAGACGCCCGCCGAGCAGGTTGCCCAGCGTGTTGGTGTCGTTGGGCAGAATGATCTCAGTCATTTCGGACTGGGTGCTGGCGATGGTGCGCGCTGGCGGATTTGCGGCGGTAGAACTCATTTTGCGGTTGCTCCGTTGCCCCACTACAGGACATGCTGAGCCGGCCGGCTGCCAGAAGTAGAATGGAATCGGCGGCGACCGGTGCGGATCGGGTCCTGATTGCGAGGCCTGCAGTTCCAGTTTCGGCAATCCACGCCAAATGTGCAAATCCCTTGAGGCCCTCATGGAGCCGGAAAGCCGCTGACGAGCGAGATGGATAAGATTGCAGGACTGAGAGAGATTCTGGCTCTGGACGCGAAGAATAGTTTTGCCCGCTATGGCGTGGCGATGGAGTTATCCAGCCGCGGCGAGACGGCAGACGCGCTCAAAGAGTTTGACACGCTGCTGACGAACGATCCGGATTACACGGCAGGGTACTTCATGGTGGCGCAGACCCTGGCCAAGGTGGGGCGGTCCGCTGAGGCCGCGGAGCGACTGAAGGCCGGAATCGCATGTGCCGGACGTTGCGATAATCGTCATGCGCTCAGTGAGATGCAGGCAATGCTTGACGAGCTGGAAGGGTAGATCGTTAAGTTGCCGGCCGATGGTTGCCGCCGTTCTGGAATAAGAATTCATCTCGCGGCCAGCGCGAAAAGTGGACCCTTTGCATCCAAAATGCATTTATACTGCACCAATGGCGAAGTATTCGATTGTCGTTCCTTTCCACAACGAGGAAGAGAATGTAACCGCCTTGTATGCGCGCCTGAAGCAGGTGATGGAACAGGTGGGCGACAGCTTTGAGATGGTGTTTGTCGACGACGGTTCCACCGATCGCTCGTACAAACTGCTGGAAGAGATTGCCGCGGTGGACAGCCGCGTGCTGGTGGTAAAGTTGCGCCGGAACTTCGGCCAGACGTCGGCGCTCGCTGCGGGGTTCGACCATGCATCGGGCGAGTTTATTCTGGCCATGGACGGAGATCTTCAGCACGACCCTAACGATATTCCTGCCTTCATGGAAAAACTGGAAGAGGGATACGACGTCGTATCGGGCTGGCGCAAGGAGCGAATCGACAATTTTGTGATGCGCCGAATTCCCTCGCGCTGCGCCAACTGGCTGATGGCCAAACTTTCCGGTGTGAATATTCGCGACTTTGGGACGACCTTCAAAGCATATCGCCGCGAAGTGATTCACAACATTCCGTTGTATGGGGACATGCACCGCTTTATCCCGGCGCTGGCCAGTTGGTATGGCGCGTCGATGTGCGAGATTCCAATCAGGAATGTGAACCGCCAAAAGGGCACGAGCCACTACGGGATTGGGCGCACCTTCAGGGTGTTCTTCGATCTGCTGACGATCCGGTTCTTGCTCAAGTATATGACCCGGCCGCTGCACTTTTTTGGAGGGTTTGGCGCGCTGGGGATTGTATCCGGCAGCATCATCTCGACGGTCCTTGTGGGGTTGAAGGTGCTGCATCCTCACCGGAGCCTTATGGATCAGCATGGGCCGTTATTCGTGGTGGGAGCAGTCTTGATTGTGGCGGGGATCCAGATGCTGGCGATCGGGTTGCTGGGCGAGCTGCAGGTGCGGCATTATCACACCATGCAGAATCGCGCACCGTATACGGTCGACCGCGTGGTGCGGCTGATTTCTCCCGAAGAGCAGGGCTTGTTGTCGGACAGAGACTGAGAGAAGCTGGGAATAGGGAATAGGGAATAAAAGCCCCGCTTGGGTGAATGACTGGGCGGGGTTTGGTGTGTTTGTTGGCTTGGAGTGGTTCAATTGCGCTCCTGCAAACGTGAACAGCTTGCAGAGGCGCGGCCTCAGGGTGCATTCTGGCGGTGACATGAAGGCTATTCAAATCCATGAGACAGGCGGGCCAGAGGTTCTGCAGCTGGCCGAGTTGCCCATTCCCGAGCCGGGACCGGGGCAGGTGTTGATCCGCGTGGAGGCCACCGGGGTCAATTTCATCGAGATTTATTTCCGCAAGGGAGTGTACAAGGCGTCGCTGCCGCTGGTGCCGGGCAGTGAGGCTGCGGGTACGGTGGAGGAGTTGGGACCGGGCGTTACGGGGTTTGCGGCGGGAGATTCAGTGGCGTCAGTAAGCGTGCTGGGTAGCTATGCGGAGTACGCGCTGGTTGCGGCGGCGAGCCTGGTGAAGGTGCCAACGGGGCTGACCATGGAGCAGGCGGCGGCGGCCATGCTGCAGGGCATGACGGCTCACTACCTGGTGCATTCGACTTTTCCGTTGAAGGCCGGGGAGACAGCGCTGGTTCATGCGGGCGCGGGCGGCGTGGGGCTGCTGCTGACGCAGATGGCGACGCGGATCGGCGCACGCGTGATTGCCACGGTCTCGACGGCGGAGAAGGCGGAGCTGGCGCGCGAGGCTGGAGCTTCAGATGTGATTCTTTACACGGAAACGGAATTCGAGCCGGAGGTAAAGCGACTGACGAGTGGCAAAGGCGTGGATGTCGTTTATGACTCCGTGGGCAAGACGACATTTGAGGGTAGCTTGAACTGCCTGCGGCCGCGGGGATTGCTGGCGCTGTTTGGCGCGTCGAGCGGGCCAGTGCCGCCATTTGACCTGATCCAATTGAGCGGCAAGGGATCGCTGTTTGTGACGCGACCAACGCTGTGGCACTACATTGGCTCCCGCGCGGAGCTTGAGTGGCGCGCCGGAGATGTGCTGGGTTGGGCGGCGAAGGGGGAACTTAAGCTGCGGACGGAGCACTTATATCCGCTGGCCGAGGCGGCACAGGCGCAAAGCGATCTTGAAGGGCGACGGACTACGGGGAAGATATTGCTGGAACCGTGAAGAGGCGGGACAAAGGACAAGGGACTAGGGACTAGGGAATAGCAAGTCGACGAGTTTGTTGGGTTGGGGCGGAATGACAGAGACGATTTCTGTCGGTGCTGAAGATATAGTGTTTGTGCTGACTGGTGCTGGCATAAGTGCGGAGAGCGGACTGCCTACGTTTCGCTCTTCGGATGGTTTGTGGGCGGGGCATCGCATTGAGGATGTTTGCACGCCGGAGGCCTGGCAACGGAATCCGGCTCTGGTGTGGGAGTTTTATTCGCAGCGGCGGGCACAGGGCGCGCAAGCGGAACCGAACCCGGGACACTTTGCGCTGGCGGAGTTGGAGCGACGGCTGGGCGATCGGTTCTTTCTTTGTACACAAAATGTGGACGATCTGCATGAGCGGGCTGGGAGTGTGCGGCTGGTGCACATGCACGGACAGCTGGCCAAGTCGCGATGCGGAGACGAGTGTGGCGAGGCGCCGGTGGTGGAGAACACGGTGTACGCGAGCTTGAGCGCGGTTGGACGCTGCTCTTGCGGGGCGCGATTGAGGCCGCACATTGTTTTCTTCGGCGAGATTCCGTTGGAGATGGAGCGGATTCAGGCACAGATTAAGAAGGCAACGTTGATGGTGGTGGTGGGGACCTCCGGGTCGGTGTATCCGGCGGCAAGTTTTGTTCACTGGGCGCGGCAGCATGGGGCGCGGACTGTGTATGTGGGGCCGGAGGAGCCGCTGAATGCGAGCGCCTTTACGCATGTGGTGGATGGGAAGGCCGGGGAAGTGCTGCCCGAGCTATTTGTTTAGTGCCCCGATCGTGTGGATCGGTAGGCTCCCAGGTCTCAAACGCGAGACCTGGGGCACCCTGGGATGTTTCCGGGCGCAGGATGGAGCGGCGGTGCGATTCTGATTTCGATTCAGTTTTCTTCGAGCTTGGCGCGAGGTGGGTTGGTTGCATGCTTCTCTGCCTCGCGGTCGAGGCGGGCCCGCCTGGGAACTTCAATCAGATCCTGATCGTGGGCAGTACGGTGAACTTCGGCTTGCGCGGGTTGGAACTTCTTGGCTTCGTGTTGCATAGGAAATCCTCCGAAAATAATTGTGAGCGCCATCCGCTTAAGACAATTGGCGTAGGTTGATTTGTGTTTCCCAGGGCGCAGCTATGCGGCAATGCGTCGCGAAGCAGCGTCCCAGGAAAGGGATGAATGACTTTCAGGGAATGAAAGAATAGCTCAACGAGATTTGATGTACTCTTTGCGGCGGAAGCGGAGAGCGGTCCAGTCTTCGTCGATGGCGATGGCGCGGACCGTATCAAACCCCGCGGTGTGCAATGCGGCCCAGCCGGTGTCGCGGTTGAAATCGCATGTGTATTTTTTTGAAGTGCCTTTGGGGTAGGCGAACCAGACGACGGCGTCACCCTTGGCGCGGCCGGCGATGTTGGCAGCGAGCGCATCGACTTCGGCCTGGCGAGTGACAAAGGCGAGTGAGAAGCGAATTTCCGGCAGTGCTTCAACGCTGCGATGGATGTGGAGTACGGGCAGGCTCGACAACTCGGTCTCGAAGCTTTGGGGCGCCTGAAGAACGAGTATCTCCTGATGATCTTTGAGCTGAAGTTTCTCGGAGATGGTAGCCATGGATTCTTATGTTATGCGATTGATCAATAAAATCTGCAAACATTCTGGCCCCGCTCGGCTGGTGGCTTACTCCGGTTTGGCATAAGCCGGAAAAACGGTCTCAATGAGCGCGGTGCGCAGTGTCTGGCGCAGGTCGGCGTTGGGGCCGGGCTCGGTGTTCGATTGGGGATGGAGCTCGGATGCCGGCTCCGGCGCGCCGGTATCGGCTGTATTCACAGCCATGATGGAGGCGCTGCGGCCGGCGGGGTCGATCAGTAATTCAGAAGAAAAGCCGCCCTGGTCTCCGTCGTGGTAGATATAGCGATGGCCCGCGGACTCGAGAACAAAAAAGCCCAGTCCCATCTTCGGCTGCGCGCCATGCGGGCCTGAGGTGAAGGATGTCGGCGCCTTGCCGGGTTCGACGGCGGGCAGCACACCGGCCCACATCTCTTCGAGCGAAGTGCGCTTGAGCACGACCTCGTAGCGCAGGTTGGCGGGGCCGCCGATGAGGAAGCGCAGGTACTTGACCATGTCTGGAATGGGCGCTTTGAGGCCGCTGTTGGAGGTCGTGATTCCTGTGTCGAAGTTAAAAGGCTGCGGAGTCAGCTTTGTTCCGGCGCGCAGATAACTCGCCGAGACGTGGCCTTCAAGGAAGTAAGGAGAGCGGTCAAAGTAGCTGGAATGCATTTCAAGCGGCTTGAGAATGTTCTTGTCGATGTAGACCTCGAAGTCGTCACAGCTGAGGCGTTCGATGATCTGGCCAAGAAAGACGTAGCCCAGGTTGGAGTAACTCCAACGGCTTCCGGGCGCAAAGGCTATGTGCGTATATGGCAGCATGGCCGCGACCTGGTTCCAACGCGTGGGCTCGAAGGGTTGCCAGTCGCAGTTGGTGGGGTCGTCGCAGTCCCACGGCCAGGTGGGGTTGCGAAAGCCCGCGCTGTGGGTAAGCAGATGGCGAATGGTGATGGCGTCGATGGGGCCGTAGTCGCTATGCACCTGGCGCAACTCGGGCACATAACGGACGGCGGGGTCGTTGAGGGAGAGCAGGCCGCGGTCGCGCAACTGCAGGATGGCGATGGCGGTCATGGTCTTGGTGATGGAGGCCCAGTTGTACGCGGTGTCGGCGTCGATGGGCTGAAGAGATTGGTGGCTCTGCTGGCCGAAGAAGAATCGGGTTGCGGGTGCAGTCCCATGAACGAAAGCGAAGCCGCCGCCGACTATGCCGTGGCTGGTGAGGGCGTCGCGGAAACGAGGCTGGAATGCGTCGATCTGGGAGTGGGCCGCGATGGCGAAGAGGATGGCGGCTATTGCGAGAACTCGCGCTGCGAGCGAACGTTTAAACATGGGACCATGATAAACGGCGGTTGGGGCGGCAGAAGGATCAGAGAGTGTAGCTGTAGATTTCCACCAAGGGCTCTGACCTGTTGATTTCGTAAATTAAGGTTCGTGGTCTCCCACCCATTCGCCCCCCAAAAGGCGAATGGATGGGGCACGGAAGATCGAGGTGCAAGAGCGAACTGCGCGCAATTAGAAGGTGAAGCGCGACCCGAACTGGAACTGGCGCGGGGTGTTGGAGGTGCTGTAAATCTGGCCGAAATTCACATAGCCAGAGGATGGCGAACTCACATTCGGCGCTGAAAACTGCGCCTTATTGGTCACGTTGTAGGAAGAGACATCGAAGCGAAGCTCTCTTTCTTTTCCCAGCGTGAAGCTCTTGAACAGAGACAGATCCAGCTCTTCGGCTCCCATGGTGCGGACATTATCCAGGAAGGTCGGCGCCGTACCGGCCACAAATGGACTTGCCGGGGCGGTGAAACAATTCGGATTGAACCACACCGCCACCGTGTGGGGCGCGCCCCTGCTGGGATCGCAGACCATATTGGTGCGCTGATTGAAGTAGGCGAACCCTGCCCCCACGACCGGTGCGGGTATGGGAACGCCGTCGCTGAGATAGACCACTCCGTTGACTGTCCAGTTGCCTAGAATGGCATTGCTGACGCCGTTCAGATTCAACGCCCGGCCTTTGCCCACGGGCAGATCGTAGGACGCCTGCGAGGTGAATTGGAACTTCACTTCCTGCGGGCTCACCGAGTGCTCCAGGTTCAAGTTCTTCCAGTCCTGGGGCGCACCGTTGTGGAAGCCGACAAACCCTAGCGGAGGCTGGCTGTCGTCGGTGATCAGCTTGGCCCAGGTAAACGAGGTCAGGGTCGTGAAGTGATCGGTCAGGCGCTTCTGCAGTTTGGTTTGCAGAGAGCTGTATTCGGAGTCGCCGCCGGGATAGCCATTGATGGCGACACCGCTGCCGCAGCAGCCTCCGCCGCTGCCGAATTGCGGAAACTGCTGCAGCGCCACCCACTCGGGCACCGTGGCCGAACCATAATAGGCGTTTGTCGAAGGCAGAATGGCCTCCCACTGATTGGGCACCGAGTTGAACAAGCTCGATTGGTGGCTGGCGATGGTGCCTATACTGAGCTGGTTCAAATCTTCTGCGCCCATCACCACGAACAGGCCTCGGCTGCCCACGTAGCCGGCGCTGAGCGTGAAGCCATGCGAGAAACTCAGTTCCCAGCCCAGGTTGAAGTTGTAAGTGGTCTGCGTGCGCTGGGAGTGGAGCATGGCGTTGAGCTGCGAGCCAAGGTAGGTGGCCAATCCCTGCGTTGCGCCCACCAGTGGAATCACGCCGGTCGGGAACGGATTGCTGAGCGAGTAGGGGCCTGTGGGGTTCGGTGCTGGGCCAGTCGGTGAGCTTGGGTCCAGGCTGCTGCCGTAGAGCACCGAGTTGCCCTGGCCGCCGGCGTCGAAGGCAATGGTATTAGGATCGAGGTTCCAGTCGGTGGCATTCCAGTTGGTCGTAGACGAGAAGCCGTCGCTGTCTTCTCTGGCATTGCTGACCATCTCTGCGCTCGGGCCGTAGTAGTAGCCGGCGCCGCCGTGCACCACGAAGTCCTTCGATGGCTGCCAGGCAAACCCCAGCCGGGGACCGAAATCCTTGAGGTTGGTGGTAAACGGAGAGCGGTTGCCGCCGCTGGCGAAGACCTCGCCGCCGGTATACGAAACGCCGCTGGTCGTGCCCGCGGCCGTCGGATTGAAGTATTCCAGGCGGTTGTGGCGCTCCGTCTTGCCGCCGAAGATATCCCAGCGAAGCCCCGCCGTTATCGTCAGAGTCGGGTTGAGATGGTAGGTGTCCTGAATGAATGTGGCGTAGTAAGGGCTGGATTCGGCGACGAACAGATCCTTGGTGAAGTTGGTATTTTCACTCCCCGGAGACGTCCCCATGCCCATCAGCATCGAGGCAAAGTCGCTGCCTCCCACGGGCGAGGCTGCGCCGGCGGTCTGGTCGGTGGCGGAAAAGTCGAAGTAGTAGTTGCCGGAGGGAAACGGTGGCTGGCCTACATTCATGAAGCGCTTCAGGTACTCGAAGCCGGCGCTGATCTCGTGCTTGCCCTTCACCTTGGTGAGGCTGGCGAGGGCGTCGCTGTCCTCGCTGGCGAACTGGAAGGTGTTATAGCAGCAGGTGCCGCCGATGGCGTTGCCCACATCGTTGAAATTCATGATGGGAAGGAGCTTGTAGACTTCCTGTGCGGCCAGCGACGCGGGAAAGCCCAGCGTGGTGATGTCGAATCCAACCTGCGCAGGGTCGCCACCCTGGTTCTCATAGTGCCGCGTGAAGGCGTAGCGCAGTTGCAGAACCGTTGTCGGATTCAGAGTGAGGTCGTCGCCGACAATCGCATTGCGCGCGTTGGTCACGTTCTGGGCGTAGTCCGGATCCCACATGTTGCCGAAGGCGTTGAAGGTTGCGTTGAGCGTCCGGGTAAACGAGAAGCGGCCAAAGATGCGCTGCTTTTCGCTCTGGTAGTAGTCCATGCGAACGTCGAACTTTTGCCCTGTGGTCGGGTCCAGGCCGGGAAGAAAGAGGTTATTGATTGCGCCGTACGGTGACGCGGCTGTGACCCCTTCGCAAGCGCCGGGACTGGGGGTATTGCACTTTGGGAACTCGGAGAGGTACTTCAACGCGATGGGGTTGGGATTGGCAATCTTGTTGCCGGCCAGAGGCTGGCGGGTTCCTGCCAGCGGTCCTGAGGCCACGTCGGGCTGCGTGGGGTCGTAGATGGTATAGCTGTCAGCGGAAAAATCGCCCGTCCGCTCCGCGGTGGTGGGAACAGAGAAATAATTTGATCCGTCATAAAGTTCTTGCTGCGTGGCTTCATAATCGCCAAAGAAGAACAGCTTCTTGTGCAGGATGGGACCGCTGACGGCCCCGCCTTCCTGATAGCGATGAAAGCTTGGCGGCGAGTTGGCCGTGCCGTTTGCCAACTGGCTTTGCTTGTTGAACCACTCGTTGGCGGCCAGAATGTCTGGCCGGAAGACCCCGAAGGCGTCGCCGTGGAAGGTGTCTCCGCCGGACTTGCTGACCAGGCTGATGACGCCGGCTCCGCCACTCTGGTAAGAGGCCGGTGTGTTTTGCGTCTCTACACGATATTCTTCCACGCCATCTTCTGGAATCTCCGACATGGGCATGATGGCAGCGACGTTGTTTTCCGCAATGCCCAGAGGGCTGCCGTCGAGCATGTAATAGACCGAGCCTACGATGGCGCCGTTGATGCTGTAGGAGGACACATCGATCCCGGGCCGGCCGCTGGAGATGTTGATGATGGCCTCGGAATTGGAAGAGTTGGGCGAGCCATTGGCCGGTGTAACGCCGGCGCTCAGTTGCACCAGATCGTAGACGTTACGGTTAAGCAGCGGAACACGATCAATGGTTTCGGCGCCGATCAGCTGGCCGACCGTCGAGTTGTTGGTGTCCATAACATCCGAGCTGCTTGAAACCGTGACTACCTCGTTGACGCTTCCCACCCGGAGGGCGATGTTGACGGCGGTGACCTGGTCAACGCTGACCGTGACGTTTTCCTCGGCGACTGTTTCAAAGCCCTTGAGGGTAGCTGTAACCCGATAGCTCCCAGGATTGAGTGAGACAAAGTCGTAGAGCCCGGCCCGGGTGGCCACTGTGGACTGGGATATTCCCGTGGCGTGGTTGAGCGCGGTTACCCTGGCTCCCGGGACGACGGCTCCGCTAGGGTCGGTGATCGTGCCATTGATTCCTCCGCGACCTGCCTGGGCCCAGACGGCTGTTCCGGCGGTCACCAAAAGCATGGAGATACATAGGAGTATCCGCAGGAATCGGTCTGTTAACTTAGTGATCATTTTGGCCATCTCCTATCAAATTGTTGACATTCAAACGTTTGAATAGTAAAAGCAAATGTAGGGCCATTTTTTTCCGGTGTCAAGGGGAAAATCGGAGGGCCGAGCTTTTTGTGCAGATTGCATGGATTTCGGCGAGGGACTCGCACGGCCATTCACGCAGTCGAGACCTGGGGCAGAAACGCGGGGGAGGTAGGGAGTTGGCACAGCGCAGATCAGGGCATGTGACATTGCTGGATGTTGCCCACGCGTGCGGATTCTCCGTTTCGACTGTGTCGATTGTGCTGAGCGAGGCGCCTTTGTCGCAGAATGTTGCGGAGAAGACGCGGCAGCAGATCCGCGCCATGGCACACGAACTGGGCTACCATCCCGATGCTTTCGCACGGTCGTTGCGAAGACGGCGCAGCCAAACCATTGGCGTGCTGGCCTACGATCTTTCCGATCCGTATTGCATTCCCATCGTACGGGGCATTCAGACGGGGTTACAGCCGGCCACCTACCTGCCTCTGCTGATGGATGCGCAGACGCAGCGCGGTCTGTTCGACAGCTACCTGCAGATGATTCTGGAGCGGCGCGCAGAGGGCGTGATCGTGATTGCCAGTTGGGTATTCGATGAAACCAATTTGCTGAGCGATATTCAAAAGAACAATGTGCCCATTGTGATTGTGAGCCGCGATTTGACCGAGCGCGGAGTGAGCTCAGTCCTGGTGGACAACGAAGCTGGAGGCGCGATGGCCATGCGGCACCTGCATAAGCTGGGGCATCGCAGGATCGCGGTGATTCGCGGGCCGGAAGAGATGTTTGACAGCGCGCCGCGCTGGGCTGGGGTGCAGAGTGCGGCGGCGGCCGTGGGAATCAAGTTTGATCCGGGGCTGGTGTTCCAACTACCCAACCTTGTTGATCCTGCTTCCGGCTTTCAGGGTGGAATGGATTGCACGCGGCGCATGATGGCTTCAGGGCGGCCGTTCACGGCTGTACTTGCCTTCGACGATTTGACGGCGCTCGGTGTAGTGCGAGGGCTGCTGGGCGCTGGCTTGCGGGTGCCGCAGGATTGCTCGGTGCTGGGTTTCGACGATGTGCTGCCGGCTGCAGTTGCGACGCCGGGGATTACCACGATCCGGCAGCCGTTGCGAGAGATGGGACTGCTGGCGGCGGAGTGGGTGATTGAGGCGATCGAAGCGCGCGAGCAACGCAAAGAACAATTGCCGCATTTGCATCGGGCGCCGCCGGAACTGGTGGTGCGCATGTCGTCCGCAAGGCCGCCAGTAAGGGAGAAACGGACTGCGGGCGTGCTTCAAGGGGTCACTTGAAAAGGTGTTGAAGTTGGAGAATTCTTCACCGTTTCAAATGATTCAATCTGAATTTAACTAAGAGCGTTCCACGAGAAATGGGAGCGCCGAATCAAAACTTAGCGGACGAGTGCTGCTTCGCTGAATAGAGGATCGCTGGTGATTATGCAGAGAAGAATGTTGCTTTGTTGTTTTATCGCATTGGTGGTGTCGCCGATGCTGCACGCGGGAACCGTAACGCCGTTGCGCGAAGGCTGGCAGTTGCAATCGGCTTGCAAACTGCAGGCTGCGGGCGACTCGATTGCTACCGACGCATTTGTGCCGGACGGCTGGCTGAAGACGGCAGTGCCCAGCACAGTGCTGGCTTCGCAGACGGCGGCGGGAGTTTTTCCCGATCCATACTACGGCATGAATCTACGCCAGATTCCGGGCACGACCTATCCAATCGGCCGAATCTTTGCCAACATTCCAATGGCAATCGATAGCCCGTACCGGTGTGGCTGGTGGTACCGCACGGAATTCACGGCGCCGGCCGCGGCGCATGAGGGTGAGCGCCAATGGCTGCACTTTGGCGGCATCAACTATCGCGGTGATGTTTGGCTGAATGGTCAGAAGATCGCCGATACAACCAAGGTTGCGGGCGCATACCGCACCTATGACTTCGATGTGACGGAATTGCTGAAGCTGAGCAAGAGAAACGTGCTGGCGGTGGAAACGTTTGCGCCGACGGAAAAGGACCTGGGCATCAATTGGGTGGATTGGAATCCCTGTCCGCCGGATAAGGACATGGGGCTGTGGGGCGCTGTTGACGTGGTGAGCACGGGTGCGGTGACGTTGCGCTCGCCGCTGGCGGTGACGCACTTTAGGGACAGCACGCTCGACTCCGCGGAGCTTACTGTTTACGCCGAATTACACAACGCAAGCGATCGCGCAGTGAAGGGCGTGGTTGATGGGACGGCTGCGGGAGTGAAGTTTGAGCAGCCTGTAGAACTTGCGGCGCATGAAGACCGGACCATTGTTTTCACTCCGGAGCAGTTTGCGCAACTGCGCATTCGCGATCCCAAGCCGTGGTGGCCGCGGCAAATGGGCGAGCCGCATCTGGAGCGGCTGACGATGAGCTTTCGCGAGCAAGGCGAAGTAACGGATGAGAAGAGCGTCGAATTCGGTTTTCGCGAGATCACCTCGGAACTTACCGCGAATGGCAGCCGGCTGTTTCGCGTAAACGGCAAGCCGATTCTGATTCGCGGCGCGGGCTGGTCGCAGGACATGCTGCTGCGTACCGATGAGCACCGGCTGCGCGACCAGTTCCGGCTTGTCGAGGATATGAATCTGAACACGATTCGCCTGGAAGGCAAGTTGGAAACGGATGAGTTTTTCCATCTGGCCGATCAGGACGGAATTCTGGTGATGCTGGGGTGGTGCTGCTGCGACCATTGGGAACGCTGGAAGGACTGGACGGCCGAGGACCTGACGATTGCAACTGCTTCTTTGCGGTCGCAGATGCTTCGGCTGCGACATCATGCGAGCTTGCTGGTGTGGCTGAACGGCAGCGACAACGCACCTCCGACTAACGTGGAGCGCGCGTATCTGGATGTGGAAGCGGAGACACACTGGCCCAACCCGATCATTTCGTCCGCGTCGTCGCAGGTAACTGAGGGGGGAGGGCTCAACGGGGTGAAGATGACGGGGCCGTACGATTATGTTGCGCCCAGCTACTGGTATGTGGACAAGCAAAACGGCGGCGCGTATGGCTTCAACACGGAGACCAGCCCAGGGCCGGCGATTCCGTCGCTGGCAAGCCGGGAAAAGTTTTTGCCCGACCCGCAGGCATGGCCGCCTTCGGCTACGTGGAGTTATCACAACGGCGGCGGCGAATTCACCAACTTGAAGGTCATGGATGCGGCGATGGAAGGAGTATATGCAAAGCCGCAATCGGCGGCCGACTATGAGCGCATATCGCAGACCATGGAGTACGACTCCGAGCGCGCCATGTATGAGGCGTACAGCAGGAATAAATACGCGTCGACGGGCGTGATTCAGTGGATGCTGAACAACGCGTGGCCATCGATGATCTGGCACCTGTATGACTATTACCTCGACGTCGGCGCTGGATATTTCGGGGCCAAGAAAGCGTGCGAGCCGGTACACATACAGTATTCCTATGACGATCGGACGATTGTGGTGGTGAACAGCACCTATGATCGCGTCGCGGGACTGCATGCAAGCGTGCATGTGCATGACGTGGCGTGGAAGGAACTCTACAGCGCCGAAGCGGCCGTGGATGCGGGCGTGGACAGCTCGCAGATTGTGTTCACGATCCCGGAAAACCTGTACTCTGAAGCGGAGAAAACATTTTTCATTGACTTGACTTTGACAGACGGCGCGGGCAAAGTGGTTAGTCGGAACTTCTACTGGGTGCCGGGGACACTGACCACTTTCGATTGGCAGAAGACGGAGTATACGCATACGCCGGCATCGCGTCACGAAGACCTGACCGCGCTCGCAAACCTGCCGCCAGCGAAGGTGGTTGCGCGTGCGGAGTTGGAGAAGACTGCACGCGGACGGGAATTGCGCGTGGAGCTTGAGAATCCAAGTGCTGCGCTTGCCTTTCAGGTGAGCGCAGCGGTGCGCACGAAGAAGGGCGGACTGATTGCTCCGGTGATCTGGTCAGATAACTGGATTGAGCTTGTTCCAGGAGAGAAGCGGGTGCTGACGGCGCTGTTGCCGGAGAGCGGCGCGGATGAACCGATGGTGGAGATTGGAAGCTGGAATGCGGGCTCCCAGGATGTTGCTCCAACAACTGCGACGGCAGCACGGTAAGGGCACGCATGGCAGACGCTCAAGTAAACGCGCAACCAAAGTCTATCGGCCTTCATCGCACGCTCGGCCTGTGGAACCTGATCATTATCGGCATGGTCATTATCCAGCCGACGGCGCCTATGGGCATCTACGGCGTGATCAGCAACAAGGCGCATGGGCACGTGGTCACGGCCATCCTGATCGCCATGGTGGCCATGCTGTTCACGGCCATCAGCTATGGCCGCATGGCGAGAGTCTATCCGAGCGCAGGGTCAGCCTACACGTACGTCGGCCAGGAGATGCACTCGGCGCTCGGCTACGTGGTCGGCTGGGGCATGGTGATGGATTACCTGATCAACCCGCTCATCTGCACGGCTTTCTGCGCGCAGGCCGCGACGAACATTCTTCCCGGACTGTCGTACTACGTATGGATTCTTTTTTTCGCGGCGTTTTTTACGTGGGCGAATTTGCGTGGCATCAAGACTTCGGCGCGGATGAACGAGGGGCTGTGCGCGGGCATGGTGGTGGTCGTGGCTTTGTTCCTTGGTTGCGTGCTCCGCGCGGTGTGGGGAGTGCACCACGACCCGGGATTCTTTACGCATCCGTTCTACGAGCCGGGCAGCTTTCACCCGTCGAGCATCTTTGCCGGCACCTCTGTGGCCGTGCTGACTTACATTGGTTTTGACGCCGTCTCCACATTCTCAGAGGAGGTGGAGAATCCGCGGCGCAATATCATGCTGGCCACGGTTCTGGTGTGCCTCATTACCGGTGTGCTTTCGAGCCTGGAAGTTTATGCGGCGCAACTGATATGGGGTTCGAAGCCGTTTGGGAGCGACGACGTTGTGTCGGCCTTTGCGCTAGTGTCACGCCAGGCAGGCGGAGCGATTCTTTACCAAATAGTCAACTTCACGCTGCTGATTGCCAACATGGGTTCAGGGATGGGTTCGCAGCTGGCCGCAGGACGGCTGCTTTATGGCATGGGACGAGGCAATGCACTTCCCAAGTCGTTTTTCGGCGCCATTGAACCGAAGCGCCGCATTCCCCGCAACAACATTGTGGCTGTGGGAGGATTCGCATTCGCCGGAGCCGCACTGTTGCAGTTCTTCGCGGATAAATTGGGCGGAGGCGCTTACGAGATTGGCGCGGAGTGCCTCAACTTCGGCGCGTTCATCGCTTTCATGGGCGTCAATGCCGCGGCCTTCGTTCATCATTTGAAGCACGAGAAGAGCAACAATCTTAGCGGCTATATTGTGCCTTTGCTGGGCTTCCTAATTTGCGGCTTCATCTGGGTACACCTGAGCCACCCAGCGCTGGTGCTTGGCGCAGTGTGGATGATTGCCGGAATTGCATACGGGGCCGTGCGCACACGCGGCTTCCGCTCGGAGCTGGTCACGTTTGAAGTGCCTTCGGACGTGGCGTAACGCGGACGAGCTTTGAAAGGGCACGGCTTCAGCCGTGCCGTGCGGGACTCAAAATGAGGCGTGGCTTCAGCCGCCGAGGGAATGCAAGGAATTGATATAGGTTCCCTCAAGGGCTAAAGCCCAATCCTCTCTTGTTGCCCGCTTGGCGGCGCGGCTAAAGCCGCGCCCTTTCAAAGCGGATAAAGTCTGAGATCTGTCACTTGCTCGCGATTGGCGCAGGGATGCCGAGGGCCGAGGCAGCGGGCAGCGACTTGCCGTTTTGGAAGTCTGAGTTTGCGGCCTGAATGAGGACGCCGCGGCGCTGCCACTCTTCGATGGCCAGGTCATAGCGGACGGTTACATTGTTCAGCCACCAGGGACGATTCTCGCCGAGCCAGAGTTGACTGTACTCGGCTTTGACGGCGGAGTAGGCATCGCGCAGATCTTCGCAGCGGCCGTTGTCGCCGGCAACTTCGTCGAGAATGTTTTGTGTCTCGCCGTCGTGCTCTTTATCGTGAGGACGCGCGATGGCCTGGCCATAGGCGTCGGCGATTTCCTGCGCGAGTTCAAACTTCATTCCGATCAGATCGAGGCGGCGGGCGCCAAGGTCCAGGGCGGTGAGGGCATCGGCTTCCCTGAGGCCTGGATTGGCCATGCGCGCCTGGGTCACGAGGACGATGGCCTGCTCGGCATGGCGGCGCAGTTCTGGCGCCAGCAGCGGCAGCAGCTTGGCAGCAACGGTCTGGCCCTGAGCGCTCCACGGATCAAGCCAGAAAATGTCGTCGCTTCTGACATCGATCTTGGCCTGCGAGAGGACGTCGAAGGCGGCCATAATCTCTTTCTCCGCTTCGTTGATCTTGCCGCTCGAGTCGCCGTGAAAGATGCGGCCGAATGCGTCCTGGTAGTCGGTAATGGAACTCTCGCCGGGCTGCCATGCGGCCACCGCGCCAAAAAGCACGGTGTACCAGTTCATGTTGAAGAGGGCCTCGCCGTCGTCGTCCCAGACGGTTGTGAGAGAGCCGGTGGAGCCGAGGCGCTGGCCGTCGCGGACGAAGCCCTGAATGTTGCCGAAGGCTGTTTTGGCCTGCGGATAGACCTCGCCCCAGTTGGCGTCGCCGTCTCCAATCCAGGTTTCGATGCCGGCCTTGGCAAAGGGCTCAATCATGCTGTCGAAGCTCTTGAGGTTGTCGTAATTCCACGGCACGGCGATCATATCTTTGGGCAGGCCTGGGACCGCCTTGGGATCGTCTCCGCCGATGTCTCCCCAGAAGAGCAGGCGGCGATGGAGAGGCGCGAGCTCATCGTGAATCTGCTTGAGAAAATCGACGTAGACGGGGCCGTAGCCGCGGTCTTTTACCTGCTGCGCAGTGAGACCCTTGCCGAGGTCATTTGTTTCGTCGGCGCCGATGTGAAGAAAGGGAGAGGGGAATTCTTTGGCAATGTCAGTGAACCAGTCTTTAATGAGGGGCAGCGAGCCGGCCTGGCCGGGAGCGAGCACGTGGCCGTGCGGGGTTTCGGCTACGTCCTTATAGAGATCGTATTTGAGCACATGATGCAGATGGCCGAAGGCCTCCTGCTCGGGCACGATGGTGATGTGGTATTGGCGCGCGTAACGAACAAGCTTCTCGACGTCAGCGGGAGTCATGGCGCCGCCGAGGGGCGCGGGCATGGGGTGGTCAGGATAGAGAAGCGTGTGCTCGAAGTATGGGGAGTAGATGTTGGCCTTGTAGGCGGCGAAGACGCGCATTTGACGCTTCTGGAAATCGAGTGTGGGAACAGGGCCACGCGACAGGTCGTCCTGGATGCCGCGATACTTCATAGCCGGCCAGTCGCGGACTGTGCCTGTGGACAGAACGGATTTGGCGCCGGGGAGTGGCAGCAACTGCTTGAAAGTTTGCACGCCGTAGAAGATGCCCGAGCTGGAGGCGGCAACGACGGAGGCCTGATGAGGCTCGATGACCAGCACGTAACCTTCGTCTGCCATGGCGGCATCGAATGCGAGGTTACGGCGGGCCAGCAACGCTTTCGCTTCGGGTGAGTTGGTGCGGAGCAGAACCACGCGATAGGCGGGGGTTGCATTCTGAGCATGGGGCGTGGTTTGCTTTCCTGCTTCCTTCAAATCGCGGGCGGCGAATTCGTCTTCGGGGTCGTGGCCGGGGACGTCGACGATCATGGTTCGCGAGATGGTTGTTTCCCCAGCAAAATGCGCCTCGCGTGGAGCGGGCAGCAGACGAATCTGAGACAAGGCCAGGGAGGGAAGAGCGACTACCAGGGTGAGGACTGTCAATGCGGAAGGACTTGCAACAGGGCGAGTACTGTTTGAGTTGTGACGCGACATTCCAATCACCTCGGGCTTAGAGCTTTGAACGTGATGATTCGATCTGGCCATTGTAGATGAAGCATTTGCTTCCGCGTTTGTGCGATGAAAGGGTACTCGGCAGGCGAATCTAAATCAAGAAATGCTGACGATTGGCCAGTAAGTAGCAGGTCATGCGCTGGGGCGGATTTCTACGACTGCTTTCGAAAGGTTTCTTGGCCGGTCGACGTCGACCCCGTGCGCAAGTGCCATGAAGTAAGAGAACAATTGCAGGGGCACGACTTCCGCAATGGGCAGAAGGTACTCGGGGGCCGGCTCGACGAAGACGCAATCGCTTACCAGCCTGGCGACCTCCTCATCGCCCGAGTCGGCTATGGCGATGACCCTGGCGCCCTGCGCCTGCATGTCGCGCAGCAACTGCTGCGTCTTCTCATAGCGGAGGACCGAGGCGTGAAGGGTGCGATCGACGGTGGCAAGGACCACCAGCGGCACGCTGTCGCTGACCAGCGCGTTAGGTCCGTGCTTCAGCTCGCCGGTTGGATAGCCTTCGGCGTGTACATAGGAGGCTTCTTTCAGCTTCAACGCGCCTTCGCGGGCGATGGCGTAGTGGATTCCGCGGCCCAGGTAGAGGAATGTATTTGCGGATTTGTATTTGTTGGCGAGAGAGGCCATCTGGTGGCGCCAGCCGTCGAGTTGCGCTTCAATACTCCCCGGCAGTGCCTGAAGGTCGCGGATGTGTAGAACAAGGGACCTGGCGTCGATTCGGCCGAGGCGCGTGCCTTCGTACAGCGCCAGCAGATAGAGAACGGCCAACTGACAGGTAAAGCTCTTGGTGGCGGGAATCGCTTTTTCGATGCCCGCTGCAAGTGGCATGGAAACGTCGGCTTCTGAAGCCATGGTGGAGGCAGCGGCGTTGGTAATGGCCAAAGTCTTCTGGCCGCGCAGCCGCGCCTCGCGCAAGGCCGCCAGTGTGTCCGAGGTCTCGCCGGATTGCGAAAGCACCAAGACGCTGGGATGCCGCAGTTCATCCTTGATGTCGCCGCCGCGGCAACTGTACTCGCTTGCATATTCGACATCGACGGCCAGGCCGCAGAGGTCTTCCAATATGATCTCGGCGGCCAGGCCGCTATGGCGGCTGGAACCGGAAGCGGCAATCAAAATCTCTCCCTCCGGAATGGCCCAACCGGTCAAAAGGGAAGCTACTTCAGGCTTGAGGGAGTTGTTGGCAAGGTAGAGCTCCATGGTGTGGCGGAGCGCCAGGGGCTGCTCGTAAATCTCGCGCAACATCTCGTGATCGAAGGTGGGCATTGGTCGAATTCCGCGGCCATTTCCTCATCAGAGGGTGGTTTCCATTTCCGATCATACAGCGTCTAATCGATCAGTAGATTGATCGGTGCGTAGAAATTAACGGAGAAATTCTCAAATAATGCGAAAAGATTTTGCAGGGCTTGATGGCGGGGAGGTTAGAATCGGTGCGGTATGTCCGACTCAATTAATCGCCGCTCCGAGTTGATCATCAAGTTTCTGCTGCGGACGGGCAGCGCAACCATTGAGGAGATTCTTGCCGTAGCAGGTTCCTCGGCGCCAAGCATCCGGCGCGACCTGGTGCGGCTGGAAAGCCGGGGTCTGATTCGCCGCACACACGGAGGCGCCACTCTGGTTGAACCGCTGCTTTACGAGCCGTTCCGGTACGACAGTTCTTTTCTGGCGCGCGAGCAACGCTACGCCGAAGAGAAGCGGAGGATCGGCCTGGCCGCCGCAGAGTTTGTGCAGGCCAACGATACGATTGGTCTCACAGCCGGCACGACGACGACCCATGTGGGCCGCAGCCTGCGCCATCGCGACAAGATTCAGGTAGTCACCAACGCCATCAATATTGGAATGGAACTCTGCAATCAGCCCGGCATTCGCACCTACCTGACGGGCGGCGTGGTGCCCTGGGCGTGGTCGTTCTCACTGACCGGCAATGCGGCGCTCGACTTTTTGGACGATGTGTACATGGACAAGGTGTTCCTGAGCGTGACGGGCCTGGATGCGGAGCGGGGAGCAACTACTCTCGAGACCGATGAGGCGCTCATCTTTCGCAAGATGCTGAAACAATCCAAGCAGGTGATCGTGACGGCAGATTCGAGCAAACTGGGCAGAGTCAGTCCGGCATTTATTTGCCCGGCAAACGAGATCCACATTCTGATAACCGACACCGGCGCCACGGCCGAGTCCCTCGCACCCTTTGAACGGCAGAGCATTCGTATTATTCGCGTGTAAATCCAAGGTACGACCGATTGCGCGAGATCTTCACGGCAAGAATTCAAATCCAGCGGGAGAATTGGCAGCCAGAAAGGGACGGTTGATGGGGTTGAACTCGCTGGACCTCATGGTGATCCTTGCCTATCTTGGGGGAGTAACTCTTTTCGGCTTGCATTTTCGTGCAAGGCAGCGAACGCTGAAGGGATACTTTCTTGCGGATAACACAATTCCGTGGTGGGCTATCTCGTTGTCAATCATTGCCGCGGAGACCAGTACCCTTACCATCATCAGCGTTCCGGGGTTAGCGTATGAGAAGGACTTCCGCTTTCTGCAACTTATAATTGGCTACATTGTAGGGCGCATCCTGGTAAGTGTTATCTTGATCCCGCTGTATTTTCGCGGTGAACTTGTAACTGCCTATCAGCTCATTGAACGCCGCTTCGGCGGAACACTGCGATCGTTGACCGCCGGACTTTTTCTTGTCACGCGAGCGGCGGCTGAAGGAGTACGAGTCTTCGCAGTAGCAATTGTGATCCCGATCGCGCTTGGCGGCCTCTTGACTGGGTTGAGCGACATGGAGCGCGATGTTACCGCCATTGCAATTGTGACTGGATTGACCCTCGTGTACACCTTTGAGGGAGGCATGGCGGCGGTCATCTGGACGGATGTAGTTCAACTGGCGATCTATCTGACTGGAACGCTGGTTGCTGCCTATTCAATCCTGCAGTTTGTGCCCGGAGGATGGGAGACGATTCACGCAACAGCGAGTCAAGCGGGTAAGTTTCGCATGTTCGATTTTAGCTGGAACCTTTCTTCGACTTACACACTGTGGGCAGGAGTGATTGGCGGCGCGTTTTTCACAACTGCGAGTCACGGCACCGACCAGCTCATCGTGCAGCGTTTGCTCTCCGCACGCAATCAGCGGCAGGCCAAGATCGCGCTGCTTTCAAGCGGTGTGGCGGTCTTCTTCCAGTTTGCATTGTTTCTGCTGATTGGCGCCATGCTCTTTGTGTTTTACAAGCTTTTTCCACCCGCGATGGCATTTACTCGAACAGATACGATTTTTCCCACATATGTCGTATCACGGTTGCCGCATGGCGTCAGTGGCCTGCTGATTTCCGCAATCCTGGCAGCCGCCATGTCGAATCTGAGTGCCGCGCTTAACTCGCTTTCCTCGACAACCATCATCGATTTTTATGCACACATTGTCCCGCTGTCGACCGAACAGCGCCGCGTGCAACTGTCGCGGTTGGCGACGATTTGTTGGGGCGTGGTTCTCTTCGGATTGGCATTGCTTGCCAGGCGTGGAGGAAAGGTCCTGGAGATGGGATTGTTAATCGCATCGGTGGCATATGGATCGTTGCTTGGAGTCTTTCTTCTTGGTGTACTGACAAAGAGCGCAACGGAACGCGGCGCAATTGTTGGCATGCTGCTGGGGTTCAGCTTGAATGTGTATTTGTGGTTATTCACCGGAATGGCGTTCACATGGTACGTTGTTTGTGGAAGCACTGTAACATTTCTTGCCGGTTATATTGCGAGCGTGCTGATAAAACAGACGAGGTCTTCGCCACCAAGGATTCAATCGGCGCAGGGCCAGTAGCGATATGGCGTAGGAACAGGATCTGCTCAGGCGGGCAATGGTGACAGGCACTAAGATTCACTCGCGCTGGTTGCTGTGTTGCATGGCGGTTGTGCAATGCGTTGTTCTTGCTTCTGGATCTGCACAAAGCCCGGAGCCGCAGAAGAAGATCGAGGAAAGGTTCGGAATCGTCGATGCGATTGTGGAGAGGGCTGCGGCAGAGGGGAATATTCCAGGCGCGGTTCTTCTGGTTGGGCACAACGGGAAGGTTGTCCACCGCAAAGCATTCGGAATGAGGTCGCTTGAGCCTGTTCGCGAGCCGATGACCTTCGATACCATATTCGACCTTGCATCGCTCACGAAGTGCATTGCAACCGCGACTTCAGTTATGAAGCTAGTGGAGGATGGTCGGATCCGGTTGAGCGATCCGGTGGCGGCTTCCCTACCCGAGTTTGCGCAGAACGGCAAGAAAGACATTACGGTTCGCGACCTTCTGACTCACTACTCAGGGCTTCGCCCCGATCTGGATTTGCAGGCGTCATGGAAAGGACGCGACACGGCGTTCGAGATGGTGATGCGTGAAAAGCCGGCAAATCCGGCCGGCTCACGATTCGTCTATAGCGACATCAACTTTGAGACACTTGGATTCCTCGTGGAGAAGGTGACTGGTATCTCGCTTGCCGACTATGCGAGCCGGAACGTTTTTGCACCGCTGGGGATGAAGGACACGCGATTTCTTCCCCCGAAAGAGTGGGAATCTCGCATTGCTCCCACGGAATACGACGAGCAAGGCCAGATGTTGCGCGGTGTTGTGCACGACCCCACAGCGCGGCGCATGGGAGGGGTTGCAGGCCATGCGGGCTTGTTTTCAACGGCCGATGACCTGGCCAGATTCGCCGAAGATATCTTAAGCGGCTTCACAGTCCTAAGCAGGACAGCTGTTGAGAAGATGTCAACGCCTCAACAGCCGGTCAATGCTGCAAGCCTGCGCGGGTTGGGATGGGACATCGATTCGCCATTCTCAGCCAATCGCGGCGAACTGCTTCCAGTGGGCTCATTTGGTCATACAGGCTTTACTGGAACCTCATTGTGGATCGATCCAGTTACCGACACTTACATCATTCTTCTAACCAATGCTGTCCATCCGCGCGGCGGTAAGTCGCTGGTCTCTCTTCGCTCCAAGGTAGCGACAGCGGTAGTTCAGGCGCTTTCGCTCACGGCTTCAGAGGAGGACAATCTCCGGCTTGCTCGCATAACGGGGTATAACGAATTGCTGATGGCGGCACGACGGGTCACTTTCCGGAATGGTGAGGTCAAGGCAGGAATTGATGTGCTTGAGGCTCATGGGTTCAGAGAGCTACACGCGGATGTGAAGCACCCAGTAAGAGTAGGGCTGGTGAGCAATCAGACAGGGATCGACGGCCGCGGTGAGCGAACCGCGGATGTGCTGGCTCACGCTTCAGGCGTTCGACTAACTGCAATCTTTAGCCCGGAGCATGGCATAGCCGGAAAACTCGACACGACGGAGATTAGTAACTCAGAGGATGAGACGACGGGAGTCCCTATTTACAGCGTGTACGGGGACAACGACTCAAGACGTCGGCCAACGCGCGCGGAGTTATCTGACCTTGATGTCATTGTCTTTGACATACAAGACATTGGGGTGCGGTTTTATACATACGAAAGCACATTGGGATACTTTCTTGAAGCCGCGGCCAAAGCAGACAAGGAGATTGTCGTGCTCGACCGGCCCAACCCTGTCGGCGGCGCTATGGTACAAGGTCCCGTCGCCGATGTGGGGAGAGAGTCATTTGTCAGTTACTGGCAGACGCCGGTACGGAATGGTATGACCATTGGAGAACTGGCAAAGATGTTCAACGGCGAACGGTCGATTGGCGCAAAGCTTACTGTCGTTCCTATGGAAGGCTGGATGCGGGGAGATTGGTTCGATTCGACAGGGGAGTTATGGGTGAACCCGTCGCCTAACATGCGCAACCTGACCGAGGCAATTCTCTATCCCGGTATTGGCATGATTGAAGCATCCAATATTTCAGTAGGGCGGGGGACAGACACTCCATTTGAGTTGATTGGGGCACCGTGGGTGAAACCCGTAGACCTGTCCAGCTATCTCAACGCACGTGAAATCGCCGGAGTGCGCTTTATTCCAGTCGAGTTTACCCCGAACAGCTCGATGTATTCCGGTGAAAAGTGCGGGGGTGTGCAGATTGCTATCACCGAGCGAAATATGCTTGATGCACCTGAGCTAGGGATTGAAGTTGCAGCCGCACTGCAATCACTCTACCCCAATGACTACAAGGTCTCGGCGGTGGATAGGTTGATGGTGAGCAAGACGAGCCTCGATGCGATTGCTTCCGGCCAGGATCCGCGCCGCGTGGCCGAACAGTGGATCGATGGACTGGAGCGCTTTGAAGCGCTGCGTGCGAAGTATCTGATTTACTGATGTGCCTCTGAGCGTTGGGCGATCGCGGGAAGGGTGTTTAGAAGAAAGTCTGTACGATGTCTCTTACCTGATAGCCGGCATTCAGGACCGGCAAGGTGCGCCATTTGTCGAAGGTTAGGCAGGGATGGCATATGTCGAAGCCAATCATGTCGCCAACTCGAATGTCATCTGAAGCATGGATCTGCAAGAACGCATGCTGGTCCATCATCTTATTTATTCCCCAATGGCTTGGAGCTACTTGCGGAGAACCATTTCCCGGCCTGTAGTGAAGTGCGGGGACCGGAAGACCGGAATCAAAGGAAGCGTCACGCTTGCCCATGCCTACGATCGCTCTTTCTGCCTCCGGTATTGATTGCACGTAGGCCCAGACATGCAGGGCAGGCAATAACCCTGCATGCATTTGCTGGGCTATCGGATTGCAATTGAGAATTCTGGCCTGCGCCCTTTGATAAGCGCCGACGTCATGAGTGAGGTAGCAGCCGGGGCGCAGGACGATTTCGACAGAGTCGCCAAATGAGGCGGAAGAAAAGACGTCCGCAACAACGTCATACCATGCAGAGCCCGCACCTGAGAGGAGACTGGGGACGCGCTGAAAACGGTTCTTCGCGGCAAGCTTGCGTGTGATTTCAACCGCGCGCTGCAATAGGGCGTGAATGGAAGATTCGTCGTCCAGGACTCCTTCATAGATTTCGATACCGGTCAAGGCGATGGAGTTACTCCAGCGAGATAATGCGGTCAAGACTGACTGTAACTGCTCGTCGCTACGGACGCCTGTACGGCCGCCATCGAAGCCAAGTTCGAGCAAGACATTGAGGCGTTGGCCTCGGTGAGCGAAATATCGACCTAGCTGTTCAACCTGTGCTGCCGAATCGACGAGACAATGGAATTCAAGATCCGAATCGTGCAAGAGAGCTGAGATTGCGGCCATGTTCTGTTTGCCGATCAACTGGTTCGCCATCAAGATGCGGCGCACTCCGTGGGCGTACGCAACTTGCGTCTGGTGCGCGGTTGCGAGCGTGATTCCCCATGCGCCCGCTTGCAATTGAAGGTGAAACAGCTTGGGCGCCATGGTGGTCTTGCCGTGTGGCGCCAGCTTGACTCCATAGGCAGAGATGAATTGCCGCATCCAATTCAGGTTGTGCAGCAGCTTGTCTTCATACAGGACTGCAGAGGGCAGGCTAAGGTCTTCGCGTAAGAGGTTCCAGTCGAGTTGAGCAATGTCAGTGGCCTCAAGTTCGCGATGAAACGCGCCGAGGCCCTTGTTCAATGGGCCAATAGAGGCGAACGCACCGGTTTGGATGGGTATTTTATCGCTCAAAGGTCGAATCTCCAGGGCGTTCCGGACTACAAGCGTTTACGATTGGAAGGGTCAGCAGTTATAGTCTATATTCTGAACGAGCTACTATGCAGCGATGCGACACGTTGATACGAGGAGCGAGCGTTCTGGACGGCGGCGGGAGCGCCGCGGAACTTGTGGATGTTGCGCTTTGCGATGGTCGCATTGTTGCGATCGGTGCGTCCCTTGAGTGCAGCCCATCCACGGTTATCGATGCGGAGGGAATGGTGCTTGCGCCCGGCTTCATCGATGTTCATACCCACGACGACATCAGCGTGATCCGCAAACCGACGATGCTGCCTAAGCTGTCGCAAGGCGTGACGACGGTGATTGTGGGCAATTGCGGCATCAGCGCTGCGCCGGTCGAGTTATCTGGCGATCTTCCAGAACCGATGAACCTTCTCGGAGCGCCCGCGGATTTCTGTTATCCGACTTTCGTCTCTTATGTTGCGGCCATCCGCGAAGCTCAGCCGGCTGTGAATGTGTGTGCGCTTGTTGGCCACACCGCTCTGCGTAACAACCACATGGACAGGCTTGACCGCGTCGCAACGGGCGCCGAGGTCGAACGCATGCGGGCGCAATTGTGTGAGGCTCTGGCAGCGGGAGCGTTGGGGCTCAGCTCTGGCCTTGCGTATCTTTCAGCGAACGCTGCAACGACGGAAGAAGTGGCGGCTTTGGCCAGGCCACTGGCCTTGGCAGGAGCGGTGTACACCACACACATGCGGAGCGAGGCGGAAGCGATTCTGGACGCTATGGAGGAGGCGTTCGAGATTGGACGTCTGTGCAAGGTGCCGGTAATTGTTTCCCATCTGAAGTGTGCGGGCATTGCTAACTGGGGACGTAGCGAGGAGGTGCTGCGCGCTCTGGATGAAGCGCGTGACGGCCAGGAGATTGGCTGCGACTGCTACCCCTACGCAGCCGCATCGAGCACGCTTGATTTGCGGCAAGTGGATGAAAGGGTCAGGATCACGATTACGTGGAGCACGCCGCATCCGGAGATTGCGGGACAGTCGCTCAGAGAGATTGCGGATAGTTGGAATGCAACGCACTTGGAGGCGGGGCGGCGACTGCAGCCGGCAGGGGCCATTTATCACAGCATCTCAGAAGACGACATGCGAAAGATTCTGGCGCACCCGGCGACCATGATTGGATCCGATGGCTTGCCAAACGATCCGCGCCCGCACCCCCGATTGTGGGGAACATTTCCGCGCGTGCTGGGACGCTATAGCCGCGAGGAGAAGTTGATTTCGCTGGCAGAAGCGGTGCATAAGATGACGGCAATGCCGGCGCAGAGATTTGGGGTTGCGGGACGCGGGTTGATTTGCGAGGGTTATTGCGCAGACTTGGTTCTCTTCGATGCTGAGAGGATTGTCGACACGGCAACATTCAGTGACCCTGTGCGCGCGGCGGACGGTATCAGGGGCGTGTGGGTGAATGGAGTTCTCTCATACACCAAGGATGGGGCAACAGGAAATCGCGCGGGACAGTTTGTTGCGCGCGGCAAGACAAAGTGGATTCAGTAATACTTGAGTTACTAAGTCGGTGGATGGGCCGCCTGAACGGAGCAGTGGTTGTTGTGTGCTTATGGTTGATCCGCACAGTTTGTTTCTTATTTCGGCGGCGTTTATAGCGGTGGTTGGGCTGATCGTGCTGATTGCTGTCTTCAAGCTGAATCCATTCATCACGCTTCTGCTGACATCGCTGGCTCTTGCCGTGGTGACGGGAATGCAGCTATCAACGGTGGTTCATTCCTTCGAGGCGGGAGTGGGCGCAACACTGGGGCACATCGCAATTGTTGTTGCGCTGGGTACGATGCTGGGCAAGATGATGGCGGAGTCAGGAGGCGCGGACCAGATTGCCCATACCCTCATCCGATTCTTTGGAGAGAAGAGGGTGCATTGGGCGATGATGGTGGTTGGCCTCGTGGTCGGGCTGCCGGCTTTTTTTGAGGTTGGCTTTGTGCTGCTGATTCCGATCGCGTTCACGATGGCGCGGCGGACGCGGACTTCGCTGATCATGGTAGGGCTGCCCATGGTGGCTGGACTTTCAGTGGTGCATGGACTGGTGCCGCCTCATCCGGCGGCTCTGCTGGCAGTGACGATTTACAAAGCGGATGTTGGCAAGACTATATTCTATGCGATGCTGGTCGGCCTGCCTTCAGCAGTTATATCTGGACCGCTGTACGCGAAGTTGATTGCGCCGCATATCAAGTTGCCTGCTGAAAACCCGATGGCGGCGCAGTTTGTGGATCACGGGAAGGAGCGCAGCCTGCCTGGCTTCTGGCTGACGTTGTTCACCATTCTTTTTCCGGTAGTGCTGATGCTGGTTGGGAGTTGGGCGGACGCTGTGTCGACGCCGGCAGGAGCCGTGAATCAGGGATTGCATTTGGTCGGGAACGACGACATGGCCTTGCTGATTGGTGTGCTGCTCAGCTTCTTTACGCTGGGCCGGATGCGAGGATTTACTCGCGCAACGATTTTGCGGTTCAGCAATGAGTGCCTTGCGCCGACGGCAACGATCACGCTGCTGGTGGGCGCGGGCGGTGGGTTTGGAAGGATTCTGCAGGATAGTGGCGTCGCGCTGGCGATCATCGGAGTTGCGCTGCACAGCCATGTGCCGCTGCTTCTGCTGGCGTGGCTTCTGGCCGCGTTGATGCGGCTTGCAACCGGATCGGCGACAGTGGCGATGACCACGGCGGCCGGCATTGTTGCGCCGATTGCCTTGAACAGTACAGGCGTGCATCCGGAGCTGCTGGCCATTGCCACGGGCGCGGGATCGTTGATCTTTTCCCATGTGAACGACGGCGGGTTTTGGCTGGTGAAGGAGTATTTCAACATGAGCGTTGCACAGACCATCAAAACCTGGTCTGTCTGCGAGACAATCATTTCGGTGACGGCACTGGGGTTCACCGCGGCTTTGTCGTGTGTAGTGTGATGGATAAGCGCAGAGTTAGACATGCCACGCGTGTTTTTGGCGGGTTGACTTTAATAAGGATGGTTGGAATGACAAGGGTACTTATTCGACGTGGAGTTAGTCGCCGTCACTTTCTGAAGAGCGCGGTAGCACTCGCTGTGGCGCATTCCGCAGTGGGAAGGGCACAGAATGCCGCCATGGGCTTGAAGGGAAGCGGAACTCGGGCCTATGTGGGCACTTATTCAGACGCGGTGGGGGCCGGAAGCAATGGGGAAGGGATCTATCTTTTCGAAATGGATGCTTCGACAGGCGAGTTAAGTCACCGCAGGTTAGCCGCGAAGACTCCGAGTCCGTCGTGGATTGCCATTCATCCTTCGAAGAAGTATCTCTATGCCGTGAATGAGATCAGCGATTATCATGGGAGCAGCGGCTCGGTGAGCGCGTTTGCGATTGATGAGGCTAGCGGCGATTTGACTGCGCTGAATGTGGTGAGCTCGGAGGGCGCTGGGCCTTGTTACATGAGCATCGATGTCTCAGGGAAATATGCATTTGTTGCGAACTATGGCGCGGGGTCGATTGCTGTGCTGCCGATCCTGGATGGTGGATCGCTGGGGGTGGCGACCGACATTCACCGCGATAGCGGGCACCTGGGCGGCACACGGGCCAGCGATGCGCCGCCGGGAAGTTTTGCCGTTAGTGGACACGATGGTCCGCATGCGCACATGATTGCGCCCGACCCGCAAGGCAGGTTTGTTCTGGCGACCGATCTGGGGCAGGATCGGATTTACGCTTATCGATTTGACCGGGGCACGGGAAAGTTAAGCCCCGCGGAAGGCGCACCCTTCGCGGCGTTGCCCTCCGGAGATGGGCCTCGCCACTTTGCGTTCCATCCCAATGGGCATTGGCTGTATGCGATTCAGGAAGAGGCTTCGACCGTCGTTTTCTTTCACTATGATCCGGATGGTGGCACGCTTGCCACGCAGCAGACAGTTTCTGCTTTGCCTTCGGGCTTTGCGGGAACGAGTTTTGCTTCAGAGATTCTGGTATCGCCGGACGGACGGTTTCTTTACGCGGCAAACCGGTTGCACGACACGATTGCGGTTTTCTCCATTGGCGCTGATGGGAGGTTGAAGCAAATCGCGAACCCATCGACCATGGGCGACTATCCGGGGCAATGCAGGATCGATCCCGGCGGCAATTTTCTGTTTGCGTGCAATCGGCACAGCGATAGCATCTCGTGCTTCAGGATTCATCGTGAGACAGGCCTGTTGACGTTCACAGGCAAGTACACAGCGGCAGGAAGCCCGGGGAGCATTACGTTTCTCAGTTGAGGAATTATTTGGGGAGCGCGTTGAGCTTATCGATAGTCAGCTTAAGGTCGTCAAGCTTCTGCCCTGCTTCGGCGAGCTTGCCTTCGGAGGTGAGGCGCTGGTAATCGGAGAAATCTTTGCCGGCCTGGGCGATGAGCGACTTGAGATCCGCGGTCGGCTGGGGCTTTGCTCCGGCTTCAGGCGCGGCTCGCGGGGCCTCGGCCGAGTTCAGAGATGAAGACTCAGAGCCAAACAGAGATCCCAGTGCTGCCTCGAAGGTGGGGGCATAAGCGAGGCGGTCTTGCAAGGCCAGCACGACGAGGCGCAACTCAGGCATGGGGCTGCGATCCGCTTGCAGGTAAATAGGCTCGGCGTAGAGGAGAGCGCGCCCGCACGGAATGACGAGCAAACTGCCGCGGCGTACGTGCGAGCCTTGCTGATTCCACAAGGTAAGTTGGCCAGAGAGCTGGGCATTCTGATCGATGCGCGCCTCGATTTGCTGCGGCCCGTCTACCAGCCTGGTTTTTGGGAAGTCGTAAACCACCGATGTGCCGTAGTGCTCGCCATCGCTGCGGCCGGCAATCCAGCCGATCAGGTTGTTGCGATTGGCGGGCGTGAAGGGCAGAATTTCGACGAACTCCAGGCCGTCCTCTCCGGGAAGTTTCATGAGCACAAAATTAGGCTGCATGGCTTGCGTTGTCTGCTCGCCTCCCTGGGCCATGCCTGTTTCCGTGGCGACGGTCCAAAGGTCCTCGCGATTGTAAAAGACCTCAGGATTGGTCATGTGATAGAGGCCGTAGACCTCTGCCTGCAGGCTGAGCAATAACTCAGGGTAGCGGACATGCTTGTGAAGCCAGGCCGGCATGACCGAGGCATCTTTGAAGAGGCTAGGAAAGATTCCGCGATAGGCGGCCAGGATGGGATCGCTGTTATCGAAGACATAGAAGGTCGTGGTTCCATCGTAAGCATCGACGACAACCTTGACGCTGTTACGCATGTAGTTGAGGGAAAGGTTGTCGATAGCGCGGTGGGCTGAATAAGGATAGGTGTCCGACGAGGTGAAACCATCCATGATCCAGGAGAGGCGGCCATCGTCGCCGACCACGATGTAGGGGTCCTGATCGTAGGTAAGAAACGGCGCCAGGGTTTCGACTCGATCGCGGACGGTCCGGCGCATGAGGAGCCGGCTCTGGGAATTTGCGTCGTCGCTAAAGGGCAGCTTGGCAATATCCCCTCGGTCAAATGCGATAAGGAAGCGGCGCAGAAAGCCGCCAAGGACGATGCCGCCGCTGCCCTCGTAAGAGGTGAGATTGTTGCTTTGACCCTCGGGGTAGTTGAACTCCTGCTGGCGCGTCTTCACGTAGACATCGGTGTTCGTCATCTCGCCGAAGTAGATCTCCGGGCGAGTAACACTGAGGCCGTGCACGGTGCTCTGGACGGGCATATTGCTCAGCATCAGCGTAGGCAGGCCTTCCGCGGTGAATCCATTGACGGGGTTCATGGTGATGCCGTAGCCGTGAGTGTAAATGAGCTTGTCGTTGATCCAGTTACGGCTGCTTTCAGGGAGCTTGTCGACATTCAGTTCGCGCACGGCCAGCATGACTTCGCGCAGGTTGCCGTCAATCATGTAACGGTCGATGTCGATATCGGGAAAATCGTAATAGGTGCGAATCTCCTGGATCTGGCGCAGTGTATCCTGCAGAGCATTCACATCCCAAAGGCGGATGTTCTGCAGCGTAGCCTGATTGTTGGCTGGGTCGGTTGCACCTATTGTGGTCTCAGCGGGGAACTCGCGCTGCATGAAGGAGTCAAGACCGTAGGCCTGGCGAGTCATCTGGATGTTATAGGCAATGTAGGGCTGCTCACGCACCAACTCATTGGGCTTGACAATGAAGCTGCTTACGTACCAGCCAACGAGGCTTGCCACGACATAACAAAGGACAGCCGGAAGTGTAGCGGCGATAAGCGAACGGCCTCGCGGCTTGAAGATGGCGGTGATAATGGCGATCACCGCGCCCAAGGCTAGCGCGGCGGCGACAAACAGCATGCCGATCAGAGTTACATGCGCGTCGGTATAGGTGACTCCGTCAAAGACTGTGTGGTGTTCAAAAAGCAACTCAAAGCGCGCTATATATTCGCGCATTGCGAGGACCAAGAGCAGGCCACTTATGGAGAGGGAGAGTCCGCGCCAGGGTAAGGGGATGCCGCTGCTGTACCGGCCACCGAGGGCGCGTGATCCGCCGGTGGCGAGGATGAAAAGGACCGCAAGGATACAGGTAAAAATAACCAGAGTGAGCAGCCAACCGACGATGAGTTGCCAGGCAGGGAGGGTGAAGAGATAGAAGTTAAGCGGCCTGCCAAAGATGGGGTCCGCGAAGGCTCCAGGCGACCCAGGAGCGGCGGGAGGGGCGTACCAGAAAAGCGCCAGGGTGGACCATTGGGCCTGCATGGCGGCGGCGGTGACAAGGGCAATGAGGAGCGAGATTCCAATTGCGGCCACGCGAAGGACTGGGGCTACCGGGAGCTTGATTGGATTTCCGGCGATGACGATGGTGTGGTCTTCCGGCAGATCGTCTAGATGCGCTCGTTTGAAAGCTGAAAAGACGCCATAGAGAAAAAGGAAAGTGGCCACCGCAAAGGCGGCGAAGACGCCCCACTCGAGGCCGCGCGCCTTCCAGAACACAGGGGCGTAGCCGAGGGAGCGAAACCAGAGCAGATCGACCCAGTAGGAGAGCGCGGTGCGGCTGAAGAAGACGATAACGGCTATGACGGCCAGAACGAAAAGGAGAGCGCGGCGGCGCGGGCGGGATGGCTTGGTTGGTACGGGCCAATCGATGGATTCGGGCAATCTGGTACCCCACTTTACTTGCTGCTTCAATGTTGGGAGACCAGGGAACCGAACGGCATTTGAATCACAGCGCGTGGGCCGCAGGTTGACGATCTCACCACATACACTCTAGCCCCTTTGGCGTGCTTTTGCAGATTGGGCCCGGTTGAAGCATTCGTGCCAGTAGGCGCGTGGTTGGGAGGATGGCGTCAAGCTTGCCCTGGGCTCGGCAGCGGAAAGTGATGGGTCAGTTTGAAGGATCATTCCCTCAGGGGCTAAAGTGCAGGTTCATTTTTGCTGCATTTAACGTACGGGCCAAATCCCGTACCCTTCAAGCTGAGGCCCGTGCGCTTCTGACTGAATCACCACGCAGCCGAACCAACCATTGTGCAGATTTGGCCAATTTGGTACTATCAACTCACACATGGTTCGCGCTGCCCAAAGCCCGTCTTGTTGTCGCCTGTCGAACATTCTCGACGGGTGTATGTTCTAGTCTCCGATCTCCTGCACAACTGATCAAGACAAACCCGTTGCTGACGAGCCGGGTCCGTCTCCTCGTGTCACTCCGGCCTTCAGCATCTACTTCCCCACCACAAAGAAAAGGCGGAGCTTGGATGAACACTCATGTTGAGATTCAGGAAGAAGTGGCGTTTGGCCTGGATTCGGTGCGCGCACTTATGGCGCGAGAGATCACCGGACGTGGAGACGTGTGCCTGACTTGCAGCTTTCAGGCCGAAGGTGTATTGCTGACGAGGCTGGCCATTGAGCTCGATCCGGCGATTCCGATTCTGTTTCTCGACACCGGTTACCACTTTCGGGAGACCTACGAGTTTCGCGATCGCATAGCAAGAAAATGGCAACTGAACCTGATCAACCTTCTGCCGGAGAAAACAGTTCCCGAACAAGAGGCGGAGCACGGGCTTCTCTATCGGTCTGCGCCGGACCAGTGCTGCAAGCTGCGCAAGGTTGAACCGCTGTTCAAGGCAGTGGCCGGGTATCGCGTGTGGCTTACGGGGCTGCGGCGCGAACAGGCAAAGAGCCGCGCTGGGCTTGAGGAGTCGGCGATGTTTACGCTCCCGGGCGGCAAGCAGGTGCTGAAGCTTGCACCGCTGGCGGCATGGACAACGCGCGATGTGTGGTATGCCTGCGAGCAACTCTCGATTCCGTTGCTGCCTCTCTATGAGCGCGGATTCTCGTCGATCGGCTGTGAGCCATGCACTTCGCTTCCTCTCGATGCCAACGATCCGCGGTCAGGGCGATGGGCAGGCCAAAAAGTTGAATGCGGAATTCATATCGAGGCAGCGCCGGCGCGGTAGGACGGGCAGAGCGGCACGGAGTACACAGGATGCAGTACCTCATAGGGTTCATCATCGCGTTGTTCATTGCACTGACCGGGGTTGGCGCCGGCACCATCACGGTGCCGGTTCTGGTGTTGTTTCTCGGAGTCCCCGCACAGGTCGCGGTCGGCATCGGACTGATGTTCGCGACGGCCGTAAAGCTGATTCTTGTGCCGTCCCAGATCGCCCGGAAGAATGTGGCATGGCGCACACTTCTGTTCATGCTTGCAGGTGGGGTGCCGGGTGTCCTGATTGGGTCGCTGTTCCTGAAGCACCTGGTCACGGTGGGCTCGCAGAATCTGATGAACGCCCTTCTCGGCTCCATTCTGGTTGCTACAGCAGCCTGGCAAATCGTGAATTCATTCAAGCCGCTAAAGGCGAATGCGGATACGCGGAACCACAGCCGATTGCTGGCGTGGCTTATGCTCCCGGTTGGCGCTGAAGTTGGGTTTTCTTCAGCAGGTGCAGGCGCGCTGGGCAGCGCGGCGCTTCTGAGTTTTACGCCATTGATTCCAGCGCAGGTGGTGGGAACGGATATTGCTTTCGGCTTCATCGTCTCGCTGATTGGCAGCGGAGCACACTGGTTCTCGCACACTTCTAATACGGAGTTGCTTCTGCAACTGATTGCCGGCGGTGTTTTGGGCGCAGTGAGTGGAACTCTGCTGAGCACGCACATACCGCGCAGGCCGCTGCGCTTTGCGCTGTGGGTCTGGCTGTTGTTGCTGGGAGGTCAATTTTTGTTCAACAGCTACCAGGCCTGGGCTGCTCCCCGGAAAGGCGGTGTGGTTCAGGCGCATGAAACGCGGTTGAAGTGAAGCACCGAAGGTGATTCCTTCACAGGTCTTCCGCCGCGGCGGACGAGACCTGATTACATGACAGCGTCGGCTCCTCAGCTTCCGAGTAGACTGGTTGCTGCAAAACGACCAAGAGCTCGGGAAGAAAGGAGCCGAGCATGTTGATTATAGGATGTGATTTTCATCCGA
>Ga0182024_10002629_pt1 | contig 44147 bp, 36 predicted proteins | sample P32metaG_FD_120480 | JGI IMG/M metagenome (GOLD analysis project Ga0182024, IMG submission 120480) | Permafrost microbial communities from Stordalen Mire, Sweden - P3-2 metaG (Illumina Assembly) | ecosystem: Environmental > Terrestrial > Soil > Wetlands > Permafrost | place: Sweden: Stordalen... | reverse complement strand
CCGTACGTGGTGTTTCCCAGCGACAGCCCCACCCACGGCACGGGCCCGGGCGCGATCGTGTGGAGCGCCTCACTGCCGTGCCCCGATGGCGCCGGGGTGCGCGTGGCGGCAATCGACCCCGAAGACATCCCCGGGCAACCGGCCGAGCCGCGCACGGCGGCGGCCCGGCCGATCGCGCTGCGCGGGCCACTCGCCGCGACCGCCGGCCCTTACGGACGCGTCGTGATCGCGGCCTCCTCCGCCGGGGAACCCTCAACCCGGGCGGGTGGGCTGCTGCTCACCGAGGGCCCGGCGGGCGGGCCATTTGCACCGCCGCTTGCGATTGACCCTCCGGCGAGCACCTTCGCGTTCACAACCGCCTATCTCGGCGATGTCGCACTCCTCTCCTCGGACGCCTCTCAACCGGGTGGGACCGCCCAGCAGGGGACGGGCGCCCAGCGCCATGCGCCCGCACAGCCCGGGGGCGACACCGGGCATAACGGCGGCGTGCAGTTACGGGTCCAGCGCCACCACGCAAGCCGCTTCGCCGCACCAGCCCAGGTGAGCACCGGCGCGGGTGCGAGCATCGGGGCGCTGACGGTCGCGCTCGACTACCGCAGCGACGCGCTTGCGGTGTGGACACAAGAAGGCTCGATCTACGCCCGCGAGCTGCCGGCCTCGGGCGCGCCGCACCCCGTGCAGCGGCTCGGGGCGGTGGGGCTCGGTCCTGCATCCGGCGCCCAGATCGCCGCTGTCCTCAGCGACGACGATCGCGCGATCGTCGCCTGGACCGATCGCCACGCCAGCCAGACGAGCGTGTACGTCGCCCGCTCCCAGCCCGGCGTGCGCTTCGATGGTCCGCAACTGCTCGAACGCTTCTCCGACCCCCCCGACCTGCCGGCCTACGAGGACTCACCCCGAATCGTGCGTCTGTCCTTCGAGAGCGTGATGATGGCCTGGACGGGCGCCGAAGCCGGTCACTGGGTCATCCGCACCGCGGCGATCGACCTGGATGGCGTACACACCCCGAACACGATCTCCCCTCCGGGCAGAGATGCGTTGCTCGCCGCTCTGGCGGCCGGACCCGACGGTGAGGCGCTCGCGCTGTGGACCGAACCCCAGCAGACACCAGCTGGCCTCGACCTCGGCCGGCAGGCGATCCTCGCCGCGCGGGGGTTCGACGCCTACCCGGCACAGACGATCTTCGCAGCGGGCGAACAGGTGGCCCCGCCGGGACCCAACAGCGACGCGACCGTCGCACTGGATCCGAACAGCGACCGCGCGATCGCGGTCTGGCGCACAGGCACCGGTCTCCTCGCCTACGCGATCCGCACCAGCGGCGCCCCGTGAGCATCATCCGCGCGGGGGTCGCACCGCGTCGAGTGCGACCCATCAGAGAAGATGCCACAGGATGGAGCGGGAGTACGAGCTACAGACGCACCGCGCGGAGGATCGCCACTGGTGGTACCGGGGGCGGCGCAGCGTGCTCGAGCGGGTGGTCGCGCTGCTGCGCCTGCCCGCGCGCGCGCGGATCCTCGACGCCGGCTGTGGCAGCGGGCGCAACATGGTCGAGCTCGCCCACCACGGCACGGTCACAGGGATCGAGCTGTCCGCGACAAGCGTCTCGCTCGCTCGCGCGCGTAACACCGGCGAGGTGATCGAAGGCTCGGTGCTGCAGATGCCGTTCGCCGCCGACAGCTTCGAGCTGGCCGCATCGCTCGACGTGATCGAGCACCTCGAGGACGACCTCTCCGCCCTGCGCGAGCTGCGCCGCGTCGTCGCGCCCGGCGGGGCGCTGCTCGTGACGGTCCCCGCCTACCAGTGGCTGTGGTCGGGCCACGACGAGATCAACCACCACCATCGCCGCTACACGCGCCGCTCACTCGTGCGGGTCGCCGAGCAAGCCGGCTGGGAGCTCGTCCGCACCACCTACTTCAACTCGCTCCTGCTCCCCGTCGCGATCGCGCTCCGCGGCCTCGACCGGTTCAGCTCCTCCAAGACGACCGAGTCGAGCCTCGACCTCTGGGTCCCGCCGCCTCCGCTCAACTGGCTGCTCGAGCGCCCGCTCGCGCTCGAGGCCGCGCTCATCAAGCGGGGCGGGCGCATCCCCGCCGGGCTGTCGCTGCTGGCCGTCTTCCGCTAAGCGTCGCCGTCGGCGACCACGGGAGCGTGTACGCGAAACGTCCACGCGCGATTCACGAAGAACGTCGTGACGGTGACCACGGCGGTGGCGAAGACCTGAGCAAGCAGCTTGTCCAAGTTGGCGTCGTGCACGAACAGATACAGCAACACCTCATCGATGCCAAGGCCGCAGCCCTGCACGATCGCCCAGCGCACCGGCGTGAACGCGTCGCCGACGTGCTCACGGAACGTCCAGCGGCGGTTGAGCAGGAAGCCGTTAGTCGCCCCGGCGACGAAGCCGATCGCCGACGCCGCCAGATACAAGACGCCGAACACCTTCAGCAGGACCGTGTACACGACGAGCGTGAGCAGCGTGTTCGACACACCGACGATCCCGAACTTCACGAACTGGATCGCCACGGGTGCGTTTTTTAGTACGGGCAAAGGCCTGTCCCTTAGTCTTTGCATCGATCCCTACTTAATCAGCTTCGGAAGGCAGTCATGTCGCAGGCAACATCCCGCACCTACTCGCTCCTCTCGATCGTCGCCCCCGTCTATGACGAGGAGGAGCTCGTCGAGGAATTCGTCGCGCGCACCTGCGCGGCCGTCGCTGCTCTGAACTTCGAGCTCGTGCTCGTCAACGACGGCTCGTCCGACCGCACGCCCGAGCTGCTCGACCGACTCGCCGCCTCCGATCCGCGCATCCGCGTGATCCACCTCTCTCGCAACTTCGGCCACCAGGCCGCACTCACCGCCGGCCTCGAGCATGCCGCCGGTGACGTCGTGGCGATGATTGACGCCGACCTGCAGGACCCCCCCGAGCTGATCCTCGAGATGATCGAGCGCTGGCGCGCCGGCGCCGACGTCGTCTACGCCGTGCGCAAGCAGCGCGAGGGCGAGACCGCCTTCAAGCTCGCCACCGCGTCGTGGTTCTACAAGCTGTTCGACAAACTCGCCCAGGTCGACCTCGAGCCCAACTCCGGCGACTTCCGCCTGCTCGACCGCCGCGCCCTGGATGCGCTGCTGGCGATGACCGAGCGCTCGCGCTTTTTGCGCGGCATGACCGTCTGGGTCGGCTTCACCCAGACCGCCGTCCCCTACGAGCGCAACGCGCGCGCCGCGGGCGAGACCAAGTACACGCTGCGCAAGATGCTCCGTTTCTCGCTCGACGCGATCGCCTCCTTTTCGCACCTGCCGCTGCAGCTCGCCACCTACGTCGGCCTGGCATCGGCGGGGGTGGCGTTCATCGCGATCCCCGTCGTGATCATCCTGCGCATCTTCGACTCCTACCTTCCCGGCTTCGGCTCGATCACGATCGCGATCCTGCTGCTCGGCGGCATCCAGCTGATCGCGCTCGGCGTGATCGGCGAGTACGTCGGCCGGATCTACGACGAGGTCAAGCACCGCCCGCTCTACATCGTCCGCGAGGAGCGCAACCGCCCGGCGGATCTCGACGGTCCCCTGATGGCGCCCAGCGCCCGCGCCGGCCTGGCCGCCCGCACACCCGAACGTATCGGCTGAACCTCTCCCTCCAGGCGCGACGCGCCTACCATGCAGGTTGCTCGGCCTATCTCGATAGGTCTCTCCAGCGCCGCTCCGTCCACCCCCGTCGGGTGTTCTGGGGCTATCTCCCACGATCGAAAGGCTCCCTCTATGCGCCGCCCCAGTCTGCCCGTAATCGCCACCTCCGCCGTCGTTGGCGCGATGGCCATCGCCGTCCCCGCGCTCGCCGCGTCCGGTTCGAGCCCGGCGGCCCATACCGCCCGCGCGCGTCATTGCAGCGCGGTGATCGTCATCAGCCATCATCATCGCGTCCGCGCGTGCCTGATCCCCGGACCGCGTGGCTTCACCGGCTTTCCCGGCCCGAAAGGCGGGACGGGCAAAACCGGCGCGACTGGGAAAACGGGCTCGACCGGGAAAACGGGGGCGACTGGACCCCAGGGGCCTGCCGGACCGACCGGCACAGTGGCCTACGCGACCGTGCAGCCGACCTCGCCGACGGCGGCCAGTCTGATCGGTGCGTCCAGCATCCTCACCGTCAGCGAGCCGAGCGCCGGCATCTACTGCATCACTCCTGCGGCCGGCATCACTTCCTCCGGCATCGCCTCGGTCTCGCCCGAGGTCAGCTACAGCGCGGGCGGAGCGCCCGGTGTGATCGCGGTCAACGCCCAGCACACCAACTGCGCCGCGACCCCCTACGAGGTGGACACTTACACCCCGGGGACGACGACGCTCGCGACCGGCTACGCGTTCACGATCGCCATTCCCTGACCCGAGAGAATTCGGCCGGTGCATCGACCGTCTCTCCGACTAACCGCCACACTCGCCTGCGTTCTCGCGCTGGCGGGGGTGACGGCGGGGCCCGCCGTCGCGGCGCCTTGCGCGGGCGCCGGTGCGGGGGAATGCCCGTACGCATCGGTCTCGATCGTCGGGATGCGCGCCGAAGGCATCCTGCGTTTCCCCGAGGCGGTCGCGGTCGACGCGTTCGGCAACGTCTACGTCGCCGACCAGCTGTCGTTCGTCGTGCAGAAGTTCTCCGCCGCCGGCGCCTACCTCGGCCAGTGGGGCTCCTACGGCGGTGGCCACGGCCAGTTCGGGCCGATCGGCGGGCTCGCGACCGACGCCGCCGGGAACGTCTACGTCGTCGACTCCGAGCACAACCGGATCGAGAAGTTCTCGCCCTCCGGCGAATTCATCAAGGACTGGGGGCGCTTTGGCAGCGAACTCGGCCAGTTCAACTTCGGCTCTTCTCTGAACCCCACCCAACCGCCAGGCGGCGGGATCGCCGTCTACGGCTCCTACGTCTACGTCGCCGACTCCGGCAACGACCGGATCGAGCGCTTCAACCTCGAAGGCGGCGAAGCCCTGGAATGGGGCTCCTACGGGACCGGCGGCGGGCAGTTCTCCTACCCGCGCGGCGTCGCCGCCAACGCCTCGGAGGTGCTCGTCACCGACGACGACAACCACCGCATCGAGAAATTCAGCGCCGCCGGGCAGTTCGAAGGTCTTGATGGCTCCGAAGGCACGAGCGGCGACCGCTTCGACTTCCCCTATGGGATCGCGCTCGATGCCGCCGGCAACGTCTACGTCGCCGACGACATCAACCACCGCGTCGTCAAGCTCAGCCCCGCGCTCGGCTACCTCGCCGAATGGGGCGGCTTCGGCTCCAAGCCGGGCCAGCTCGCGTTCCCGCGCGGGCTCGCCGCCGACCCTGCCGGCGAAACCTTCGTCGCCGACACCGCCAACGACCGCATCGAGGTGTTCGACCCCGAAGGTCACTACCTGCGCACGCTCGGCACCTCCGCGCGCGGGCCCGGCCCTTTGACCGTGCCGCGCGGGCTCGCGGTCGACCCGACCGGCCGGCTGTTCGTCTCCGACACGGACGACTCGCGCGTCGAGGAGTTCGCGCCCGGCACCGACGCCTACCTCGGCACGCTCCCCTCCCCGGGCGGCTACGCGACCGGCTTCAACCGCCCCGCGGGGATCGCCGTCGATCCCCGCGGGGCCGTCTACGTCACCGACCCCGCCGACGGGCGGATCTCGCGCTTCTGGGGCGACGGCACCTACCTCTCCGAAATCGGCGGCCCGGCCGACGTCGGCGGCGCCGGGCTCTCCGAAGCCGGCTCGGTGGCCGTGGCATCGGGCTCGGGCGACGTGTACGTGGCCGACACCAACCACAACCGCATTGTCGTCTACTCCCCCGAAGGCAAGCTGATCGCACGCTTCGGCGCGAACGGCGGCGACGGAACTTCGGGTTCCGGCGCAGGCGAATTCGACCATCCCGAGGCGGTCGCCGTCGACGGCGCGGGCAATGCGTACGTGGCTGACACGTACAACAACCGGATCGTCGAGCTGTCGCCCGCCGACACGGTGCTCGCGCAGTGGGGCTCGCGCGGGACGGCCGACGGGCGCTTCCACTCACCGACGGGCGTCGCCCTCGACGCGGCCGGCAACGTCTACGTCGTCGACTCCGAAAACAACCGCGTCGAGGTGTTCGACTCCAGCGGCCGCTTCCTCGGGAAGTGGGGCGAGCGCGGGATCGGCCCCGGCGAATTCTCCCAGCCGACCGCGATCGCCGTGGACTGCAACGGCGATGTCTACGTCACCGACACGAACAACAACCGCGTCGAGCGCTTTGACCCCGTCACACCCTTCGGCTCAGGCTGCCTGGCGCCGGGCCTGTGGCCACCGCCGCTGAACGTCGCTCCTGTCCTGCACATCAGCTTGCCGCGGCCCGCAGGAGTGCTCGCGCGGGGCGCGCTCACGCCGAGCGTCAGCTGCGTGCGGGGCTGCAAGGTGCTCGTCTCCGCGACGCTCTCGAGCCTGCGCCCGCGACGCACAGTCGCGCTGATCTCCGCCGCCGCCACGCTCGCGCCCAAGCGCGTCTCCAAGCTGCGCGTCCGCCTCGGCCGCAGTGCGCTGCGCACGCTCCAGCGCGCGCTCGGCCATCGCAAGGGGATGCTCGCGCGCGTGGAGATCATCGCGGCCGGCCCCACCGGCCTGCGGACCACCGTGTACCGGACCTATGCCGTCACGAGGTGAGGGCCGAGCAGCAGTGACGCCTTCAGAGGCGATAATGGCCTCATGAGCACTGTCGATCCCCAGTCAGAGCAGGACCAGTCGAACATGGACCACCGCCAGGAGCGCATCCGGATCGAGACCGAGCGCCACCGGATCGAAGGCTCGCTGACGCTCGCCCGCGACGGCTACCGCAGCCGCGTGTCCGACGTACTGAACGCCTCCGAGCGCGACTTCCTGACGCTCACCGACGTCACCGTCGAGCCGCTCGCCGGAGGCCCGGTGGAGCTCCACCCGTTCCTCACCCTCGCGCGCCGGCACATCGTGTTCGCGGTCGCCGGGTTGGAGATGCCGGAGGACGGATAAGGGCATCAGGCGCCACGTGTGGGTCGCGGGGTGACGGTCACAGACGCGGACCATCCGCGGTGGCGAGCCGTCCCAGCGACCTGTTGGCCAAGAGGCGCTTGGCCAGTGGGCGGCCGTGAGCGAAGGCGAGCCTGTCGATGTTTCCGGCAATAGACGGCGCAAACGCCTGCAGGCCGATCCTCTCGCGCGTCTCGGGACACCAAACGCGCTTGTAGGCTTCGTCCTCGCCGAGCATCTCGACGCGGCGTAGCCCCTCTGTAAATACGTTGTGAATAAGTTCGCGCATCAGCAGCATGCCGGGCGCCAGCTGCCGGTACTCGGGGTCGTAGCCCATCTTGAGATGGAAGTGGACGCCATCCCAGCGGAACGCCAGGCTGATGGCAATAGCCCGTCCATCGAGGCGCAGCATGTGGATTCTCAACCATCCTCGATCGGCCGCCCAACTAGCGATGCGCTCGCCGTGACGAACGCCGCGCCGGAGTCGGGGCCCGCATGGATGATCGGGTGGTGGCGTCACGTAGCGCCGCACGACGCACGATTGCGCGTCGTTGCTGTTCATGATCGCGGCCAGCTGATAGGGATCGTTCCGCTGTATCTAAATCTCGGGCAATCGAGGCTCCGTAGAAGTCATCGCCTGCTAGCCAGTGATTTCTCAGGCTACATCACACCACTGGCGCTGCCAGATCGCGCTTGGGAGGTCGCCGAAGCGGTGGCACACGCGCTGATGAGGACAGAGCCTCGGCCATCTGCCTCGAGCTGGGGCCATTGCCCGCGACATCTCCGTGGGTCATGGCACTCCGTCAGGCTCGGCCAGACGTCGTTCTCTCTGCCGGCCGGCGCCACCGCGACGTTCCAGGTCAAGCTCAACTCGACCGGCCTGGCGTTGCTGCACCATTTTTCACGCGTTCTCGGCCTGGGTATTGGCCAACGAGGCGATGCCCAACGACAGTCAGGTTATCTTCCTGCTCTACTCGGTGCGGTTCAGCAAGCCGAAGAAGTCAAAGAAGCACGAGCCGCAACACCCGAAGCACCATCACTGACGGTGCAAACCGGCCGCGAGCCGACTCGTCCTGGAGAATCGTCCTAGAGAGGGATCAGGGGACGAGCTCGACCGCACCCCGGTCGGCCAAGTAGAGCAGTGCGGCACGTGCCTCGGCCGGATCTGACTCGCCGGCCAGCTCCGGGACGGTGTCCGCGAGCGACTGGCGGTTGCCGTCAAGTGAGCGCACCAGTTTGAACTGCAGCTCGTTGATTCCGAACGCCTGCTCCCCGAAGAGCTCCGCCTGCAGCGCCTCTTCCCCGTTACGCAGATACACACGTGAGGCCGTGTCGAAGCGGCGCGAGAGCACCGGGTGCAGCGCGTCGAGCGCAGCGCCGTTCGAGCTTGTGAGCGCCGCGAGCGTGCCGCTGCGCAGCTCGGAAGTGCGGGGATCCTCGCCCAATGGATCGCAGCCGAAGTCGTTGAACTTGAGATACAGGTTGAGCGCACCGGCGGCACGGCGGCGCAGATGCCAGGTGCTCGATCCCGCGAACATGACCACGTCGCGCGCCCGATCATCGAGCTCCACCTCGCGAGCGCTCTTCAGCACCACCTCAGGGAGCTCGTCGGGCTGCAGGCTTGCACGGAAGTCCGCGCTCATGTTGAATGCGTTCACGCCACGGTGTTCGTATGGGTAGAGCACGAGCGTGGACTCCTCGGGGATATCGATCGACAGCCCGACCGACACCTGCGAAGGGAACCGGTCCTTGTGAGCCGGCGGCTCCGGCGCAGCGTCCGCCTCGTAGCACTGGATGTGGCGCTCGGACAACGTCATCCCCGCACGGTCGAGACCACACACCCGCGCCACCACGTCGAACAGCTCGTTCGTGTAGTCCATACCCTCGGGGAACTCGAACAGCGACTGCTCCTTCTTGCCCTTGATGGCGAAGCTGCCGAGCATGTGGTCGGTCAGCTCCTCGCTCGCATATCGCAGCAGCATCTCGTGGAACTCCTCGCTCACTCCCTCGCGGATGTGGACCCATTCCTGAGACTTGTAGGTGTCGGTGTAATCGCTGGGATCGAAGTCGAAGATCTTCATCGGGCTGTTATTCCCCCCTTGTCTGAGCCTGTCCGGCTCGCGGCTACGGAACGGCCTCCATCGAGGCGGTCTCTGGTGCGGTGTCCCTCGGAATGCGGAGCGGCACCATCCGCGCCTTGTTGCGCATGGCTGGAGCCTCGACGAACATATAGGTGATCGTAGCCGCCACAAAGCTGGTGGTCAGCACCACAGCGACGTTGACGGGAACGCCCGCGGCGCCGCCCGCCATGTGGCCGTGATCCCCCAACCCGCGGATGATGGGATCGTGCCAGAGGTAGATGCTGTAGGAGATGACACCGAGCCGCACCACCACACCGCTGCTCAGGAGCGACACTGCGGGCGATTTGCGCTCCCGGATGGGCAGGACAGCAACCCGCAAGCAAAGGCCATGATCGTGTTGTAGGGACGTTCGTTGAGTCCGAGATAGGCGTAGGCGATCCCCACGATCCCGGCCAGCGCAACCGCCACCATTCCGCCAGCGAAGCCCACAGCTGGGGGTTGCGCAGTCTCGCGGCATCAGCTGCGATCACGATTACCGCAGCAGCCATGCCAAAAGCGAACAGGTCTGCCTGCGCGAAGAAGCTGCGCTCGAGCACGGCGTGCCAAGTGTTGCCGATCAGTTCCGCCTGATTGTTTGAGGCACGCGTCACGCTAGCCACGATCTTTCCCGTGATGCCAAACGCGAGCAGCTCGGGCGGATGCCATCGGCCCCGGCGCGACTCCGCTCCGGACTCGGTCATGAGTCATCCGCCAAGCATTTGCCAAGAATCTGCGAACATCATTACTGGTGTGTCCATGACCGTACAGACTGTGTGCCGCCCAGAAAGGCAAACTAAGTGACTTCTCATGCAAGGCTTTGGCCTCTCGTTGGCGGATGGATCCAATAAAGTCCAAGCAATGGATCGCGAAGCGGGCCGAGACGCACGGCATACTGACGTGAGCAGATCGGCCTGCGCCAGCGTCGTGCCCACCCTGCGCGCGAGGCCGTGATGCCCAACCCGCCTGCCGTCATCCTCGGCGGCACCGTCACAGCGCTGTCGGTCGCACGCAGCCTCACCGACGCCGGCGTGACGGTCTACGTGCTTGACCATCGCGACTCGCCGGCGCGAATGTCACGGCTGTGCGCGATATTCATCGCCGTGGACTCCGATCAGATGCAGGATCGCATGTTGGACTGGCTGCGATCCGGCCCGAGTGGCGCGGTGTTACTCGCGTGCGGCGACGAGGGACTCGAGCTGATCGCGCATCACAGAGCTGAGCTCGTCGAGCTCGGCTATCGGCCGATGGAGGCCGACGACGATGTGCTGCTGGCGATGCTCGACAAGAAACGCACGGATGACCTTGCCCGCGAGCACGGCATCCCGGTACCGCGCGTGATGCCGCTGCGCGATCAAGCCGACGTCGACGCGGTGAGCAGTGAGCTCTCCTATCCGTGCGTGCTGAAGCCGGTCCACTCACACGTCTTTGTACGCCGCACGGGCTCGCACGCGAAGGTGCTCTCCGTCGAGAACCCTGCGGCCCTGCAGGCCGAATTCGAGCGCCTGTCCCAACTGGGAGTAGAGATGCTCGTAATAGAGGTAATCACGGGCCCCGACGATGAGTACGTCTCCTACTACAGCTATCTCGACGAGCAAGGCGAGCCACTACTGCACCTGACAAAGCGCAAGATTCGCCAGTATCCGACTTACTTCGGGACCGGCACCTATCACGCCACGACGCGTGATCCGGAGGTCGCGGAGGTGGGGCTGCGGTTTCTCCAGGCCGTCGGACTGCGGGGGCTCGGTAACGTCGAGTTCAAGCGCGACGGCAACGACGGCCAGCTCAAGTTGATCGAGTGCAACGCGCGTTTTACAATGTCCAACGACCTGATCCGGATTGCCGGTATCGACCTCGCGTTGTTCTCATACAACCGCTTGCTCGGACGGCCGACGCCGCCGGTTGACCGATATCGCGAGGATCTGAGGCTTTGGGACCCAGTTCACGACATTCTCGCCTTCCTGGAATACCGGCGTAGCGGCGATCTCTCGCTCCAGAGTTGGTCCGCGAGCCTGCTCCATCGCCAACATCTGCGAACCGCGCGCCTAGATGATCCGCTCCCCGCCGTTGTGGGCCTTGGGCGCCAGATCGTGCGGGTCGCCGCAGGTAGGGGCGCAGGGCGGGCAAGGCCCGCTCGCGGACAGCAATCCAGCCGTACACCTTGGGCGCGCGGACTTGGGGGGCTGTCCGAGCGGATGACGCGCGCGGGTGACCGAGGAGCCGGCGTGGCGGCTCGTCTCGAGCTCGTGGGCTCGACCGGGCCCGGCTATGTATGGCGACGCCTTCAAGCCGATCGTCGCCTCTCCGGCCTGGGGGAGAAGGCTCGCAATGAGGCTTATGAGCGAATCTGGCGGGAGGCGGCGGATGTCGCGGAGGCCCGCCTGCAGCGCCTCGGACCGGGACTGTTTGAGATCTCAAGGAATGGAGTCTGCACGCGGGTCTTCCAGCAGATGGTCGACATCGATGACCCCGTCACCCTGAAGGTGGCACTCGATAAGGCCTTCGTGCACCAGCTGATGGCAGCGGCGGGTCTGTCGATTCCCGACCATGTCGAGTTCGACGTGCGCGAACCCGCGCCGGCGCTTGAGTTTCTTGAGCGGGCCGGCTGCCCATGTGTAGTCAAGCCCGCGGCGGGAACCGGCGGTGGACACGGGACGACCGCTGGGGTGGAAGCGACCGCCGAGCTCATGCGGGCACGGCGAAACGCCGCCACCGGCAGCACCCGTCTACTCATCGAACGCCAAGCGATGGGCGCGGTCTACCGGCTCCTGCTCTTAGATGGCAAGCTGCTCGATGTCGTGCGCAGCGTGCCCGGACACCTAACCGGCAACGGGAGTTCGACGATCGAGGATCTGATCTTCGCCGAGAACGAGCGGCGAGTAAGAGCCAAAGGCGCGGCGGGCCTCTCGCTGCTGGGAGTCAACCTCGACATGATTCTCTCGCTCGAGCACGCCGGACTGACGTTGTCATCGGTCCTGCCGGCAGGCGGCAGGATCACGATCGGAGTCGTGACCAACAACAACGCGATCGACGACAACGAGACCTTTCGCGGCAACGTCTCCCCCGATCTTCTCGCCGACGCGAGTGCAGCGCAGCGAGCGGTCGGGCTGCGCCTCGCAGGCGTCGACGTGATCACGACCGACCTGGCGCGACCGCTCGCCGCGACCGGCGGAGTGATCAACGAGGTCAACGGCACGCCCGGCCTCCACCACCATTACCTCGTGGCCGACCCGGAGCGGGCAACGCGCGTGGCGATCCCGGTTCTGGAGCGGCTACTCAGCCGCCAGCCACCGGAGAACGGCGTGGCCGTCGCCCAGACACGTGGGTCGTCAGGCGTCAGTCGATCCGAGCCGGCCTGAGAGCTCGTCGATCGCGGCAAGCACCTGTGCAGCATTCGCGGGGCGCTGACGGTCGAAAGCATCGCGCAGGTCGAGCTGGCCAAGACGGCGCAGCACCTCCGAGCCGGCGCGCGAGATGACCGGATCGACGCCAGCGGCGCGCACGATCTCGCTCGAGGCGAGCAGCTCGTCGGCGCGACGCTCGGCGTGAACGGCCAGCGCGCACAGCACTCGCTCCGCGAGCGCGGTGAAGGGCACCGTCTCACCGGGACCCTTAATACTCTCGGCGACCCGGTCCTCCAGGCCGTAGCGTCGAGCGGCGAGCATCATCTCGAGAATCAGCGCATCGCGCCCCTTCATGTAGACGCTGCGCAGGAGCTTCAGCAGGGTAGCGTGCCCCGCGGGCGAGTCAAGCAGGTCCACGATGAGACCCTCCGGCTCGACGAGTGCCTTCCAACCGTGCGCGCCCAGTCCGCTGGCGATGATCGGGACCTCGAAGCTGCTCGTCGCGACCGTGCCCAATACCGCGGCATCGACGTACAGGGCGCCAACTTGCTCGACCAGGGCAGCTGCAACCTCTATATCCCCGACCGGGGCGGCCGTGAGATCCACGTAGTAGGCGCCCCGATCCAGCAGCGGAACGCAGCGTTCGACCACTGCGCGGGAGGCGTTCGCAGGGACCACGGAGAGCACCGCGGTCGCGCCCGCGACCGCCTCTTCGAGCGACGCGCTGCGATGCGCTCCAGTACGTCCGAGCCGGCCCTCGAGTGCGGCGGCCGCAACCGGGTGCACTCGCTCGGGCGTATAGGCACGAATGAGGTGTGCACCCGAGCGGCCGAGCCCCTCCGCCAAGCACGAGCCGAGATCCCCGAACCCAATGAAGGCAAAAACCGCCATGCCTCAGCGCGCACCGCGTGGCGCCGCCGTACGCGAGCACTTGAAGGTGGGAGGGACAGGCATGGGCGACACCACCAAGCGCGATGCGAGCGCGCTCAGGGGCCGTCGGCGCGTTGTCCGTCCAGCATGAGGCCGCTTTCGTCCAACAGCGCGTCGACCCAGTCGTTGGAGAAGTCACCCCGCGCAACGGCCGCGGCGTAATCGGACTCCTTGGCCCCCGCGGCCTGGAGCCGGCTGAGAAGCTCACCGGCGATCTCCTGCGGGACGACGACGACGCCGATCGGATCCCCCACGATGATGTCGCCGGGTTCAACGACGATCCCTCCCGCGCAGATCGGACAGTTGATCTCTCCGGGACCACGGTGCAGAGGCCCGGTCGGCGTCACACCGCGCGCATAGACGGGAAAGTCTCCCAGCGCCCGAATGGCCGGCAGGTCGCGCACCAAGCCGTCCACGACGAAGCCGGCCAACCCGCGGTGGCGTGCCTTAGTGGAGACCAGATCGCCGAGCACGGCGGTCATCGACGAGTTACTCGTATCTACGACCACCACGTCGCCCGGTTGCGCGATGTCGAGCGCCTTGTGGACCATCAGGTTGTCGCCCGGATACACCTTGACGGTGCAGGCCGGACCGAGGATCCGCAGCCGCTCGTCGGTGAGGTTACGAATGCCCGGCGCCATCGTATAGAGCCGGTTCATCCTGTCCGATATCGCCGGCGTATCGAACGCGCCAAAGTCGGCGATGAGCTCTGGATCAGGCCGCGCGACATCACTCCGGATGCGAAACCCGGGACCAGGGTACATGACCGCCGATTGGGGCTTGCTGACCATCGTCCATACTCCTTGTTGAGGCGCTGTTGCTCGCAGTCAGGGACTCGGGCGCCGATAGACTATAAAGCCATCCCTTGAAGCGATGCGCTGAGCCCAAGGCTACCTTGAGCGCGTCTAGGCGCGTACAGCTCCGATGATTGGTTCAATGGACGACCACATCCGCCAGATCCTCCAAGAGCACGGTCGTGTGCCGAGCGAGGTGGGCACGCTTTCACGGGAGGCCGACCTCTACGAGGCAGGCATGAGCTCGCACGCGAGCGTCAGCGTGATGCTGGCGCTCGAGGATCGCTTCGACGTCGAGTTTCCGGAGCGCATGCTCACGCCCAGCGCGTTCGCGAGCATCGCCGCGATCTCCGCGGCGCTCTGCGAGCTACAGGCTGACACGACGGTGTCGTAATGATCGTCGTCGACCGGGACCAGGCGTTTCTCGGCACGATCCCTTCGCCACGTACAGCCAACGCCGGCGTGCCGGCTCCGCTGCTCACTCTCTGAAATAGTCACGTTCGTGCGCGTGGGAATCGATCTGGTATCCGTGGAGTTGGTGCGCGACTCCATCAGCGTGCACGGCGAGCGCTACCTCAAGCGGGTGTACACCGAGCGAGAGCTTCGCGACTGCGGCACAGCCGACGGCGTTGATCCCGAGCGCCTCGCCGCTCGCTTCGCCGCCAAGGAGGCCACGCTGAAGGTGCTTCGCCCCGACGAGGAGGGAATCAGCTGGAGCTCCATCGAGGTGCATCGAAGTCCCGCCGGATGGGTGGATCTCGTGCTGAGTGGGCGGGCCGCTCAACTCGCCGCCGATGCGGGCGTGACCGAGTTGACGCTGAGCATCGCCCACGAGGGTGGATTCGCCTGCGCTGTCGTGGTTGCAAGCTGAGCTTGAAGCTGACCACTCCGAGCCACGTTGCCGATCTACGACCTAAAGTCCTTATCTATGCACTCCGATGAGATCGTCATGGACGATGACATCCGCCAAGTCATCCGGGCGCACGGACGCCTCCCGGGCGACATCGACGTACTTTCACGGGAGGCCGACCTCTACGAGGCGGGCATGACTTCCCACGCGAGCGTCAACGTAATGCTGGCGCTGGAGGACAGCTTCGACGTCGAGTTCCCCGACCGCATGCTCACGCGCAACGCGTTTGCAAGCATCGCGGCCATCTCTGCGGCGCTCGCTGAGCTGCAGTCCGAGGCGGCGGTGCCGTGAGCATTGCCGTCGACCGAGACCAGCCCTTCCTGGCCTCCATTCGCCGCATCGCCGAAGAGATCGCGGCACCAAACGCCGACGACGTCGATCGCGACGCGCGCTTTCCGGTGGAGACGATCACTGCCCTGCGCGGGGAACGGGCTCTGTCCGCCTTCATCCCGACCGAGTTCGGTGGCGGCGGCGTCTCCTTCGAGGCGCTCGCCGCCGCGTGCTTCGAGCTTGGGCGTCGCTGCGGCGCAAGCGCGATGATTTTCGCCATGCACCAGATTCAGGTCGTCACGATTGTGCGCCATCTCGAGGACGCGGCATGGTTCGAGGGGTATCTGACCGATGTCGCGGCCGAGCAGCGCCTGATCGCATCGGTGACCTCCGAGGTGGGCACGGGAGGGGACATGGGGCGCTCTGTGGCCGCCGTCTCGCCTGCAGCTGCTGGTGCGTGTACGTTCGAGAAGCGAGCGCCAACCGTCAGCTACGGGGAGTACGCCGACGATCTCCTCACCACGCTTCGCCGGGCGCCCGACGCCGAGCCCGGCGACCAAGTGCTCGTACTCTCGCGCAAGGGAGAGACGACGCTCGAGCCAGCCGGCACGTGGGACCCGCTCGGCATGCGCGGTACATGCTCGCCGGGCTACGTTGTGCGGGCCGAGTTCCCGGCTGAGCAGGTGCTGCCCACGCCCTTTCCGCGAGTGTCGGTCGAGTCGATGGTCCCGGTATCGCACATCCTGTGGTCGCACCTGTGGCTGGGAATCGCCACCGACGCCTTCGACCGCGCGCGGGCGTTTGTGCGTGCGGCGGCCAAGCAGAAGCCCGGCCAACTGCCACCCGCGGCCCAGCGCCTCTCGCACCTGATGAGCGAGCTCTCGCTGCTGCGCGCGGAGGTGGGCTCGGCCTTGAGCGAGTTCACCGAAGTCTCCGAGGACCCGGGCCGCGAGCGGCTGTCGACGATGGCCGCCGTGCTGCGCTTCAACAACCTGAAGATCGCCGCCTCCGAGCAGGCGCCGCGGGTCTGCCAGGGAGCGTTGGGCGTGTGCGGGATCATGGGCTTCAAGAACGACACACCCTTCAGCGTCGGGCGCCACCTGCGCGACACGATGTCGGCCTGCTTGATGGTCGCCAACGAGCGTATCCACCAAACAAACGCGAGCCTGCTGCTGATCGCCAAGGAAGTCTGATGGCTGACTTTCGCCCGGCCACGCTCGATCAGCAGGCGCTGCTCTCAGAGCTCGTCGAGCATCGTCTGCTGATTGAAACCGGGGTGCCAGGCCTGTACGGTCGCGGTGGCGACTTCGAGGAGGTCTGCGAGTGCTTTGCTGGTCTCGTCACCCGGGCGGGTGCCGCCGATAGACCCGAGCGTTTGAGCTTCCCGCCGATCATGCCTCGAGGAGAGCTGGAGTCGGTCGGCTATCTGAAGTCCTTCCCCCACCTCAGCGGCGCTGTCTTCGCCTTTGCGGGCGGCGAGGCGCAGGCCACCGAGCAGCACACCCGCGCCAGCCGACACGAGGACTGGAGCGAGTTCCAGTCGATGACGGACCTCGTGCTCACTCCCGCCGCCTGCTACCCCGTCTACCCGGCGGTCGCGGCCCGCGGCCAGCTGCCCCCAGGCGGCGTCACGGTGGACGCCGGCGGAGCGTATGTGTTCCGCCACGAGCCCTCCGGAGATCCGGCGCGCATGCAGATGTTCCGCCAGCGCGAGATCGTGCGCATCGGCGAGCCGGGGACGGTCGAGGCTTGGTGGGTCCTCTGGCGCAAGCGCGCCGTCGAGCTGCTCCGCGGTGTCGGGATCAACGTCGAGCTCGATGTCGCCACGGACCCGTTCTTCGGACGCAGCGGTCGGATGCTCAGGGCAAGCCAGCGCGAGCAGGCTCTCAAGTTCGAGGTCTCGGTTCAGATCGCGGGTGCCGAGCCGACCGCCTTGGCCTCGTTCAACTATCACCGGGACCACTTCGCCTCGGTGTACGGGATCAGGCTCTCCGACGGCGGCGTCGCTCACACGGCCTGCCTCGGCTTTGGCCTGGAGCGCATCGCGCTCGCTCTCTTCCGCACGCACGGGTTCGAGGTGCAGGCGTGGCCTGCCAAGGTTCGCGAGGAGCTTCTCGGAGCATGAGCGCTCCTGCCACAGAGCTCGTGGGCCTCTTCGGGCTCGACCCGGACAGCTACCGCCCCCACCCGCTGCACGCGCCCGAGCGGACCTACGTGGAGAGCAACTGCTACACGGACATCCTGATCGAGTTGCTGCACGCGCGCGGCGACGAGCCGCTCGCCGTGATGGGGTGCACCATGCGCATGGACTTCGAGGGTGACCAGTGGACCTTCCTCAAGCCGCCACCTGAGGATCTCGAGCGGCTGTTCGGGATCGACGTGCACGAGATGCAGCCCTACAGACCGCTGCCCGAGCAGATCGCCGCTCAGTTGGCGAGAGGCAGGACGCTGATAGTGGAGCTCGACTCCTTCTACCTGCCCGACACGGCCGCCACGAGCTACCGCTCCGAGCACGTGAAGAGCTCGATCGTCGCCGAGGCGATCGACCCTGGCGGGGAGCGATTGCGCTACTTCCACGCGACCGCCTTGCACGAGCTCGAGGGGGAGGACTACCGCGGAGTTTTCCGTCTGGGGCGCCCGTTCTCCGCGGACGTACTGCCGCCATACACCGAGCTCGTGCGCTTCGACGCGGGTCCGCGCCTGCGGGACGGGGAGCTGCGCGACGCTGCGCGTGGCCTGCTGCGCCATCACCTCGAGCATCGGCCGGCCACGAACCCTTTCGCGCGCTTCGGCGCACAGCTCGAGCGAGATCTGCCGCGGTTGCTGGACGGCGAGGCCGCCGACTACCACGCTTACGCGTTTGCGACTGTGCGGATGGCCGGGTCGGCATTCGAGGTCGCTGCGAGCCACGTCGACTGGTTGCTCGGAGACGCCGGTGCGCCTGCCTGCCGTGCGTTGACGAAGATCGTGGAGGGCTGCAAGGCGTTGTCTTTCAGGCTCGCCCGTCGCCGGGCGTTCGAGCCCGAGCAGACGGTTGCGGGACTCGCCGCGGCCTGGGACGAGGCACAGGACAGGCTCGATGACCTCCTCGCCTGATCCGATCGAGGCCGTTCGGCCGGAAGGACGCGTCCGAGTGCAGGGGCATGAGGTCCGCCGGCTGTCCGACGGATGGCAGGCGGCCGCCACCGCACCGGAGCAGTGCCCGGACGCCACGGCGCTTCAGGCCCTGAGCTGGCGGGCGGCCGCCGTGCCGGGGACCGCCGCCGGCGCATTACGGCGCGCCGGGGTCTGGAAGCTGGGAGAGCCTTACGACTTCGACGCCGAGGATTGGTGGTTTCGCACTAGCTTCGATGGTGCGCCCGCGGATGCGGACGAGGAGGTGGTGCTGTGTCTGGGCGGCATCGCGACCGTAGCGGAGGTGTATCTCAACGGCGAGCGCATACTCGAGAGCAGCTCGATGTTCGAAAGCCACACGATCGATGTCGGCGAGCATCTGCGTGGCGTAAATGAGCTGGCGATCTGCTGCCGCGCGCTCGCGCCGCTGCTGCGCCAGCGGCGACGGCCGCGCGCGCGCTGGCGCACCCGCCTGGTGGCCGAGGCCAATCTTCGCTTCTTTCGCACGATGCTTCTGGGGCGCGCCCCAGGGTTCGCGCCCGGTCCGGCCGCGGTCGGCCCATGGCGAGAGATACGCCTCGAGCGCCGCCATCACCTGGTAGTCGAGGAGGTCACGCTGCGTCCAAGCGTGAGTGGCGAGGATGGCCGCCTGGCGCTACGAGCACACCTGCGCACGCTCGAGGACGCAACCCTCACCTCGATCGAGGTCGAGCTCCGCGGGGCATCGGGCGTGTGCAGGACGCCGCTTGACTTGACACCGCGGGAGGACGGCGTCGAGGCGGTCGGCGAGCTGGGAGTGCCCGGCGTGGCGCGCTGGTGGCCACACACGCACGGCGAGCCGGCCCTGTATGAGGCGCGGCTGATCGTCACGATCGCCGGCACGAGCCATGCCGTCGATCTCGGTCGTGTGGGCTTTCGCACGCTCGTGCCCGGTTCGACGCAGGATCATGATCCCGAGCAGGACGGGCTGGATCTCCACGTCAACGGCGTACGCGTGTTCGCTCGAGGCGCCGTGTGGACGCCGGTCGACGCAGTCGGCCTCGCCCCCACAAGGCAGGCGCTCAGAGCCGCACTGGAGCAGGCCCGCGAGGCCGGCATGAACCTGCTGCGCATCCCGGGCACAAGCGCATATGAGACCGAGACCTTCTACGACCTCTGCGACGAGCTCGGGATCCTCATCTGGCAGGACTTTATGTTCGCGAACTTCGACTACCCGATCTCCGACGAGGCGTTTCTGTCCACGGTGAAGCTGGAGGCGAAGCAGGTTCTGAATGACCTCTCCACCCGTCCGAGCGTTGCCGTTCTGTGCGGCAACAGCGAGATCGAGCAGCAGGTTGCGATGCTCGGGCTCGATCCGTCGCTTGGACGAGGGGAGCTGTTCGGCGATCTGTTGCCCTCGCTTGTGCGAGAGAGCGGGATCGACGCTGTCTACATTCCGTCCGCGCCGTGCAGCGGCGATCAGCCCTTCCGGCCCGATCATGGAGTGGCGAACTATTACGGCGTGGGCGGCTACCGCCGTCCCCTGGAGGACGCTCGCCGCGCCGAGGTCCGCTTCGCGGCGGAGTGCCTGGCGTTCGCCAACGTGCCGAACGAGGCGGCGATCGAGGAGATGTTTCCCGAGGCGCCCGGCAACCTGGTCGTGCACCATCCGCGCTGGAAGGCCGGCGTGCCACGTGACGCCGGGAGCGGCTGGGACTTCGAGGACGTCCGCGACCACTATCTCGCCCTGCTGTTCGACCTCAATCCGGCCCAACTGCGCCGCGTCGACCACGACCGCTACCTGGAGCTCTCGCGGACAGTCACCGGCGAGGTGATGGCCGAAGTCTTCGGCGAGTGGCGCCGGACGGCTTCACCGTGTGGCGGGGGGATCGTGCTCTGGCTGCGGGACCTCATGCCCGGGGCAGGCTGGGGCGTGATCGATCATCTCGGGGAACCGAAGGTGGCCTACCACCACCTGCGCCGCGCGCTGGCGCCGACCGCGGTCTGGACGACCGACGAGGGCTTGGGCGGCATGGTCGCGCATGTGGCAAACGACCGCCCCACCGCGCTGAGCGCCCACCTTCGGGTGGCGTTGTACCGTGATCTTGAGCATCTCCTCGATGCGGCGGAAGAGACCATCACGCTGGCTCCGCACAGTATTTCCCAATGGAATGTCGAGTCTCTCCTCGGCCGCTTCGTTGACGTGACCTGGGCGTACCGCTTCGGTCCGCCACAGCAGGATCTGATCGTCGTCAGCCTCGAATCCGGCGAAGAGCGGGGTCGCGCGCTGATCTCACAAGCGATGCGCTTTCCGGCAGGGCGCCCAACCGCCACAGAACCCGCCGGGCGACTGGGTCTTCAGGCAAGCGCTCGCGCACTCCCAGACGGCGGCCTGCGCCTGCACGTGCGCACCGGCCGACTCGCCTATGGCGTGCGCGTGCACATACCCGGCTTCATCCCGATCGATGACGCCTTCTCCATCGAGCCCGGCCGAGAGCGGGTCATCCACCTGCTCCCACGCACAGCTGATGCGATCTTCGCAGGCGGCGCTCTGACCGCTGTTAACCTCCGCGGGCAGGTGCCCGTCGTGTGCAAGGAGCAGACCCCGTCGGTAACACCCTCCACGACGCAAGACGCCACCGTATGAGCCCGCTCCCGCCAGCCCGTCCGGTCTATCTGAGCATTGACGGCATCGACCCCGTCTTCGGTCTCTTGCAGATGCCGACAGACGGTCCGCGCCGCGAGACCGCCGTCCTCATCTGTCCGCCCTTCGGGTGGGAGGACTGTTGCTCCTACCGCAGCCGGCGCGACTGGGCCGAGCATCTCGCCGGAGCGGGCCACCCAACGCTTCGCATCGACCTGCCCGGCACCGGCGACAGCGGCGGATCACCCGAGGACCAGGGCCTACTAGCCGCCTGGACCGGTGCGATCTGCTCGGCTGCAGGCTGGTTGAGCGCCACGACAGGCGGCCGTCGCGTGGCCGCGATCGGCATCGGCCTCGGCGGCCTTCTGACTTGTCACGCTATCGGTGAGGGCGCGCCGATCGACGAGGTAATGCTGTGGGCGGTCCCGTCTCGCGGGCGGACGTTCGTACGCGAGCTGCGCGCGTTTGGGCGCATGGAGGCCTCCAAATCCACCGGACATGACGGCGGGCCGTTACAGCTCCCCGATGGATGGACAGCAGCCGGCGGATTCGTGCTCAGCGCAGAAACGACGCAGGCGTTGGAGAGCCTGGACGTGGCGACGCTCGTGATCCCCGACGACCAGCTGCACCGCGCGCTCCTGCTCGAGCGAGACGGCATTGGGGTCGACGAGCGCCTGCGGAGTCACCTCGAGGCCAGCGGCGCAACGGTTACAGTCTCGCCCGGCAAGGGCTACAGCGAGATGATGGACGTGCCGCACGTGGCGCGCTCACCGATCGGGGTATTCGCGCAAACGCAGGCCTGGCTCGGCGAAAGCTCCACGTCCGCTGGCGCCGCATCGCCGGAGGTCGACCCGAGCAGGCTGTCAGCGCGGCCACGGAGAGCCGTTGAGGAGCACAGCGTCATCGAGCTCGCCATCGCCGGCGTGCGCATCAGGGAGACGCCGCTAGCGATCGAGCAGCCATTCGGGCGCCTATTCGGCGTACTCGCCGAGCCGATAGAGACCTCGGCACTGGACCTGAGCGCCGTTCTCTTGAACGCGGCCGCGCATCGTCGCATCGGCCAGGACCGTATGTGGGTGGAGGCTGCTCGCCGCTGGGCGGCACGAGGCGTTCCCACGCTGCGCCTCGATCTGGAGGGAATCGGCGACGCCGATGGCGACGTTGCCCGATTCAGCAACGTGGGCGAGCTGTACAGGCCCGCGCTGGTCGACCAAGTGCTCGCAGCGCTCGACGCGCTGGACGCCCGCAACCTGGGACCATCCTACGTACTCGCCGGCCTCTGCTCGGGCGCGTACTGGTCCTTCCACGCGGCCCTGCGGGACGAGCGGGTGTCCGCAGCCTTGATGCTCAACCCTCAGAGCCTTTTCTGGGACCCCTCGCTCGGTACTGCCAGGGTCCTTCGCCGGGGGTCACGGTCAAAGGTGCTGCGCGGGGAAGTGCCGCTGGCCCGGATCGTGGCGCTCGCCTGCGGTGTTCCCGCGATGGTTGCACGGCGCGCGCACACACGATGGCACGCGCGCCATGGCGACGACGAGCTCGACCGCGCGCTCGATCGGCTGCGCGACACCGGCAAGCAGCTCCGATTCATGTTCTCCGGCCTTGAGCCCCTATATGAAGAGCTCGAGCTTGAAGGTCGCATGCAGCGGATGGACCGCTGGCCGAACGTCGGCTTCGACGTGATCCCAGGACAGGATCACCTCCTAAGACCGCTCGAAGCGCAGCGGTTTGCCCACGAGGCGCTCGACCGTGCACTTGAGGAAGAGCTGCGGCGGGTAGCCGAGGACGAGCCCGGCGTCCATGGCGCGCGCATGACGGTCGCCGCGTTCAGGTCGTACGGATGATCTGCACCGAGCAGGGAGCGTGGTGGAAGATCTTGTTGGGCATTGAGCCCAACAGAAAGCGCTAGGCACCGTCATCCACTTGTTGCCTACGACGATCACATCCGTCTCTCGTCGTTGAGATTACTGTGTGTTCACGTCGTCTGACTATGCGCACGCTCATGTACCACGACATCGCGCCTCGAGCCCGACAAGCGGAGGTCGGCTTCCAAGGACCGCTCGCGGGTCGCTATAAGCTCGAGCCCGACGCGTTCGAGGCCCATTTAGACGCGCTCGCGGAAACAGGCCTGCGGGTCGGAACGCTCGACGCGAACGGATCGCCGCCGCAGCTACTGCTGTCGTTCGACGACGGCGGTAGCTCGGCGCTGCTCGCCGCCGAGGCGCTTGAGCGTCGTGGCTGGCGTGGCCAGTTCTTCATCACGACAGGCCGCCTTGACACACCGGGATTCGTGTCGGCCGAGGATCTGCGTGCGCTCGCGCTGCGCGGCCACGCGATCGGTGGCCACTCCCACACCCATCCAACCTATATGGGCAAGCTCACCCGGGAGGAGCTCGACCGCGAGTGGACTCAGAGTCGTGAGCTGCTCGGAGAGGTTCTGGGCTCGCCGCCGCGTAGCGCTTCGGTGCCGGGCGGATATCTCACCCGTGCCGTTATCGCATCGGCTGCTGCCGCTGGCTACGAGCTGCTGTTCACCTCCGAGCCAACGGTGCGCGTAGGTCATATGGAGCTGGTCGTACGCGGCCGCTACACGATCTGGTCGACCACGCCGGCACGCGTTGCGGCCGCGTACGCGGCCGGCCGGCGCGCCGCCTGTGGGCGGTTGTGGCTTGAGTGGAACGCGAAGAAGCTTGCAAAGAGCGTCAGTCCATCCGCCTATCAGGTGCTGCGCCGGGTGCGGGCGGGGCGCGCCTGAGAGCTGCGCTAGGGTGCCTCTGCAAGAAACCGGACCACACGCCCAGATGCCGCCTCCAGCGTGCCATCACGTGCGCGCTCGGATCCAGCGTCGATAAGACGATTGCGTAGCTGCACGTCCGTGACGATCCGCTCGAGCGCATCGGCTGCCGCGGCGGCATTACCCGGTGGAACGAGCAGTGCCGCTCCGTCGGCCGCGGCCGACACGCCGCCCACCGCGGTTGCGACCGCCGGCAGACAGCTTGCGAACGCCTCGATCAGCACCTGCGGAAACCCCTCGGTCCACGAGACGTGCAGGAACGCGTGGCTGCGCCGGTAGAGGTCGAGCAGACCCCCGTCGATCGGCATATAGCCCGGCAGTTCGACGTGATCGAGCAGGTCGAGCTCCGCCAGGCGGTCTTCGAGCGCGCCACGCAACGGACCGTCGCCGCAGATCACGAGTCGCCAGCTTCGCCCTCCGGCGAGCAGCCGGGCGAGGATCTCAGCGAGCAGCAGCGGGTTCTTCTCCGTATCGATCCGTCCGACCGTCAGCACCGTCAGCTCACCGTCGTACACGCGCGCGACTACGTCCGCAGGCGCGACCAGGTCGCGCTCGGAGACGAGCGAAACCGTCGTCGAGAGCAGCCTGCGCGCGCGACGGTACTTACGCTCGAGCTCAGGGCCCACGACCACGACCGCGTGACGACGCGCAAGTGTTCTCCAGATCGCCTCGAGTACATCCGCGCTCAGATGCATCCAGCGTCGGTCCGGCCTACGGCTGCGCACGTATGCGGGCATGTCCTGACGCACCCCGAGCACGAGCCGTCGTCCCCGCAGGATCGTGACCACGGCCAGCGCCACCGAGTGTGGATAGGGTCCGAGCACCCATACGGTGTCGATGTCATCGAGCAGCCGCCAGAACCGCACCAGCGACACGGCCAGCGACCGCGCGACGGACCAGGGGTGGGCCAGGCTCTCGTAGTGCGGAAGTCCGACCAGCTCGGTGTCATCGTGCAGCGGATAGTGCGAGCTTCCCGGTTGCGGATCGAAGCGGCCCACCAGCACCATGCGTTCCACTTGCCGGCCAACCGCCTCGAGAAACACCACGAACGCCCGCTGTCCGTAGCGACGCGTGCCGTCCGACCGATACTCGTAATCGGTATAGACGGCAAGCCGCACAGTCAGTCAGCCTGCTCGCTCAGCGAAGGCGCGTATACGCGCTCGCCAGGCTCAGCGACGGCTGTTCGAGCCGGCCGACCGGCAGCGTGCTTGAGCGCCGAGGTCGGAGGCCCAAAGCGCAGCGCTCCCGCGAGCGTTCCGAAGCCCCAGCCCAAGTGCATCGTGGGGAGGACGGCAAGTATCACAGCTCCCTCTGGACGCTGTCCGGGGCGTGCCGCCACACTCGCGCCTGTGGCGAGGACGGAAGCCGTGTAGGCCGCGAACGCAAGGCGAGAGGCCCGACGTAGCGAACGCGGCCCTACCGCGGCCGCTACGAGCACGCAGGCGAGCGCCGGAGCGATCAGATGTGAGCCGCGCATGCTCTGCGGATGGCGGCGGAACGTTCGTGCGCGGTAGAAGCCGTAGCGGAAATACTGGCGTGCGAGCGCCGGCAGCGAGTCGCGGGGCACATAGTATCCGGCCATCTCGGGCAGGCACACCAGACGCGCGCCGCGCTCGAGGAAGCGCGACGCCATCTCGGAGTCCTGGTTGACCGGCCAGCGCTCATCCCAGCCGCCGGCCTCACGCAGTCGCGCGAGCCGCCATACGCCACCAAACACGCCCGTGTCGAGCTCGCGCTCCTCGGCGCCAACGGGGTCATCGCTCCACTTGCGCGAGCCGCCGCGCCCCAGCCAGGACGCCAGCGCGAGCGCCACCGCACGCGAGACGACGCCACATGGACGGGGGACCGCTGGGCCGCTCACCCACTCGGTGTCGCCACGCCTGAGCCGCTCGACCCCGGCCGCGAGATAGCGATCGGAGTAGTACGTGTGCGCATCCATGCGTGCTACGAACTGGCCGCGCGCTTCACGCAGACACACGTTGAGGCCGCTGGCTGTGCCTCGCCGGGGATTGTCGAGCACGCGGATGCGGGGATCGTTCGCGGCGAGCTCGAGCAGGATCTCTCTCGTGCGGTCATCCGAGCGCCCGTCGGCGAACAGCAGCTCGATCGAACCGTCGAAGCGCTGCCGCTGCATCGCGGCGACGGTCTCGCGGATGTGGCGCTCCTCGTTGAGCACGGGCACGAGCACGCTCATCTGCACATGGTCCTCGGACCCCAGCTCTGCCGCCGAGCTCGATGCGGGGAAACCGTTCATGCTCAGATGCTGGAGTAGAGTAGTCATTTGAGCCGCGCTGAGCGCTGGGTGGATCTCTATGCCGCGCGGCTCGGTCGATCCATAGCGGGATTCGGGTCTGCGGCCTCGTAGCGAGCGATCACCAGCATCGCCGGGCAGAGCGCGAGCAGCGTCCACAGCAGCTTGCTGTACTGCACCGAGATGAAGAAGTCGGCCACGAGCATACCTATAAGCGCTAGGAAGACGGCGCGCGCGAGCGCCTCCAGAGTCACGTCCCGACGCTGCACCGCAAGGCGCGCAGCGCGCAGCGCGCAGCCCAGGCAGACGACGATCACGGCTAAGAAGAGGAGCAGTCCGGGCACTCCCATTTCCACCAGCACCTGCAGGTAGGTGTTGTGGACGGGAAATGGTTCGGAGGAGAAGATCAGGGACGACCGGTGAATGACGCCGGGCTGCAGCACGTAGTTGGCTGCGGCGTGTTCGGAGTTGCCGACACCCACCCCCCCCACGGTGTGCGCTCGCACGATACGCAGTCCCACTTTCCAGAGTTCGGACCGTCCCGAGCCGCCGTTGGAGGCAAGCACGCGTTCGCGTGCGGGAAGAGGCGCCAACTGGGTGAAGTACAGGACTCCTCCGGCAGCGACCGCTACAAGGAGGGCTGCCACGGCCACTCGCCAGCGGCCGGCGACAACCGTCCCGGCCACCAGCATGGCGCCCAGCGCGATCAGGCCGCCGCGCGACACGCTCAGGAAGATCCCTGCGGCGCAGAGCGGGACCGCAAGCAGGCCGCCGAGCCGAAGTGCCGACGAACACCCTCGTGCCACCGCGAACCCGGCCCCGAGCGCGAGACCGACCAGAAGGGCGGCGGCGAGTTCGTTTGGATCACCGACTGTGCCCGTGGCTCGCGTGTTATCAACCGATGAACTGGGGGGTTGAATGATGCCGAAGACAGCGGCTATGACCGCCCCGAGCACGATCGCGGCAAGCACGAGCTTGAGGTCGCGACGCTGGCGCACCGCCGTGTAGGCGATCGGAAGGAGCAAGAGATTCGGGGCGTACCGGGACAGCGCCGTCAGCCCGAGACCCGTCTGTTCGGCCCACAACAGTGTGAGCACAGCCCATCCGAGGAACGCGATCATGAGCCACGCGAGGTGCGAATGATCTGCAAAGAAGCCACGCTCGCCGCGCCCGCTCAGGCTGAAGCGAGCAATCCACGCCAGCGCAAGCACCAGCCCAGCGCCCTTGGCGAGGCTCAGAGACCCCGATTTGGGCAAGATCTCCAGGAAGCTGATAAGCCCAAGGACAGCGAGCCCCATCGCGAGGTCGGTGAACACGACGTACATGAACACGATCGCCAGGGCGACGGCAACCGCCGCCAACGGCTGGACAGCGGCGAGCACGCCGAGCATCGCCGCTGTCGCCAGGACGCTCGCCTGCAGCAGCAACGACCCGCGCGCCCGAGCGATCACTGCGCGCCTATGTCCCGGTCGTGGGAGTCTGCTCGTGCAGGACCTTGGGAATCTGCTTGCGTAGGCGCGGCCGGAGCCCTCCACCTGCCGTGGGGGACTGAGCGTAGTACCCGTGGTACCCCATCCCCTGACTGTGATCGTCGCCGACGATCACCAGACCGGCCGGACGAACGCCCTCTCGCGTAAGCACCTCGCCGAGGTTGACGAGTTGATCTGCACGGCTGTGTCCGAGGCGCGCGACGATCAAGACGCTGTCGACGTGCTGGCTGAGAGGCAGAGCATCGCTTACCTCCGTCACGGGTGGTGCGTCAAAGACCACGTAGTCGGCCATCGCCTTGGCGTGCTCGACGAGCTCATCGGCACCACCGAGCAGCCCATCCGGCAGATTGAGGATGGACGCCTCCACCAGCAGCACGCTCAGGTTATCTCCAAACCCATCGACCGTGACCAGTGCGTCCTCGAGGTCGACCTCGCCCATCAGGACGCCGGCTATGCCCCATTTAGCGCGGACGCCGATGGCGCCCGCCAGCGAGGGGCGATGAAGGTCGGCCTCGACAAGCATGACCTTGTGACCCGCGGAGGCAAGCACGGCCGCAAGGTTGAGGGCCACGGTCGACTTGCCCTCTGAGCGCGTCGAACCGGTGACCATGATCGACCGCGGAACCGTCGCGCCACCGCGGGGATCGAGCGCCACGCGCAGCATGCGATAGCTCTCGTGCGCCGGCGGGGAGAGTTCGTCCGGCCGAAGTGGCGGCCCGCGCCATGACTGGCGTCGTTCGCGGGGAATACGGGCGAGGACCGGAAGGCGGAAGATCCGGCGAAGCGCATCCTCACGACGCACTCGAGGATCCACCCCCTCGAGTGCGAAGGCGCCGCCTAGACCGAGGATGAGTCCGACGAGGATGCCGGCGAGGATGCTCAGCTTCTTCCGTGGCGAGAATGGCGCCGTGGGACGCTGGGCCAGAGCCGCGACCGTGATCGTGGGATCGGGCCCGGCGCGCAACGTTTCGAGCGACGCGAGTCTTTCAGTGAGTGATCCCTGGCCAGTTCGTTGTGCCGGCGGAAGAGTCTGCACCTGCGCCCGCAGCGTTGGAATGATCGCGTCGAGCTGGCGGTGAAGCGTCTGTGTCCGACTCTCGACCGTGGCGAGCGCAAAGGCGTTGGCGATCGCCTGGGCTCGCGCGGCGCTCGATGTCGTGGCGGTGATGGCTACCACGTTGCTCTGCGCCACCGGGACAGCGCTCACCGCTCCGAGCACTGCAGGTGCCGTTGTGTGGCCGACATGGGCGGCCACGAGCGCGGCGACTTCGGGGGTGGTCACGAGGCTGGCCGCGGTCGAGATTTCTCCGCCGGGATTGCTGGAGCTTGAGATCAGACCGAGGCCGATGAAGTTGGCTGCCCCGTTCACCGGGGTGATGAGCAGGTGCGATTCGGCCTTCCACGAGCGTGGCGTGAGCGCTACGTACACGCCCGCCACAATCGTCGTGGCCAGCACGCAGACGACGATCAGGCGCAGGCGTTCGCGGATGACCTCGACGTAGTGGCCCAAGCCTTCCCTCGGCCCTTGGGGTGCGAGCCAAGTGGGCTTACCGGACTCCTCGCTATAGCTGTTCATTGCGACTACTCACGACAGGTAGACGGGAACCATTCGGAGACGCGCCGTGGCCATAGGCCATCCTATCGCAAGCGCTCGGCAACACGATGGAGAGCGTCGGGCAAACCCGGTGCGGCTGGGCTGCGCAGGCGGCGGATTGCCGGTGAGATCTTGAGTCGGAAGCGAAGGTCGTCGTCGAGCCTGTAGATGCCGATGCGTGGCCACACCAGGGCGTCGCGCGAGCCCAGCCGACCCTCCGGCAGCGCAGCGGCGGCAAGGTATCCGGCGCGCGCGGTTGCCGCGACAACCCGCGCATCGACATCTCCGTAAGGGTATGCAAGCGACGTGCAGGGGGCGCCGAGGTGGCGCTCGCAGGCCGCTTTCGAGCGCCCGAGCTCATCCCCAAGCGCGCGGTCGTCGATCCCGGTCAAACGGGGGTGGGAGCCGGTGTGCGAGCCGATCTCCCAGCCGGCGTTCCGAAGTGTCTGCAGCTCGGCCCACGACATCAGCGTCAGCTCGTGCTCATGGGGACCGCCCAGCCAGCCGTCGACCTCCGACCAATGCAGTGGTCTCTCCGCGCCGATGAAGTCCGTCGGAGCGAACACGGTCGCAGGCAGCCCGAAATGATCGAGGATCGGCCGCCCAAGCTCGATGACGGAGCGATATGCGTCATCGAACGTAACGGCGAGAACGCGGCCTTGCGGCGGCGGCGATGCGACAGCTTCCGTGAATGTCATCCCGCGGTAGCCGCGCCTGGTCAGCCGCGAGATCTGGCACTCGAAGCGATCCGGAGTGGTCGAGAGTGCGGCTGTCCAGGTGGGACTCAGCGCGTGGTAGCAAAGGACAAGGACATCGGTCGGCATGAACGCGCCATCCTACCCACGAGCGTCCCACATACGTGAGAGCCAAGCGCGGCGCATGTAGGGCGCATGTAGTCTTGCTGTCATGCCGTCCGCTGCTGGCCTTCGCGTGTTGGGCGTAGCCGTGCCTGACGTCAGTGATTGGCGCGAGTCGCTGCCCCAAGGCAAGTGGTCGCAGTTCTATGGTGAGCTGGCAAAGCGCCTCGAGTTGGTCGGTGTGGTTCGTCCCGAGCTTTCGCAGGCGGACCAATACCTCATCCGGGCTCGTGCGTTTCATCCTCGCATGAGTCGCTGGCGACCGAGGGCCGGTTTCAACCGTTCGCTGGTGATGAGGCGGACGGAGGCCGTGCAGCGAGGTTTGTCACGCTACGAGAGCTCGTATGACCTGATCATGCAGCTGCAGACGCTGTGCGCTCCGGGTTTCGACCGAGCCGGCATTCCGTACGCCATCTATACCGACAACACGATGGCCCTTACGCGTCGCCTGAATCCATCGGTCCACCTCTCAGCCGACGCGGCCTCATGGTGGATGGGGTTTGAGGCCGATGTCTGTCGATCGGCGAGCGCGGTTTTCACCTACAGCGAGTTCGCCCGTTGCTCTGTGATAGATGACTACGGCTGCTCACCGGATTCCGTGCTCGCGGTCGGTGCAGGCGCGAATCAGCTGCTTGAGTCGTTGGGGGAGAAGGACTACAGCGTGCCCCGGGCTCTGTTCGTCGGGGGGGATTTCAAGGGCAAGGGCGGGTCAGTGCTGCTCGATGCATGGCCGATCGTGCGCGAGCGCGTTCCCGACGCTGAACTGATCATTGCGGGGCCGAAGCGAAAACCGCCGCGGGATCTTCCGGCCGGCATCAGCTGGATGGGGTGGATGGATCGTGCGGGCCTCGCGCAGCTGTATCGATCGGCATCGGTGTTCGTGCTGCCATCGTTCTTCGACGCCTGCCCCAACGTCCTGCGAGAGGCGATGGGGCACGGTCTGCCCTGCATCAGCACGGACTGCTGCGCAATGCCCGAGATCATCGACGACGGAGTCACTGGGCGTTTGGTGCCGAGGTTCGAGTCCGAGCCGCTCGCGGTGGCCCTGATAGAGCTGCTCGCGGACCCGGTCAAGACGGCCGCGATGGGTCATGCGGCCCACGCGCACGTACTACGAGGAAGCCGCTGGAGCGACGTCGTTGATCGAGTGATGGCGCACCTCGACGTGAGCTTCTCCGCAAGCGCTCTCTCCGGCCAGGGATAGCTCAGTGGCGAGCGGTCTCGTGATCCTGAGGTCTTGAGAGCACTTCATCTCCATGAAGGGCTTCCCACCCGGCCCCGCATCATCACGAGCGCCGCGCCGCCCCGTGCCGCCTTCGCGCCAACTCGAGCCGGGCCCGCCTTCGGACCACTCCCACGAACTCGCGCGTGACGTGGGGCGCGAGGGCGGCGAGCACCGACAGATAGATTGCCACTCCGAGCAGGATCTCGAGCGCAAGCAGGGTGATACCCAGGATCGTACCGTAGTGTTCTGCATGAACGACAAGGTGCTCGAGACAGAACAGGGTGCCAGCCATCGCGGTCGCCGCGATCGTCGGTGGCCAGATCTCGGACGTCAGGTCGGCGAGCGCGATATTCAGGGCTCGGCTCATTCCTCGCACTGCGTAGACGCCGACCCCGACGGCGCTGGCAGACATGCCGATCGTCACCCCCAACAGGCCGAAGGGCACAAGCGCGCCCACGCAGACTACGGTCAGCATCAGCGAGACGCCATGCATGCGCGGCAGCATGTCCGGCCGTCCGTATGACTTCCATGTCTCGCTGGCAATCGAATCCAAGGACACTGCCGCACAGTAGACGCCGAGGGCCGCCGCTCCATTGCCCGCTTCGCGCCACTGCTCGCCAAACACCAGCACCACGGCCGGGGTACCCAGCGGCACTAGCAGCAGACCGGCGGGAAACGCGGTGATACACAGCCAACGCAAGGATCTGCACACCGCCGCCCGGAAGCGCTCGTCGTGATACGAGAGACGCGCGAAGGCGGGCTGCAACACATAGGCCCCGACATCGATCACTGCCCCGAGCGGCTGGGACGCGACTCGTGAGGAGTACGTGAACTGCCCGAGGGCACTCGCCCCACTTACGTGACCGAGGGCCAGCACGGGCATTTCGGTGACCACGCGGCGAATCATTCCGGCTCCCAGCAATGGCCGGCCGAAGCGGGCCAGCTCGCGCCACATGGCCATGCTCGCCAGCCGAGGTCTCGGTCGCCAGCCCGCAAAAGCCCATGCCGCGATCACGTTGACCAGAGCCGAGGCATAGGTGCCGATTGCCAGCGCCCACACCCCAAGACCAGCTGCCGCCGCCGGAATCGACCCCGCCGCGAAGGCCAGCGTCGACAGCGGGTCGATGATCACCCTGCGTCTGAAAGAGAAGCGGCGTTGCAGCATGGCGTCGGGCACAACCGCTGCGAGCCGCAGGAGCATCCATCCCGACATCACCGCCGCTACGACTCCGGCTTCGTGGCTATGGAAGAACAGAGCGACCAGCGGGGCTGCCGCCAGCGCCAGCAGGCTGAGCACCAGGCCACCCCCCAGAGTCGCGAGCAAAGCCGAGTTGAACGCCTCCTCGAGACGCTCCCGGCGCTGGATCAGGGCCCCCAACATGCCCGACTCCCCCACCAGTGTGCCGACCCCCACCACCACCGTGCCCGCCGCGAAGTGCCCGAAATCGGCCGGGTCGGCCAGTTTGGCCAGCACGAAGTAGGTCCCGAACGTCAGCATCTGGCTCAACACGTAGCCCATACCCGACAGGCCAATACCGCGGGTCACCGTGCCGGTGAGGCTGGCGGGAGGCGGTTCTGTCTCCGATCCGGAGGGCTCAGCCACGCGGCTCAGCCCGGAGCGGCTCGGCATCCTCGCCTGGGCGCAGCTCGGTTTCCTCGCGCCGAGTCTGCGAGCCACCCTTTGGCGGCGAACTCACCGAAGGCACGGCTCTGCCGAGGCCCAGGCCCGGAAACGCCTCGGCCACACGAGGGGGAGGCGTGGATCGCAGGTGCCAGCGGTTGGAGGGCAGATAACGGACGCGCAGCCCGCGTGTGGCCGCGCCCACTGCACCCCGGATCCTCAGTAGGATGCGCATCTCAGGGCGAGCGCGACGATATATCGCCTTCAGCCGAGCGTCGGCGAGCGCTCTGACCTGTGGTGAAGCATGATGGCGCTCGAGCACTGTGCGGTAGACCGCGGCGGGCGCGACCGCCATCGCAGCCCAGTCGGCCGAATGCGAGCCGGGGCGATTTCGATAGATGGTCAGCGGACCAGCAACCCGCACGGCCTCAAAGCCTGAATTCGCGAGACGCAGCCACAGCTCCCAATCCTCGCCGTGAGACATGCTCTCGTCATAGCCGCCCACTTGCTCGAGCACCGTGCGGCGTATGGTCGGCGCGTTCACGAAGCACTCTTGCAGCAGCTCGGCAATGAACTGGTCGCGGGGCAGCATGGGCGTGGACGGCCGGTGCCAAGCCCCCGTGGGGACCGCACGGAAACGGCCGCTGGCATAGTCCAAGATCCAGGCGTGGGTGTAGGCAAAGTCCGCCTGAGGGTTCTCCTCCAGGGCTCGCCCCATCTCGGCCAGATAATCCGGCAGCCACAGGTCGTCGCTGTCGAGCGAGCTCACGTACTCGCCCACGGCCTGCGCGATGCCTCGGTTGCGAGCGGCCGACGGGCCGGCGTTCTCCTGGCGATAGACCCGCACCCGCTGGTCCGCGAAGCTGGCGGCAACTGCCGCCGTGCTGTCGCTCGAGCCGTCGTCGATGACGATGACCTCGAAGTCCTGGCGAGTCTGGGCGAGCACCGAGTCGACCGCTTCTCCCAAAGTATCCGCCGCGTTGTAGGCGGGGATCACCACGCTGAATTTCATCGCTGAACGGTATCGCCTGTGCGGGCTGGGGTCTGCAGACGCGGTGCGGCGGCTTCTCCGGGATCGCTGACATATCGGGTCAGATCCCCGATAATCGAGCGATGGAGGAACGTGCTCGAGCTTCCCGACCGCATGCTCGATCGTCCAGTCAAGCGACGTTTTCGCGCCGGGTGCACGTCCTCACGCTCGTGGACCATCTCGGCACCGGCGGAGGGGCGGAGCGGCTCGCGCTTGACATCGCCACGCGCCTGGCGCCATCGCGCTTTCGCAGCACCCTGTGCGCGAGCCGCTTCGTGGCCTCCCCGATGCCCACCGAGGGGGAGCAACAGGCGCTCGAGCACATACACGAAGCCGGTATAGGCTTTCTCCCACTTGGTCGACGCCGTCGTGGCGAGATCTGGCCGTGGCGACACTTGGCCGCGTACATCCGTCGTGAGCATGTTGACGTTGTTCACGCGCACATGTTCGGATCGAACGTCTGGGGGACGGTCGTCGGTCGGCTGGCTCGCGTACCGATTGTGATCGCTCACGAGCACACATGGTCGTTCGAAGGCGAGCCTATCAAGCGTCTGCTCGACCGCGAGCTCATCGCGCGGTGGAGCGACGCGTTCATCGCGGTGTCGCGCGACGATCGTCGCAAGATGATCGAGATCGAGCGGATACCGGCCGAGCGGATCCGCTTTCTTCCGAACGGGATCGCCCCCCAGGCACCGACGCCCGGCCGCGATCTGCGCGCCGAGCTCAATGTCGGTTCGGGACCGTTAGTCGGCGCGGTGGGCGCACTGCGAGCCCAAAAGGCGTACGACATCCTGATCCGGGCAGCCGCACATCTCCGGGAGGATCACCCAGACCTACACGTGCTCATCGCGGGCGATGGCCCGGAGAAACCACGGCTCGAGGCGCTCGTCCGTGAACTCGGGTTAGTCGACGTCATCGTGATGCTGGGTCGCCGGCTGGATGTCCCCAATCTTCTCGCCGAGCTCGATGTAGCAGTATGCGCCTCAAACTTCGAGGGTAGTCCGCTGGCCGTGATGGAGTACATGGAGGCAGGGCTGCCGATCGTCGCGACTAGGGTCGGCGGCGTTCCGGACCTGATCGAGGACGGCCTGCATGGTTTGCTTGTGGAGCCTGGTGACCCCGTGAGCCTGGCGACGGCGATCCACGACTTGCTAAGCGATCGTGGACGTGCATCCGCGCTCGGTGAACGTGCGCGCGAGCGTCGCCGCCGCGAGTTCGATCTCGATGTCATGGTTGGAAACGTCGAAGCGCTCTATGAGGAACTGCTCGCTGCTCGATAGGACATCGCCCAGGCTGGAACCAATGCTGTTTTACTTAAGTCCGCTGCATTGGGTCGTCGGGGGCCTGCTTCGCGTCGGATGCGAGAGCGAGCCGGGAGCCGGGGAGGACTGTCGCAGCTCGTCCGAGGCGGGCTTTCGTTGGCGCTGGCAGAGACGCTTGCGTGCCTGTCAACGCGAGAAGGAACTCGGTCTGCGATGTCCGCCAAGCTGGCGCCGCGACCATAGACTCGCGGCTCTGATCAAAGACCGCCTCGCACTGCGCCCGATCCATGCAACATAACTTCGCTCCCCGCCGTCAAAGCCCTACCGGGGGGCTGAGCACGTACCCGGGATGGTGGGGTCCGAATACGACCGCACCGCCATTACCCGGTCTTGAGGCGGTAGAGGATCGTCGTGATGTTGCGAAAGTCCGTTTGCGCGCCCACTTGCTCGTACTCTCCGGAGATGCTGCTCTCGATCTGGCTTTGTCGCTGTGGGCCAGCGGCAGCGACATCTGAGTCCCTCATCACCAGCCAGATGCGCGGCGGACGCGTGAGTGGGGCTCGCCCAAGCTGAAACCGGACGGGCGTGGGCCCGCTAGTGCTAGCAAGAGCCTCGTAGTAGGCGATCCCAGAGGTGGGTCCAGCGAGAGTGCCAGCCGGGTAGTAAATGATTCCATCATCACGCTGCTCGTTTTCCAAGATGTACCGCGTCGCGCCTCGAAAATCCTCCGGACTGGGGTGCGTGTACCAATCACGGATTCCCAGCGCCGAGAGCACGACGAGCAGGCCGAGGACGATCAGTCCCACCGCTCGCCAAGGAAGCCTCACAACACCGACCGCCGCAAACAACAAGAACGCTGGTAAGACTACGATCAGATAATAAGTCACGAACAGCGGCTGGACGAACTTCGAAACCGCGAAGTCAAGGATCACTGGTACCACAAGCCACGCGGCGACGAACCCCGCTTGCCATCCCTGACGATCAGCGACGGCACGCACAAAGCCGTAACAGGCGAGGATGACCAATATGGCAGCCAGTGAGATGCCACCGGCCAAGTTCGACGGGAGTTTGACGAGACTGCTAAGGGCCGGCTCACGGATCCACGAGATGTTCCCCGGTCCCGCGCGGAGCGCAAACACAGCCTCGGGAGCGCATAGGATCGCCACGGCGACCGCGGCAGTCAGCCATTCCCGCGTGAAAGCACCACGCCGCTTGACAGCTAGCAGCGTCAAGAGCTGAACGAGCAAGACGTACGCAGCAAAGTAATGTGTGTAGACAGCCAGCGTGCTCGCCAGCACGTAGCCGACGCGCGTCGCGCGCGACGGCTTCTCGAGCTCAGTCACGAAGAAGTACGACGACAGCACCACCAGGAGCACCACGAGCGCGTATGACCGCGCGGTCTGCTCGTATTGCACAAAGAATGGACCGAGAGCGAGCAGCAGTCCCGCAACCAAACCGGCGGCACGCCCGAACAGTCGCTTGCCCAGCAGCACCGTCACCGGTACGGCCAACCCTGCCAGAACCACGGTCATACTCCGGACCGCGGCCTCGCTGTAGCCAAAGACGCGCACCCAATAATGCAGCAGCACGTAGTAAAGACCCATGTTCGGATCACGACTGCTGACAACCGTCCATAGACCGCTCAGCCCGAGCCTCGCGTGATCGGCACTGACCGCCTCATCGAGCCCCATGCTCTTCGTCCCCAGGCGATAAGACGCCAATGCAAACCCGAGGATCGTCAAAGCAGCGATTGCCGGGCCGATGTGACGAAGCGGGCCACGCAAAAACTCGCCGCGGGTTGAGTTCCGCCTATTCGTGCGCTCCGAATCAGTCGACTTAGCGACCGCAGCCGGGCTTTCGATGAACGGAGGACTCACGTTGTCACCGAGATTACAAGAGCACCTCAATCAACCAAGATTTCGTGCATGTCGTCCGCCCGGGAAGATCGCGGCAGACGGTTGCGACGTCACTCTAGGCCGACCCCTTGATCTAGGCCGACCTCTTGAATGACGCAGTGGACACTGGAGGCCATCATACAGCTGCGCCGAGTCGTGCCTCAGCGCGGAAGTCATCCCAGACACCAGCAAGTCGCCCCAGACCTCTCTCATCGCGGCCACCCCGGTACAGCTACGGGGTCAAGACCGTCGGCGTGTGCCTCGGTGCCGCCGGCGTTCTCTGACCTCGCCCCTCATGGACAGCACCAGACAGACTCCGAGCCGCACCGGCGCGGCGGACCACGCGCTGCTGCTATGACCGCGTATGTCGCGCACGAGATTGACCGTCTTCGAGCCTGCCGGTTCCGTGATGCGCCACGCGATACATCCGACGCGGCCGAAGGCTACTTGGTGGCAATCGTCCTACCCCATTATTCGGGCGGAGGCGCTATTGCGCGCAGGCGCGTCCAGTCCACGCCTTGAGCTAGGTTAAAGACGTACTCGCTTCCGGATTTTTCCACGCCTTGTTCTTCGCCGATCTCCGTAAACGGTTCGGATGCTCCGAAGGGTTCGTACATCAGCTTGCCCTCCCACCTGAAGCTCGTTGTGCTGTTGCCCGTGTCCTCTATGTAGAAGCCGTAGTGTGCCAGCGCCTTGAGCACGGCGACCTTCCACGGCTTGAATCCGAGAGATTCTATTTCCGCGTCGGTGTAGGCGAGATAGAAGCGCTGGCCGGTTGAGGGAGACGCGGCTTCGGTGTTTTCTCCGTCATCGCCGCCAGCCGGGTAGACGCCTGGTCCCTGTTTGGTGTCTTTGACAGTGGCGGCGAGCGCGTGAGGAACGACGCCCGCTTTCAACTCTGGCCCGCGGATCACACCGGCCTCGGGGGCCCAGAGGGCCGAGACCGAGTAGCCCTGTTCGATCAGATTCCCCGTGATGTTGCCGGTACCACCGTTCGTGTAGCTGAGCTTCCCGTCTTCGATCTTGAGCGGACCGCCTGCTCCTTCGGAGTTCGCCAGCCACAGGCTTATCGTTTCGCCCGGCACCCTTGCATCGCTGGGAGCGAGCACGATCGTGATGTGTTTGTCGCTGGTTTCGCCGACGTGCGTGTTCGTGGGAATCCTGATCCTGCGCCCGTTCACGTCGCCGCCGCTCCCCACCAGTTCGACCACCGGGTCAGAGTTGGAGGCGTACACCATCGGTAGCGGTCCCCCACTGGGGCGTACGATGTTTTTGATAGGTGGTTCTCCCGATTCGATGTGGCTGAGCAGCCAGGCGACCATTTCCGCCGAGTTGTGGAGGACCTGCGGGTTTTCAATCCTCTGGTTGAAGGGAGAGGTCGAGTTGCCCGGCGTCCGTCCCGCCGGCATCGGGTTGGTCGCCGAGAAGCCTTCCCAGGTTTCACCCGAGAGCGTCGGGGTGAGTGGCGGCGGTGTTGGTGATGTTGTTGGTGGGGGTGTTGGTGTTTGCGGGCCACCGCCCAGGGAGACCAAAGGGGAACGAGCCACGGGGAGCGGCGACGCCGTCGAGCTGGAGATGCGAGGCGGCGAGCTGTTCGCCGGCAAAGAGCTCACCCCGTGGTGTGGGACCTTGCGCGCCGTACACCTCGTATGGCCGCGACGATGCACGTGACGACTGCCGGCCGGGCAGACGACGCGGGCGCGGCGAGCATCGCGGTGGGGGCGTGGGGGATGTGCGTTGCCGCGGGCGAGCGCGTTCGGAGCGACGGTCGCCGACAGGCCGGTGACGATGATGAGCAACGAAGTAAAGCGGCAGCGATTGGACAGCACCTGGATCCTCCATACGGGTGCGGCACCGACCGATCCGTCCTTCGGTAGCCCGGCCAGCTCACGCGGAGCTCCGTAGCTTTGCGACCCCGCCTCACGACGAGTGTGCCTTTGTCGGGACGATGCCGAGATGGATAGCTCTGGGACACTGTGTTCGGACAGTGCCCTCTGCTACCTGAACGGCATCGCGCCTACTGGACGCTTGTTGAGGTGAACCTAGGGACTCAACCGAGCCACGCCGCGAAGACCGGCTCTGGCTCCAGCGCAACCGACTCGGCGAGCCAGTCCAACCCGCCACAGACGCGAGTACGGCGAGCGGCGGCCCGTGCCAGACTGCTCCCACCAGCATGCTGGCTCGCCTTTGATATTCGGGTAGATGCGCATCTCACGCCGGGCACGACGACGTTGCGTGCGAGCGAGGGACGCCGATGCGGTAGTCGCCGGCGCCGTGCTCCGTCATGTGGTTCGGATGATCAGCACCGAGCAGGGAGCATGATGGGAGATCTTGTTGGGCACCGAGCCCAGCAGGAAGCGCTTTGCGCCTGTCATTCCCTTGTTGCCCACGATAATCAGATCCGCCTCTCGCTCCTCCGCCACATCCAGGATCGCATCGGCGGGATCTCCTTGACGCGGATAGACGTTGACGGTCACCCCTGCCTCGGTGGCCACCTTAGCGGCAGCCTCCAGCGTGGCTTCGACATCCTCCTTGGGATTGATCGCCCACTGCAAATCCTCCGGGGCCTGACGTCTTTCCTCCCGTAGACGCTGCGCCGGTACCGGCTCATAAGCGCTCACCAGCTCGAGCTTCGCCCCGACGGCACGCGCCAGGTCGACCGCCTGGCGCACAGCTTGTGTGGCCGTATCGGAGCCGTCCGTCCCCACTACGATCGATTTGAACATGATCCTCCCTTGCCTGTGTCGAAACCAAACCTACTGCCGAGCCGGAGCGATCATACCTGCGTCCACAAACGCCATTGCTCGCTGGAGCAAGCACCGCGGCCGTGATAGCACCAGCGAGCCTGGACCGCGCTCACGCGAGCTTCGTGATCGCCACGACCATGCCGATCAACACGAACACGACGATCGCAATTTGCGTCCAGATCCAGAATGGAGACATGGAGCTGGAGCCTACTTGGATGAGTTGAACGAGTGCTTGCGCCGGTGTGAGCCCCCGCGACTATCGTGTGGGGATGGCAGGATGCCCGCGCACCGGGGTAGGACGCCCGCGCACGCATAAGACTAGGCGCCCTCGCAGAGTGTTCGTCTCGTTAGTGCTAGGGCTGTGCATGCTCGCGTGGCTTGCGCCAGCCGGCGACGCCAAGCGCGCGCCGAGCGCGCATTCCTCGGCTACGGCGCCGCTTGGCGGCATCAACATATCGGGAAACGAACTCCCCGCAGAAATCGATCGCCAGATCGCGCTCGCGCATACCCTTCACGCCAAGGTCGTGCGCACGCAGGTGTCATGGGCGTCGCTGGAGCCACTCGCCTCTGGCCAGATCGACCAAGACTCGCTGGCATCCCTGGATCGCCTGATGGCCGATGCATCGGCGGCGGGCATCGGCGTCATCGCAACCGTCGACGGGACACCATGCTGGGCCTCCTCGGCGCCGGTGTCGCTGCAGCGCGCGTGCATACCCGGACAGTCCAGTCAAGCCAACGCTTGGCCTCCGAGCAATCCCGCCGACTACGCCGCCTTCGTCGCCTACCTGGCCCAACGCTATGGAACGCGCCTGGCGGCAATCGAGGTCTGGAACGAGCCTGACCAGGCCAATCAGCTCTACTTTGCCGGCCCGAACAAACCCCAGCGTTATGCCGCCATTCTGAGGGCCGCCTATCCGGCGATCAAGCAGGCGAACCGAAACGTGCCCGTGCTGGCCGGCTCGCTCGTTGGTGCGAACGGAGTCTTTCTACGTGCCCTCTACGCAGCCGGGATCAAGGGCTACTACGACGGCCTGTCCGTGCACTTCTACACGCTGACCCTCGCCTCATTGCGCTCGATCCACGAAGTGCAGCTGGCCAACGGCGATACCAAGCCGCTGTGGCTCGACGAGTTCGGCTGGAGCAGCTGCTATCCACGCCGGAAGATCCAGCAGGAACAGGCGTGCGTGACCAAGCAGGTCCAGGCAACCAACACAGCCAACATCATCCGCGAGCTTGCCCACACCCCCTATATCGCCGCCGCGGTCCTCTACAAGCTGCAGGGCTCCCTCCAGGAAGAATTCGGCGTACTGTCCGCAAGCGGCACGCGCAAGCCGGCGTTCACAGCGCTCTCCCGAGTGTTGCTCTCCCCGTTTGGCCGTGTCAGCCCCATCACCCTGAGCCTGCGCAAACGCGGCGGCCGGGTGCTGGCGCGCGGGGCGGGACCCGTCGGGGACTATATGGAGCTCGAAGCCTTCCAGGGCAGCCAGTTGCGCTACCGAGCCCTGTTCACGCTCAACCGCTTCAACCGCTACTCGATCGCGCTTCCGTCAGTGCTCGGCACCAGCGGTCTGCAGGTGCATGTCTATCAGTACTGGGCGGGCCTGGGGAGGGCCGCCCAGAAGAGCGTCTGATCATTCGGCGTCGCGGAGCAGCGCTATGAAGGTGAGCGCCAGGATTCTCAGGTCGAGGCCGAGCGACCAGTGGGCGATGTAGTAGTTGTCCCACTCGACGCGCTCGGCGAGCGAGGTTTGGCCGCGCAGGCCGTGCACCTGGGCCCAACCGGTGATCCCCGACTTGACGCGGTGACGGTCGTCGTAACGGTTGATGTCTTGGTGGAACAGCTCGACGAACTCCGGGCGCTCGGGGCGGGGACCGATCAGGCTCATCTCGCCGCGCAGGACGTTCAGCAGCTGGGGCAGCTCATCGATCGAGAAACGACGCAGGAAACGACCGATCGGGGTGCGGCGATCGTGGCCCTCGACTCCCCCCGGCGCAGTGTCGCCACCGAGCAGGAACTCGAGCGCAGTGGCGTCGTCATCGTTCAGCTCCATCTGCGGCGGCGGCGCGAGATGCATGGAGCGGAACTTGTAGAGGTCAAACACCTTCCCGTCGCGACCGATGCGACGCTGGCGGAACAGCACGGGCCCACGCGAGCTCACGCGCACCGCGAGCGCCGCACACAGGATCACGGGGGATAGAACGACGAGCAGCACCAGCGCGAAGGCACGGTCAAATGCGTGCTTGAGTGCGAACTGCACCCCCCTTGGGCTGACCGTCGTGAACGACATCAGCGGCAGCCCGCCGACGGTGTCATAGCCCACGCGGTTGTTGATCGTGTCAAACATCCTCGGCACCACCGAGACCTCGATGCCCAGCTCCTGGCAGCGTTGGATCAGGCGACTCACATGCGCGTCCGCGACGGACGAGAACGCGACGATCAGGTTCCTCACGCCCGTCTGCGCGACGGTCTCGTCGAGGTCCTCAATCGTGCCCAGCACCGGCATCTCGCGGCCACCGACCTCGGCGCTCGAGCGGGGGTCAGCGTCCAGGAAGCCGACCGGCGTCAGCCCGTACTCGGGATGGTTCTCCAAGCGTCGCGCCACCTGCGAGCCGACCAAACCCGCGCCCATGATCAGCACCGGCTTGCCGATCAGCCGGCGGCTGCGCGCCCAGCGTTGAGCGAAAGACAGAACCATGCGCCCAGCGCCCACGGCGAGCAGCGCGAACAACCACGTCCTCACCCAGTCAGTCTGACTCGGGACGCGCCCATTGACGAACAGGCCGAGCATCGCGACCGTCATCGCGGCGATCGATACGGCGCTCACGACCGGCGCCACTCCGTCGAGGACCAGCGCCCGCAGGCGCGTGCGGTACAGACCGCGCAGGTAGAGCAGGAGCATGACCAGCGGTGGCATCGCCAGCAGCGGCGCGCGAGGAGCGGAGACATGCAGTACGCCATGCACTCCACCGAGGGCAAGCACCAGCGCCACGCACAGCAGCACGAAGTCGGCAGCGGGTCGCAGCACGTCCCAACCAGGCCCGTCCAGCAGCCACTGCAGCGACCCACCATAAGTCCCACTCCGCAGCGCCTTCGGCCCCGGCGCGTCGCGCGCGGCGTGGAGCTGGCCGGTGAGCGGCAGCGTGGTAGATGTCTGCTGGGTTATGCGCGAGGGGTCCATGGGTGGCGGGAGTCCTATCCCTTAGTCAGTTACTCGGGTTCTACGTACTGGGCCTTTAGTCATTGCGTCCCCGCTGGTCCAGCGGGCCGGGCCAAGCGCCTCGTGAGCACGCCTGTGAGCACCAGCGCGCAAAACGTCAGTAATATGTATGCCAGATCCGCGCCGGATAAGCCCAGCGTGCCCGACGCCCCGGGGGTCGACCGCGACGACGAGACAGGATACGCACGGATATCACCACCGGATGATTCTGTGGTGTTATCGCGAGAGCTTCCTCCGCCCCCCCCGGCAGCGCCTTTTGGCCGACCGCCGGATGTAGACCTGAGCCCGCTCGAGCCGGTAGTAGAGCCGTTGCTCTGGCTCCGCCCAGACTGCCCGCCGGCCGTTTCGGCCGCGGCGCCCAGCGAGGAGCCGGTCGAACCCGAGGAACCGCCCGACGAGCCGCCGCCACCCAGGAGCGCGGAGCCGAGGATCGCCTGGTTGCCCGCGCCGGGACCGCCGTAGCCACTGAGCAGCGGGCCGGCAAGCGCTGAGGACGGGGTCGCAAACGACATCACCGTTAGCGAGATCAGCGTCATGAGAATCGTGCGATGGTTAGTCATACGTCCCTGCCTTGGGTCCCTTTCCTGGCCAGAGCGACACCTGTCCACTCTCCGTGCCATGGTCGTCATCGCTTCTCGCCTACTCGCGATCACTTCAGCGAGCCCCAAGGTCAGCGAATCGACCCAGACTCCTCTCACAAGCTACCGAAGGTTGGGACGCGTGTCGAGCAGAAAATTTGGTCTTTCGCCTAGCAACACGACGATTTCATTCGAGTTGCTGAGCGTTGCGCAGGATTGCGCGATTCAGTTCCTCAATGCTCACGCGCTTGCCCTCCCTTGCAAGCTGCAACGCCTGCCGGGTCAGCGGATCTCGGGGGTTCAGCCGCCCGGCCCGCTCCAGCAGCGCGAGCGCGACGCGGCGGTCACCCTCGGCCGAGGCGATCGCCCCGCGCTCCAGCGCGGCATAGGCGTCTCCGGGCGTGCGCCCGAGCGCCAGCGCGAACTCGTGATCCGCGTACGCGAGGTCGCCAAAGCGCAGCGCGATGCTCCCGGCCACGAGGTACGGTTCGTCGCTGAGCGGATT
>Ga0182024_10002628_pt1 | contig 44168 bp, 37 predicted proteins | sample P32metaG_FD_120480 | JGI IMG/M metagenome (GOLD analysis project Ga0182024, IMG submission 120480) | Permafrost microbial communities from Stordalen Mire, Sweden - P3-2 metaG (Illumina Assembly) | ecosystem: Environmental > Terrestrial > Soil > Wetlands > Permafrost | place: Sweden: Stordalen... | reverse complement strand
TTGCCCGCGCTTGCCGATCTCGTTCGTCGAATGCCTCCTTGTGGTCCAGATAAAATCGCTCGACCAGAGCGATTTCTTCATGGGAAAGCGTGGGGATCCAGCGGACGATCTCTTCGTAGGCGCAGCCTTTTTGGAAGTAAGGCACTAGGTCCAGAACTGTTATGCGGCACGTCGATAACTGATGGCCGCGGCCGTGATCCACTATCTCTATCGTTCCGTTTTTCATCGCAATCCCTCGGGCGCGAGTGAGAAGTTGTGGAGTTATCTTACGGAAACCCGCGGCGAAATGGCACATCGGTTGGCGATGCCAGCCGTCTAACGATTCGTGCTATCGGGGAGAGGGGCAGGAGAAATCGGGCAATATTGAAAGTAGCTTTGCCGCGGATTGAAAACTGGTGCGTTGGGGTCCGGCAGTCCCTGCCAGTACGGGGGAGTGCTATTTTGGAGGAAGTGGTAGTAGTCCTTGGGCAACTTCCCCCAGTACGCGTACCAAAGATTTGCGATGGTAACGGGTGCATCGGGGCCGCTGATCACTGTGACAACGGCCGTGACGATCTGGGAATTGAGGGCGGCATGGGTGCCGCCGTCTTCCTGAGAAAAGAATTGAACCAAACGATCTGCCGGAATCACCGCTGGCATCGGCCACCAACGCGGCCCGGTGCCGGCACGGTTCGGCGTCGGCGTCTTGAAGTTAATGCCGAATGCTTGCTGTGTACTGACGAGGGTGGACAACACCATCATCGTGAAAGTCGCCAAAACTCGTGCGCGCATCGGTTCTTCTCCATGATCGGCCGTGCAGCCGTCATGAAATCTTGCCCCTGTTCGCAGCTTTGTACAGAATAATCACGCCAGAAAACAAAGGCGGACCAATCCCACCGAGCGCAGAATCTCTTTTTTCAGCATTTCTGATACGAGACTACAGCAACCGCAAATGCCGTAAAAATGGCAGCAAGAAGAACCCCGCCATGCCCGTCAGCATCGCCAGCATCACCAGCAAGAACCACTTGAAGGTATCCTGCGGATCGGATCGGCGGTGATCGACCAGCGCCTCCAGGGTCGGCTTGCTTTGCGTCGCCCTGACGATCTTGGTCGGCGGCAATGGCGTCACGATTCGGCTCGGCGGCGGCGGTGTGATGTGGCGAATGTCGGCCGCGGTGTTGTGCCCGGCCACCGGCGTATTGATCAGACCCGTCGCCTTGCTCAGGCCGCTGCTGGAACCTATCGGCGTCGGTTCGACGACCAGATCGCGGAACTCGGCAAAGTTGCGCAGCAGCTCGAACGGCCCTGATGGCTCCCGGCCGACGCGCACTTCGAAAATGCTGCCCAGGCTCCAGTCCTTGAGGCTTTGCCTGGCCCCTTCCAGCGTGCCGCGCACGGTGTGCGAGGCCCCCTGTTCGTCTTCGTAATAGAGATACCAAACATCAACCGTTTCATCGTCCGGGCCGTCGGCGAGCTTTTGCGTTCCCTTGCCGGTCAGGTCTTCGATGAACTCCCGGCACGTCGCCGGTCGTTGATGCGGCTCCGAACTCATCGCTCGGCGAATGGCCCAATCGACGCGTTCCGACAGGCTCGGCCAAAGTTCGCGCGGCGGCGGCAGATCGTTGTTGACCTTCTTCATCCAGCAATCAACCGGCCCGCAGCCCTTGAACGGCAGCTCGCCCGTCACCATCTGGTACAGCGTCGCTCCCAGCGAATAGATGTCGCAGCGAGCGTCGGCGTTCTTGGCATTGCGAAACTGTTCCGGCGACATGAAGTGCGGCGTGCCCAGTCCACGGCCGGTGCGGGTCAAGTTCAGATCGGCCTCGAGCTCCTTCACCAGCCCCAGGTCGGTCAGCTTGGCGACGCCTTGCGGAGTGACCAGGATGTTGTCCGGTTTGACATCGCGATGCACCAGGCCCATGCGATGGGCCTTGAGCAGCCCATGCGCCACCTGGGTGATCATGTTGATCGCTTCGTCTTCGGGAATGCGGCCGGAGCGCTCGATGCGTTGGCCCAGCGATTCGCCTTCGACGAATTCCATCACCAGATAGGGAGCAGCCCCTTCGTTGCTGAAGGCCAGGGCGCGAACGATGTTGGGGTGATCGAGAGTGCGGGCGGCGATGTATTCCTGTTCGAGCCGGCGCCGCAGCACCTGGTTCTTGGCCATCTGCGGCGACAGCACCTTGATGGCAACCAGTTCGCCGGTAGTCTGATGTTTGCCCTTGTAGACCGAGCCCATGCCGCCCTCGGCGATCTTGGACACAACATCATATTCGCCGAATGTTTGCGTCATCGGTTTCAAGGTGTCCACGGGCATCTTCCTGGATCTCCGTAGCCAGAATCTCGGCCGGTTTCAGTGTCTCCATTCGCTCATGGAGAATGTGCCACCGGGGGCGCGAGTTACTCAAGCTAGACAATTCTGCTTCGATACTGGCGACTTGTCAAAAATTGAACACACAAAAAATGAGGAATTTTCTGTCTGGCGCGATTTTTCCTTGTTTAGCGAATCCCGTAGGTGAGGCTTTCCAGCCTGACATCATAGCATCAGGCTGGAAAGCCTGACCCACGTTAATCATCCACAACCTCCCACTCTGCTTTGAGATAACTCTCCTCCGTCAGCCACCATCCTTCCATGACTGGGGTCCATTGCTGCAAGGAAATGATGAAATGCACGGTTTCGCCGCTGTAATTACGTTCCCTATCTTTTTGACTGGGAATCGGCGGCGACGTGGGATGCGAATGGTAAACGGCCACCACGTCCAGGCCCGTCGTGCGCATCGCTAAGTGGGCAGCCAGCAGACTTTTCGGCTCGGACAGGTATTCCACAGGGCTGGCAGCTGCGTTGACCAGCGGAAAGACCCGTTCGACGCGGACGACACCTTCTTCAGCCGGCAGACGTCCGGCAAGGAGTCCGCAGCATTCGTTCGGCAGTTCCGCCTGTGCCTGGGCTAGCATGGCCTTGTGAAACTGGCGAGGCAGGAGAAGACGAAATGGAGTTGACAAAGATATCGGTCCTTCTGAAGATAGCACTTCGGGTTGTGACTCGACCATGGGGGCGTACCGCCCCTGTTTTTATAGCAAACCCATGGCGGATTTCCCGCTTAGCCGCTCGCCTTTGGCGTGCGCGGTGGGGACCGGTTTGTAACTGGTCCAAATATCGGACCGGTTACAAACCGGTCCCACCCCGCGCTCGCCAGAGGCGAGCGGCTAAACGGGGCGCGTTTTGTCCACGGAGAATTTGTATGCCCCGCGACAAAGTAGTTCTGGCGTACAGCGGCGGACTGGATACCTCCGTCATGGTGCCCTGGATCGGCGAAAAGTACAACATGGACGTCATCACCTTCACGGTCGATCTCGGCCAGGGCGAGGACATCCAAAAGATCAAGGACAAGGCCCTGAAAACGGGGGCCGTGGACGCCGTGGCCATGGACGCCCGCAATCTGTTCGTCGATTGCTTCGTCTGGCCCGCGCTCATGGCTGGGGCCCTTTACGAAGGCAAGTACCCGCTCGCCACCGCCCTGGGCCGGCCGCTCATCGCCAAGCTCATGTGCGAAGTCGCCAAGGAAAAGGGGGCCAAGGCCGTCGCGCACGGCTGCACCGGCAAGGGCAACGACCAGGTCCGCTTCGACGTCACCTTCCAGACGCTGGAGCCATCGCTCAGGATCATCGCCCCCGTGCGCGAATGGAAGTGGACGCGCGATGAGGAAATCAAGTTCGCCGAGAAGCATGGCATCCCCGTCCAGGCCAAGGCGGAGAGCCCGTACAGCATCGATCAGAACATCTTTGGCCGCAGCGTCGAGGCGGGCGTGCTCGAAGATCCCTGGGACGAGCCGCCAGAAGAGGCCTACGACTGGACCGTCAACCCCGCCAAGGCGCCCAACGACCCGGCATATGTCGAGATCGACTTCGTGCAGGGCCTGCCGGTCGCGCTGAACGGCCAAAAGATGGACGGCGTGCCCCTTCTGGAGGAGCTGAACAAGATAGGCGGCAAGCACGGCGTGGGCAGGATCGATCACGTGGAGAATCGCCTGGTCGGCATCAAATCGCGCGAGGTGTATGAAGCCCCCGCAGCCATGATCTTGCACGAGGCCCATCGTGAGCTAGAGTTTCTGTGCCTGAGCAAGCAGGCCCATCGATTCAAGTCGCTGGTTTCACAGGAGTACGCGGATCTGGTATATAATGGATTGTGGTTCAGCGCGTTCCACTCCGATTTGTTCGCGTTCGTGGCCAGCAGTCAACGCTACGTGACCGGCACCGTGAAGGTGAAGCTCTTCAAGGGCAAGGCGACGGTTGTTGGCCGAAAGAGCGAGTTCAGCTTGTACAGCAAGAAGTTGGCCACGTACGAGACCGGTGATCTGTTCGATCACGACGCGGCCAAGGGATTCATTCGCCTGCACGGCCTGAGTCAAACGACGCAGGCCCAGCGGCAATTGCTCAAGGATGGCCGCGGCTTCGAGCTTCCGGGATTGCTGCGCCACGACAAATGACGTTTAGCCGCGACGCGACGTGCTCGGAGCGGAGTGCTGCCCCACATTTGACCAACTGAACAGGGAACATGGACAGAGAAACACTCAATCTGGAGCAACTGGCGTTCATCTTGCAGCGCGACGTGCGCGAAGTGAGCAAGATGGCCAATCGCGGCCACCTTCCCGGACAGAAGGTGGGCGGGCAATGGCGTTTTGCCTCCGCCGAGATCAATCACTGGATCTCGACGCAGATGCCGAGCTACACCCATGAGGAACTGACCAGCCTGGAGACCGGCGTCGGCAAGGGCGTGGTGCACAAGCAGCTGCTTGTGACCGCCTACTTGACCGAGCAAACCATGGCTCTGCCGCTGGTCGCCGGTACGCGGTCGTCCGTCCTCAGGGAGCTGGTGCGCTTGGCCGAGCAGTCGTGGCAGGTCTACGATGCGGAAACGCTGCTCGGCGCGGTCATGCTGCGCGAGGACATGGCCAGCACGGCCCAGGAGAACGGCGTCGCCTTACCGCACCCGCATCGGCCGAACCCTGCCATCCTCGGCGATTCCGTCATCGCCTTCGCGCGCACGGCGTCGGCCATCCCGTTCGGCGGCAATCAAGGGACCTTGTGCGACCTGTTCTTTCTCGTCTGCTGCCGCGATCACACCACCCATCTTCGCACGCTCGCCCGGCTCTGTCGCATGCTGCTGCGACCTAACATTCTGGATGAACTGCGTGCCGTGGAGACGACCGCGGAGGCGTTTCAGCTTCTGGAAGCGGCGGAACGCGAGTTGATTGAGAATTAATCTCGAGTCGCCGCTTGCGGCTTAGCGCGCGGAAAGTGACGAGCGAGCGCTAAGCGGCAAAACTTGAAGAAATCTTGCAACCCCCCCCATCGATTTCCTGGTAAGAATTACAAATCCGGCTCACGCCCCATCCCTTCGGAATTTTCGCTGCAATCCCCAAGTCCCGTGTTGCTTGAACATTAGCACGTCGCCCGGCGAAAAATATCCGTGCGCAAACAAGCCCGGCTCAAGTTTTGCCTGTACAGTTAGGGCAGACATCTCTGCCCCAGGCTGTTCGCCTGGAGCTTTTTCCCCCGCTCATGGAGGCACGTACGTGATGCGCCGTCGTCATCTCGTCTTGATTTTTGCGACTGTCCTGGCATCCATGGGCGCCCAGTATCGCACCACCAACTTCGTGGTGATCGCGGCCGACGCGCAGGTCGCCCAGCAGGTGGGCCAGTACGCCGAACACTACCGTAAAGAAAAGGCGATCCAATGGCTCGGGCAGGAGATGCCCACCTGGCCTCAGCCTTGCCCGCTGCACGTCCAGGTCACCATGGACGGGCCCCAGGGCGCGACCTCGTTCCAGTTCGGGCAGGGACGCGTGCTCGGCATGAAGATGGAAATCTCCGGCCCGCTCAATCGGCTTCTGGCCAGCGTGTTGCCGCACGAAATCACCCATACCGTTTTCGCCCACTACTTCCGCTGCCCCGTGCCGCGCTGGGCCGATGAGGGCGGCTCGGTGCTGTCCGAGGACGACGTGGAACGCGACCGGCATGACAAGTTGACACGAAACATTCTCAATAGCAATCAGCAATTTCAGGTTCGCCGGCTCTTCGACCTGCGCGAATATCCACGGGAGATGAGCAAAGTCATGTGTCTTTATGCCCAGGGCTATTCGCTGTCGGACTACCTCGTGAAGCGCAGCGATCGCCGCAATTTCCTGGCTTTCGTCGCCATGGGCATGCAGCCGACGGGTTGGGACCACGCCGCCCAGTCGTTCTACGGCCATCGCACGGTCGAGGAATTGGAAGAAGCCTGGCTCAAGCACCTGCGCGACACGCGCCGGCAGAACAACGATCAGTTCGCCCAGAACACGACCAACCCCGCCCCGGCGCCCCGGCCCAAGACATTGGTCCGCACCACGGTGCCCCCGGCCCAGCCGCTCGATCCCGTTCCGGTGGTCCGCGGCTCGGCCCCCTCTGCCGATCAATCGGGCAAGCGCTTCGGCGATTACCCCCAGCAGGGCCTGGTGACCGCACCGATCTATGTGCCGACGGCTCCCAACACCGGCGGCTGGCAACCGGCGCAGGTGCAGCTTGGCGTGCCCCAGTTTCCGCAGGTTCAATACGTCCAGCCGCAGTATGCGTATCCGCGCTAACGGGCGTAGCCGCGTTCGCCAGAACGCGGGTAGAATTCACCCGCGTTCTGGCGAACGCGGCTACGGCCCAAGTGTCCCGCGCATTTATGGCCTGCGGCATGCCGCCACATCTTTGACATCTTCACGGCGTCCCTTAGAATACATCAGACAAGCGGACAACGAACCTCACCTATAGGCCATTTGGGCGGGAGGTGTACGATGAAGTTGCTCGTAGCTATTCCGGTCTACAACGAGGAAAAACACCTCGAAAGCGTTCTCACCGAAGTTCGCAAGTACGCATCCCACATCGTTGTGGTCAATGACGGCTCCACCGATCGCACCGCGGAGATTCTCGCCGACCAAAAGGACCTGACCGTTCTGAGCCATCACAAGAATCGTGGCTACGGGGCGGCCCTTATCACGGTATTCTCGTATGCCTTGAATACCGATTACGATGTGCTGGTCACGATGGATTGCGACGGCCAGCATGAACCGGCCCGTATTCCCGTGCTGGTCGAAGCCATTCATGATGCGGACATTGTCAGCGGCAGCCGATATCTGCGTGATTTCCGGCAAGAGACGCTGGCAACGCCGCAGGATCGTCTGGAAATCAACCAGATCATCACCAGCGAACTCAATGGTCAGCTCGGTCTCAAGCTGACCGACGCGTTCTGCGGGTTCAAGGCGTATCGCCGGCAGGCCCTGGTGCAGCTTCATCCGTCGGAAACCGGCTGGGGCATGCCGCTGCAGGCGTGGGTGCAGGCATCGTGTCATGGTTTGCGCATCAAGGAAGTCGGCGTGCCGCGGATTTACCTCGATCCAACGCGAGCGTTCGGCGGCGTGCTGAATGAGGCTGGGCCGCGGCTCGCCTATTATCGCCGGGTCATCGCGGACGCCGTCGCCGAGGAACGTTATCACTGCACGTCGCTCAGCAATCGTTGCGCCGGCAGCTGTTCCTAACGCGGCTTAGCCGCAATGTGGTGCGACGCTCCACGTCGCAAATTCACGACGCGGAGCGTCGTGCCACAATCCAAGGAGAGTTGTCGGTGACAGGTCATCGTCTGCGTGCCCCGCGAGAGAACCACGCCATCCTGGCCGAGCCGCCCCTGGCCGACGTCGGGACGATCCTGGCCGAGAATCGCCGCCTCTTTCAGCAGCAACTCCAGTTTTTCGATGTGTCCTGGGCCGATCTTCGGCAACAAGCCCGTGCCAGCGCCCTGACCGCCGCCAGGAATTATCTGTGCGCCGCCGGTGAGCCGCTTCCCGATATTAAGGGACAAGGCCTGCTGCTGGCGGGGCATCAGCCGGAGTTGTTTCACCCCGGCGTCTGGATCAAGAATTTTGCCCTCGTCGGCCTCGCTCGCAAGCACAACGCGATTCCGCTCAACCTGGTCGTTGACAGCGACACGGCCAAGTCCACGCAGCTTCACTTGCCGGCCGGCGATCATCAGGAACGCGTCCCCTTCGACCACATGCAGGGCGAGGTTCCCTTTGAAGAACGTCGGGTGCTCGATGAGCAACTCTTCGCGACGCTGCCGGAGCGTGTCGAGCCGTTGACGAAATCCTGGCCCTTCACGCCGATGCTCCGCGACTTCTGGCAGGACGTGAAACGGCAAGCACAGCGCACGCCGTTGCTCGGCGAGCGGCTGGTCGCGGCCCGAAGGGCATGGGAGCGGCGCTGGGGGTGTCATGGCTTCGAAGTGCCGCTGAGCGAGCTGTGCCGTACCGAGCCGTTTGCCTGGTTCGCCTGCCATTTGCTCAGCCAATTGCCGCGTTTTCACACGATCTACAATGACGCGGTGCATTCCTTTCGCCGGGCACACGACATTCGCAGCACCAGCCATCCGGTGCCGGATCTGGCCCGAGACGGCGATTGGTTCGAGACGCCCTTCTGGATCTGGGGCACGGGGCAAGCAAGACGCCATCGCCTCTTCGCCCGATTGACGGACCGGTCTCTGGATCTTCGCAGTGGCAATGACGTTGCCATGTCACTTGCACATCCCCATGCTGATCCCGAGCACACCACCGCCGATTGGCTGAGTCTGGAGCGACAGGGGATCAAGATCCGCACACGCGCCCTGACCACGACCATCCTCGCGCGGATGCTGCTGGGCGACACGTTTCTGCACGGTATCGGCGGCGGCAAGTACGATGAGTTGACCGACGTGCTGATTCAACGCTTCTATGGCGTGTGGCCGCCGCGCTATCTTGTGCTATCGGCGACGCTCCTGTTGCCGTTGCCGGCGTTCCCGGCCACCCTGGATGGCGTTCGTCGCTTGGCGTGGGAGCGGCGCGACCTGTGGTGGAATCCCGATCGGCATCTGCCCGTCGATGAGGCGAGCACTTTGCGCAAACGGGAGTGGATTGAACGGCCATGTGCGACTCCGACCGAGCGGCGCACGCGGTTTCTTCAGCTCCGTGAGATCACGGCCCAGATGCGGTCGCTGGCCCAGGAGCCGTATGAACTTTTGGGGCGATCGTTGACCGAGGCCCGGCAGGAGCTGAGCGAGAACCAGATATTGCAGCGGCGCGATTATGCTTTTTGCCTCTATCCCGAGGCGGAGCTTCGTGAGTTTTTGAGTGGAATTGTTCCCGAGGCACGCTAACATGGACTGCGGCAGCCCGTAGCCGCGTTCGTGAGAACGCGGGTGAGCATCAGTGCCGACGTCATCCTCCCGCGTTCTCACGAACGCGGCTACGGCGCTCGGCGGTTCTCCTGAAAGACCTGACGAATGAAGCACCTCCTGCTCGAAGTCGTGGAAGCCACTGAAGCCGCCGCCCTGGCCGCGTCCAGGTACGTCGGCTCGGGAGACAAACTGCAGATCGACAAGGTCGCCACGGACGCCATGCGCGATCGGCTCAACCAGATCGAGATGAACGCCAAGGTCGTGATCGGCGAGGGCATCAAGGACGGCAGCGTCGGTCTCTTCCAGGGCGAACGGGTAGGCCTGCTCAAGGTCGCCGATCCGAAGCCGCAAGCGTACGACCTGGCCGTGGACCCGGTGGACGGCACGACGCAGACGGCCAAGGGCGGCTACGAAGCCATGTCCGTCATGGCGGTCGGCGGCTTCGAGTGCCTTCTGGCCACGGAGGTCTACTACATGCACAAGATCGCCGTGGGCAAAGGCGTGGCCGAGAAAATTCAGATCGGCATCAAGAGACCTATTGAAGAGACCGTCGGCGTGGTCAAACTCGCCCTCGGCAAGAAGCAAGTCACCGCCTGCATGCTCGATCGGCCACGCCACGACTCGCTGGCGGCGCGGCTGCGGTCGTGCGGCTGCCGGATCAAGTTCATCCAGGATTGCGACGTCTCCGGTGCCATTGCCGCCGCGTTGCCCGAGAGCGGCATCGATCTCTTCGTCGGTATCGGCGGCGCTCCGGAAGGCGTCATCGCGGCGGCGGCGCTCAAGTGTTTGGGCGGATACTTCGAAGGATATCTGGTGGATAACAAGACATACCAGGCCGTGGACGATACCGTTCTTTCGCCGGACATGCTGGCCAAGGGCGACGTGATGTTCGCGGCGACGGGGATCACGGAAGGCAGTCTGCTGCGCGGCGTGCGGCACGAGGGCAAGGGCGTCATCACGCACTCGATAATCATGGAATCCGCAAGTCGGAGTTTGAAGCGCGTCGAGAGTTATTACGAAACCGCATGACCGGTCAGTTGCCGTACATTTCGTGAATGGTCGAGGATTTCTCGCTCTTCTCGAGCCAACCCGCGACCTCGCGCACCTCGCCGGCCAAACGATCCACCTCCTTGCGCTCCTCGAGCAGTCCCTTGGCCACTTCCTCGGGTATCGGACAGTACGCCCTGACCAGCTCAATCTCAAGCTGCTTTTCGAGATGCTTCTCCAGGTCCGCGCGAATGGCCTTCCAGTGCAGCGGCAGCACCAGCGAAATGAACAGGTGCAGCAGGATGATCACCAGCAGCGGCGGCAGCAGCAAGTAAGAAAAGGTTGCCCCCGTGTTGTCGGCAGCGCCGAACACCTCGGGCCAGACATAGCGCCCAACGAGCAGGACTACCATGGCCACGAACGTCAAGATCGGCAGATAATTCGCCAGGAAAATCACGGTCCCTTGCACGAAACGTTTGACGCCGGTCGGTTTGGTCCAGACGGTTTCGATCTGTCCCATGACCTGACTGATGGCCTCGGCGTTTCGGCTGCTCCAGTCGAGTTGCGAGGCCGTTTCGGTCGGTTCGCTCAGCAGGTTGACGGGAAAACCTTGAGTGTCGCCTTCGACCACGAGCCGATTGGCCAAAGCGCGATTGCGAGCGTCGATATGCTTCTCCGACGCGGCCTTGCTGCAGGACAGGGCGAATGCGGACAGGTCCCAGTTGGCCTGCGTCTCCACCCGGCCGCCGCCGAGCCTGGGGCGGAAGGGGATGCGGTCGCGCAACGTGCTGCCCCAGTACTTCAGCTTGTTGATCATCTTCAGATAGGTCGCCATGGGCCCGCCAAAGAGTTGCTGACGTTCCATGGCAAAATGATGCTCGACTTCCTTCTGGTACGGCTCCAGCGTGTTGAGCAGCACGACGGCCTCGGCGCGAGCTTCCTCCGCCAGCGTCTTGCGCCAGACGTCCTGGGTGCGCTCGGCCATCTTGGTCAAATCCGGCGGCCGCACCGCTTCGAGGGCCTTCTCGAAATGGTGCAGCATCTGACCGACGCCGCGGGCCTTGATCGCTTCCACTTCGAGGCGCGTCAGGCCCAGTTCGAGCCAGTTCATCAACTCGCGAAACATCTCGCCTTCGACCGGCGGCGGCGCCTGATTGCGGTAGCCGTCGGGGTTATCGACCCAGTGCTGGGCGCAGGTGCGAAAGAGCAGCGGATTTTGAAAGCCTTGACCCTTCAAATCCTGCAGGAGGTCTTCATCGGGCCTGGTGCCGGTGGCGCCGGGATGCAGGCAGCGATCCCATTTGTTGAGCACGAAGGCGAAGGCCCGCCGGCGCCGTTGTTCAAGGAACAGTTCCCAGCCGACCTGATCGTGGTATTTTTCCTGGGAGCCGACGTAGAGCACGATGTCGGCCACGGGCAGGATCTGCATCAGCTTGTCGCGATTGGCCAGGTCGTTGCTGTCGATATCGGGCGTATCGACGAGAATCTTTTGCTCCAGGGCGGGCCGGCCATGCGAGACCAGCTTGCACAGACGCAGGGCCGGATCGAAGCGGTCGGGCTTAAGCGATTCGTGATAGTAGACAACCGGATCGCGCGTCGTCGGCCTGGTGAACGACGCCTGGGCAATGGCCCCACCGGCCAGGGCGTTGAGCAACGTCGATTTGCCGACGCCGGTGCCGCCCATGAGAATGATGATCAAGAGCGGCCGATCGAGTTGCAGGGCTTCCGCCTGACGCTGCAGGTCGGCGCTGACGCCTTCGAGCGCGGCTTTTTGCAGCGTCGAGATGGGAAAGTTGTGCGTCGCGTCCAGCCAGGTGCGAAGCTGGCGATCGAGGCCGCGCAGGGCAGGGGACAACGTACGCAGCAACGGTTCCGGGGCGACGGGGGCGATTTCATTCATGGGGAGGTCCGGCGGTCTGATTCAATGGCGAATATCAGTAATCGGGTCGTCTTGACTGTATTATATAGTGCGAGGGGACCGTCGCGCACAAAACCAATGGACGCCGTGCGCGACGGTCTTCAGGATCCAAGGCCTTAATTGCGAATATGTTATGGCGTCGGCAGGGACCGTCGCGCACGCGGACGTATATGATACCCCCCCGTGCGCAACGCCTCCCGCCTCCTTTTCTGGCAGAGCGCCGAAGTGACTCTTGATGACTTCCTCCCGCTGGCAGGATACAAAAGGATCGTGGGACGCCGCAATGAACGATATTCCCAACGTCCGGAATTACTTGATCGACCATAGCGGGCTCGATTGGGCGCACCTTCTGAGCGAGTGGGCTCACGAACTGCCGGACAGGTTGACTGTCTGGTTGATGAACCGATTTGGCGACCTGTTCTTGGCATTTCCGGACGGATCGATCCACATTCTCGACCTTGGCGGCGATACTCTCAGGAAGCTCGCGGAAAACCGAGAAGACTTCTGCAACAAGATCGATGAAGATGATAACGTCGACGATTGGCTCATGATTCCGCTTGTCAACAATCTCGTCAACGCGGGTATGTGTTTGCACGCGGGCCAATGTTATAGCTTCAAACTTCCGCCAATCCTTGGAGGCGACTACGCGATGGCCAATGCTTTCGTCTTGGGAATTGTGGAACATTTCGCGTTTTATGGCGATGTCCACCGGCAGTTGCGTGATGTGCCCGACGGCGCGAAAGTGATACTTGAGGTCAAAGATTAAACAAGGTGATTGAGGTTCAAGTTCACGGCATGCCCCAGCTCATTTTCGCAGCGATGGAAAAAGAGGGAAGGCCAACCACGCAATCTCTGCTAGAATTGGAGAGTGGTTGATAATCCATTGTACTGCCGAAACCAGCGACCCAGGAACTCATGGGGCAGGCAAAATTGCCGCTGGACACGTATCCTTATCCGCGTGATCCGCGAAGTCAGCCAATTGCACCCGACATTGCCGATGGGCTTTACGTCTATGTGCAGGATGCCGGCGGCACGATTTTCGTATTGCCGGATGGCAGCCACATGCACCCAAGGGTTCTGGGTAATGCTGCGTCAGCCCTCTACGCGGGTGATTTGCGAATTGACAAATCGAGGATTGTGGACGTGACAAACCTCTCAGGGACGTTTCAGTTCGACGACCCGCAGGGATTGCTTCAAGTTGCCACGCAGCTTGAGTCGCTTGGTTTCGCTATCGAAAGCGGCGCGGTTCGGTTTTTCCCCATGGATGGCTCGGCCCCCAGCATACTGAAATAATTAACATGCGTGCTCTCATTCTTGAAGATAACCGGGATCGGCGGGTCGCCATGATTGCTCGATTGGCGGAGCGGTTTCCGTTCATGCGCGTCGTCTTCTTCGACGAATCGAACAAGATGATCGACTTCATGCAATCCGAAGACTTGGGCGACGTTGCCGTGATCGCCCTCGATCACGATCTTGACTTGATTGCAGGCGCGCACGGCGATTGGATCGATCCGGGGACGGGACTCGATGTCGCAAAGTGGCTGGCGCAGCGAGATGAGCCGATTTGCCCGGTTGTTGTGCATACGACCAATTCCCCAGCAGGCGGCAAAATGATGCGGGTGCTCAAAAAATCGCGTTGGACGGCTCAGCGCGTCATACCTTGCGATGATCTGCGCTGGATCGACGAGGAATGGTTTCGAACGGTAAGAAATGCGATTGTGGCATTTGCGCCCAGGCGGCAATCGACAATCAGTGCGCAGGCTGAAAGGCCGCGCGAACGCTAAACGGATTCACGAAACTGGACGCGTCCACCGATGGCTCAGCTCATTTTCGATTACGATGTCATTGTCGTCGGCGCCGGCCATGCCGGCATCGAAGCCGCCCTCGCCCCCGCACGGCTTGGCCTCAAGACCGCTCTTTTGACCATGAACGCCGATTCCGTCGGCCAGATGAGCTGCAACCCCGCGATCGGCGGCGTCGCCAAGGGCCAGATCGTGCGCGAAATCGACGCCCTGGGCGGCGAGATGGGCAAGGTCATCGACGAGGCCGGTATCCAGTTTCGCATGCTGAATCTCGCCAAGGGACCGGCCATGCACTCGCCGCGCGCCCAGGCGGACAAGAAGCAGTATCAGATGCTCATGAAGCAGCGCGTCGAAGGACAGCTGAATTTGACCTTGCGGCAGGAGATGGTCGAATCGTTTCGGCGCGATGGCAGCCGGATCGTGGTCGGCGTGCGCGGCGGCACGGAGTATCGGGCGGCGGCGGTGATTCTGACCACCGGCACGTTTCTCAAGGCGCTCATGCACATGGGCGAGGCCAAGACGCGCGGCGGCAGGGCAGGGGACCAGTCGGCGGAAGCGCTCAGTGACAGCCTATCGTCATTCGGCTTCCAGCTTGCCCGCTTCAAGACCGGCACGCCGTGCAGGCTCAATGGCCGAACCATCGACTTTTCGCGGACCGAGCTGCAGCCCGGCGATGCGAAGCCGCGGCCCTTCAGCTTCGCAACCGACAGGATCACGCAGCCGCAGCTCGATTGCCACATCACTTACACCAATGAGAAAGTGCACGAGCTGATCCGGGCCAATCTCCACCGGGCGCCGATGTATTCGGGCCAGATTCAGGGACGTGGGCCACGCTACTGTCCATCCATCGAAGATAAGGTGGTGCGTTTCGCGGACAAGGATCGGCACCAGATCTTTCTCGAACCGGAAGGCCGGCAGACGTACGAGTATTATTGCAACGGCATCAGCACCAGCTTGCCCAATGACGTGCAGCAGGAAATGATGCGGCACATTCCCGGCCTCGAAAACGCGGAGATCTTGCGCTGGGGGTACGCGGTGGAGTACGATTTCGCGCTGCCGACCCAGCTTTGGCCGACGCTGGAAACCAAGCTGGCCCCAGGGCTCTATTTTGCCGGACAGATCAATGGCACCACAGGCTACGAGGAGGCCGCGGCCCAGGGACTCATGGCCGGGATCAACGCGGCCCTCAAGATCAAGGGACAACCTCCCCTCGTGCTGGATCGCAGCCAGGCGTACATCGGCGTCCTGATCGACGATCTGGTGACCAAGGGCGTGGATGAGCCGTATCGCATGTTCACGTCGCGAGCCGAGTATCGTCTGCTGCTGCGGCACGATAACGCCGACCGCCGCTTGACGCCGCTGGGACGGCGCATCGGTTTGGTAACGGACACCGCCTGGGCCCGGCTCGAGGCGAAGGAAAAGGCGATCGCGGAGCTGCAAGAGTATCTGAACACGCATCATGTCGGGCAGGATTCGCTGGATCGTTGGCTCAAACGCACGGAGGTTGATTGGGATCAACTTTGCGAAATGCACCCGGCACTGCGTGGACTGCCATCTTCCGCGGAGGTGATCGAACAGGTGACATTAGAGAGAAAATATGCCGGCTACATCGATCGTCAGGCGGCCCAGGTCGAACGATTTCAGCGTCTGGAGTCGAAGACAATCCCGGCGACCTTCGATTTCGCAGCGATTCCGCAGTTGCGCATGGAAGCCAAGGAGAAGCTGAGCCGCATTCGCCCCGGTAGTCTTGGGCAGGCGGCTCGGATCAGCGGTATTTGCCCCGCGGATTTGGCCGTGTTATTGTTGTATTTGGAATAATGCACCCATGAATCCGAGCGCGATATTCTTCGACGCCGTGGGCACGCTCATCCATCCCAATCCGCCGGCCGTCCACGTCTACGCTCAATTCGGCAAAGAATATGGCACGCGCCGAGACCTGGCGGTCATCGCCGACCGCTTTCGTGAAGCATTCCAGGCCGAGGAAGACGTCGATGGGCGAAGCGGCCTCGTCACCAACGAGGAGCGCGAAAAACGCCGTTGGCGAAACATCGTCGCGCATGTCCTGGATGATGTCCGCGAGCCCGAAGCCTGCTTCACGGCCATCTATGACCACTTCGCCCGGCCCGGGGCATGGGTCTGCGATCCAGCGGCGGAGATGGTGTTGCGTTCGTTGTCCGAGCGAGGCTATCGCATCGGCCTGGCTTCCAACTACGATCACCGCCTGCGGTCGGTTCAAAAGGGACTGGAGCCGTTGCGGTTCATCCAGCATCTGGTGATTAGCTCGGAGGTCGGGTTTCGCAAACCGGCTCCGGAGTTTTTCCAGGAAGTTTGCCGGGCCGTGGATCTGCCCGCGCAAGCGATTCTCTTTGTGGGGGACGATCGGAGCAACGATTTCGAGGGAGCCCTGCGCGCCGGACTGGGGGCGCTGCTGCTTGATCCGCGTGGGCATGAGCCGTTGCTGGGGCGGAAGCGGTTGCAGAGTCTGGAGGAGTTGATTCTTCTTGGACCTCAATCAGGAGAGACGCTTTCTGGATTCGTTTGAATCAGCTTGTCACGCCGCGGGGTGAGGTACTCCGAACCCCGCGGGTCAACGCGTGCAATATCTCAATCCCGTCTTGTTTCGCAGACGAACTCATGGCAAAATGTCTTTGTGAAATTGGATAAGTTAGGGTATTTTCCGGCCGTGACCCGCGGGGTTCGGAGTACCTCACCCCGCGGCGTGACATAAGTTGAGGTAAGGCATGGCCATAGCTGAATCCACATTCTCGCCCATCCAATCGCTGGACGATGCGCGCATCAAGGAAAAGTTGCAGGAGTTACGGCAGACCGACAACTTCACCAACTTGTTCTATCTCATTCGCACGTACCTCTTTCTGGCTATGGTCATCGCCGGCACGCTGTGGTTTTATCACTTGCAAGCAGAACAAGGCTGGAACTGGGCCTGGAACGTCCCGGTTACGTTCGTCGCCATCATTCTGATTGGTGCGGGCCAGCATCAGCTCACGGGCCTGGCTCACGAAGCGGCCCACCACATCCTGTTCAAGAATCGTCTCTTCAACGACCTGGTTTCTGACCTGCTGTGCATGTATCCCATGTACGGCTCCACGCAGCATTATCGCTTGCAGCACCTGGCCCATCATCAGTTCGTCAACGATCCCGACCGCGATCCGGACATATCGCAACTGCAAACCAGCGGCCACTGGCTGCAATTTCCCGTTTCGCCCAGGGACTTCCTGAAGACGCTGTTCAAGCAACTCTGGGTGCCGAACCTGTTTCGCTACATGAAAATCCGAGCCCGCTACAACGCGATTCCGACCGACAAGAACCCGTATCTGAAGAAGGGCTGGAAGCCGAGCAAGACGACGATCCGCGTCGGCATTCTCTACATGGCCACGCTCGTTCCGGTGCTGGCCGGGCTGGTCTACCTCCGCGATCCGCTCCTCCTGGCCCTGGTGCCAGCGGCGATGTGGGCGGCGGCAATGGTCTTCTTCAAGTCGCTGCCCGATTCGATGTATCACCAGAGCCGGGTGCATCCCGTCATTTCCATGCGCACCATGAGCCTGATGCGCATCACCTACGTCACCGTGGTATTTTCCGCCCTGTCCTGGGTGAGCATGTACGCGACGCCCTATGCAGGGGCGCTTTACCTGCTGCTATGGGTGCTGCCGATCTTTACGTCGTTTTCGTTTTACATGATATTGCGCCAGCTTGTGCAGCACGGCAACGGCGATCGCGGCTGGCTCACCAACACTCGCGTCTTCACCGTCAATCGATTGATCAACTTCGCGGTCTTTCCGCTGGGGCAGGATTACCATCTGCCGCACCATTTGTTCGCCAGCGTGCCGCACTATCGGCTCCGCAAATTGCACGACGTCTTGCTGCAGTGCGCCGAGTACCGGGCCCAGGCCGTGGAGGTGGAGGGATACTTTTTGCCGCGCGAATGCCCGAAGGTCAAGCCGACCGTCGTGGACGTGCTCGGGCCCGATTACCATCACCGGGCCGAGGAAGTCTATATCGATAATGCGGTGCTCGACGGTGAAGAAGTCGAGGAGAAGGACGACATCCTCCGCCAGGGCGAAGCGGAAAAGGAACGCCGCCGCCGCGAGATTCACGAGCAAATCAATTAACGGCGAGCCGAGCCCCGTAAGGGGCCGGGTGATACTCGCGCCCTCACCCGGCCCTTTACGGGGCTCGGCTTCGCCAGATTGCCCCTTGACACTTCGTTCGCCCAGTGTACTATTACACTAGTACACATCAAGGGCGGCGATCATGATCTTCACCATTCAACCTGACGGCCCCGTGGCGATCTACGAGCAGATCGTCGCCCAGGTCATTTACGGCGTGGCAGCAGGCGCACTCGAAGTCGGCACGTTCATTCCGAGCGTCCGCGAACTGGCTGAGCAATTGCTGGTGCATCCCAACACGGTAGCGCGGGCGTATCAGGAACTGGAGCGCGCCGGCGTCGTCACGCCCCGGCGCGGCCGCGGCATGGAGGTGACGACCCAGGCACCCACGGCGTGCCGCTCCAAACGGCGCGAACTGGTCCGCGAGCGCATTCGCCAGGCTCTGCGTGAGGCGTCGGCCAGCGCCTTGACTGTCGACGAGATTCGGGCCCTGATCGAGAAAGAGCTGGCCAACCTGTGAAACAGTGGACGAAATGCTTTCACGAGGCGGCCCCAACGGGGCCACCTGAGATAGCCCAGGCCAACGGCCTGGGTGAGCGTAACGCAGGGCATCCAAGCCCCAACGGGGCGTACTGGGAGACGAGATTGCCGAGACACCATCTCGCCCCGTTGGGGCTTGGATGCCTGGGCGATTGATACCCAGGCCGTTGGCCTGGGCTATCACAGGTTGCCCCTTGGGGGCATTAGGCAACGGAGGAATCGTAAATGGAAATCATCGAAACGCACGATCTCTGCAAATCGTTCGACTCCAAACGGGCCGTCGATCGGCTGACGCTCACCGTGCCGCGCGGCGCCATTTACGCCCTGCTCGGCGACAACGGCGCCGGCAAAACCACGACGATTCGCATGCTCACAGGCCTGGCCCCGCCGGACTCGGGCACGGCGACCATTCTCGGCCAGGACTGCTGGGCCCACGCCGTCGGCCTGCGCACCAAAGTGGGCTACGTTCCTGAACGGCCACGCTTTTACGATTGGATGACCGTCGCCGAAATCGGCTGGTTCACGGCCGGGTTTCACGAAAAGGGATACCTGGAACGCTTCGGTGAGTGGACGCGCAAGTTCGAACTCGATGCGAAGAGCCGGCTCGGCAAGATCTCCAAGGGCGAATACGCCAAGGTCGGCCTGGCCCTGGCGCTCGCCATCGACCCCGCCGTGCTGATCCTGGATGAGCCGACCTCGGGCCTCGATCTGCTGGTGCGCCGTGAGTTTCTGGGCAGCATGGTGGGCCTGGCCGCGGAGGGTCGCACCATTCTCATCTCCAGCCATCAAATCGCCGAGGTCGAACGCATCGCCAGCCACGCCGCCTTTATTTCGCACGGCAAACTGCTGCTCGCCGCCCCTCTCGATGAGCTGCGCCGGCGAATCGTGCGCCTGAAGCTGCGTTTCGAAACCGACCCGCCCGACCCCGCCCACTTTGGCAACGTCCTGCAAAAAGACGGCTCCGGCAAGCTCTGGCAAGCGGTGCTGCAAGATCCGCGCGAAGAGGCCCTGAACGAACTGCGACGGACCCCCGGCATCCATGACATCGAAGTGTCACCGCTGCACCTGGAGGAGATCTACTGTGCCCTCCTGAGCCGCCCCAATACCACGTAGCCGAATTCGCAAGAATTCGGGTGCGCGGCATGATGCGAAGCCCCGAATTCTTGCGAATTCGGCCGCAAATGTAGACCTGGCGGGCTCGGAAGCCCGTCCTACGAAACAGATCGGAGACCGAAACATGAACCCCGCCATTCTGTGGAAAGAGTATCGCCAGCAGCGCTGGATCCTGGCTGCGATCTTCGTCCTGGCCTTGCTGATCCCATTGCTGCTTGTCGGCATGTCCGAGAATTCGATAAGTATCGTCGGCTGGCAAGCATTTTTGGATCAGACACGACCAGCGCTGGCAATCTTGCTCGTAGGTCTGGCTTTGACGTTCGGCGTGGTCAGCGGCGCCTTGGTATTGGCAGGCGAGAAGGAAGAAGGAACACTAGCCTTTCTCGATTATCTCTCTGCTCGGCGCGCGCCGCTCTGGATCGCCAAAGCAAAAGCTGCGTTCGCGCTGACGTTTACCCAGGGTCTGCTCCTGGGCGTGCTTCTGCTCGGGTTGGACGCTGCATCCTGGGAGTACGCACTTTTGTTGCCTTTCGCCGGACTCGATGCCTTGGCCTGCGGGCTCCTCGGCGGAGCGCTCTGCCGCATTGTTCTCCTGGCCGTGATTGCGGGCATCGGTGCTCTTGCCGTGAACTGGTCGATCTCTTTTCTCCTCGGATCTTCAGCGACGTGGATGATCTGGAAACTCGGCCTGGCAGTCGTTGAGATTGCTGTTTCCTGGCGCATCTATTGCGAACCGGACGTGGCCAGGCGAACCGAGCCGCATCCAGTTCGATTCAAGCTCGGGCACGACATGATCCTGCTTTGGCTGACGATTCGGCAGGGTCGCTGGATCATGCTCGGGCTATTTCTGGGTGCGCTCATTCTGGGCCCCATGGTCAACCTGGAGCCGCTGATTCTCTGGCCGACGGGCACATTTTTCGTGGGCCTGATTTGCGGCCTGGCCGTGTTCGCACCGGAGCAGAGCGGCCGGCAGGAAACCTTCCTTGGAGCGCAGCGATTGCCGCTGGGCCGCATTTGGGCCGAGAAAACAATAACCTGGGGATTGACCGCTCTCGGCACCATTGCCCTCGCGTGGGTCGCCGCACTTCTCACATTCACGTTGCGGGGATCATCCGAGATTTCGGGCCAGTTGGTCGGAAGATGGTTTTCTTCCGTCGATGCCTTGGACGCGCTCGATCCCCTGGCCTTTTTGACCTTGTGGGTTGTCCATGGCTTCTGCCTCGGGCTGTTCTTCGGCACGCTCTGCCGCCGGCCCATCATCGCCGCCATCCTGGCCAGTCTGATCGGATTGACGATTGGCGCACTGTGGATGCCTTCCGTGCTCTTTGGCGGCCTTGCCCTTTGGCAGCTCCTCGGGCTGCCCGTCATTCTCTTGATCGCCGCGCGCGTGGCCATGAGGCCCTGGGTCTCGGGCCGGCTCTACGAACTTCGCCCGTTATTTATGCAGATCGGGCTGTCTCTGGTCGCTGTCGGCTGGCTGGTCGGCGGCGTGTGGTATCGCGTGGCCGAAGTGCCGGACGTCGGAGAACCATTTGACATGCAGGCGTTCGAGGAAGGCATTCCGCCTCCCGAGAAAAACGTCGCCGGCAAACTGATTCACGAGGCAGCCGCCGACCTGCGGGAACAGTACGAGAGCGTGGACGCCAGAGTTGCCGCGCCCACCAAACCGGCGTTCGAGGGTGTAAACGCCGACTTCAAGCCCGTGCACCACCAGTATCGCGATTTCGCCTCGGATGTCATCGAAAAAGGTTGGCCCAGCAACGACGGCGAATTCGTCATTTGGTTCGACGCCATGATGGCTGGGAAATGGGTCAAGAAGGCTCACGACGCCGCCCGCTTGCCGCTGGGCGTGGTGGATGATCCGCGTCGCCTGAATAGCTTCTCGCTGATGACGGATGTGCAAACCACGCGCGAGTTCGCCAGTTTGCTGGCCGCGCGTTCGATCCAGCGTCAGACCCAGGGAAAGTTCAAGGAAGCTCTCGAAGATCTCGAGACGGTCCTGGGATTGTCACGTCAGGTCAGGAACCATTCCCCGACCATCTATTCGCTGGTGGGGTTAGCGCTCGAACGCACGGCCGTGACAGGCCTCGAGCGTTGGCTCCAGGCGGTCGGCCCCAACGTCGAGCTCTTGAAAAAGGCCCAGGCCATGATGGAGTTTCACCAGGCGAACATGCCGGACCTCCTTGATCCCTATCGGGCCGAGTACCTTATTGTTTCCAACACGAGCGTGACCGACTACCTGAAAATGTTGCGGTATCGCAGGGACGACCGCATTCAGACCGACCTTCTGGAGTTCGCCTGGCAAGTTCCCTGGGAAAAGGAACGCAGAAGAAGATTGGCCAGCGGCCATTTTCAAGAAGCGATGCGACTTCACAAGACGCCCTACTGGGAGGTCCTTGCCCAGCAACGCGAAGTGGACTCGAAAGCAAGAGGGATCAATATGCATTCGATGTCGGGTTTTTACTGGACCCAGTATGTGCTTTCTCTTACCACCGGCCGGAGGTATTTTCCGCCCGTTAGTGTCCGCGGCGGACTGCTCATCACCGCTCTCGCCCGCTATCAGGCCGAGCAGGGCAAAGCGGCAAAAAAACTCGACGATCTGGTGCCGCGTTATCTGCCCGCGCTGCCTATTGATCCCTATAGCGGCAAGCCGTTTCAGTATCGCGTCTGGGTGAAACAAGAGAATCCAGAGCCGGCCCCAGTACCCGGCGCAAACGAGCAGCCGAACTGGAAAGATGCGCAGTTGCTCGACGGCCAGACTTACGTCTGGAGCGACGGCGAGGCGGCGTTTCGTCCCGAGTATTCCGGGCATCGGGTGGCAGGGTTTCTCTTTATCGTACCGCTTTGGAATAGGAAGTGACCCACGGTTTGGCCGCGTCAGACCGCCAGGCACGGTGTTAGCGAAGGTTGCGCTTCGGGCTCCGCGGCCCGTTGCGTGTACACCTTGGCCTCCACCCGGGAGAATCCTCTCGTCCCAAGGACACACCCAGCGGCGACCGCCAGGCCCGCCAGCACATCCACCACGTAGTGCCAGCCCGTCGTCAAGGTGGAAAAAACGATGAGGGCCGCCCAGGCCAAAGCGACCCAGCGAACATAGGGAACGGTGCGGAGAGCCAATCCGGACAGCATGGCCAGGATGGTGTGAAACGAAGGAAAGCAGATCAAGCCGCTGACATAACCGAGGTCCATGTCGAAAACATGCTCCGAGCGCAGGGCCTGCATGACGTTCACGAATTCGGCCTGGGCGGGGGAAGCCGCGTAGCCATACTGGGTCCATGGGCCCAGGGCCTGAAACGCGGCGAAGAATGGGAAGCACACGGCCACCGCCAGCGCGCACGAGATGACGTATTCCTTGGCCGCCTGCACCTTACCCAGGAGCGTCGTCCCCAAAAGGGCGAACGTCATCAAATACACTAGAGTGTAATAGATGTTGGAGAGCAGTTCCTGGGCCCGGGGGTAGTTCGCCATGAGGGCCAGCACATCCGTTACTTCCAGGCCCAACGCCTGGTCGAAGCCGGCCAGCATCTCGTCCTGGTAGGGTACCCCCGATCGACCGGCCACGAACATCGGAAATACGTGCAGATCGCTGACCAGCCCCACCCAGAAAACGATCATCATGGCGTCGGAGAAGCGCTCAGCTCCCCGGTACCGGCAATATATCGCCAGGCCAAGTACCGCGGTGTAAAAGGCGATCTTGGGCACAATCTGGGAAAAAGGAACGCGAATTCCCGAGGCGGGCAGGCCGATCAAAGTGATGCCCAGGACGATCAATACGATGACCGTCATGGTGCCATGAAAAAAGCGCGTCATGGGGCGGGGCTCCACGTGACCAAAGTCATTCCTTGCGGATCTGGCTCCTTTGCGAGAAAGCCTAGCACGTGGAAATCGGCAAGGCAAATCGCTATTGCCCCGGCCAAGCTATGGCTGCAAGGCAATCAAGCGTCTCGTCTTCTGCCGGCTCGAAATCTGGGCACGCACCGCGGGCGCGTTTTCATCGTACACCATCGTGCTTTCTTCCTCGTGAACCGGGCCGCCTTCCTTGAGCTGGTCGGCGTTCATCTCGATTTTGAACCGCTGCTCGCCCGGTGCCACGGCGCTCGCGAAGACCTCGTATTCGACCTTGGCTCCCGGCGCCAGCGACTTGATCGGGTCGAAGGTGATGATCTTGCCCTGCCGTTTGAAGTCGGGCCCGCCCACGCGCACGAACTCCATGCCGGGGGGCAAGGTCGCCTGCATGCGCAGGTTCGTCACCGGCGCGTGGCCCTGGTTGAGCGCGTAGATGTAGTAGCTCGTCGTGGCCCCGACGTTGATCGGATCTTCGCGATCGTACATCTCCAACAGCAAGGCCGAGACGTCCGAGACGCCCACGAAGTTCGTGCACCATTCCTCGTTTGCCGTGGCGATGCCGCCGTCGGCCAGGGCGTGCGATTTCGTGCACCATTTGCCCTTTTCCTTGGCCTTCAGCGTCAGTTCCAGGGTTCGGCTCGTACCGGGCTCGAGCAATTCGATATACCACGAGACCTTGCCTTCCAGGTGGACGCCTTTTTCGCTGGCATCGACGAAAATGAGCTTGCCGCGTTGTTCCGGCGTATCGATGACCGTGTCCACCTTGATGTTTCGCAGCTGCCCAGGACCTTCGTTGGCGACCACGAGCTTAAAGCGAGCCGGTTCGCCGATACCTTGCTGCCGTGGCCCATTCACCGACAGCGTGAGCTTGCTCTTTTTGGGTTCCTTGATCGGGTCCTTCTTCTTCTCCGGATCCTTCTTGGTCGGTTCGAGCGTCGGCGGTACCGGGATCGCTTCCGGCGAAGAGCCCGCGATTCGGGTCGTGAGACAGACGCCATGCTCGAACTGGACACGCAGGCAATTGGTGATGTCGCCACGGTCCTTGGGCGCCAGCACCAGCGTGATTTCCTGGCAGGCATGGCCCTGAATGGTGCCCAGCAGCCATTTCAGCTCCGGCTGCGTGACGTGTGGCTTCGGCGAGGCGCTCACAAAGCGGGCGTTGGCCGGCAGCAGGTCGCGCACCACCACGTTGTGGGCCGGGGCAGGCGACTTGTTTTCGACGAAGACGCGATATTCCAGGTTCTTGCCGGGCGTGGCACAGGCGGGCACGCGCACCTTGAGCGTCACCACTGGAGCCGGCGGATCGGGGCACGACAGCACCGGCACCTTGATCGGCGGATCGGCGCACGGGACCGCCAGACATTCATCGCCGTCGTCGGCATGAACGAGCCGATCGTGGCCCGGCATGAAGCAAAGGAACATCAGGAGACTTGCGAGCGTGACATAAGTTTTCATGGCAACAACCCCAAAGGCCTGTAGGTTGTCCCATTTTGCTCAGCGCAATCGGGAATGTCAGCAGCACTTGCCGGGATTCTCAAGACGGAAAGGGTTCGCGAACCGCTACAGTCAACACGATCGCTACATCCCTCACCACATATCCCCAAGCCCCAGGGCGAGGTACTCCGAGCCCTGGGGGTGAGCAACAAAAAACCCACGGGCTCAGCACCCGTGGGTCAATGCTTATTCGCAACCTGATTCAAGAACTACTGAACCAGGATAAACTCCTTGGTGTTGATCAAGGCCCAGATGATGTTCTCGTAGGCCAGTTGCTTGTTGTCCTTGTGCAGATTGATGTTCTGCATGGCCAGGTCAAGCTGAGCCGGGTTCGGCCGGCGAGCGAAGGTCCAGAGGAAGAGTTCCTCCACCTTTTCGACATCGGGCCGAGCGTCCTTCGCCAGGATTTGCGCCCGTCCGCCCACGCGAGTCAGCTTGTTCTGAATCTCGGCGGAGTTGAGCAGGTGCAGGGCCTGAGCCAGGTTCGCCTCGGAAACGCGTTCGCATTCGCAAGCGCTAATCCGCTGCGGCCGACCGAAGACGTCCAGGAAGTACGACTGGAACGACTCATCCGGCAGCATGATCGCCCGGTTCGGCGAATGCTTGTCGGTCGGCAGCCCCGGGAACGTGGCCGGGCTATTGGTTAGCTGAGATACCGCGTCGTAAAGCACCTCGGCACTCATGCGCCGCGGATAAAAGCGGGCATAGGAGCGCTTGTCGTGCTTGTTGAACTCGGTAGGCACCGCGCTGAGCTGATAAGTCCGGCTCTTACAGATGGTGCCGATCAGGTGCTTGAGGCTGAACTTGTGATCAACCAGGTCCTTGGCCAGGGCGTCGAGCAGGGCCGGGTTGGTCGGCGGATTGGTCACGCGCATGTCGTCGATAGGATCGACGATGCCACGGCCAAAGAAGTGAGCCCAGTAGCGATTGGCGACGGCGCGGGCGAAGAACGGGTTCTTCGCATCGACCATCCAGTCAACCAGCCGCTGACGAGGATCTTCACCCGGCGACAGGGTGACCGTTTCGCCGTCGAGCGGCTTCATCACAGCGACTTTCTGGGTGCGCGTGTTGATGACGGTGCCGGTGCCCTTGTTGAAGATCACCAGGCGGTTCTGGTTTTGATTCTGCACGACCACACCGGGAGTGGCGACATTCTTGCGGCCCAGTTGACCGAAGAACGCGGCCATGCCCCAGTAATCATCCTGGCCCCACTTTTCGTACGGGTGGTGATGGCACTGAGCACAGGCCATGCGAACGCCCAGGAAGAGCTGGCAGCTATCATCGACGAACTGTTCGGGCTTCTGCAGATCGCGATACCAGACGACGGCCGGGCTCTTGGTTTCGTCGCCGATGGCCGCGAGGATTTCGCGAGCGAACTGGTCATAGGGCTTGTCGGCGGCAACACTTTCGCGAATCCAGTGATGGAACGAGAAGGTGCCGAACGCCCGGGCGGCCTGGTTGCCGCGCTTGACACGGAGCACGTCGGCCCAGCGATTGGCGAAGTAGTAGCTGTATTCCGGCGTTTCGAGCAGGCTATCGACGAGCTTGTCGCGCTTGGCCGGGTCCTTGTTGTCGAGGAAGGCCTTCACCTGCGTGGCCGTCGGCAGCGTGCCGGTGATGTCCAAAGAGACCCGGCGGATGAACTGCTCGTCGGAGCAGAGATCGGAGGGAACGATGCCCAGCTCTTGCCATTTCTGCTGGGTGAAGCGATCTACCACGGTCTTCGGCTCGAACTTGTACTCGGGAATCTTGATGCCGAGCGGCACCGTGGCCCGGAAGGTCGCCACCTGTCCGAGGTAGCGAGCCATGATGGCCGCTTCGCCGGAAACGTCGAGGGAGCGAACCAGGGCGGCGCTGTCAACCACGGCGATGTCCGTGTCATTGCTCTCGTATTGAGCTCGCTGCGTCACGTCGCTGATGGTGCCATCGCTATAGTGAGCGTACACCGAAAACTGCTGACGGTTGCCGCGGGGAATGATCCGCTGTTCGGGGTAAACCGTAATCTTGGTCACGACCGGGTCTTCAGCCTTTCCGAAGGCGGTGCCGGAAGCGATCCAGCGGCGGATCAGTTTGTATTCATCGGAGTCGGTTTCCATGCGTTTGCCGCCGGCGTGGGCCATGGTGCCCGTGGCCTTGAGGAGCAGCAAGCTGTTATCCGGAGAGGCCGGGAACAGCCGGCGACCGCGATTCTCCTTCACCAGCGTCTGATAGTCCAGTTCGGGCACGAAGCCCAGCAGCGACAAAGCGAAGCCGTTTTGGCCGCCGGACTTGCCGTGGCAACCGCCGCCGTTGCAACCCAGCTTTGAGAAGATGGGCACAATCTGGTTGGTGAAGTTGATCGGCAAGTTCTCTTCGATGGACGTGGTGATCACCGGCACGCTGATCGACTTGTCGCCGTAGCGAGCGATGATGGTGGTGCCGCCGCTCGACAGAGGAACGACGCGTCCCGTGGAAGTGACCCGTGCGATCTTGGCATCGGCGATTTCGTACTTGACCTCGGCGGTCAGATCTTGCAATCGGCCGCCGGTCTTGACCGCGCCGGTGACGATGAGCTGACACGATTCGTCGCCGCCGACCAGCTTGACGCTGGCAGGATAAATCTGCAATTCCTTGATGTCGGCCGGCGTCGGCAGGTCCTTGATGTCGCTGGCTTCTTTTTTGGCAGGCTCATCGGCGGCCTGAAGTCCTCGAGAGCACAGGGAAAGAGCCAGTGCACTGAGAAGCATGGTGTGAAGAAAGCGGGTCTTCATGCGGAGGTCCTCTGCGGAAAGTTTTTGGAAGGCATTATCCGTATCTTGCTTGCGTTCGGTGGAACGACAAGCGACCAAGCGAGGATCGTGCCGTTTTGGGGCGGCACCGGTGGGGTGGGGGAAACAGTTAACATTCAAGCCCGCATGCGAGGTACTCCGAGCATGCGGGGTCTACAAACCTTACTAACCCCGCATGCTCGGAGTACCTCGCATGCGGGCTTGGGGTCGATTTACGCCAGTTCGCGAACGGGTTCGCGATCATCGAGCACATACATGGGACGGCCGGTACCGCTGGGGAAGGTGCGGCCCGGATCGATACCCATCGCACGGTACATGGTGCTGAGCACCTGGGGCACGGTATAGCGACGATCCTGAGGCCGTTCGCCGCGAGCGGTGCTGGAGCCGATGGCCTGGCCCATCCGCAGACCGCCACCGGCGATCATGGCGGACATAACCGGCGACCAGTGGTCACGGCCGGCGCCCGCATTGACGCGCGGCGTACGGCCGAATTCGCCCCAGACAACCGTCATGACATCGTTGCCAAGGCCACGATCGTGCAGATCCTGGATCATGTTGGCGATGCCGCGGTCGAGGACGGGCAGCTGCCGACGCAGGCTCTGGAAGTTTTGGCCGTGCGTGTCCCAGCCGCCGTAGGAAAGCGTGACGCAACCGACGCCGGCTTCGACCAGACGGCGAGCGGTCAGGAAACTTTCGACGCCCTGATAGCGTGTGCGGGTGGCCTGGGTCTCGCGGGTCAGGTCCAGGGCGTTGCGAACGCCACCGTTGGCGATCATGTCGAACGCGCGGGTGGTGAACGCATCAAGGCCGTCGATGCTGGAGTCGATGTCGCGACGCACGCTGTCGAAGGAGCCGAGCAGTTCACGCCTCTGGTTCAACCGATCGGTGGAGACGTTGGCGAGCGGACGCAGGTTTTCCACGCCGGGGCCGTTCGGCGTGAAGGGCCGATGGGTGATGCCGAGGAAGCCGGGTTCGGTACCGCGCGCCATGCCGCGAAGACTGACGAAGGGGGGAATCGTCGAGGTATCGCTGGAGCGGACCTTGCTGACCACGGAGCCGAAGGACGGATGGTTACCGGTCATGTTTTCGCGCTGGCTGTAACCGGTCGAAACGAGCGAGTCGGAATGTTCGTCCACGGAGACGATGGAACGAATGCAGGCGAGCTTGTCCCACATGCGGGCCTGCATCGGGAAGTGTTCCGAGATGCGGACGCCGGGCACGTTGGTGTCGATGGGACGGAATTCGCCGCGGAATTCAACCGGAGCGTCGGGCTTGAGGTCGTACATATCCATGTGCGACGGGCCGCCAGGCAGATAGATCATGATGGCCGATTTGGGCCGAACGCTGCCTGCATTGGCAGCAGGCGTATCGGAAGCATTGGCGCGTAGGCGGAGCACGTCCGCCAGGCTGAGACCGGCGCCGAAGGCGCCGATCTTGAGGAAGTTGCGACGGGAAATGCCGTCGCAGAAGCTCTGTTTGGCTCCCCAAATGGTAAGCATCGCGAGTCCCCCCTAAGTTTGCAGATTGTCTCCTGTGGGCGAGTGAATTGATCCTACCAACAAAATTCGCACCATGCAACCGATAAATTAAAAATTATTTCACATTTGCTCTTGAGGTTTCGGCGAGTCGGCCAACTGGGGGAACCATGGCGATTGACCCGGAAAAATGGCCCTTTTTCGTGGGGGAGACCAGCGGCGCGTTGCGCTTCTTCGTTTAGCGTTCGCCGCAGCGAACCGGATTCTCCGGTTCTCTTCGGCGAACGCTAAACGAAGAATTGGGAAAGCCTACGACCCTTCAGCTGCGACGTCCCGCCGCCACAACCGCCGATGGTTGAGTGCCAGCGGCAACCCCACCGCCATCGCCACCGCTGCATAAAAGAGAACGACGAAAAGCACCGCGTCGCCCAGCGGTTTCAACTCGACGTTTGTGGCCGGAAACAGGATGGAGATGAGCAACAGAGCCAGATTCATGTTCCTCATGGTGACTTCGATCCCGGCCGCGAGTCGATCCTGCCGCGGCCAGGGGAAGATGTAAAACGGCAGCATGTTGAGCTGCTGGGCGACCACGCAAAAGAAGATGATCGTGAGCGGCACCTGCCAGCCGTGCTGCCCAGGCCGAATCCGTCCGCTCATCAGCGCCAGGGCCACCATCAGCACGACGATCGGAAAGCCGACCGTAAGCGACCATCGTGCCAGCGGGCGAGCCATGCGCGGCCGCCAGCCGCTGATGGCCATACCGGCCAGCAACGGCAGCAACAGAAAGACGACCAATTCGAATACCATCTCGCCGACCGGCATCTCGAAATCATCGGGGATGAGCGAGGAAGCAAGCAAGCGCAGCAACAGCGGCACCGTCACGATCGCCGCCAGCGTGGTCAGCACGGACAGGGCGATGGACAGTGCGACATTGCCGCGGCCGAGAATCGTGAACACCTTTGACATCGCTCCGCCCGGAATGGCCGACACCAGTATGAGGCCGATTGCGAAACCCGCTTCCAGATTCACAACCAGCGTGATGCCATACGCCAGCAGAGGAATGACCAAAAGTTGGCCGGCGGCGCTGACGATGAGCGAGCGTGGCTGCTTGACAACCTGGATGAAATCGCCCACCCGGAGCGTCGCTCCCATGCCGAGCATGAAGCAGAGCAACTGGCAGCGGGCGAACCAATGTTCGTAAAGAGGATACTGCTGAACGAGATCCACGAAACGGCCCCTCGCATGAGGTGAGCGGAGGAAAATCAGAGGCAACACAGGTTATATGATTCCAGCGAGAATCCGGCGAGCGGGGGGCGTTAGCCCCCTGTTGAGATGAAAAGAATGAGGAGTGTCTCAGCCTGAAAGGCTGCAACATGATAGCCCAGGGCAACGCCCTGGGAAGGAGGAAAGGATGGAATCCAGCCCTGAAAGGGCGTAACAACAAGCGATGACCACATCGTGTTACGCCCTTTCAGGGCTGCATTCTCTGTCTTCTCCGCCTTCCCAGGGCGTTGCCCTGGGCTATATTGTTTCGCCCCTTCGGGGCTGAATAAGCACGCTCGGCTCAGCAACAATTGTGCGACTCAGCGCTGTAGCTTTAGGGATCAAGAATGAAATACGCGACACTCGGTTTCCGTTCGTGTCGTGAACAAATGGTTGACGCTGACAACGGCCCGCGATACGCTTGAGGGGTGTGATGGCGAAGCGAGGTGGTGCTCATGTTTCGCGGCTGTATTTCCTTATTGGTCGTGACGGTTTTCGCTTGCGGTGGCTTTCTCGCCGCCGACGAACCCGATTTTCTGCAGCAAGCTCTGGCCCTGGAAAAGACGATGCAGAAGATCATCGTCCAGGCCGAGCCGTCCATCGCCTGCATTTTGGTTTCACGCAGCGACGCATATTATCGAGAATTTGGCCTGCCAGCGCCGACGGACGAAAATCCCGGCAAACTCGGTGCATTCGACTCGAATCTCCTCGCGGACAAAAGGCTTCCTCAAGAAGTTCAGGAAAAACTGCGCAGGATGCTCGACCTCGCTGATCCCGCGGTGGTTCCGCAATCCTTCGGAAGCGGCGTGGTGATCGATAAACTCGATGGCTTGATTCTGACCAATTATCACGTGGTCCGCGACGCCGTCAAGATCTTCGTCCGGCTGCCGGGCAAGATCGGCTCCTACGCCGACATTCATGCTGCCGACCCCCGCAGCGATCTGGCGGTGCTTCGCCTTCTCGACCAGACCCTGGGGCAAAAGCTCGTGCAGGTTCGCCTGGGCGACGGCGGCAAGGTGCAGCGGGGCCAGTTCATTTTGTCGCTGGCCAATCCGTTCGCCGCCGGGTTTCGCGATGGCCAGCCGAGCGCCTCGTGGGGCATCCTCAGCAACGTGCGCCGCCGTAGTCCCGGCATGCCGCGCGAGGAGGATGGTCAACGCTCTCTGCATCATTACGGCATCCTTCTGCAGACCGACGCGAGGCTGAATCTGGGCTGCTCGGGCGGTGCCTTGCTCAATCTCCACGGCGAGATGATTGGCTTGACCACCTCCCTGGCCGCCATCCACGGCGGCGAGACGCCCGGCGGTTTCGCGATCCCGCTCGATACCGGACTGCGCCGTATTATCGATGTTCTCAAGCGCGGCGAAGAAGTGGAATATGGCTTCCTCGGCGTGGCCCCGATCGAGGTCAACGGCCAGGTCGCCATCGACCGCGTCACCGGGGGCTCCCCTGCCGCGCTCGACGGTAAATTGACTTTCCATGACCGCATTCTTGAGGTGAACGATCAACCCATTCATGATGTGGACGACCTGTTCCTGCAACTCGGCACCCAGCTAGCCGGCTCGCGTGTCCGGCTCAAGATCAAACGAGGCTTTCGTGCTGAGGAAACGGTGGAAGTCACTCTGGCGAAGCTTCTTGTTCCGGGGAAACGCATTGTGTCCAGTTTGAAAAACCGTCCCTGGGAGCGCGGCCTGCGTGTCGATTACGCCAGTCTCGTCATTCAGCCGCGGGCCGCGTCCACCGACAGCATCCCGAGCGGAGTGCTGGTCTCCGAAGTGAAACCGGGCAGCCCCGCCGACCTGGCCAAGCTGCGCTCGGGCAACATCGTCACGCACGTCAATAATCAGCGTGTGCTCACGCCGGCAGGCTTTTATCAGGCTGTGCAGAAAGTGAATGGCCGACTGGAACTGACGCTCGGCGGCGCGTCGTCGGCAAATCCGCCGGTCATCATCGCGATCCCCTGAAGGTCCGCGTCATGCTGCAGATCGCTCTCTGGGAGCCCGAGATTCCGCCGAACACGGGCAACATCGCCCGCCTTTGCGCTGCCACCGGCGCCCCTCTGCATCTCATCGGCCGGCTCGGTTTTCGGCTCGACGATCGCTCGCTCAAACGGGCCGGGCTGGATTACTGGGACCAGGTCGAAGTTCACCGGCATCGCGATCTGGCCGAGTTCGAAGCGTCTCTGGGCGGTCAACGGCTCTTCCTCTTTAGCGCTCGCGCCGAGCGGCTTTTTACCAGCATTTCTTACGAGTCGGATGACGTGCTTCTATTCGGCGGCGAAACATTCGGACTACCCGAGGAAGTCGCTACACGTCATCGAGACCGCACCTTGCTCATTCCCATGCCAGCCGGCAAAGTCCGCAGTCTCAACCTGGCTACCGCCGTCGGCATCGCTCTGTATGAGGGCCTGCGCCAGCGGCACGGCTGGTAAAGTCGCCCAATCCTCGCACCGTTTCCGCCTTGCTGGCGTGCATCTTGGCCGCGCTGACGCCGATAACAGCAAGCATGAACAACGTTGCTTGCCTCATCACCCTGGAAGAACTGCGTCGTCACGTGCTCGAAGTGTTGTGTGCCAACGATCGGCTCGATCCGGGGGTGACCGAGCTGCACGAGAGCGTCGTGCTGCGGCGCGATAAGCCGTGCGGGTTGTTTTTTCAGGCGCGCGGGCCGCGGCAAATCAAGACCTATGCAGTGTGGGCGGGCGAGGAAAATCGCATTCTCTTCTACAACAGCACGGGCGAACGGTTTGGCGAGACCAAGCTCAGCGAGGGGCCGGGACTGTAGGACGGGCTTCCTAGCCCGTCCATCGGAAGCCCTCGGATAAAACTCATCGATGCCCGTTGACTGAGGATGGACGGGCTAGGAAGCCCGTCCTAGGTAATACGATGCCTCGCGTGAGCTTCCCTTATAATGAATGCATGACCCGAATCGTCGATTCCGATTCTGCTCCAGCACCCTCACGGCGTTCCTGGACCAATTTGTCCGACAGTCAGCTTTTGCAGCAATGCGAAATCGACACCTATCGCGCTAGCGGCCCCGGCGGACAGAAACGCAACAAGACCAGCTCGGCCGTGCGCGTGCGGCACCTTCCCAGCGGACTGCTCGTGATCGCCGAGGAGAGCCGTTCGCAGCATGAGAATCGCGAGCGTGGCCTGAAACGACTGCGGCAGGCATTTTTTCTCAAGTTGCGCGATCCCGTGCCCAAGCTCGAGCCCGGCCACGCAGACCCCCATGGCGAACTGGCCGACGCTCGCAATGCCCAGGGCCGGCTGGATGTCGGCCGCAAGGATGCGCGCTTCTGGCCCGCGGTCGGCCTGGTGCTCGACGTGATTGCCGCCGTCGAGGCACGCGTCGGGGACGCCGCCAAGTTGCTGGATATCTCGACGGGCAACCTGGTCGATTTTCTGCATGTCGAGCCCAAAGTCTGGGAACAAGCGAATTATCTGCGGCAAAAGTTTGGCCACAAGCCGCTGCGGGCCGACTCGTGAGCCGTGGGCGGCCCGGCGTCCATACAATACCAACATGCCGCCACCTTATGGATTTTCCTGGGTCGAAAAGCCGCTCCTGGCCGGCATGGCTCGGCCCAACTCGGCCGAGGAACTCGCCTGGCTCAGGCAGCAAGGCATCGAATTGCTCATTTCGCTGACCGAAGATCCGCCGCGCCGCACCTGGATCAACGATGCCGGCTTGTTTCTGCTGCACGTGCCTGTCGAGGACCTCACCGCCCCATCGCAAGAACAGCTCGACCAAACGATCTCCGCGATGCAAAAGGCCCATCAGCAAAACTGGGGCGTCGGCGTTCATTGCGGCGCCGGCCTGGGACGCACCGGCACCGTCCTGGCATGCTATCTGGTCACGCAGGGATTGTCAGGCAAGAACGCCATCGCCCGCATTCGGCGGCTGCGGCCCAACTCCATCGAAAACGATGAACAAGAGCGAGCGATCATCGAGTTCGCGGAGCGCCGAGTGTAGTCCTCACGCTCCGCGTCGCAAAGGTCGCAATGACACCACGTGGCACAAATATGTATTTCATCCACACCCCTACACCCCCTTGAAATGAAAGCGGTCCCGATGAAATGAAAGTCGTAATAAGACTCTTGAGGACATGGCGGGGTGAGCCCGAAGCGCCAGCGAGGGATTGTGCCGAATTCCTCGCTGGCGCTTCGGGCTCAACCCGCAGGGGCCGAGGTTTTTGAGGGCTGCGCCCTTTCCTCACGCGGAGCGTGAGGACTACACTTGCCTTTGCCGACAATTTCAGTTCTAATTTCACTGCCCCCCCATGGCCCGCCGAAAACTGCCCTCTCGAAAGGAATCCGCCAAATGTCACGTTGCCTCGCCTTGTTTCTCGCTGTGAACATCTTCGCCCTCGTCGCCTCGCCGTCATCGTCCACGGAACCCATTGGCTGGCGCACGAACGGCACCGGCAGCTATCCCAAGGCCCAGCCGCCGCTCACCTGGTCGAAGGACAAAAACGTTCTTTGGAAAACTCCCATGCCCGGCATGAGCAACAGCATTCCGGTGCTGCTCGACCATCGCGTTTTGATCTGCTCCGAACCTTGCCAGCTCATCTGCCTCCATCGCGATGACGGCAAGATCCTCTGGCAGAAAAACAGCAGCTACGCGGAACTGGACATCAATGCGAAGCTTCAGGAAAAAATCAAAATCGAGCAAGTCGAGGTCGAGAAGCTCAACAAGCAAATATCGGGGCTTAATCGGGAAGCCGACCTCTTGCGCCGCAAGCTGAAGGACGATGCCACCGCGAAGCCCGACATTGACAAGAAACTGGCGGATCTCAAGGTGCGCACCGAAGAGCTGAAAACCGAAAAGCTCAAGTTCGCCGCCGCCCTGCGCTACACGTATCCCGGCACGCATGGCACGGCTGGGTATTCCAGTCCGACGCCGGTCACCAACGGCAAGGAGATCTTCGTCGCTTTCGGCAACGGCCTGGTCGCCTGCTTCGATCTCGACGGCAATCGCCAATGGCTCAAGCTGATCGAGCACTCGACGGCTGCGTTCGCGCATTCGAACTCGCCGGTCCTGATTGGCGACAAGGTGCTGATTCACTTCGCCGACCTGGTCGCTCTCTCCGCCAAGGACGGCAGTGAACTCTGGCGCGTCAAGATGCCGCCCAAGCACGGCACCTCCGTGACCACGCGCATCGGCGACGTGGACGTGGCCATCACCCCGAATGGTAAGATCATTCGCATGGAAGACGGCGTAATGCTCGCCGACAATCTCGGCTCCTGCGGCGCCAACTCGCCCCTTCTTCATGATGGGAAGGTTTACTTCATTCAGGGCAACGCCACGGCGACCCAACTTCCGGAGACGTTGACTCGGCCGACGAAGATCGCACCGCTCTGGCGAAGTCGAGTCAAGGGCGGCGGTTACTGGTTTCCTTCGCCCGTGCTGCACGAAGGGCTGCTCTATGCCGTCGATGACCGCGGCATTTTTTCCGTGGTGGACGCCAAGGACGGTAAGCTTGTTTACGAAGAACGTGTCGAGCTGGGCGGCACCGTTTACCCCAGTATTTCTTTGGCGGGCGATCGCGTCTACGTGAGCAGCGACAACGGCAATACGGTCGTGATCCAGGCGGGCCGGGAGTTCAAAGAACTCGCCCGCAATTCGCTGGAGACGTTCCGCAGTTCGCTGGTGTTCGAGGGCAAACGGATGTATGTGCGGACGTATAAGAATCTGTATTGCATCGGGGAGTAACCGTTTAGCCGCGACGCGACGTACTCGGAGCGGAGCGCGGGGCGCCCCGCGCTCCGCTCCGAGTACGTCGCGTCGCAGCTAAACGGGGCGCTTGGCGAGGCATTGGCATGATTTGTCGTAATCGATTTCGTTGGTTCGCGGCGATCCTGCTTGTCTGCCAACTCACCGGCAACCTCGCCGCCCAGCAGACGATTTCCAGCAACGCCACCGGCGGCGGCCCCTGGTCCGACCCCGCCACCTGGCACGGCAAGGTCGTCCCCCGCCCCACCGACGACGTTGTCATCCAAAAGCACGATGTCGTCGCCTTCGACCGCATGGACGAGGGCAAGATCTCCTGCAAGAAGTTGCAAATCGATCCGAAAGGAGTGCTTCTGTTCAAGACCGGCGTCGGCAAGGTCGTCTGCTCCATCGCCGAGCCGATCGAATCGTTCGGGGCCATCAAACTCGACGGCACCAAGTCGCCCAAGGACTTTCACGAACTGCGTCTCGTCGGCGACACGGCCGAGAAGCGCAAAATCAAGCTCGCCAAGGGAGCGGCCCTGCTCCTCTATGGCGGGACCAACTTGCCTGAGGGCAAATGCAACGTCGCCCTCAGTTCGCCGAAGCTCGCCGATCAGAAAGAGGACATCCTCGCCCTGGTCGAAGGCGACGGCGTCATCATGATCGACTGGCAGCGTGCTTTTATCAACGACGTCAAGCTGATGATCCAGAAGATCGATAACACCGGGGCCAAACCGAACGAACGGCTGAACCTGATCGAGAACCGCTTCACAGGCCAGGGGCGCATCTGGCTCCATTTGTGCGATACGCCCGTCATCAGCAAGAATGTGCTGGAATACAAGGGGCCCACGCCGATCGGCGAGCCGGCCATTTTCGTGACCTACAGCCCGCTCGCCGAGATCAAGGGCAATATCGTCCGCGGCGGGTTCGTGCAAGGCATCTCCGCGAACTATGCCGAGGGCCAGGTGCTGATCGGCAACACCGTCGAAAAGTGCGGCATCGGCATCACGGGCGGCGGCACCCTTCCCAGCACGATGATCAAGCAGACCCTCCTCCGCGATTGCGAGGTCGGCATCAAGCTCGATTCGGCGTCCGGCGTCATTGAAGATACCGTCATCGAGCGAGCCATGACCGGGTTGCACATGTCGAATTCCAATCTGCAGCTCACCCATTTCCAGGTGAAGGACCTGAAGCCCAAGGGGCAGGTTGTGCAAAACGACGCGGGCACGCTGACGCTGCTCAACTGCAACATTCTGCCCGATCAGATCAAAGTCGCCCCCGCCGCCACGACCAAGATCAATCCGGTGACTTGCCTGCAGTATCTCGTCGTGGCGGTCAAGGACGCGCCGGCGGATTCGCTGGTTGAAGTCGTCACGAATCCCGCGCCGGCCGCCGATGTGGCTGATGCCAACGTGCGCAATTCGCCGGCGCCGCTCACGGCGGAAGCGAAGGCGCACAGCATGACGCCGCTGCCCAAGACGCTGAATCCGCTGATTGTCAAAGCCTGGAGTATCGATCTGAAAGGCAAGCCGATGCCGGCCCCGGAATATACTATTAAGGTGTTTGGGCCGCCGGCCAAGGAAGGCGCCGCTCGGCCAGTGCTCAAGATGGTGACGTTTCGGCCTCAAGATAATGCGTTTCGCAGTTCGCCGAGCGAGACAACGCCAACACTGGAGATATCGATCAAGAATTAAACATCTGGCACGCCGAGAAAGCGGTGGCCGGGGTTCGGTACTCCGAACCCCGGATCGTTTGCAACGGCGCCGGTTTGTGACTGTTGCAGTTGGGAGTAAGGTGTTGCACGTGCTCCGGGGTTTCGGAGTACCGAAACCCCGGCCACCGCTCCGTTGGATCGATGTGCTACAATGACCGGGCCGTCCAGCAGATGATCGAAGTAAGAATCGGGAAGGTTGGAACACCATGGCCATCGAACTCAAGTCCAAGCTGGCGTATGCATTCCGGGCACTCAGCTGCGGATGCGGTTCACCTACCCTCATGCGGAGATTGAGCCGATGGACGGCAGCGAAACAGCCACCTTGCCCGCCTGGTGGAAAGAAGGCGTCCTGGTCATCGACGATCAGTCGGTTGCTACCTGGGTCGGCAGGAGAGTCAAGCCATGGAAATCCGGTACTATCGGGACCCAGAGACAGGAATTCCCCATATTCTTGACCATGGAGTTACCGAAGCTGAGGCCGAGTGGATACTGGCGAATGCGTGCGAGGACGAGACGTGCTCCAATGATTCACGGCAAGCTGTCGGACAGACGGCGCACGGCCGATATCTACGGGTAATCTATGTCCCAGATGAAGAAGGGGAAGGCGTTTTTGTGGTGACCGCTTACCCTCTGACGGGTAAACAACTCAAGGCTTTTCGACGGCGGCAAAGGAGACGGGGACGATGATCGAACAACGATTTCCCAAAGGTTGGGATGAGCAGCGCGTGAAGCAGCTCATTGCTGAGCTCGACGCGCGCTCCGATGAAGAATGGATCGCGGCTGACGAAGCGGCGGCGACCGATGGCGGCGATCAAGCCGTCATCACCGTGCCTGTGGCTCTTCTACCTGAGATTCGACGGTTGCTGGCAGCACACAAGACCGCTTGATCAATGGAATTCCAACGAGGCTGTTTCGACACGGGAGGTGTTTTTCAAATGATGTGTCTTCGCTTGCCCCTCATGCTCGCTGTGGCCATCCTCGGTCTGTCAATTGGAACCTCCGCGGCCCTCGCCCAGCGAACGGTGAACTTCCCTCCCGCCGAGTCCCCGCCGCCGCCGCCCGCCAAGGCGCCGCCCAAGACCCAGGCCGGCGGCGAGGAAACCGACATCATCCCCGATCCCGGCCCCGCCATGCGCAAGACGCAGCATCGCACTCCCCCGCCGCCGACCAATCTCACCGTCATCTACAAGGTCGAATATGGCGAAGTCCTGCAATACAAGCACCCCAATGGCGTCGTCCAAAAATTCGAGCAGTGGAAGAGCTATCCCAACGACGCCCTCAACCTCGTCACCATGACCAATGAGCGCCTCGCCGACGGCAATAATTATCAGTATGCCACCAAACCGCTCGCCAGTCCCGGCTTCGATCCGGTGGACATTCCCATCCTGTACATGACCGGCGACTACGATTTCGCGCTGAAACCGGCCGAGGTCGAGAACCTGCGCAAGTTCCTCACCCAGGGCGGCACCATCATCTTTAACGCCGCTCGGGGCCGGGATGAGTATTCGAGGGCCGTCATTCGCGAGATGCGCAAGGTGTTTCCGCAGAAATCGTTCATGCGGCTGCCGACCGATCATCCGATTTTCAACGCCCGCTTCCGCATTCAGCAGGTAATGATGCTCATCAACGGCGTGCAGACGATGCGGACGCCGGAAATCTACACCATCGACATCGGCACACGCGGGGCGGCCATCCTCGTCCCCGGCGGACTGGGGGCCGCGCTATCCGGCACCGAATATCATCCCGACGGCCGGCACATCGTCGGCGAATCGGCCAAGCGCCTGGGCGTCAACCTCGTCGCCTACATGCTCGGCAGCACGGAATATGGCCGATTCCTCGCTCAGGACTTCCCGGTCTACAACGGGCGGACTCGGCCGGGGGACGTGCTTCGCTATGCGGCCGTGCGCTACAGCGGTAGCTGGGACGTCAATCCCGCGGTGCAGAATAGTTTGCTTTCGGGCCTCAAGGACAACACCGGCATCGACGTGGATTATCGGCCGTACACCGTGACTCTCGATGATAAGCAGATCGGCCATTTTCCGCTGCTGTTCATGACGGGCCATTATGATTTCCAGTTCGCCGAGGTCGAGGCAACCGGCCTGGCGCGTTATCTGCACAAGGGCGGCATTCTGGTCGCCAGCTCGGCGGCAGGGCTCAAGCCGTTCGACAAGGCGTTCAAACGCGAATTGAAAAAGGTGTTTCCGAACGCGGAACTGATTAAGTTGCCGGCGACGCACCCGCTTCTCTCCGGCGGCTGGAACCCGGTGGAGCGCGTCACCTACACCGCGGCCGCCTTGCGCGACAATCCGACTCTCGAGACGCCGGAGCTGTACGGCTACTTCATCGATGGCCGATTGGCGATCATTTACTCTCCCTACGATATCCTGAGCGGCCTCAACCGCGAGGCGAACGCCTACTCCAAGGGGTTCGTGGACACGGATGCCATGCGGTTGGCGAACAATATCATCACGTATGCGTTGAGTAATTGATCATGTGGCGACTGGTTTGTAACCGGTCGTTTTTGGACCGGTTACAAACCGGTCCCCACCAACCCCGGGACCACCGCATGAACCCCGAAATCGAAACGCAACTCTCGGCCCTGCGCGAACTGCACAAGAAAATGCTGGCCGAGTTCGCCAAGATCATCGTCGGCCAAACGGACGTGCTCGAGGAGCTGCTCATCACCGTGTTCACCGGCGGGCACAACCTGCTCGAAGGCGTGCCCGGCCTGGCCAAGACGCTCATGATCAACACCCTGGCCAAGCTGCTGTCGCTCAACTTCAAACGCATCCAGTTCACCCCGGACCTGATGCCATCGGACATCGTCGGCACCAACGTCATCGAAGAAGATCACACCACCGGCAAACGCATCATGGTATTCGTGCCCGGCCCGATCTTCACCAACGTTCTCCTGGCCGACGAGATCAACCGCACGCCGCCGAAAACGCAGGCCGCCCTCTTGCAGGCGATGCAGGAAAAAGAAGTCACCGCCGGCGGCAATACCTATCGGCTCGATCCGCCGTTCTTCGTCCTGGCCACGCAGAACCCCATCGATCAGGAAGGCACCTATCCCCTCCCCGAGGCCCAGAAGGATCGCTTCCTGCTCAACACGTTCATCAAGTATCCCAAGCTCGCCGAGGAAGAGGACATCGTCGAACGGACCACCATGAACCGCGACGTCGAGGTCAAGGCGGTGTGCGACCGCGACACGCTGCTCAAGTATCAGCACCTGGTCCGCGATATCCCCGTATCGAAGCACGTGACGGGCTACGCGGTGGACCTGGTGCGGGCCACGCGGCCTGATGAACCCGGAGTCCCCGCGTTCATCAAGGAGCAGGTCGGCTGGGGCGGCGGTCCACGGGCGAGTCAGGCGCTGATCCACTGCGCCAAGTGCCACGCCGCTTTGAACGGCCGGGTCAATGTGTCATGCGACGACGTTCGCCATCTCGCGTTGCCGGTGCTGCGGCATCGGTTATTGGCGAGCTTCGCGGCGGAGGCGGAGGGGATCACGACCGACGCCATTGTCAAGCGGTTGCTGGAGACGATTCCGGAGCGAACGCACGGGTGAAAGCGCAGCGCTCAGCCAATTGTTGAAATGAATTGTCGCCTTGCGGCCTCAAAGTCAGTGTGTGACATTTTGCAGAATTCGAGTAACTCGTTAGCATGCCGGAATTGCACCAGTTCCACGATACGGCGGACTTGCCCGTCGTCCTCCCCCGACTCCGCGATCCCAATCATTAGATCAGCCAAGTACTGTTGCCAGGAATGAAAAACTTCGAGCACCTCGCCTGGCGATTCGATATCCATCTGAATCAGCGACCGTGTGTCCGGGTCGTAGAATGTTATTACGCCAAAGTTGCCATCATCGAGAATGGGAATAAGCCGGCCACGGGTGTACGGATTTCCGGGATCTTGGGTTTCGCAACCCAGGAAGAATTCATCGGGCGGCCCGAAGTAAATGTCGAGATTCTCGGGCAGCCGTTGCACTTCATAGGAAAGCAGGAATACCGGGGCAGCCTGCAAGAGTACGAGTGTCTCGCAGGCCTGTTGCCGCAGCGATGACTCGGACTTCTTCTTGAATCCCCACATTAGGCTAGCCCATCAAATGGTCTGTCACCTGGTCGACGCCCAGGAAATCGTACCAGACCCATGCTCAAAAGCAATCAAAACGGCGATGGGCGAGCGGGGGGCGTTCGCCCCCTGATGAACAAGTGGCGACGAAGTCCTTGCACGGTATGCCAGCGGGCTAACGCCCCCCGCTCGCCGGTCGTCGATCAATCCTGTAGATTTGCAGTATCCAACCAGCGGACTTCTCTCCCGTTCGGCCGGCCCTGGAAATACCCTGCCGCGTGGCGAACTGGCCATGTCCCGAGGAATCACGAAAACCGATGCCCGCCGTCCTTGCTCTTTCCTGGCTCAAGCGTCTTGGCACCGAAGCGAAGTCGCTCTTTCACAAGCTGCACCGCACCGTGGTTGCCCGAGATGGCGTCACCATGGCTCAGGGGCTGCAATCGCTCGATCCGCAGCGCTATCTCGATCCTGCCATCCTGGCTCGCGTCGGCTTCTCGCCGCTGCTCGCCAAGGTCGTGGTCGAAGGCTTCCTCAATGGGTTGCACCGCAGCCCCTTTCACGGCTTTTCCGTCGAGTTTGCCGAGCATCGCGAATATGTGCCCGGCGACGATCTCAAATATCTCGACTGGGCCCTCTACGCCCGCACCGACCTCTACTACATCAAACGATTCGAAGAGGAAACGAACCTTCGCTGCCATATCCTGCTCGATCGCTCCGCGTCGATGGGCTACGGCACCGGGTTGCTCACCAAGTGGGATTACTCCTGCTTCCTGGCGACCTGCATGGCCTACCTGATGGTGCGTCAGCAGGACGCGGTCGGCATGGCGCTGTTCGGGTCGGGGCCCGGTTTGTTCGTGCCACCACGTTGCCGGCGGTCGCATCTGAGGCAGCTCATGGCCGCGATGGTCCGCAGCGCCCCGGCCGGCGGCAGCGACATCGCCGCCAGCCTGCGCGGCATCGTGCGCAAGCTCAAACGCCGCGGCCTGGTTGTGATTATCAGCGACCTGATCGACGACCCGGCCGAGACGCTCAAGGCCATTCGGCTGCTCGCGGGCCATCGGCATGAGGTCATCGTTTTTCACGTTCAGGACGCGACCGAGCTGGAGTTCACCTTCGAAGGGGCCGCTTTGTTTCGCGACATGGAAACCGGCGAGGAGCTGGAGATCGATCCGGCGTCGCTCAGGAGCGGGTATCTTGAGAAGATGAAGGAGCTGTGCGATTTTTATCGCAAGGGGTTGGCGGAGATGGGAATTGATTATCAGCTCGTCAATACCAAGGAACCGTACGATAAGGCGCTGTCGGCGTATTTGAATCGGCGGGCGAAGACGAGGCGGTGAGCAGAAGAAGAGAAAGATGAAGAGGAAGATCCGAATGCCAACCGATAAATCGGAGTCCCGATGACTTTACTATCTCCCTTCGCTCTGTTGGGCGTTCTCCTGCTGGCCCTGCCTGTCGTGGTACACCTGTTCAAGCCGCGCAAGATGCGGCAAACGCCCTTCAGCAGTCTGCGCTGGCTCAAGCAAACTCATCAGCGGCTGTCACGGCGCATTCAGTGGCATCAATGGCTCTTATTCCTGATGCGGGCCGGGTTACTTCTGCTGCTGGTGCTGGCGCTGGCCCGGCCGCTCATCGGTTTCGGCGATGGCGGCCAGCCGGTCGATCGCGTCGTCATCGTCGATGTTTCGCGCAGCATGGGATATCAGACGCGCGATCTGCCGTCGCCGCTGGATAAGGCCCGCGAACTGGCCGTATCGGTCCTATCCAAAACCAGGCCCGGCGACCGCACCGCCGTTGTCCTGGCTGGGTCGCCGCCACGGGTGCTGAACGGTCTGGCCGCCGATGCCACGGCCAGCGCGGATTCTGTGAAAGCGGTCGCGGCTGGCTTCGGCGATAGCAGTCTGACCGCTCTGCTGCCAATGGTGCAGACGCTGCCGGGCAAGAGCGATCGCGATCTCGAACTGGTGTTCTTGACGGACAATCTCAAACGCCGCTGGACGCAAAGCAACATCAAGACGTTTCTGAAGGACGTACCGCGGAAGGTTCGCGTGGAAGTCGTTGACGTCGGTCCCGGCGCCCCGCAAAATGCCTGGATTTCGCAGGCCAATCTCCTGAGCTTCGGCCCGGACAGCAATC
>Ga0182024_10002627_pt1 | contig 44200 bp, 38 predicted proteins | sample P32metaG_FD_120480 | JGI IMG/M metagenome (GOLD analysis project Ga0182024, IMG submission 120480) | Permafrost microbial communities from Stordalen Mire, Sweden - P3-2 metaG (Illumina Assembly) | ecosystem: Environmental > Terrestrial > Soil > Wetlands > Permafrost | place: Sweden: Stordalen... | reverse complement strand
TTGCCTACGAAAAGTTCAAAGCCCGATCCGAGAAGAAGGGACCAACCGGCATCACACGCGGCCTCGCGGCCTTCATTGGCGTCGCTGAGGTTGCGGGAGGCATCGGCATCGTCCTGCCAATGGCAACTAACACCGCTCCGTCGGTCAGCATGTGGGCCGCAGTCGGACTTTCGACTCTCATGCTCCTGGCAATTGGCTTTCATGTGCGCCGCCACGAGTCGCCGGTCGCGCCCGGCATCCTTTTCTTGCGGGCAGTGTTTGTCCTGTTCGGGCGTTTTTCTCGCTAGAGGTAAGGACATTCCCCCGAGTGACGGGTGGGACGCGCGTCGACTCCGCAGAGGCGGCTACGCCCAATAGGTGCGATCCAGCGTCCGGTACTGAATGGCCTCGGCGATGTGTTTCGGTTCGAGTTGGGGAATGCCGTCGAGATCGGCGAGGGTGCGGGCTACCTTGAGAATGCGATCGTGGGCGCGGGCGCTTAAGCCTTGCTGGGCCATGGCACGTTCGAGCAGGCGCTCGCAATCGGCTGAGAGTTCGCAGAACTTTCGGATGAGTTGGGTTGGCATCTGGGCGTTGCAATAGACCTTTTCGCGGCCGGCAGAAAAGCGCTGCAACTGTACTCCGCGGGCGCGGACTACTCGTTCGAGAATGCTGGCCGAAGTTTCCGCATCTTTCGTGCTGCGCAATTCTTTGTAGTTCACCGCCGGGACGTCGATGTGAATGTCGATGCGATCGAGGAGCGGGCCGGAGATTTTAGAAATGTAGCGCTGAATCATCGGCGGAGTGCAATGGCATTCGCGAGTGCGGTCGTTGTGGAATCCGCAGGGGCAGGGATTCATGGCGGCGGCCAGCATGAAGCGCGCGGGAAAGGTCAGAGACATGGCGGCGCGCGCGATGCAGACGGTGCCGTCTTCGAGCGGCTGGCGCATCACGTCGAGAACGTTGCGCGGGAACTCGGGAAATTCGTCGAGGAAGAGCACGCCGTTGTGAGCGAGGGAAACTTCGCCGGGGCGAGGGATCGCGCCGCCGCCGATTAGGCCGGCGTCGGAGATGGTGTGATGCGGGGCGCGGAAGGGGCGCAGGCCGACGAGTCCGGCATGCGCGTCGAGCACGCCGGCGACGCTGTGGATCTTGGTAGTCTCTAACGCTTCTTCGAAAGTAAAAGGCGGCAAGATGGTCGGCATACGCTTGGCGAGCATGGTTTTGCCGGAGCCGGGAGGGCCGATCATGAGAATGTTGTGGCCGCCGGCGCAGGCGACTTCGAGGGCGCGCTTGGCGGTTTGCTGTCCGCGAACGTCTTTGAAATCGACGTGAAATTGCTGCGCCTGGCAAAGCAGCTGGCCGGTGTCGACCTGCAGGCGGGGAACTCCGTTACCGGAGTTGATCAGATGAATCACTTCGGTCAGCGACTTGACCGGGTAGACCTCGACGTCGCCAACCATGGCGGCTTCGCGGGCGTTGACTTCGGGGACGATCAGACGTTTGACCTTGGTGCGGCGGGCTTCGATGGCGATGGGCAGGGCGCCACGAACTCCGCGAACTCGTCCGTCGAGAGAGAGTTCACCAACAAATAGCGCGTCGGGGACTTCCTTCTTATTGAGGCCGCCGTAGGCGCCGAGAATGCCGAGGGCCATGGGCAGATCGAAGCCGGAGCCTTCTTTGCGAATGTCGGCGGGCGCGAGATTGATGGTGATGTGAGTGGGAGGAATATCGTAGCCGCAGTTTTTTAGCGCGGCGCGAACGCGGTCGCGACTCTCGCGCACGGCCGCGTCGGGCAGGCCGACGGTGTGAAAGTAATCCTGATCCTTCTTTACGCCGGAGACGTCGACTTCGACTTCGATGATGTTAGCGTCAATGCCGTAAACGGCGGCGCTCAAGGTTTTATAGAGCATAGAGATTCGTTGGCACACGAAGGGGCGAGCGCGGATGGGAGATCCTTGGGGAGATCATAGTCCGCGCCGGATTTGGACGATGTGATGGCCATCACCCGGTTACCGTGATGGAACATGAAGGAACGTTCTCGCTCGGGTGGGGAATTCAGTGCTACGCTAGGTCAATCTTTCAGAAAACGTTGCGATGTTTCGGAAGATTGTTTCCTGGGGCAGCGGAGTTTCCTGATGGTCGACGAAGATCCCAGTTCAAAACGTCCCGATCCGTCGCCCAGCCGGCTGGAACGCGAAGAGAGCCAGTTGTGGCGATGGGCGCTTTGGCTGCTGGTTTTATTTGCGGCGGCGGTAGCGGCGTTGTCGTGGGAACAACTCAAAGATCTTCCTTACAGGTTGTGGGCGATTCCGTTGGGACTCTTCGTGCTCGCGGTATTATTTGCCAGCTACGCGTTTGGGCGCAAGCGCGAGGTTGGCGAGCTCAAGCAGATTCTGAAAGGATTTCAGGATCGGGGCGGGGTAACTCCTTCTGAAGAGCAACTGGATCAGCTGGGCCAGCTGATCATGCGCTCGCAGCGAAATTTCAAAGAGCTGATCGATTCGCTGGACGATGCAGCACTCGCCATTTCGCTCGATGGCACGCTGCGAACCGTCAATCGCCGGGTCGCAGAAATTTTCGGTGTGTCTTATTCCGAACTGGTGGGCCACAAGCTAGAGGAATTTCTAGGAGCGCCTTTGCGCACGGAGGAGTCGACAAACCTGGAGCGGTTTTTGGAGAAGCGAAATTGGTCGGGAGTGGTTGAAGTTCAACTGAAGAATGATCCGCGGCGGCATTATTACGACTGCGTGGTCAACGCCATCGTTAAGGGCGGCGACGTGACCGGGGCGAGCGTGCTGGCTCGCGACATCACCGGGCATCGCGAAAAGGAACAGCGCTTCACGCAGTTATTCGAGTCATTGCAGGAGGGCGTCTACATCAGCAGTCCCGAGGGCAGGCTGCTGGAGGTGAATCCGGCGCTGGTTTCGATTTTAGGATACACGAGCAAGGAAGAATTGCTGGACCTGCCTCCCGAACAGTTGGGAGTGGAAGCTGGTGGCGAGCCAGTGCTGGGGCGCAGCGGGAGCCAGAGTGGGCGGACGCGCACGCGCGAGATTCGCTTGCGAAAAAAAGACGGCGGGGTCGCGGTGTGCGTGGACACCTCAACGGGAGTGACGGAAGCCGGAAAGGTAATCCGCTACCACGGCACGCTGGTCGATGTGACCGAGAAGCGAACGCTGGAGCAGCAAGTGCGGCGGCAAGAGGAGTTTCGCCGGCGGCTGCTGGAAAGTTTCCCAGATCTGATTCTGGTGCTCGATTTGAAGGGGCAATATACGTTTGTGAGCGCGCGCATCGGCCAACTGTTGGGCTATGGGCCGGAACAGCTCATGGACAAGAATGTCGAGGATGCGGAGATTACTTCGCCGGAACTGGCGGCGCTTTTCCGCACGGTCGCGAGCGGTGAGAGTAAGTTGACCTCGTGCGAATATGGCTCGCGGCATCGCGATGGCAGTTGGCGCACGATGCTTGGCATGGCCAGCCCTCTGCTCGATGCGGAGGGCAAGCCGGCGGGCGTGATTATTTCGGTGCGGGATGTGACGACGGAGAAAAAACTGGAGCAGCAGATTATTAAAAGCGAGCGCCTGGCGGCGATGGGGCAAATGATTGGCGGCTTTGCCCATGAGCTGAATAATCCGCTGACCAGCATTCTGGGGATGGCGGAATTGTTGCAAGAAGGCGGGATCAGCGAAGGGGCGCGCAAACAACTCGCGGTGCTGCATCAGCAGGCGCGGCGCGCAGCGGAGATTGTGCAGAACCTGCAATATTTCGCGCGGCCGCCCGCTCCGGGGCGCAGCCCGGTCAATCTGAATGAACTGGTGCAGCGGACGGTGCAGATGCAGGCGTACCCGCTGCGCAAGAGCAATATCACAGTCGACTTTCTGCCTGAGACAACGATTCCGGCGGTGGTGGCCGATCCGAATCAGCTGATGCAGGTATTTTTGAATTTATTGCTGAACTCGGAGCAGGCGATTCGCGAGAGTCGCGAGAAGGGAACGATTCGCGTGCGGCTGGGGCGCGGCGCTGCAGCGAACGATGCTGCGAATCAGGACACGGTATGGATTGTGTTTCAGGATGATGGTCCAGGGATCGCGCCGGAAAATCTGGCGCACATTTTTGATCCGTTCTTTACGACGAAACGGCCGGGGCGCGGGACGGGACTGGGGCTTAGCATCTGCAAGACGGTGCTGCGCGAGCATGGTGGGAACATTGAGGCAGCGTCTGCGCCGGGGGGTGGGGCGATCTTTACTATTACGCTGCCGGTGGGAAGTGAGGCTGCAACGGAGACACGCACAGTTAGCTAGTATCGTGTTCCGAAAATTCGCAGCATAGCAAACGGGGGCCATTATCACTCACTTGAAGCGCGTTGGTAGTGCAAACAAAATACATAGGTCCTTCGCTTCGCTCAGGATGACAATGAGAGTTTTGATCCGAAAGTTGCGGGCGGGACACTAAGGGAAGCTGCTATCATCGGATCGGAGCGGGTCGACACGTTTAGCCAATGAACATCAACTTAACGCCCGAGCAGGAGCGGATCATCAACGAGGAAGTGAGATCGGGTCACTTTCGCTCTGTGGAAGAAGTAATTGCGAAAGCGCTGGTCGTGCTGCGCGAAAGAGACGGTGCGTCGTTGGCTGCTGGCCGCTCTGTCGATGACCGCAGCCGCGCGGTACGCGAGATGATGAATTTTGTAGAAAAGAATCGAATCCCTCTGCGGGACGTGTCTGTTAAGCAACTGATCCGCGAGGGTCACCGGTTGTGAGTGATTTGGTATTGGACGCGTCGCTGGCGTCTTCTGAGTAAAATGTTGTCCATGGAAAGCGCGAGCATCCGCAGGGTTCTGCTGCTGACTGGCTTGCTGATTTTTGTCGCGAGCAATCCGATCAACTTTCCGTTTTTGTCATGCAATTCGGCCGTACTTGCGGGTACGGGAGGAAAGCAGTGGTCGATCGATCTTGTCCCCTATGGCTTTCACGTGGGAGGCGGGGACGAGAGCGATTACGTTTCGGCTACCAGGGTTGCGGCGTCCGAAAACGTGGTTGCTTTGGCGATGCAAAAGCTTTCCCCTTCATCCCGGATCGAGAAACCGGGCAGATACCTGCAAGCTCGATGGGATGTGTTCCTCTTCCTTTTCGACGTAAAGACGGGCAAGCTGAGGGCGAAAAGCGGGCCATGGACGGGTAGCTTAGCATTTGAGATATTTTCCACTTCGCAGGGAAGTTTTCTCCTGCATCTTTGGGACTACCACAGCTCGCGCGCAAGAGAGAAACCGGGCGAGGCTCTCCTCCTGATCTCGCCTTCCGGGGAACAAGTAAAAGAACTTGATCTCGCGGCCATCTCTGATCCCGAACTGGCAGATCGCGATTGGATAGTCTCAATTTCGCCCAGCAGGAAAACGTTGCTCCTTGCAGAACCTCGGGTCGATGGTCGTCACTACGAGATCGTGGATGCTAACACGCTAAGAAAAAGGTCTGAATGGACCGACGCTGGTCGCAAGAACCCGGCGGTCTTCGCAGTCTCAGATAATGAGTTGTTGGGTGCCAGCCAATCTGTAGCGCAAAGTGAGCCTGCGGAGGCCAAAGGAAAGTACGAGTTCTTGGTTCGGACGCTCGACGGCCCATGGAGACCATTTCGAAAATCCAATTACACATGGCAGTTTCTTTCCGATGATCTGGTTGCTGGCTTTGAAGAGCACCGGGTGGAAAGCGGAGCCGGAACGAATGGATATCGTCTGATTGTGTCCCGTACTGACGGCACGAACGTTTTATCCCAGAGCATCCGGGAGAACCATCATGAGTTGTCGCGTAGCGACCCATTTTGTCACGTCCTCCGACGGTCGCCACTTAGCCTCGCTGATTAATTGGCAATCCACAATAGAGCTTTGGCGGGACTTGGATATGGCACCTGTAGGGTCTCATTTGTACGTTTGGGCACTTCCAAATCCTGACCCTGTCCTCAAGGCAAAGGTGAGCGACGGGTTTTCGCATTACAGCTTTTCGCCGGACGGCGATTGGATATTTATAGCTGAGGTACACACATTGAAGGCTATTCGGATTCCGGGGTAAGTAGAGGCAGTGTCGCCGACGATTACACTTGCGATCTGGAGTTCGCCCTACCGCTCGACCGCCATCGCCACTGCATTCCCTCCGCCCAGGCACAGCGCCGCGATGCCTCGGTGCACGTCGCGGCGGATCATTTCGTAGATCAGGGTTACGAGGACGCGGGCTCCGCTGGCGCCTATGGGATGGCCTAGAGCTACGGCGCCTCCATTGACGTTGACGCGGTCGATGTCGAGGCCGAGTTCGCGAATCACTCCTAGGGCCTGCACGGAGAAGGCTTCGTTCAGTTCGTAGAGATCAACTTCGTCTTTTTTCCATCCGGTCTTCTGCCAGATTTTTTGCACGGCGCCTACGGGAGCCATCATCACCCACTTCGGATCGACTCCGCTGGTGGATTGGGTGACGATGCGGACCATCGCGTTTGCGCCGAGCTCTTTTGCGCGCGCGGCGCTGGTTACGACCAGGGCGGCGGCTCCGTCGTTGACTCCGGGAGCGTTGCCGGCGGTGACGGTGCCGTCTTTCTTGAAGGCTGGCTTAAGGGCGCGCAGGGCTTCGATGGTGGTGTCTTCGCGCGGGCCTTCGTCTTTGTCGAAGATCACGGGCGGCAGGCCTTTCTTTTTTGCGGGCAGTTCGACGGGAACGATCTGCGCCTTGAAGCGGCATTCCTTTTGCGCGGAGATGGCTTTGCGATGGGAGTTGACGGCGAATTCATCCTGCTCTTCGCGGGTGATGTTGTATTTTTCGGCGACGTTCTCTCCGGTGAGGCCCATGTGATAGTCGTTGTAAATATCCCAGAGGCCGTCGTGGACCATGGAGTCGACGAGCTGTCCGTTGCCGAGGCGATAACCTTTGCGCGCGTTGGGCAGAAGGTAGGGCGCGTTGGTCATCGACTCCATGCCGCCGGCGACGACGATGGAGCTGTTGCCGGTTTCGATCGCTTGCGCTGCTAGCGCGACGGCTTTCAATCCCGAGCCGCAGACTTTGTTGATGGTCATGGCACCTACCTCGGGAGTGAGACCTCCGAAAAGCGCGGCCTGGCGCGCGGGATTTTGGCCGATGCCGGCGGAGACGACGTTGCCCATGATGCACTCGTCGATTTGCTCGGGCTGGAGATTGGCGCGCTTCACGGCTTCGCGCACGACGACTGCGCCGATTTGCGGAGCGGTCATGTCGCTCAGGCTTCCTTGAAATTTTCCGATTGGAGTGCGGCATCCCGCGATGATTACTACGTCATTTGAAGTGGACATGATTGCGCTCCTTTTATTATTCACGCTTCTAAATTGCCTTCCATTATAGATGCAGCGAGGAGAGTCGTTGGTCGTTCGTCGCTGGTCGTTCGCAGAGTTTTGCCAACGACTATCGACTAACGACCGACGACGAATCGTCTTGCTAGATTTTTTTTCGCGCGCGAGTGACGCACGTGACTTTGGTACAGCATTGCATGTATCTCTTTCGATCATTTTTCTCTTGACTTCGTTCTGCGATGACTCTATACATTCAACTAGTTGCAACAAAACACCGTTGCGAAATTCCATGAAGAATGGAAAGGGAGAATAGATCCATGGCAACCAAAAAGAAAGCTGCAAAGAAAAAGAAGCATTAAGAACCTGTAACAGGCAACTGCAATGACCGAGGGGACGCGATGAGCGTCCCCTAAGTTTTTGGGGCGATGTGGTGAGTGCGATTGCGGGCGGCCTAGTTGACGCGCGATTTTTTCTGCGGAGCCGCGATTCTCACGACCTTTTCGGTCGCGGGGCAGAGATTGCGATAGGGACAAAAGCCGCAGTGATACTTGGGATTCGGCGGGAACTCTCCGCCGGCAATGGCCGCAGCGACCTTCTGGACGCGGTGTTTGGCTTCTTCCAGCTCTGCGTCGTTGCGCGTGGTCGAGATGGTCGTATTGTTTTCGAGGTTGTGAAAGATCAAGCGGTCGGCCCGCTTGCCCAGGGTTTCCTGGGCCGCGATTGCATAGAGAGAAAGCTGCAGGCTCTCGTCGGCGTCGTCTTGCGTCTTCGGCTTGCCGGTCTTGTAATCGACGACGGCAACTGTGTTGGGGCCGGTGCTATCGATGCGATCGACGCGCCCAGCTAGCTTTGCAGTGCCGACTTGCAAATCGAATCTGCGCTCGGTCTCGATCACGTCGGGAAGTTTTTCGTTGCGCGCACATTCGAAAAACTGGCGCAGCTGCTCGATGCCCTGGCGGAGATAAAGGTCGTATTGGTAGCGATCGGCGATACCGCGCGCAGCCAGGTCGGAACGAAATTGTTCCAGCAATTCGTCGTCGCTGATGATGCGTTGATAGCGATGGGCATCGTAGAAGGTGCGGAGCACGCCGTGCATGGCGGCGCCATAATGCAATGCTGCCGAGACCTCGCGCGGCAGATTCCACTCGCGTTCGAGCTTGAAGCGCAGCGGACACATCTCGTAGATTTCGATTGCTGACGCGCTTAGGCCAGTTACGAAATTTGCGGACGGATCCATTAGCAGCCAAGCGGCGACGGTCGATTGCTGCAACGCGATTTTCTCTTCTTCTTCGGCAAACAAAGTGTCTTGCACCGCGGCGGCTGAGCGGGTTGACCAGAAATTCTTGTACGCCGGATGAATCATGAATTCGCGGAGGAATTTTGTCGGCTTCGGGTCTTTCTTGCTCTGCCCCTGGTGCGCGTAGATCGCGAGGGTATCTTTGGCGCGCGTCATGGCTACATAAAAAAGTCGGCGCTCTTCTTCTTCGTGCAGCGTTTTGTCGTCAGGCGGCTTGGCTGCAGTGGAAATCGCACCGGTGCGGCGCAGTTCGGGCGGAAGAGCGATGAGCGGCTCGTGATAGGCAGTGGGAAAAGAAATAGATGAGCCGCGAATGATGGCGACGTGGCGAAATTCGAGTCCTTTGGCGGCGTGGGCGGTCAAGAGCTGGACCGCATCTTCTTCGCTGCGCGGGAGCGCGATGCCGCCGCCCGCTTCGACGTAGTAGTCGAGATACTCAAGAAATTCGGAGGGGCTGCCGGTTTCGGCGATGGCTTTTTTCTGCCACGCTTCGACGAAGGTTACGAGCGTATCGACCAGGTCTGAGCGCTCGAGGTTGAAGTGGTTAATCACGTGTTTAATTGCGTCGGCGGCGCGCACACCGTCTTTTTTTATTTCGCGGTGAATTTTCTCGACCTTGTCGAGCACCGCGGAACCGCCAGCGAGTTGCGACAATGCCTTCCGCAGATCGAGTTCGCGACGACCGGCGCGCATCGCGGCGCGTAATTCGATTGGGTCTATGGCAAACTCGGGCAGCGCAGCTACACGAAACATGCTGGCCGCGTCGCTAGGAGACACAGCCGCAGTCAAGCAGGCGATTACGTCACGGACTTCGGGTGTATCGAGTACGTCGAGTCCTTCGATGGAAAACGGAATGCCGCGCTCGGTGAATTCGTGGACCAGTTCATCGCGATTGCTGTGCTGACGATAGAGGACGGCGAAGTCGCTCCAGGCGCAGCGCTCGTTTTTGTTATCGATATTCTTATTCTTGCGCATCTTCTGGATTCGACGCGCAAGGTCGGCGGCTTCAACTTCTTTATCTCTCCAGGTGACAATTTCGACGAGCGCTGCGGGCGCGGTCTCGCCATTTTGTTTCGCCTGCTCGTCACGGAGAGACTCGAGCGGCGTGCGCTGATGAGAGATCGAATTTCCGCTGGGCGCGAACCCTCTGGCGAACGCCTCGGGGTTGCAATTCACTATGCCGAAGGCGCAGCGGAGGATGGGCGAGAGCGAGCGGCGGTTTTTGTCGAGGGCGACAAGTTGCATTGCAGGAAATTTATTTGCGAACAGGGCGAACGCGTCGCTGGACGCGCCACGAAACTGGTAGATGGCCTGGTCGGGATCGCCGACCGCAAAGACGTTGGCCTCGGGGCCGGCGAGAAGGGAAAGGATTTCGACTTGGGCAAAGTTTGCGTCTTGAAATTCGTCCACCAGCAGGAATTTTGTGCGGCTGCGCTGGGCTTCGAGCAAGGCGGCATCATTTTTCAGAAGATGATAGGCGTTGGTGATCATGTGGCCGAAGGTGCCCAGGTTTTTTCCACGAAGCATGTTTTCGACGGTCTCGAAGACGCGGGCAATTTCGCGGCAGCGATCGATGATTTCTTCTTTCTGCAAATCTCCCTGATGCTTCGATTTGGCAACGCGAGGCAAAGGGAACTCGCCGTTCTCGATGCGCTCGACGTAACGCGCGTAATCGGCGGGGCCGACTAGTTCGTCATGGCAACGGCGCATGAATTCGAGCAGGCTGTTGAGGAACTGGCCGACATTGGCGGCGCGGACAAAGTGCTTGAGGCGAAGGTCGCGGATGCGGCGGCGCAAGAATACCCAGAGATCTTTGTCATCGAGTGCGTTGAAACCCACGCCGCGAAGCTGAAGCAATCCATTACACCACGCATGAAAGGTGCATGCCTGGAGGCCATCGATATTGGTGCCATGCAGTTCTGCGCGAACGCGGGCCAGCATCTCGGCGGCGGAATTGTCGGTATAGGTGAGGGCGACGATTTCGTCGGCCCGGGCGTGCCCCTCGCGGATGAGGTTGGCCACGCGTTGCACGAGGACGGTTGTCTTCCCCGTGCCAGCGCCAGCGACCACCAGCATGGGGCCGGCAACATGTTCGATGGCCTGGCGCTGGGGTTGGTCGGGGACGATCTTCTTCGCAGAAGCTGTCTTGGTCGCGGGAAAAACGGTTACGGCCACGGGAAGTCTCTAGCGGGAGAATATCAGAGGTGGTTGTGGAAGGGTGTTGCCGAGTCGAGATTTACGCGGTGCGAATGCATGGGTCCTTCGCTCCGCTCAGGATGACATGCAGATTTGGAGCACAACGCGGCCTTTACCGCAGTGCTTCGAAAGCGAGGGCGGTGGCGACGATGGCGGCGGTTTCGGAGCGGAGGATCGTGTTGCCGAGCGCAGCTGCAGTCCATCCTTCATCGTGGAACCAAGTGAGTTCCGAGTCGGTCCATCCACCTTCTGGGCCAACCGCGAGCGCGAGTTCGGTTGCAGGCGGACTTGATTGCAAAATTTCTGTCAGGCGCGTTTCCTCGGCAGCCTCCGCGAGAGATTCATCGAGGACGACGCGCGTCACGTCGGCGGCGGGCAGAACGCCTTCTCCGGCGAGATCTTTTAATTTGACTGCGCCTGCGATCTCAGGTGGAGCGTCACGGCGGGATTGTTCTGAGGCTTGACGCGCGATGCGCTGCCAACGGTCGTGGCGCTTTGCGGCGGCGACGGCCAAATGGGCGTCGGTGCGCCGCGCGATTACGGGGATGATGCGAGCGACACCGATCTCCGTGCACTTTTCGATTGCCCACTCCATGCGGTCGAACTTGAAGATGGCTAGGGCGAGGGTGATTTTGGGAGCGGTGGGATTTAAGCTTTGCTTGCGGTGTGGCTTCGCGGCGAGCGCGAATTCGACGCGGTCGTAGGAGATGGTGGTGATCGTGCCGCGACGCACTTCATTGCCGGTGGCGATGTCGAATTCCTGGCCGACTTGGGCGCGGAGAACACGCGAAAGATGAGCGGCATGATCGCCTAGGAGGGCGGCGGTGTCTCCGGTTACTTGGTCGGCGATCCAGCGGCGGCGCATGATAGATCAGGTGACAGGTCTTAGGTGTCAGGTGACGGGAAAGCTTGCACCTGGAAAATTGGCTAACACTCTGGCGTGTCAGAACTCGTTACACAAACATGTCTTTCACTCGGCCTAATAGAGATCGGTGCTGGGGTTTATTTTCTACCGGCGATAGTTCTGCCAGTTCAGCCAACAGTTCGCGCTGGCGCTTATTCAATTTTCCAGGGGTTTGGATCCGCACCTCGACATAAAGGTCGCCTTTGCCATGGCTATTCAGCATGGGCACGCCTTTGTTGCGGATGCGAAATGAGGTTCCTGATTGTGTGCCTTCGGGAATTTTCAGTTTATGTTCTCCGTCTAGCGTGGGAACGACAATTTCGGTGCCGAGGGCGGCTTGCGGGAACGAGATGGGTACGACGCAGTGAATGTCGTTGCCCTCACGTTCAAAAAAGGCGTGCTCCTTGACATGCAAGACGACGTATAAATCGCCGGCCGGTCCGCCGAACGCGCCTGCTTCGCCTAGGCCTGTGAAACGGATCCGCGTACCGTCCTCGACTCCGGCGGGAACTTTGGTTTCTACCGCGCGCTCGCGCAGAAGGCGGCCTTCACCTTTGCACTTCGTGCAGGGATCAGTGATGACGCTGCCCGCCCCCTGGCAAGTTGGACAAGTGCGAGCGATGCTAAAGAAGCCTTGCTGATAGCGGACCTGGCCTCGGCCGGCGCAAGTCTTGCAGTTGACCGCGGCTTTGCCGGGCGCTGCGCCAGTGCCGCGACATACGTCGCAGGTTTCATGGCGGCGAACGTTGACTTGCTTTTCGGTGCCAAAGACGGCTTCATCGAATTCGAGATGCAAGTCTTCGCGCAGGTCGGCGCCACGCTGGGCGCGACTGCGGCGACGGCCGCCGCCCTGACCAAACATGTCGCTAAAACCAAAAATATCGCCAAAGATGTCGCCGAAATCCTGGAAGATGGCGGGATCGAATCCGGCCGGAGATCCGCCGCCTCCCACGCCCGCGTGACCGAAGCGGTCATATAAGCTTCGCTTCTCGCTGTCGGCGAGAATGGCGTAGGCCTCGGTGATCTCTTTGAACTTTTCTTCCGCGTCGGGATTATTCGGATTACGGTCAGGATGGTATGCCATCGCCAGCTTGCGATAAGCGCTCTTGATCTCGACGTCGGTGGCCACGCGGGCGACACCGAGTACTTCGTAAAAATCGCGTTTTGTATTAGCCGCCAGAAACTCCCCCAGTGTTTTATCGGTCAAATTAAATTGATTGGGAACTACAAGTCAGTTGAGCATCAGGTTATCGGGTTACGCATTGGAATTGCGCGCCACCCGCACCATGGCGGGGCGCAGCAGGCGGTCTTTGTATTTGTAGCCGCGCTGCAATTCTTCGAGGACGTGGTGATCGGGCACGCCGGTCGTATCCACCATTTCGACGGCTTCGTGAATCCGCGGATCAAAGGGCTGCCCCACGGCAATGATCGGTTGCACGCCGCTTTTCTGCAACGCATCTTGAAACTGGCGATAGATGAGATCGATGCCATTGCGAAACTCATTGGAATTGGAGTTTGAACCGGATTCGCCAGCGACTTTCAGGGCACGCTCAAAACTGTCGAGAACCGGCAGAAAATTCTTGATTACGTCGGTGGCGGCGTATTCGCGGAAGTCCTGCTGTTCGCGCACGGCGCGCTTGCGCGCATTGTCAAATTCGGCCTGAAGCCGCGCCAGGCGATCCAGCAGCGCGTCGCGTTCGGCTTTCAGCTTCTCGGTCTCGGACGCGTCGCTGGTATCACTGGCGTTGATTGGGATCACATTGGGCGCTGCGCCTTCTCCAGCTTCAGCCGGTGGAAGCTCGCGATCCAGATCAAAATCTGCGTTGGTCTTTCCATTTCCTTTAGCCATGCGAATGCATTACTCCGGTTCATTTAAAAGTTGGTCGAACAAGCGCGCGATATAGGAGACAGCCGACATCGTGTGCTGATAATCGAGGCGCGTTGGCCCAATCACCGCTAGAGATCCCATCACTTCGCCGCCGACGCGAGCGGGCGCGCCGATGAGCACGAAGTTCTGTAAATTCGAAGCCGGGAGCGCATCGTCGAGCCCAATCACTACGCGGACCGCCTCCTGGCGCGTGTCGAGATAGGCACCCAGCAGCTTCACAACTTTTTCTTTTTCCTCGAGCGTCCGCAGCATTTCTTGCAGGCGCTGGCGACCTTCCTGGCCTGTAACGTGGCTGCCCACCAAGTTTGCCGCGCCTTCGACGTAGACAGCCTGCGTGTCATCACTCGAAGCCAGCGCGCCTTGCTGATAGAGCTGCTGGATCGACTTCATCAGGCGATCGTATTCGCTGCGTTCCTGCTCGAGGCGGCGAGCAAGTTCGGCGCGCATGTCGCCCATCGTCCATCCACGAAAATTTTCGTTGATGTAGCGGGCGGCCAGATCGAGATCCGACTGCGGAATATCCAGCCGCAGCACGCGGTCGCGCACCACCCCTGAACGCGTGACGACGACGGCCAATACTTTCTGATCGCTTAGCCGCGAGAAGTAAACGTGATCGAGCGCGTTGCGCGGCCCGGTGGTGGTCACGGTGACGCCGACGCCGTGCGAGATCAGCGAGAGCACGTGCGAGGTGCGCTCCATGAATTCCTGCACGTCGGTGACACCGGTCAGGGTGTCCTGGATGATGCTCTGGTTTTCGTGCGAAAGATGCGCCTCGCCACTCAATTGCTCAACATAATAACGATAGGCCTCGGCGGTGGGGACGCGGCCGGCCGAAGCGTGCGGCTGCTCGAGAAATCCGGCGTCGGCGAGATCGGCCATGACGTTGCGGATGGTGGCCGCGCTTAGACCTTCGCGGCTGGCGCGCGCAAGTGTGCGCGAGCCGACCGGCTCTCCGCTAGCTATAAATGTTTCGACGATGGCGGTCAGGATTTCGCGTTCCCGTCCGCCGGATGGCCCTGCCGGCATATCAACCCGAATCCTGGGAGCGAATACGCTCCGTAAATACTTTAGATGCAGTGGCTTAGATTAGGATTCACTACTGCTATTGGAATTCTAGGGAGCGTGAGCTAGGGTGTCAAGGAAGAGATGGGGTTAGCATTCTTTAGGGAAAACCGCCGGAGGATGTCCGCGACTGCTTTTAACGATTTCGACTACAACTTCATTAAAAATCATCGTACACTCACCGGATGTCGGTGCGTGGTCACAATGAACGATATATTTCGGCTACTTCTAGCGTCTCGTAAAATCCGGCTGGGTCCGCTTGAACAGAAGCTTTTGTCCGCCATATGGCGGGAGCCGGAGGGTATCACGATACGCGAACTCCAAGATCGCGCTGACATCGGGCGAGCTTATATCACTATTGTGACGACGCTGAATCGCCTGCGTAAGAAAGGGTTGGTAGACCGGATCGCCATCGAAGGAACTAAGGTGGTGACCTTCCGCTACGTGCCTCGGTACACCATGGCGGAAGTAGAACGAGATGTCGCAAGCAATGCCATTCGTCAGCTTCTAGGATTGGACGTGGCTGGGCCGCTTTTGCTTTCACGCATGGTGGAAGAAATCAGCAAGCACGACGCCGAATTGCTGGATGAGCTGGGGCGCCTGGTGGATGAGAAGCGCCGTAATAGTTCAAAGTAATGCGCGGATATGCGCAGGTTGAAATCCGAGCCGCAGAGCGGAAACCAGTTTCAGCGGTGTAGATTCGGAGCCGAACGATAAATTCGCGCTGTCAGCGAGTAGTTGGAAGGGTGTATGATCGGTGCCGTTTTTGAAACAGAACGCCTCAGCCGAAAATTGGAAAAAATTTCCTCATGGCAGATGTGCCGGGCCGATGGTCACTAAAGAATTCCAACTCCTGGTCGAACACAAACGCTGGAAACTGAAGGGCCAGGAAAACACCTGGGAGCAACGCTGATGTTTGCCCTGCATGGAATCGCGGTTTCGCTCGATTGTTTCGTGCTTCTCTACTGTCTGCTGTCGCTGCTGGTAGCGACGGCATGGCGCGCGCTGAAGCCTTCGGATGTGGCGCAACAGAGCGTGGCCACGATACTCTTCGGGTTGCGGATTGTCCCGCTTGTAGTCTCCGTGATCATTACACTCGCTTTGGTTGTGCCGTCGTTTGAGTTGCTGCAACCGCTGCCGATCCCTGAGGGTATGGGCGCGATACCGGTCGGGCTTGGCGTTTGCGCTCTTCTTTTGATTGCCGATGGCGTCTTCCGCGCAATCATGGCTCAAACCAGGACTACACAAGTAGTAACTCGCTGGCTCGAAGGCGCGTGCCCGCTGCAAGCCAATGCCAACTTTGCCGCGACTTTTCAGTCTCGACGGGAGAGTCCGCCGCTCATTCTGGTGGGCGTCCGCCATCCGAGAGTATTAGTTTCAGAATCTACGGTTGCCCTGTTAACTCCTGACGAACTCCGCATGGCGCTGCAACATGAGCTGGAGCACATGAAATCTCGCGATAACTTGAAGCGGCTCATCTTTGCGTTTTGTCCCTTCCCCGGCATGGCCAAGTTGGAGAGCGCGTGGTCGCAAGCCGCAGAACTTGCCGCCGACGATGCAGCCGTCTCGAATCATCGTGATGCTCTCGACCTGGCCGCAGCATTGGTCAAGCTTTCTCGCCTGGTTCCGGTTAAAGCTGGTCCGGTCTGCAGTACAGGCTTCGTAGACGGTTCCATTGGCCAACGTGTCGAGCGTCTTCTTGTGTGGGACGAAGCGAGCAAAGCGCGGCGCGTGCACATACGGGCTTGGTTCGTAATTCCGTTTGCAGTCGCGGTTTCTTTGTTCGTGAGCGTTGCGCACCGCCCGGTGCTGGCGCTCACTCATGAAATCACGGAGTGGCTTGTGCGGTAGCTTTTCCGGCTGCATCAACGATATTTGTTGTTCTCAACATTGATCGAGATCACCTGCTAGCGAGCACAAAGCCTCGGCGATATATACTGCGCGTGCATGAGCGCCAAACCTCACATTGCTGTCGTCGGAGCGGGCGCGTTTGGGGGATGGGCCGCGCTTTATCTGCTTCGTGGCGGGGCGCGGGTTACGCTGGTCGATGCCTGGGGGCCGGGGAATTCGCGGGCATCCTCGGGCGGGGAGACTCGGATCATGCGAGGCGCTTACGGGCCCAATCAGCCCTATACGAAACTCGCGGCCCGCGCTCTTGAGCTCTGGAAGCAGCACGAAGGCGAGTGGAAGCGGCAATTCTTTTTTCCGGTCGGAGTGCTATGGATGTTTGAGGGCGATGGCGCCTTCGAGCGAGGATCGCTGCCGTTATTGAAGGATGCTGGAATCGGCTTCGAAGAGCTTGGCGCCAAAGAGCTGGCGCGACGATGGCCGCAGATTAGTTGTGAAAATGTGGAATGGGGAATCTACGAGCCGAAGAGCGGCTACTTGCTGGCGCGTGCGTCGACGCAAGCCGTGGTCGATCGGTTTGTGGCTGAGGGCGGAGAATACCGGCAGGAGGCGGTCGCGGCGCAGGAACTTGATGCGGGCGATTGGAAAGAGTTGCGGCTTGCGGACGCGCCAGCGTCCAAGCGTGCGGTGACTTCTGAAAGTTCGGACATCGTGACGGACCGCATGGTCGCTGATCGCTACGTGTTTGCTTGCGGGCCGTGGCTGGGGAAGATGTTTCCGCGGACGGTCGGGCCACATTTTGTGTCGACGCGGCAGGAAGTTTTTTTCTTTGGCACGCCGACGGGCGACTCACGCTACAACGAAGAAAACATGCCGGTGTGGGCCGATCACGGCGAGCGCTTTATGTATGGCATTCCGGGAAATCAGGGGCGCGGATTCAAGCTTGCCGATGACACGCGCGGGACGAAGTTCAATCCGACGTCAGGCGAGCGGGTCGTAAGCGAAGAGGGGCTTGCGGCGGCGCGGCGATATCTGGGCTATCGGTTCCCTGGAATGAAAGGCGCGCCGGTGATCGAGACGCGCGTTTGCCAGTACGAAAATACGGTCGACCACAATTTCATCATCGATCGGCATCCGCGCAATGCGAACGTGTGGATTGTGGGAGGCGGCTCGGGGCATGGTTTTAAGCACGGGCCGGCGGTGGGAGAGATGGTGGCTCGGCTCGTGCTTAGAGATGGGACTGCGAACACCGTGTATCGGCTGGAGAGATTTCAGGGCAGATGACGTTTGTCATCGGAGCGAAGCGAAAACCTATGGAGTCTAGCAGCGACCAAATGCACAGGTCTTTCGCTTCGCTCAAGATGACAACCAGATTTATTAGGTCGAGAGTCGCCTTACTGAGTCTGAATCACATTACTGAATCTGAATCACACTTTCTGAGCTGGTAGCTTTTAGCTCTTCTACCCGCGAGACTACGTTGCGGGCGAAGGCGAATAGCGATTTGGCGTGGGGCGAGTCTTCTCCCTTAAGCACGGCGGGAGAGCCGCCGTCGCCGGATTTGCGAATCTCAGGATCGAGCTCTACGGCTCCGAGGTACGAGATGCCGAATTGCTTTGCGGTTTTTTCCGCGCCGCCGCGCGAGAAAATGTCGATCTCATGCTGGCAATGCGGGCAGACGAAGTAGCTCATGTTTTCGACCATGCCGACGATGTCGACTTTCATCTGGCGGAACATTTCGATGGCTTTGCGCGCATCCTGCAAGGCAACGTCAGAGGGCGTGGAGACTATGATCGCGCCGGTCAACGGAACGGTTTGAATGAGCGAGAGCGCCACGTCACCGGTTCCGGGAGGAAGGTCGATGACGAGGTAGTCGAGTTCGCCCCACTGCACCGATCCGAGAAATTGTTTCATGATCGAGTGGAGCATGGGTCCACGCCAGATGAGCGGCTTGTCGCCGGGATTGAGGAAGCCGACCGAGATCACTTTGAGGCCGTGCGAATTGATGGGAGCGATCTGATTCTCGCTCATCACTTTCGGCTGCTCATTGGTGCCGAGCATGAGCGGGACATTCGGGCCGTAGACGTCGCCGTCGAGCAATCCGACTTTGAGGCCCATTTTGCTGAGGGCGATCGCGAGATTGACGGAGAGGGTCGTCTTGCCGACCCCGCCCTTGCCGGAACCGACGGCGATAATGGCGTTGACGCCTGGTAGGGGTTGCGGGGTGGGCTGCTGCTGGCCGGGATGATGGGAGTGAGCGCTCATGCTTTGATTATACGGGGAAGACAGCACTCGGCACTCGGCAATCAGCATTCAGCGATTCCCGGTTTTTCCTGAATGCTGAGTGCTGACTGCTGAGTGCTTCAGTAGTGCCCTTCTCCCAATTGCACCTTGCCGCGGAATTTCCAATAGACGAAAACGAAGTAGCCGACGGCGAGGATTGCGCCCAGCGTCCACCAGACTAAGCCGACGCGCAGGCCGTGGCTCCCGGCAGCGCTGTTGTAGATGGTGAGATCGTATTGGTGCTCACGAGCGGACAGAACCACTGGATAGAGAGCGAAGGCCGCGCCCACCAGCATGAAGGCGATATAGAGGCCGGACGCGATGAATGCCAGTTTTTCTTTTCCTTTGGGATTGGCCCACAACATCACTGCGAGGCAGGCAACGACGACAATTGGAATCAGTATCCCGATTGGGTGATTGCGATAGTTCGCCATGATGGTTGGGCGGATAAAGTAAGTCGCGACTAGGGCGCTGAAAGTCAGAAAAAATTGTAAGGGCCAGCACAGCAAGGCGAAACCGCGGGCGCGGCGGCCCAAATCAGCATCCGTCTTGAGAGCCACGTAGTAAGATCCGTGCGCGGTAAGAGTAACCAGGGCCATTACTCCTATAAGTACGGTGTACCAATCGAGAACGCCGATGTCCGCGTTGAGTTTGAAGTTCGTCCACAGCGGTTCGAAGAAGTAGCCGGTGGCATCGAGCGGGACTCCGCGAACGACATTACCTAAAGCCGCGCCGAAAAATACAGCGAGCAGAATGCTGGAGACGCTGAAGACAACGTCAAAGAAATCCTGCCAGACGGAGTGTTCGATGTGAGCGCGAAACTCAATTCCAATGGCGCGCAGCATGAGCAGCCATAGGACCATCATGAGTGGCAAATAAAATCCGCTGAAGCTCGAGGCATAGAGTTTAGGGAATGCGAAGTAGAGTGTGCCGCCGGCGGCGAGCAACCAGACTTCGTTGCCATCCCAGACGGGGCCGATGGCACGCAGGACGCGGCGGCGCTCGTCGTTCGTTTTCGCCGCTAACAGATAAATCGCTCCCGCGCCGATATCGAATCCGTCAAGTACGACATAAGTCGCAATCATGGCGGCGACAATCCAGAACCATAGAGTCGACATATTACCTCGCCTCTCCTGTTGCATCGGTCGGCAGCTGAAGATTGGATAAGGATGGGACTGCTGGGCCGTGGTCAATTTCTCGCCACAGGAGGAAGAGACCGAGAATTCCGAGCACCATGTACATTCCCATGAAGCCTAAGAGAGTGAACATGGCGTTGCCGGCCGAAACTAGCGTGGAGTAGCCGTCCTCGGTGCGCATTAGTCCGTAGACGAGCCACGGCTGGCGGCCTAACTCGGCGGTCATCCAGCCGGCAGTGTTGGCGATGTAAGGGAACGGCGCCGCTAGCATCAAGATCCACAGCATCCATCGCGCGTTAAAAAGTTTGCCGCTCCAGAGCAGTAACAAGGCAACAGCCATGATGGCGATGAAGAAAGTGCCAAGGCCAACCATGATGTGGTAACTGTAGTAGAGCAACGGAATGTTACCCGGCCAGTCTTGTCTAGGGAAAGCGTCTAACCCGCGGACGTGGGCGCTCCAGCGCTTGTAAGTCAACATACTTAACATACCAGGAACCTGGAGAGGGTTATCGATCTTACCTTGCTGGTCATTCGGCTGACCTATGATGACTAATGGAGCTTGCGTCTGGCCGTGAAACAATCCTTCCATCGCCGCTAGTGTCGCGGGTTGTAGCTCGGTTACCATTTTGCCTTGGCGATCGCCGGTGGGAAAAATCTGGAGCACGCTGAAGATGCAGCCGGCGATGACACCTGTCTTAACGAAGATTCGGGCGTGCGCAGTCCACTTATTCGAAAGTAAGTAGAACGCGCCGACGGAGGTCATAATGAAGGCGCCGGTGATGGCAGCTCCACTCATGTTATGGGCATACTGCCATCCTGCCCAGGGATTGAGGACAAAATCCCAGAAGCTGGCCAGTTGTAAGCTCCCGTCGGAAGCCTTGTAATAGCCGACGGGATATTGCATGAAGGCATCAGTAGCTATGATGAAGTAGCCTGATAACCACGAACCTAGAAAGACTCCGACGGCCGACCACCAGTGGGCGCGCGGGCTTAGCTTCTTTTCTCCGAAGAGAAATAATCCTATGAATGCGGACTCTAGAAAGAAGGCGAACATGCCTTCCATGGCGAGGGTCTGGCCGATGACACCGCCGGCGAAGCGCGAGAAGTGGGACCAGTTGGTGCCGAACTGGAATTCCATCGGAATGCCGGTGACGACGCCCAAGACAAAATTGATACCGAAAATCTTTGCCCAGAAGCGCGCGGCCTCGTTGTAGAGAGGATCATTGCGCCGCAACGCAATTGTTTTGAGCACTACGATCAACAAGGCGAGGCCCATGGTTAGTTCGGGGAAGAGATAGTGGAAGGTTATTGTGAAAGCGAAATGCAGGCGGTGAATTAAGAGTGCGCTATCCATAGTCAGCTTTCAGCTATCGGTCAGTCAGCATCGTCTCACTTGGAACCCTTTTCTTGCGCGCCGACTCGGCTCGGCGGATCTCACGGCGGCGGGCAGCGCCTTCGTAGCGGCGCTTTTCATCTTCGGTCTCGGGGATAACTTGGGGGACCGGAACACGATTTCCGACGGCATCGACGGCGACAAACGTTAGATAGGCGGAACTGACGTGACGGTTTTGTTGCGATCGATAATTTTCTACCCAAACCTTGACGCCCACCTCCATTGAAGTGTGATAAACGCGATTGACCGACGAGCGCAACACCACGAAATCGCCAACGCGGACGGGCACGAGAAAATCCATATGATCGATGGAAGCGGTGACCACGTAGGCGCGGGAATGGCGGTGAGCGGCCATGGCGCCGGCGAGATCGATCCAGTGCATAAGGCGGCCGCCGAGGAGCGCGTTCAGCGGATTGGCGTCGTTGGGCAGAACGATCTCGACCATCTCCGAGATCGATTCGCGCACGGGACGCGGGCGCAATGTTTTGTCGTCGTTATTCATAATTGTTCATAGAGTTTTGGCGCATTGATTATCAGGCGAGAGGAAACTCCTTCGCGCGCGATAGGCTCGGAGATAAGCAGTTGCTAGCCTTAGTACGCGCGAGTCGGAATGCGAGTTGAGCCAAACCTCGCTCGTCAGATCGAAAGTTAATTTGCCATGCTCGATGGGAGCATGAGCGAGTTCGCAAACAAAGCAAATCGTGACCTGCCGACTGCTGGTATGCGCTATGGAGAAGCGGATTGCATCCCAGTCGCGATGCTGCGGAAGATGCGGACATACGGTCGCATAACCTAAATTGCAAAAATCTTGTATGTGAAGATCGGATGCCAGCACTTCTTGGCCGGAGGCGGCGCAAGCGCCGGTCCATCCTGCCCCCAAGGGGAGACGCGACGGATGCGGCCAGGAGCCGTCGTTCAAAATTTCTCGCGGCACAAAAAATGGGCAGGCCAAGTTGGTCTCTCGGAGAACAGACATTGTAGCGCGGTATGGGACGGAATGCTGTGATCTGAATGTAGAATCGAAAGACAGCTCGCTGTTCGCTTTGCGCTTTTGGCTTTTCGCTTAGACCTGAGACCTAATACCTGAGACCTATCTTATGGATCGTATTGCGATGTTGACGGAGATTGTGACGGCGAATCCGGCGGATTCGTTTGCGCGCTATGGGCTCGCTATGGAGTATTCGAAGGCTGGACAGATCGAGCAGGCGCTTACCGAATTTAAAACTTTGATTGAAAAGAATCCGGATTATACACCCGCCTATTTTATGGCGGCGCAGGCGCTGGCTGCCGCTAGCCGCGTCGATGAGGCAAAGCGCTGGCTGGTGGATGGGATTTCTTCCGCGCGGCGGACAGGGAATAATCATGCGCAGTCGGAGATGACGGCGATGCTGGAAGAGCTGGGGTAAGGCAGGTTTCAAGGTTTCAGAGTTTCAAGGTTTCAAAGGCCGCGACCTTTTAGCCTGCCTTGAAACTCTGAAACCTTGAAACATTGAAACCTGGCTCTTTGCTACACTCTTCTGTTTGCCGGAGGGACGCATGCGCCGCTTTGCTTTTCTTTTTCTTCTGTCGTTTTCTCTTCTTACTCTTTCTGCATTTTCTCAGACCAAGCATCCTTTTACTTTTGAAGACATGATGAAGCTGAAGCGGGTGGGGGAGCCGGTGCCTTCTCCGGATGGGAAGTGGGTGCTGTTTGCCGCTGTCGATGTCGATCTGGCGGCTAACAAGAAGACATCACATATATGGATTGTGCCGCTGAATAGGGCCGTGGAGAGTGGCCACTCTCCCATCCAAACCGAGCGCGTTCTTATTGCGGATCAGGATGGCGATCGTCCGCGGTGGGCTCCGGATGGGAAGCGGTTTGCTTTTATTTCGAATAAAGAAGGTGGATCGCAGGTTTGGATTGCGGAGTTTGATGGCGCGGCGGGAACTGTGAGCGACAAATGGCGGCAGACTGGGATTGCGACCGAAGCCAGCGGCGAAATCTGGTCGCCTGATGGGAAGAACATCTTGTTCACGTCGGATGTTTATCCCGAGTGCAATACGCCCCGATCGGGCAACGACGAGGACTGCAACGCCGCGAAACTTAAGGAAGCCGAGAATTCGAAGACCAGGGCGCTCGTGTTTGATCGCCTTCTCTATCGCCACTGGAACGCGTACAAGGAAGGCAAGCGCTCCCACATCTTCGTAACCGAGTTTCGGCAGAAAGATGAAGCCCGTCCCGCGTGCGTTGTCACTGCCTGCCTGCCGGGCATGCAATGTTGTCCGAGCCGATATCGCGACCTCACACCTGGCGACTACGACGCTCCTGTGTTCTCGCTGGGCGGGCAGGATAATTATGCTTTCTCGCCTGACGGGCAGGAGATTTGCTACACGTCGAATCATGACAAGGTTGAGGCCACTTCTACTAACAATGATCTTTGGATCGTTTCGGTGAATGGAGGGGCAGCGAAAAACATTACCGCCGACAATCCCGCCAGCGACTCGACTCCGCTCTATTCTCCCGATGGCAAGTACATCGCGTATCGCGCCCAGCAGCGTCCGGGATACGAGAGCGACCGGTTTCGGCTGATGTTGTACGACCGGAAGACGGGAAGGAAGAAAGACCTAACTCCAAATTTTGATCGCTGGGTGGATGCGATCGCTTGGGATCCAGGCTCGAAAATGATTTATTTCAGCTCCGCAAACGCTGGCCAGTCGCCGATCTACAAAATCGCATTGGACGGTGCAAATGCGATCAAAGAAATTGCCGGCGGTGGATACGATGACGACATTTCGGTCATTGATGGCGGACGCACGATTTTGTATACGCATATGTCGATCGCCAGTCCCACAAACATCTTCATGTCGGGCGTTTCGCTGGTGAACAATAAGAATTGCACGGTTGACGCGTTCTCTCCACCCGGCTTCCCGCCGTCGTATGAGACGCCGGATTGCGCATTGCCCAAGGCATCTTCGCTGACTCATCTTAACGATGCGGTCCTATCCCAAGCTGCCATGGCACCGATCGAACCTTTCTGGTTTCCCGGAGCATTCGCAGAGAGAGTCCACGGATTTCTCGTAAAGCCGCCGAACTTCGACCCGAACAAGAAATATCCGCTGAAGTTCATCATTCATGGCGGACCTGAAGTTCCGATGGGCGACCTCTGGAGCTATCGCTGGAATGCTGAGCTTTTTGCGGCTAGCGGATACGTCGTGGTCATGATTAATTTTCATGGGTCGCCGGGATATGGGCAGAAGTTTATTGATGAGATCAATGGCGACTGGGGCGGCGCTCCGTTTGAAGATTTGATGAAGGGGCTGGATTACGCGGAGAAGACTTATCCGTTTATTGACAGTGGCCGGGAGTGCGCTCTGGGCGCGAGTTATGGCGGATACATGGCGAACTGGGTGCTTGGGCATTCCGACCGTTTCAAGTGCATCGTGTCGCATGATGGCATGTTTAATACTGTTTCTGCCTGGGGGACTACCGAGGAACTCTGGTTCAATAACTGGGAGTTCAAGGGCACTCCTTATACGAATCCGGAGATGTATGAGAAGTGGTCTCCGCGGAATTCGGCTTTGAAATTCAAGACGCCTACGCTGGTGATTCATGGGCAGCTCGACTACCGGCTTGATGTCAGCGAAGGGCTTCAACTGTTTGCTACTTTGCAAACAATGGGCGTACCTTCGAAGATGCTTTACTTTCCGGATGAAGGGCACTGGGTGCTTAAGCCGCAAGATTCTCAGCTTTGGTATAAGACGGTTAACGACTGGGTTGATCGTTGGACTAAGTGAGGAAGGTTTCAAGGTTTCAGAGTTTCAAGATTTCGGAGTCTCAAGGTCAGCCTTGGCTCTGACGCGGGGCCAGAGTCCGGTAGTTTTCGAGTTTGACCGAAATTTTTTTTTACACTCGGTCTTTAGAATCATGGTTATAGCGCGAAATTCCTTCCAGATCTTTGGATTTAAAGAACTTATATGCAAAGGTAATTATCCCTTGACATCACGTAGAACAAATGGCATACTGCCTGTAGGTGGAAGCCATGAACCGCTACCAGACAATTCCGAAGCATCTACGCTACACGATCACAGACTTCAACCGCCAGTTTCCCGATGATGCCGCTTGCCTAGAGCACCTAAAAGAGCAGCGGTTCCCCGGCGGAATCGTCCACTGTGAAAAGTGCAAAACAGAGCGCAAGCACTACCGCATCCATGGGCGTCCGGTGTATTCGTGCGACCACTGCGGAACCCAGATTTCCCCGATGGCCGGGACGATCTTCGAGCACTCCAGCACTTCGCTTCGCCTCTGGTACTACGCCATGTATTTGATGGCTTCAACTCGTTGCGGCATCTCCGCGAAACAGATTCAGCGTGAAACCGGAGTGACCTACAAAACCGCTTGGCGGATGTTCCGCCAGATTCGCTCGTTGCTGTCCGAAACTGACATGCAACTGGAGGGATCGGCGGTGGAGATCGACGAAACTTACGTAGGCGGAAAGCGCAAGAACAAGCACGGCTCTCGCGGAATGCGCGGACGCGATAACGATGAAAAGACTCCAGTGTTCGGCATGGTCGAGCGCGGGGGGAAAGGCCGCGTGCTGGCTTATGTAACGCCAGATGCCAAGGCCGCTACGCTTTTCCCGATCATCGAAGAAAAGATTTTGCCAAACAGTATCGTATACAGCGATGAGTATTCAACCTATGACCGGCTCGCTACACCGAAAAATGGTTACGATCATCGGCGGATCAAGCACGCACAGAAAATCTATGTCATGGGCGATGTCCACACTCAGACCATCGAAGGGTTTTGGTCGCTGATTAAGCGCGGGATCGGCGGAGTCTACCATTCCGTGAGCCGGAAGTATTTGCAAACCTACTTGGATGAATATTCGTTTCGGTACAATCGAAGGGACCAGGGGAATCTAATCTTCAACGCTTTTTTGAAGCGCGTTGTCGAGAGGGCGGATTTGCCGCCCGTTGCAGTAGATCGTGGAAGGAAGCCCTTGATACTGGAGCCATTTTAGCCGCAACTTCTGCGGACGGCTTCAAAATCTTTCGCGCACCGGGTTGATCGGTCTGTGCTTGGCGGCTCATCACCGTATGCCCGTCTGTACGTCATGCATTTTAGCATGACGGAAAGACGGGAGTGTGTATTGGAAGCTATTTGATGATTCCAAGTCTTCGCGCCTCCGCTTCCGTAGCTCTAACGATGCTCAAAACTATGCCAGCCATCTTGCCCAAATTGGAAGGGACTGGGCGTCCGCTAAGCACTGGGACTTTCCCAAACTGTATACCGATGGAAAACTCAACATCGTGGTGAACTGTTCCCTTGCCGAGGGATCGGGAAACTATGATTTCGTTTTTTCGGCGATCCCAGCTAGGCGCAAAGGGCAGCGCATCGTAAGCCCCGACGCCCCAGCGATCTTCGAACACGGTGTCCTTGATGGAAATCGAAGGAGCCAGCATTTTCCTGTGCTTTGTCATGTTGCACATTTTGTTGAGTGCCCAAAGGGTAGAGTTCCCAGCCTTGTAAGGCTTGAACTTCACAAAGAGCGTTCTGATGTCTTTCGGGAGATGTTTATAGCGGTCGCTGCCGAAGGAGGCCTTCATGTCTCGCCGGGTATCACCAAAAGGGAAATAGGCCTTCTTACCTCTAGGCACCGTGGCATTCGCCGCGTGATCCAAAGCAGATCGAAGTCCCTCAATAATTTGAACAACATTTCGAATGATGGGATTAGGGATGGGCTTGAGCTTGATTTTATCGAGCGTGTGAGAGGTTTTCGGATCAGTCTCCGTGAATCTGGGGTGCGTATCAGGATTAAAGTAAACGTGCGATCTGCGTTTCAATTCACCCATTTGCTCGGTTGCCCAACCGATTCTTTGGTAAGCACTCTCGAATTTTCCGGCCATGAGCCGGAATGATATGCCATCCAATACGTGATTTCAAGGGATAATTACCTATGCAAAATATTGCGGAATAAGGACTTAGCCTGGGCCGATTTCACGAGTTAGGGCTTCGTGGTTAACAGCACAGGCCAAATGAAAAAGGTGCGGAAGTGATCCGCACCTTTTTCTATCTATAAGTTAATTATATCAAGTTCGACCGACTGGCCCGACAAGTTATTGAACTTTATCTTCCCTTCGGATGCATAGGCTTAGCGACGAAACCGGCGAAACGGGGGCTTGACAGAGTTTGGCGAAATCGGGCTCCTCCCTCAGGGGCTGAAAGCCCCAAATCTTAGGGGGGTCGGTAAACGCAGCGGTGAACCGCTGCGCCACCCAAAGGCAAGTGCAGAGACCGGTAAACCGCTGCGCCACCCAAAAGCAAAATCGATTGGTTCCGATAGTTTTTAGTAAATGTTGAGGAACAATTGTGCTCCGCTCTGGGCGAAGCGACAGCTTCGCTTGTCTTCTGGCATCCAGGTCAGCGGGGCATTGCTGATCGAGGGATCGGCTCCGCTGGGGAAAATCGCTGACGGAACTTCTGGAGGAGGTTGCGCGGCTCCGCCAGCTTGGCTGTGTTCTTCTGACGGCGCATGCTTCTCCGATGGAGGGTCCGCCGATGGTGCGGGTGGTTCATCGGGCGGCGACTTTTCCACTTTCGGCTCAGGTGGCGAGTCACACGGAGTTCCAAGTCCGGCGAAGGTCGCAGGGGCGGCGGTTCCGCCATGGCGGGACTCGGAGCAATCGGATTGATTCGCGGCTGGATCGTTCAGCGGAATACTTTCGGGAACTTCATTCAGCATGGTCGGCAATGGTTGGGGCGCGAGCGTCTGCTGGGCGAATACCTGAGCGCGCGGCGTGGCCGGGGCGGGAGTGGCGACGATTTGTGTTTGGGGCAGAACGATCGCGGCGAGACTCTCTAATTGAAATTGCGCGCTCTGGGCGCCGGAACTTACGACGATGAAGAGGTCGCAGACGCCAACGTTTTCGGCGGAGGGGATGATGGAGGCGGTGCCATCCTGGGCGGTCACGACCTGCGCTTGCGATGCGCCGAGCACGACGGATTGCCCGCCGGGGTTGGCGCTGGGGCGGGCGATGGTGGTGGCGAAGGTTAGGTTGACTCCCATGACAGGATTGTCGGCGGAGGAGCCGTCGGTGACGCGCATGACTAGCGGCTGAAAGGGCTGATTCGAGGGAACGGCCTGCGATGATCCGCTCACGGTTTCGAGCGTCCACAAAGAAGGCGGTGTCGCGAACAAGGTGAAGGTCTGGCAGGGTGCGTTGTTGGGAGCTACGCAGGCGCTCACTTGCACGTTGATGCTTAGATTTGCGAAGGACGCAGTGATGGCGGCGAATCCGGAGGCGTTGGTGGTTGCGCTCGCGGCCGATAAAGAAGCTGTGCCGCGGGTGAGTTGAAAGTTGACGGTGACGTTCGGCATGGGCGCGCCCAGATTGAGGGCTTCGACGGTTAGGGGAACAGCGAGGGTTGCGCCTTGAGCGATCCAGCGGGTGGGTGCGACGGCGGCGAGGTCGAGAGTAGTTGACGTGGCCACTACGGTCGCGAGTTGCGTTTGCGGCGGCGAGTAGGCGGCGGGGGCTAGAGCGATGGTGACGGCGCTCTGCCCGATCGCGGTTGGAGTCACGGAGGTTGAAGATTCTCCCGCTTCGTCGGTCAACACGGAGCATGAGGACGCGCCGCTGCAGGTAGAGAATTGCAGGCCGTTGGTAGCGCTCCATGCGATAGTTGCGCCGGTTACGGGCGTGACTCCGTCGGCGGCGACGGCGCGGACACGGAGGGGACTGGGGGCTACGGAGCCCACGGCCGTTGCGGGCTCGGCGCCTTGGAGAAGAAGCAAAAGATCGGTGGCGGCTGCGCCGTAAGTGAGTGCGCCGATCATTTGGGAAAACGCGCCATTGACCGGATCCGTGACTTGGACGGTGGCGACTCCATCGAGAGATGCGGCGGGTAGGGAGGCTTGAATCTGACTCGCTGACGCGGACAGTGTAGTGGCATTGTTGCCGGCGACGGTGACTTGCTGGGCGGGGCTGAAGCCGATTCCTTTGAGCGTGGTGATGCCGCCGGCGAGGCTGACTCGCGCGGGAGTTAGCGAATCGGAATAAAGAAGGTTGGCTTGATAGAAGTAGTCGGGACGTCCATCGCCGCGCCAATCGGCGACGCCTACGCGGAACGCTTCGGTGGTGCCGAATTGCGCATCGAGGCGCGTGGTGGCGAAGTAAATTGAGTTGAAGGCCGACGGAGTCGACGCGGGGGCGGGATCGCCGCTCTGGTCGCTCAATTCCCAGATTCCGATAACGGGCATCAGCTTGTTTTCGGTGGGCCGTCCGGCTTCGTCGAGCGAGACGATGGCGACGGAGGCGGTGCGATTGGCCTGCGCGGTGAACTGGAAGTAGTCGGTGCTGCCGTAGCCGGAGATCCACGATCCCCACGAACCGCCTTGGGGAAGCGCGGCGGGAGTAAGGTAGGTCGATCCGGTGCCGGGATGGGTTTCGGCGATTTCGTCCTGCAACATCAGAATGTCACTCTCGGCATTTGATCCGCTGGATACCGTGACTACTATCGGAGTGAACGCGCCTGACGGCGTCACCTGATTGGGAGCGTAGGACACGACGCCTAGCGACCAGTTTGGATCGAGTCCTTCGACGCTCAGCTGATATTCGGCGACGGTTTGGCCGGTCGGAATCATCAGCTGACCGAGATCGAAAAATCCTTCGAGGGAGGGGTTGCTCGATCCCCAGATGTTGTAGGGGAGACCGTTTCCGTCGACGTATCCGTCGATGATGTTGCCGGCGTTGCCGCAGAAGGAGAACCCCGAGACGGAAGTCGCAACGTATTGGCGCGACGGTTGACCGGAGACCATCAAGCGGGCGACTACGTTGACGCCTTGCATGGGCTGGATGGGATTGCCCGACGCGTTCGTGAAATAGACGCTGCCGTAAACTCTGCCGGTCGGTTGCGGATTGCTGCCGGGGTAGAGGCGCGCGAGTGAATCCATGTCGTCCATGGTGGGAGCGTCGGGGTTGGGGTAGCAGACGGCGATAGGGACGCAGGCGATGGAGTCGGCAAAGTGCATCACGGGGAATCCGGCGAAGTCGGCGCTGCTGGGAGGCGGTTTGCGCGTCTGGACGTTGACGTTTGCTTGCGACCATCCGATTCCGATGGTGCGACCCAGGGTGCGGATGAGGCGGTATTGAACGTCGGGGAGCTGAGCGGTGGTGGCGGCGCAGATTCCGTTGATGACGACTAGCGAGTGCACGATGTTGCCGGCGGTGGAAAAGTTGTCAGGGCCGCCGTAGACGGCGTTGGTGAAACAATCTTCGATGTCTCCGGCGCCCTCGCCGAGGATGGCGTCGGTGACGGTGCCGTCGTAGTCGTAGACGATGCCGACGGGAGTGCTGGTGGCAGAGGGCGTGATGTCGGCGGGGGCGGTGACGACTCCGTAGCCGTTGGTTTGGATGTTGCTGCCGTTGACGTCTTCGGCGAGGCTGCCGCCCGACGCTGCAGTCAGGGCGACGCCGGGGGGATGCTGGTCCAGACACCGAAGGCGGCGGCGACAAAGGCATTGGCCTGAGTATTGGAGAGAATCGGGCTGAGGTTGCCCTGGTCGGTGAAGTATTGGATGGAGCCGTTCGCCCAGACGAGGGCTTGGCCTTCGACTCCGGAGTTGTAGCCTGAGCCGGCGACGAAGGCGGGGCCTCCTGCGTTGCTAAGGGGAATGACACAAATGAGGAAAGCGACACCCGGTAGAATTTGCGCGCGCATGTTCACTCCTCTTCTTCTTTCCTATTTCTGGCGGCGAGGATGGCGCGCTTTAGCTGGATGACGGTAACGCATTCGGCGTCGGGGAATGATGGCTGGCGCGAGGAAGAGTCGTGAAGCGAAGGCAGGGCTGCAGTGTTTCTTACGGCATCGGCGGAAACGTTCTGGCCGCTGGAATCCAGAGCAATCTGGCCGAGCGAGCCTCCGACAGGGCTGGTCAAACCTAATCGACTTGGCCGGTACAGGAAGATCAAAATTCGTTGGCCTCGGGTCATGGGGCGATGCACGGACCAGGCGCCGGCCCACTCGTGAATGGTGAGAATCTGTCCGCGCTCGACTCCGGCGATGGGCTCGTCGACGCGGAAGATGAGCTCGATGGATGGAGTAGCGCCGGTGGTGGCGCGATCGGGCGTGGCCGAAGTGGAGAGTACGGTGCCGGCGAAGATCATCCCGGCGCGGCGTGAAATCTGCTTCCAGCGCGGGCCGAGAACGCGCGCGGCAACAGCTTGGTCCGACTGCTGGACCGATTGCTGGGCCGATTGCTGGGCGGCGAGGCTCGATACAAGCGCGAGCGCAACTGCCAACCCGCATACGGACACACGCATAGGGAACTTCTTTCTGGAGGGCATGGGACCGCGAGAGGTCCTGGGAGTGAGGTTAGATTAGCGCGTTGGGATTGAAGTGGATGTGAGGGCGATCACTTTGGATTTGTGATGAATTGAATTGACCATGGTCTTTGACCATAGTAATATCTTACAGGAGATTCTGATGGAAGAAATAGCCATTTCCAAGTTCAAAGCAACTTGTCTGTCCGTGCTCGAAAACGTCCGCAAGACTGGGAAAACGGTATTGGTGACACGCTTCGGCGAACCGGTGGCTGAAGTCGTTCCTCCTCATGCGTCGAGGAAGGCCAAGCACTGGGTGGGATCTCGCGCGGGAACCGGGCAGATTAACGGGGACATTGTTTCTCCAGCCAGCGAAGAAAGCGATTGGGAAGCGCTGCGCTGATGAGGCTGCTTCTTGATACTCATATATGGGTGTGGAGCGCGCTGGATCGGGCGCGACTTGCCGTGCGTTTAACCGCCGCGCTGGAGAATCCTAGTAATGAGTTGTGGTTATCCCCGATCTCGTTGTGGGAGGTGCTGACTCTTGGCGAGAAGCGCAAGTTGACTTTGCGTCCGACTCCGCAGGAATGGATTGCGGATATGCTGGACGCGTTCCCGATGCGGGAGGCTCCGATAAATTACCAAGTCGCGCAGGAAACTGCCCGCGTGCAACTTCCCCACCGTGATCCCGCTGATCGCTTTCTGGTTGCCACGGCGCGCGTGTTTGATCTGACGCTGGTGACTGCGGATGAACAATTGCTGAAGGCGCGGCAGGTCTCGGTTTTGGCAAACCGCTGAAGCCGAGCGAATGGGTATGGCCGCGAGGACGCGGAGGTTACCTGCGGCGGCGGTTCGCCTTCCTGGTTGCTTTGCGTAGCGCTTTCGCGGCTTTCTTCATGGCTTTCGATTGTTTCTTGTTGGCCTTGTTCAACATCCTTTGCTGGTGCTTGATCGCCTTGCGGGATTGGCGAGCATTTTCCTGAGGGCTAATGCGTTGCGCTTGGGCAGGGATTGCCGCGGCAACACTCAGAACGACCAGCAACATGAAGGTAGCGATTCGTTTCATAACGTCTCCGAACGGGATGGTGCTTGAAGCGATATTACACCGAAGCTGGGCGCTGTCGGCGGCTTCGGTGTTACTTCTGTAATCCAGAGACCTTGAAGGTTCTGGTCGAGAGTGGATCTCCCTGATGCTGGAAAGGACGCGTATATAGCCGAAATCCTCCGCTTTCTGCTCGTGCGTAAACCAGATATGGCTGATCCAGTAGTCTCCAAAGCCGTGAATTCCGCGACATATAATCCCTCGGGAGATTTTCTGCGAATTGCAGCGTAAGGCAATGTGTAGCACCGCCTGTCTCGCGCGGGTCATTGGTAGTTCTGCTTGATCCATCCTGGGTAACGATACCTGAGCATGGAAGCGATCCACATGCCTTGCGCGGTGGCATGGGCGGTGGGCGACTCATCGCCGAAAGAGAAACGATAAGGCGTTCGACTCCAACCGTGCCAGTTTTTCAGCCAGCCTCCTCCATTCTGCTGTGCCGCAAAAGCTCGTTCGACCCATCGGGGCCGAACTAGATCGGGCCTGCCGGCGGCCAGCAAAAAGGCGATCCGCTGCAGATAGAGATCGGTTACTCGAAAGTCGATAGCGGCCTCCCACGCGATTCGCTCCTCGATTTGTTGCATCAGACCATCTAGCTCGGGCGTGGAGCCTTTGGACTTCCGGTAGAAGTACAGGGCGAAGAGTTGGTGCGTCGCTTTCCCCGTTCGATACTTGTTCGGAGAGAACAAGTCTTTCATTTCGTCGGCGGACAGCGCGACGTCGTTAGGAGCGGCTCCGTACAAGTTCCAACGCTGATATTCCTCGAGACTCTGGAGCTCGTGGTCGCTCGCCGCATTCGTCGGCATCGCGGGGTCGACTAGCTTGCCCAAGATACTCGCTTTGACCTTCCAAGCCTCGACAAAACTGGAACCAAGTGCCGTGATGCGCGGCTCGCTCGAAAGCGAGGCGCAGTCCACGATCATGTGGGCGGTCGCGGCGTTGCCCAGAAGGAATCGCCCTTCGGGGGTGGGAACGATACCCGTCGCAGTTTCGGGATACTGGCTGAGCGCCCAGTCCGTGCCCCGCGCGAGCGTCTGATCGAGACCACCTAGGAATTCGTCTCGGGAAGGTCGCCGAATCGAGACATTGTTGTCGAGCAGGGCCGCTCCGAGTGCAAGCGCGACCAAGATTGCCAGGGGCGCTCCGATTCGTCGCAGTCTCCGTAGGAAGGCGCAGCGCGCCACGCTCCTGCCTTCCGCAATTCGCATCTTGTCCCCTGCTACGCCGCTCCAAGCGAGAGCAACCCAAGTTCGCGCGTCCTTGAACCGCGATCCCTTAGGCGGGAGACTATAGCACACTTCAGTTTTGGCGATGATAGCGAGAACATGCCACTTCTCGCGCGTTTTCGGAAGGGAGATCAGCTAGTGAATCGTTTTGGTTTTCCGCGACATGTAATCCATCAGCAGATATTGACCTAGCGTGTAGGGCGTGGTGAAGTAGGCTTTGCCGCGGCACATCTGCGTTACTTTTTGCACGAACTGCACCAAACCGTAATCTGATGCAAGCATGAAGGTGTTGATCAGGACGCCGGCTCGCTTGCACTTGGAAACCTCCTCTAACGTCTGGCTGACAACCAAGGGATCGAGGCCGAAGGCGTTTTTGTAGATGCGTCCGTCTTCTAGCGTCAGGGCTGAAGGCTTGCCGTCGGTGATCATGACGATCTGTTTCATGTCTTTGCGCTGGCGCTGGAGGATGCGTTGTGCCATGCGCAGGCCTTCGCGCGTGTTGGTGTAATAAGGACCGACTTTGACGCGCGCCAGTTGCGAGAGCGGAACTTCTTCGGCCGAGTCATGGAAGAGGACTAGCGAGAGAGAGTCTCCGGGATATTGCGTACGAATTAACTGCGAGAGCGCCATCGCGACTTTCTTTGCGGGAGTGAAGCGGTCTTCGCCATAGAGAATCATTGAGTGCGAGCAGTCGAGCATCAGCACTGTCGCGCACGATGACTGGTATTCACACTGATGGACCTGGAGGTCGTTGTATTCGAGATTGAGGGGAAGGCCCAGGCCCTCGCGCTGAATCGCGCTTGAAAGGGTTGCGGTGATGTCGAGATTTAAGGTGTCGCCGAATTCGTATTGCTTGGAGGCTCCGCTGGCTTCGATGCCGGTGGCCATATCGCGCGTATCGTGACGTCCAAAGCTGGATTTGCCTAGCGATCCGAGGAGATCGCGCAGGGCTTTGAATCCGAGGAAATCGAGGCTCTTGTCGGTGATCTCGAATTTCGCTGGCTGCTGCGCGTCGCCTACCTGCCCACCGACGCTCGACTGCTTCGCTGGATCATGAGGCTGGTCAATCGAAATATAGTCTTCCTGCTGCATGCGCTCGATCAGCTTTTCGATCAGCTCTTCGAGCTGGCCCTCCATCTGCATTTGCTGGAGACGGTCGCGCATCTCTTCGTCGAACATTTCGCCGTCGAGGAGCGCTTGTTCGAGAGCGCGCTTCAAGTCGTCTAGCGTTTGTTCGCCTTCGGGGAGTTCGTACCAGAAATTGTCGTTGAATCCGCTTTGCAGAAAATAGTCAGAGAGGGCGCTGAGCAGGTCTTCCATGCTCATGTCGCCGGCGGGGTCGGGGACGTATTTGCTGTAGCGGATGCGTTTCATGAGAGCAGCTTTCAGCTATCAGTTGTCAGCTTTCAGTTACGGCTCGTCGTGTCGAAAATCTTGTTCTTACTAAGAGCTGACGGCTGAGAGCTAATTAAATCCTCGTTTCCTGCCAAATTCAGATTCGTCGCGATCGAATGCTGTCTGCTTCTCGGCTACTTTCATGGGCTTTTCTCCGGCGGCGAAGACGCGCTCTTCGTTGCGGCCGATTTTCTTGTGGGCGTGCAGGCCTTCCAGCACGAACTCTGCCGCCGACACTTGCACCTCGGCCGCTTCTTTTGGGCCCACGTTCAGTTTGCCGAGTTTTTCCATCAGGCCCTGAATCTGGCGCAAGCCTTCGAGAACTTCCGTGGCTGCGGCGTTGTCGCTGAGTTGAATTTCTCCGCCGAGATCGAACCACTGCACGACTTGATTAAGGTTGACGCCGTGGAGGTAGGTGTCGAATGTTTTCGCGATCGCGGTGCGGATCAACTCGCGGCTGACGTGGTCGGCGCCTTTCATTTCGCCTTCGTATTCGAGTTCGAGTTTGCCGGTGATGGCGGGCAGCGCAGCGTAGATGTCGCTGATGCGGGGAACGACTAACTTCTCTTGATGGGTGAGGGCGCGGCGCTCGGCATTCGATATTACGTTCTCGATGGCCGAGATGGGCAGGCGCTGGCTTACGCCGGAACGCTTGTCGATCTTTTTGTCATCGCGCGCGGCGAAGGCGATGCGCTCGATCACCTCCTGGATATATTTTGGAATTTGCAAGCGCGAGGCGTCGCGGTCATTTTCGCCGCCGACCTCCTCTTCGGTCTCGTGGTGCGCACGATCAATCCAGGCTTCCTGCGCGGTAATGGCGATACCTTCTTCGAGGGTCGCCGGATAGTGGGTGCGAATTTCCGAGCCGATGCGATCCTTCAATGGCGTGATAATTTTTCCGCGCGCCGTGTAGTCTTCGGGATTGGCGCTGAAGACGATGGCTACATCGAGAGGCAGGCGGATGGGATATCCCTTAATCTGCACGTCGCCCTCTTGCATGATGTTGAAGAGTCCGACCTGAATTTTGCCGGCGAGATCGGGCAGTTCGTTGATGGCGAAAATTCCGCGGTTGGCGCGGGGAAGCAATCCGTAATGCACGGTGAATTCGCTGGACAGTTCGTGGCCGCCGCGCGCGGCCTTGATGGGATCGATATCGCCGATCAGGTCGGCGATGGTGACGTCGGGCGTAGCTAATTTTTCTACGTAGCGATGCTCGGGCGTCAACCATGCGATGGGCGTGGCGTCGCCCTCTTTCGCGAGCAGTTCGCGGCAGCGGCGGCAGATGGGAGCGTAGGGATTGTCGTGGATTTCGCAGCCAGCGACGTAGGGCATCTGCGGATCGAGTAGCGTAGTGAGGGCGCGGAGGATGCGGCTCTTCGCCTGTCCGCGCAAGCCTAGAAGAATGAAATTATGGCGCGAGAGAATGGCATTGATGATCTGCGGCACTACTGTGTCGTCGTAGCCGACGATGCCGGGAAACAATGGGCCGCCTTCGCGCAGACGGGCCATCAGGTTTTCGCGGAGTTCATCTTTTACGCGGCGTGCGCGGAGACGCGGTTCAGTGAAGGGACTTCGACGCAATTCGCCGAGAGTCCGGGAAAAACTCATGGTGGGAACCCCCAAAATGAAGCCTTATGCGGATTATACCGCTGGCGAGCGGTGTCGGGTTTCAAGTGCCTTTGGCGGTATCGCGATACCTTGCGAAAGCGTTCACCACCAAGGCCACGAAGGTTCACGAAGGTGTGTCGAGAACGTTAAACATGAAGGCCGAATCTTACCAACATTTCGCGCCGGCCAAAGCTTGTTACACGTAGGGTCCGGCTGTCTAAATCCCGGAACAGCCATTTTCTTTTCAGGGCGACTGTTAGTATCGCGGCGGCTAGCGCTCCGCCTAGATGAGGGCGACGCTCGCTCCAATCGACGCAGGCGTAGGCGAAACGGCGGCGCAGATTTCGGGCTGCCTCGACGTCAATGCCTAGCGCTGCAAAGGCCCTCGATCCGCTGGGAGTGAGGTCGCACGGGCGGGCTGTCGAGTCATGCGGCCGACCGGATTCGGGCCGCAACCATCCCAACGCCTGAAAGCGGTCATGTAATGAGACGCCTAAAGTGCCAGCGATGTGATCGTAGCAAGTTCGGGCGGCGCGGAGATGGCTCGGAGTATTTGGAACAAATGGTGCGCCAGGCCGGCCGGCGAGTACGCTCAAGGCTTCGAGAGCCGCAGCGACATTGGCGCCTTCCAGGCTGTAATAGCGATGCTTGCCCTGCGCAAGCACTTTTACCAAGCGCCGCGTCTTCAAGCGCTGGAGGTGAACGCTGGCAGTTGACGCGGTGACATCGGCGACAACGGCCAGCTCGGTACCGGTTCGCGCACGGCCATCGAGCAGGCAGTAGAGCATGCGGGCGCGGGCCGGTTCTCCGATGGCGGCCGCGATGGCGGAGGCCGAATCATCCGCGGTGTAGCCTACTTTCATAGTTCCTACATTCATAGTTTGATGATAAACGAAGTATCGATGCTCAGCCAGTGGCATATTTTCTGGGTGCCCTCAAGACAAGCCGTAGCTGCGCAGATAACACGCCGCGAAGCGATTGAAGTCTTCGTGGGGACGGGCCTAGCGCCGACTCTTGGCGGCAATAGTTCGCAGGACAGACACGCAATCGATAAGAGGGCTTCTATGACAATCACGTGTTTCATACGCTACCAGATCGATCCGTTCCAAAAAGATGAGTTCAAGAAATACGCTGAGAATTGGGGGCGGATTATTCCGCGATGCGGCGGTCGCCTTATTGGCTACTTCCTGCCCCACGAAGGCACGAACGATATTGCTTGGGGACTGATTGCGTTCGATAGTCTCGCTTCTTACGAGGCTTATCGGGCGCGCTTGCGGACTGACGCAGAAGCGCTGGAGAATTTCGCCATGGCGCAGACGAAGCGGCTTATCCTTCGCGAAGAGAGAAACTTTGTGCAAGTCGTCGAGGGGACGCTTGGGCTGCCCTCGACACTTGCGGGAGCAAAATGAATCCTCAAGAATTACGAGCCGGTTGTGCTTAGTTCCAGCGCGCTTTTGCGGCGCGGCGGAGACCGGGCAGGACCGCTTCGAGGTAGCCGACAACCGCCTCCAGGCGCTTGGCTTCGGAGAGGGTCGAGAGCAGACTCTGTTTGAAATCGAGATCGAGCGGAAGCGATCCTGCGAGCAAAAAGGATAGATTGCCGGCCCGCTCGTCGGGTCCGGAGGGCTCGGCTCCCGCGAGTTTTGCGATCTCGGCGTGGAGGCGGACCGCCTGGGTCACCATGTCGGCGGGCGGCTTCTCGGGCTCGTCTTCGACTACTGAAATCTCGGCTTGCAAGAATGAGCGATCTTCGTTTACTTCGATTACCTCGAAGCGCTCGACGCCGCGGGTGATGATGTCCATGCGGCCGTCGTCGTATTTTTTGGTGATGGACATGATTTCGGCGGTGCAGCCTATATCGGCGACTCCGTCGGAAGAGGCACGCACGACGCCGAAGGGCTTTTTCTGCTCGATGCACTCCGCAATCATCTCTTTATAGCGTGGCTCGAAAATGTGCAGCGGCAGGGGCACGCCAGGGAGGAGGACTAGTTCGAGCGGGAATAGGGGCAGGAGGGTCACAATTGTCGGCGTCGTCTTTGGAAATTTGGTGCGTGCACTGTTCCGCGGTCTCCCTCAGCGGCTAAAGCCGGTGTTCAAACGGTTCTGTTATCGCAGCGGTGAACCGCTGCGCCACCCAAAAACCAGGAACCAATTCGGCCGACAATGAAATGCTTACGGTCGGATTTTACCAGCCATTGACTAGGCTAGTTTGTACGCGATACAAGGGTCGCTATGGAAATGGATGGGAACGTTGTGGTGGTCACCGGCGCTTCCATGGGGATCGGGGAAGCCGTCGCCAAGGTTTTTGCGGATGCGGGAGCGAGTGTGGTCTTGTTGTCGCGCGATGCTGGCCGGGCTGAGGCCGCACGTTCACGGATTGGGAACTCTGATCGCACGGTTGCGCTAGCTTGCGATGTGCGCAATCGCGAAGAGGTTGATGGCGCGCTGGCGGTGATTCTCCGCCACTTTGGTCGCGTCGATGTGTGGGTGAATAATGCGGGAGTGGGGATTCGCGATACGGTCGCGGATATGCAGGAATCGGCTTGCCGCGAATTGTTTGAGACGAATTTCTTTGGCGTGATCCATTGCATACAGGCGGTCGCTCCGGCGATGCGCAAGGCGGGCGGCGGTGCTATTGTCAATATTTCGAGCGTTGCGGGGCATATTCCGGTGCCGTTTATGGCGATCTATTCGGCCAGCAAGTTTGCGGTGAACGCTATTGGCAAGGGCGCGCGGATCGAGCTAAAGCGGGACAATATTAATGTGCTTACGGTTTGTCCGGGATACGTGGCCACCGAATTTGGCGCGCATGTGGTGGCGAATCGGCAGGGCAATGTGCGTCCGGCATCGGTGAGGGGGATTACCGCCGAGCGCGTGGCGCGGGCGACGTATCGTGGATATCGCGTGGGGAAGCGGGAGGTGATTGTGCCGTGGACGATGATTCCGGCCATCAAGCTCTATCAGTTATGGCCGGGGCTGATTGAGTGGGTAATGGCTCGAGCGATTAAGAATCCCGCCAGAACGGGGAATTGAAAGTTTGACTCTAATGCGATGGAAGCCGTGGGTCGCACTCGCCGAAATGCATGGGTTCTTCCCCTTCGACTTGCTCAGGGTCAGAATGACAATTTGGATTGGCAGAACTGCAGCCTCCTACCTTCGCGTGAAAGCTTGTCACATTGCGGCTGAAGGTTTGGAGGCTGCCCGTCGAATCCCCCATTGCTGTTTCTTTTCGTTAGAATAGGTATATGAAATTCCCCAGCCGGTCCTCGCTTTTGTCGCCTGCTTCGCTTTGGCTTTTTGTCGCCACGTTGTTGGGTGCCCTTTTATTGGTGGCGCCGGCGGCGCGCGCGCAGCAGGGACCGCTCGACAAGTCGGAGCCTAAGGGGACCACGGTCGCGGAGATCATCAAGCGTTTCTCATTGAAGGAGAAGGAGTTCAAAGAGGCGCGCGATCAGTACACCTATCGGCAGGACGTCAAGGTGATGACACTCGATGGCGACACTCCGGACGGAGCTTATCAGCAGGTGTTCGATGTCACCTTCGACGATAAAGGGCGCCGGATTAAGAACGTGGTCTTTGCGCCGCAGCCGACTTTGCAACGAATTCAGATGACCGAGGAAGATTTCGACGATATCGAAAATCGCCTGCCGTTCGTGCTGACTTCGGATGAAATTGGAGAATACGACATACTGTATGTCGGGCAGCAAAAGCAGGATGAGTTGAATACTTTTGTCTTCGATGTTGCGCCTAAGCAGATTACCGGCAAGAAGCGGTATTTTCAGGGGCGCATCTGGGTGGATGATCACGACTTTCAGATCGTCGAAACCTATGGCAAGACCGTTCCCGACATCAAGAAGAAGAAGGGACAGGAGAATCTCTTCCCGAAGTTCACCACTTGGCGCGAACAGATTGACGGACAGTATTGGTTTCCCACTTACACGCGCGCCGAGGACACGCTCCAGTTTTCGTTGGGCGGGGTGAAGATCCGCGAGATCATCAAATACACAAACTACAAGCGCTTCGGATCGAAGTCGCGAATTATGTATGACGGGCGGGAAGTGCAGAAGGCGGAGCCGAAGCCGAACGATCAGAAGTCGGCGGAGCCTCCGAAGCCGCAGTAGGTTTTTTTAGCGCACGCGGCGAGCGGGACGGCGGCGCTACAGTTGCGGCGCGAAAAGTTAGGTGACAGTGGCGTCGGTGAGCAGCTAGACTGGCCGCCATGAAATCTCGACGCCTCTTTCTTTTGGCCAACGGCGTATTTGGGTTAGCTTTTCTTGTGGCGCTGGTAATTCCGGTGCACGCGCTCGGCCAAGAGAACGCTTCTTTTAATTCCCACGAAGTACATGTCGACGGGAGGATCACCTTCCGTTATCTCGATGCCAATGCCGGAAAAGTTCTGCTCCATCTTGAAGGCGCGGCTGAGGCGCTGCCGATGGAGAAGGACGGTGCTGGTGTGTGGAGCGTGGTCACGCCTTCGCTGACTCCGGAGATTTATGGGTATTCGTTTGAAGTCGACGGGCAGGAGCAATTCGATCCGCATAATTTTGAGATAAAGGACAACCTGGTCTCGGTCGGAAACCTGGTTACGGTGCCGGGGGCGACGCTGCAGGTGTGGGAGGCGCGCGATGTGCCGCACGGTGTGGTGCATCACCGCTTTTATACGTCGAAGGTGGTGATTGGCTTGGCGGACGGGAACGACTACTACGTCTATACGCCTCCGGGGTACGATGCGAAAAAGGGCAAGCGGTATCCGGTGTTGTATCTGCTGCATGGATGGAGCGACAAGGCCAACGGCTGGACGACGGTGGGCAAGACGAATTTTATTTTCGACAATCTGATTGCCGAAGGGAAAGTTAAGCCGATGGTTGTCGTCATGCCACTCGGCTACGGCGATATTAAGTTCGTGCTGAACGGGCACGGCGGGTGGGACGACAATGCTGCGATCGATCGGAATGTGAATCTCTTCAGCCAGGCGTTGCTTACTGAAATAATGCCGCAGGTGGAGTCGGAGTATCGGGTTTCGAAGAAGAGGGACTATCGCTCGATTGCTGGACTGTCGATGGGAGGATTGGAAAGTTTGACGGTGGGGCTGACGCATCCGGAGCTGTTCGCGTGGGTTGGCGGATTCAGCTCCGCTCTTGGACACAATGATGAAGAGCGGTTCGCTGGGGTGAATGCGAAAAGCGCGAATCTCCGCCTGCTGTGGATTGCTTGCGGGACGGACGAACAACTGCTTGCGCCGAATCGCAAGTTTGTGGCGTGGCTCAAATCAAAGGATGTTGCAGTGACGGTGATTGAAACTCCGGGGATGCATACTTGGATGGTTTGGCGGGATGATCTGGCGCGCTTTGCACCGCTAATTTTTCAGAAGTAATGACGCCGTTGATGGTATCGCTGCTACCGGCGGAAAAACAGCAGGTCCTTCGCTTCGCTCAGGATGACAATTTTATGGCGGGGATTGGATTGAAACCTGCCTTAGTAGAACAGGTACTTTCTCCACTTATCGTCGGAGTGGCCCATCAGGCGCATGATGTGGCGGCTGGTGTGGAGATTGAAGGAGCGAGGTTCGCGGGAAGGGCGCATGTTGGCTTCGTGCGGGAGCTGATTGCCTTTGCGGCGGTTGCAGGGATGGCAGCAGGCTACGAGATTTTCCCAGGTGGAGAGTCCGCCGCGGGAGCGTGGAATTACGTGGTCGAGCGTGAGTTCGCCGGAGGGCAGCGTGGTGCTGCAATACTGGCAGGTGTTGCGGTCGCGCAGCAGAATGTTCTTGCGCGACAGTGCGCGCGACTGGTGCGGAATGCGGCGGTATTCGAGCAGGCGGATGACTGAGGGCACGCGCATGGCTACGCGGGCGGCGTGCAGGAAGTGTCCGTTTTCTTCTTCGGTCATGGCGACGCCCTTGAGCACGAGAACGATGGCGCGGCGCGCGGCGCAGACGTTGATTGGCTCGTAAGAGGCGTTCAGTACCAGGACGGGCTGATGCAGGGCATGGCCGTCGTTATCATGATGCATGCCGGAGGCGAGCATCGCCGCTGGAAGGTGAGAGCGCATGCCGCCAGCGAAATTGTGTATGCGCAATGACATGAAGTCAGTTCCCAGTTCTCAGTTGCCGGTTCTCAGTAAGGACGGGCGGAGGCACTGAAAACTGAGAATCGGGAACTGAGAAATCATTTCCTGCCAACTCGTTGACACTCGAGACCTTCAACGTGCGTGCCACCGTTGCCACCCACACGCGCGCTGCTCTGGCGCGAAGAAGGACGCGGGCGCACTCCGACGCCGTGGTCCCGGTGGTATACACATCATCCACCAATAAGATGTCGCGATTCAATATTCGCGTTGGATCATTCACACTAAAGGCACCTCGCAGGTTCTCGCGCCGTTCGTGGCTAGTGAGGCCAATCTGGCTGCCAGTATCGCGACGACGCAGTAAGACGCTGGTGCAAAGATCGAATCTCTTCGGGCGAGCGAGTCGCCGCAGTGCTGCGCGCGCGATCATCTCCGCCTGGTTAAACCCGCGCTGCGCCTTCTTATGCTTGTGCAAAGGGACGGGTACGACGGCGATCGAGCCCACCGGCATCGCCTTTTCGAGCCCCGCGATGGTGCCAGCCAATACGCGTCCCAGAACCTTGGCGGCGGGACGAACCTGATGAAATTTGAGCAGATGAATCAGGTCGCGCAATCCGGTTTCATAGCTGCCATAGGCGACCGCCCGCTCAAAGGGAGGATCGATGCGCTGGCAGAGTAGGCAGCGTGGATCTACATCTTCGCCCTCTCGACGCGTAAGGGAAACGGGCGGCGAGGCTTGTCCGCAGACGGGGCAATACGATCCCAGCAGCGGGCGCAGCGTAGTTAGACAGGACTGACAAACGGGCAGGCGGGAAACTGTAAGGAGAGGAGAGCCACAGATCCGACAATCGGCGGGGAAAAAAGTGAAAAACAAAGTTGCAGCAGCGCGCTCGGCGAAGCCAGCCAACCTATGACCCGTCGAGGTCAAATGGTCCGCCGCTTGGCCCTGGGCAGCCCGTATTCGAAACCCAGTACTACTACTGCTGAAGACGGCCTCCCGCATCCGGCGCACAATTCAGACTCTGCCGGTCAACACTTCGCCAGTATAGCCGCGGTGCACGTTACTACGCAATGCGGCTATGCGATGCGACGATGCTATAGTCGCTGCGGCAAGGTAGCCCACACCTGCCGTCACTTCGGCATCAGCCGGCAGACGTTCTATCGTTGGCAACGGCGCTATGATCCGTACGATTTGACGACGCTGGAAGAGCGCAGTCA